>SDBV01001791.1_pt1 | contig 32123 bp, 23 predicted proteins | sample 2277081 | NCBI WGS metagenome assembly SDBV01 (sample SAMN10402039, study PRJNA504765) | marine sediment metagenome | isolation source: marine sediment core GS10_PC15, 223 cmbsf | place: Arctic Ocean: Southern Knipovich Ridge | collected 2010 | reverse complement strand
GGTCACCCGGGAGCGGGTCCGCCAGATCGAGACCAAGGCCGTTCGCGCGTTGCAGCATCCGATGCGTGCGAAGAAACTCTCCGGCTTCGTCGAGCAACCCGGTCAGGCAACGCCCGGAATCCTCCCGACCGCCATGGAAAACGTGTAGGCAAAGCGGTAAGCAGTAGGCAGTGAAGAAGTCTCACGCAAAGGCGCCAAGACGCTTCCACCTTGACCCAGGGCAGCAGTCGCGAACCCTCCTTGGTAATGTGCATCGCGTGGCACTTTCCGGCGCTTTGTCGCACGCCCGGCGCCAGACCGGCGTAGACCACCACCGCATAGGGCGGACCCGCGCGGTCACCGAAGATCCTCGCCCGCCCGTTTGTCAAAACCCGCTCTCGACCGCTCGGGGTTCGTACAGCGGCATGTAGCGGTAGTAGACTTCCAGGGTCATCACGGCGGCGGCCGTGTTGTAGAGTCGCCCGCCGACGTCGCCGCGCCCGCCGGAGAAGTGCCAACTGCCGGATTCGTGTCCGGCGGTAGCTTGGGTGTCGATCAGGTGGTCGCGCATCTTTTCGTTCCACGCTTCCCACAGCGAGCCTTGCCAGTGGTGCATGACTTGGGTGGCGTAGTAGTTGTAATACATGTTGTCGTCCGAGGGGCCCCAGCCGCTTAAGTGTTCCACGCCGCGTTGCAGTGCGATATGTTCGCGGGTCCAGCCGGTATACATGCGGCAGAGCAGCCCGATGGCTGTGGTGGTTTGTCGGGGTCGCGGGTCGAGGTAGCCGTACTGGGCTCCGCTGTCGCTTTGCACGCTATCGAGAAAACGCGTGACCATGAAGATGGTCGGCGACGGCACGGAAAGCCGGGCCATTTGGCCGCTCTTTAGGCCCATCAACTGCCAACCGGTGACGGTCGTATCGCCCGGTTCGCCGGGCGTGTATCGCCAACCGCCGCCCTTGCGGTCTTGGGCGTAGCAAATGAAGTCCAGCGCTCCTTGGGCGTAGGTCTTGAGTGTCTCGTCCTCGGTCATTGCGTATGCTTCGCACAGCACGATGGTAGCCAGCCCTTGCCCGTACATCGAACCCTCTTGCAGGTCGTTGCCTTGCGGTGTGAGTCGCGTGTGTTGCACGAGGTAATAGATTCCTCGCTTGATCACGTCCTGGTGCTCGCCCTCGGTGTGCGTGTATCCGGCGCCAAGGAAAGGCAACAGGGCCATAGCCGTCGCGGCCGTGGTGCTGGCTTCGGTGCCCGGGTTGGCGCATTGACCTCGGCAGTAGCTCTTGTGATGATCGAAGTTCCAACTCCCGTCGTCGCGTTGATGGGCCAGAATCCAGCGGAGCCCCCGCTGGACCGCGTCCTCGCTTTGGGGCGTTCCTCCGCCATCCAGTGCCAACCCGCTTCGCACCGGTCGGCCGCGACCTCGCAGGGCTCCTTCCACCGCCACATCGGTTGCCGTCGCCGCGTCGGTCGGTTGTTGGGCGGGGGTCTCTTCGGGGGTCTCTTCGGAGCGTCCTATGGAGGTCGGCAAGTCCAAGGGATGCTCGACGTCGGGCGCGACATATTCCGGATCGAGCTGCGGCGCGTTGCCGGCAATGCGGTTGGGCTTCATCAGGAACGCTTGGGCCTGCGGGGCGTGCAATCGCTGAAGTGGCGGCGATTCGGTCATGGTGGCCGTGAGCCCAAGGAAGGTCGACGCGGGCCGCAACGCTTCCACAAGCAATGCCAGACCCAAGAGCAGAAAGAAGTGGAATAGGAAACTGATCGCCCAGCCGGACGAAAGACGACGCCCGAGATACGACCGCGCTGGGCGCCATCCGCTAGGTCGCTTTTCGTCGGGCCGAATCAGCGGCGGTCCGATCGGCCGATCCGGCGGCGGTGGAGGCGATTGGCGCATGCGACGCGACTGCTGCTCGGCGGTCGGCGGGACCGGGACGTCGTTATGGTCGGTCGAATCGGGCGGCATGGAAAGGGACTCGGACACGTCGGCGGTTCCACGGCGAAGGGGCGCAACTTCAGACCGGAGAAATACTTCTCTCTAGTATAGCCCGCCCAGATAGCAAGAAACGAGAGAATCGGGCGCTTTGTCTGTTTAGCCACCGCGGCCACGCGGTGTTAGATGGGTAACCCGGCGTGGCCGCCTGGGGCTAAACGGAAACGCTGGTAATCACGGGATTTCATTCAGCAGAAATCGGCGGCTACTCGGGGAACTCTTCCTCGGTGCTTTGCTTGCGGTAGATGGGCATGTGGCGGTAGTAGACTTCCAGGATCATGGTGGCCATCGAGGTGCAGTAGAGTCGCCCGCCGACGCTGCCGCCGTGGTCGCCTACGGCCATGAACCAACTGCCCGCCTCGTGTCCGGCCGTGGCCTGCGAATTGACCAACTGGTCGCGCATCACCGCGTTCCACTTTTCCCACTCTTCGCCTTCCCAATGGCGCATGACCTGGGTGGCGTAGTAGTTGTAGTACATGTTGCCGGGCGAGGGACCTGCTTGGCTAAGCCACTTCACGCCTTTCTGCAAGGCCGGGTTGTCCTTCTTCCAGCCGAGATACATGCGGCAGAGCAGGCCGATGGCCGTGGTGGCCGGACCGGCGGCCGGGCTGACGTACCCGTAGTGGGAGCCGCCGTTGGCCTGGACGCTGTCGAGGAATCGGCTGGCCATGGTGACCGTCCGCCCCGGCACGTTGAGATAGGCCATGTGCCCGCTCTTCAGCGCCATGATCTGCCAACCCACCACCGACGTATCGCCCGGCTGGCGCGCAGTGTATCGCCATCCGCCGCCGACCGGGTCCTGGGCGTAGCAGATGAAATTGATCGCTGCCTGGGCCGGCATGTGCAACCCCTTGTCATGGGTCATGGCGTAGGCTTCGCACAGAGTGATCGACCCCAGCCCGTGCGAGTACATGCTGCCTGCTGGCTCGTACATGCTTCCTCCTTTCCGCGGATCCATCTTCATGCTCTGGACCAGGAAATAGAGCCCGCCTTTGACCGTCTGCTTGTAGTTACCCTCCTTGTGCGTTTGCCCGGCGCCTAAGAACGGCAGCAAAGCCATCGCGGTCGCTCCGCGTCGGGCTTGGGCGCCGCTGCCCGCATTGCGGCAGGCGCCGTTGCACTGCGGGCAGGCGGCATGGTTGAAGTTCCACCCTCCGTCGGGCATTTGGTGGGCGGCCAGCCACTTCAAGGCGGCGCCGACGGCCTTTTCGCTCCCTTTGCTCCCGCCTTGGCGCAGCATGGCGGCCCGGGATCTCGAGCCACGCCCTTCCAATCCCTTTCCCGTGAAAGCGCCGATGCTGGCCAAAAGATCGTTCTTCGGCGCGTGCTCCAAACCGAACTCGCTCAGTTCGACTTGCACGGCCGCCGCTTCCATCTCTTCGGCCGGTGAGATCTCGGGCGTCTCCTGCTCGATCGGGGTGTCCATGGCCACAACGTCCGTGGTGATGTCGATGTCTTCGAGCAGATCGTCGTCGAGTTCTTCCAGGTCGTCGAACTCGTCGTTCTCGCCGGACGAAACGATCAACTGACGCAGCTCATCGGTGATGCCCGGGGGAAGCGACCACAGGGCCAACCCGAGCAGAATCACCATGTGCAGAACCATGCTGACCAGCCAGCTCGGCATCTGTCGCAAGGCATTCCGCACGGACGTGCGAGAACGACCGGGCTGCTGGCTCTGGGGTGATTTGTCCTCGGGCGCGGGTTTGGTTTCGGGCGAGGCCTGCGGGGCCGTTTCGGCCGAGGCCGCAGCTTCCGCCGCGTCGTTGTTGGCCTGTTCTTCCGCCATCGTCTCTTGCTCCATGGAACGCCGACGTGCCGTCGGCGGCTAAACGGATTCCGGAGATTGTTCCTCTACCAGTTCTTAGCCTATCAAATCCTACGCCGCGAGGCAAGAAACCGGTCTGGTCACCCCCCTCGAAAGAGCCGGTCTTAGCTGGCCATGCAACGTCCAATTTGCCAACCGGCCCTCGGCGCTCAACCGGCTTTTCGGCTCAGATCACCCCGATTATTCCCGGCCGTTGGCGACAAAGGCCACAGCCCAACACCCCTCTCATGGGTGGTGTCGTGCTGGGGGTAGTTTTCAGGCAAGTGGGCGTTTGCAAGCGGCGAAGATTCGTTATAATACGGGATTGTATCGTGTGAGCCCCCAGTTTCTTGTTTGCTTGGATCGGAGTTGCCAGATGGCTAAAGGTAAGAGAAAGAAGAAAGCGGAACCCATCTTCCTGGTGTGCAAAGAGACGGGGGACTACAACTACACGTTGCGGCGCAAGCCGGGTGGCGAAAAGTTGAAGCTGAATAAGTATTGCCCCCGACTGCGAAAACATACCGAGCACGTCGAAAAGAAGAAGTAGGCCGGCATCCGCTTTCAGCTTTCATTGTACGTGAGTCGCTGAAGGCCGACTGCCCACAGCTATCCATGGCCAAGCGCTGGCGCATCCTCCCGCACGACTCCGACCGCATCGCGGCACTCTGCCGTGGCGCCGATGTGCCGGCCGTCGTAGCCCAACTGCTCGTCTGCCGCGGGATCACGCAGCCCGACATCGCACGAGTCTTTCTCGACCCCAAGCTCTCCGCCCTGCGCGAACCGGAGACCTTGCCCGGCTGTTCGCAAGCGGCCCAGATCATCCATCGGGCGATTGCCGAGAAGAAGCGGATCGTCGTCTACGGCGACTACGACGTCGACGGCATGACCGGCACGGCCATCCTGTACCTTTGCCTGAAACTCTTAGGCGCCGACGTCGGCTACTACGTGCCGCATCGGATCGACGAAGGATACGGACTGAACTCTGACGCCATCGAGTCGCTGGTCGCCGAGAAGGCCCAACTGCTGGTGACCGTCGATTGCGGGATTGCCAGTCTGGCCGAGGCCGAACTGGCCGGCCGGCTGGGAGTCGAGTTGATCATCACCGACCACCACGAGCCGGGCCCCCAACTGCCCGAGGCGGCCGCGATCGTCCATCCGAGTTTGCCCGGCGGCGACTATCCGTTCGGCGGACTCAGCGGGTCCGGCGTGGCACTGAAGTTGGCCTGGGCCTTGTGTCAACAAGCCAGCGGCGCCAAGCGAGTCAGCCAGCGGATGAAGGACTTTCTGGTCCAGGCCGTGGGGTTGGCTTCGCTGGGGACCGTGGCCGACGTGGTACCGCTGGTCGACGAGAATCGCGTCTTGGTCCGCCACGGGCTCAACAGTCTGGCCGCTTGCCCCACCTTGGGGATCGAAACGCTGATGCGAATCACCAAACTCGACGGCAAGGGCCAATTGGACAGCGAGGACATCGGCTTCACGCTGGCCCCACGACTCAACGCGGCCGGTCGGCTCGGTCAGCCCCAGTTGGCCGTCGAACTGTTGATCACCGACAAGCCCGATCGGGCCGAGGAATTGGCCCAATACATCGACGGGCTCAACAGTTCGCGGCAAAGCTTAGAACGCAGCATCCTTCGCGCGGCCGGCAAACAGGCCAAGGAACAATTCGACCCGGCCGGCGATTCGGCACTCGTGCTGGCCGATCACGGTTGGCATCCCGGCGTGATCGGGATCGTGGCCGGGCGGTTGGCCGAGCGATACCATCGGCCCGTGGTGATGATCTCCTGGGACAACCTGGGAATCAAGCCGGGTGTGGGGTCGGCGCGGAGTGTGCCCGGCTTCAACCTGCACGCGGCGCTGGAAGCTTGCGACGAGCACCTCATCAAGCACGGCGGCCATGCCGCGGCGGCCGGGTTGTCGATCGAGGAGGACAAGCTCGACGAATTTCGCGCGGCCTTCTGCGAAATCGCCTCGACCGAGATCAACGAAGCGAACCGGGTGGCCGAGCTGACCATCGACGCCGAGTCGCCCCTAAGCGCGTTCACACTGCAAACCGTGGGGCAGATCGACCGGCTCTCCCCCTTCGGCCAAAGCAATCCGCGGCCCCTGCTATGCACGACCGACGTCACGCTGGCCGAGCCGCCGCGAGCGATCGGCGGCGGGCATCATCTCTCGCTGAAGCTTTCCCAACACGGCGTGACCTTGCGTTCGGTGGCCTTCGGCGGCGGCGAATGGGCCGACGATCTGAACGCGCTCGACGGCCCGATCGACATCGCTTTCCGCCCCATGATCAACACGTTTCGCGGCCGCCGCAGCGTCGAGCTTCAATTGGTCGACTGGCGACCGACGGGATAAGGGACGACGTTTACTTGGGCAAGAAGTCTTGGATGATGGTGACTTCGCGGATGTTTCGCGTGTCGGGCTCGAAGACGCGGATCTTGATCTGAATCCCCCGCAACGGCACCGGATACGGCGGCGACGTCTCCCGCTCGCCCGGATCGTCCACGACGCCCTGTACGCCCACCTGGTCGTTGTCGAATCCGTCGGTACCCTCATCAACCATTCCGTCGTTGTCTTGATCCACTCCATCATACTCGTAATGCAGCGACCACGTGTCGTAGACGCGAGCTACGAGACCTGGAGAGGGACCAAAACCCGCTTGCAGTTTGGATAGGGGAGTGCCCGTGTGATGGAAGTTCGGTACCGGCATTCCCGACAATGGCACGTAGCGTGGATTCGAGATGCCATAGCCATCATTGAGATATCCGAGGTCGACATACGCACCGTAACTAACCGGCGTAAAATCGACGAAGATCTTATTAGGGGGCGGATAATCGGGGTCTCCAGGGGCCAGGACGATCGTGTTGTCGTTGTTGTCCTGCACAATCGGCGCTCCAGGGTCCCAGACTTTGATGTCGAACCCGATCACGTTGGTCAGGATCACGTCTTCGGCAACCCGGGGTCCAGGAAAAAAGTCGAAATGCGTACCGGTCATTGGTTCAAGTTCTTCCCACGGATGGGGATCGTTCCAGAAGTCGATCTTGATGACCCCGTTGACCGAAGAACCCGGCTTCGGGGTGATTGGAAGCTGGCCGGGATTCGTGGCGCCCGCCACCCAATTGCCGTGCGAACACTCGCGCAACGTCGGCAGTCCCAACTCACCCCAACGGCGGACGTCGAACGGAAAGCCCAGGTCCTGTGGATGGGCAAACCGGTTTTCAGGCCGCGTCAGATCGGCCAGCGTGTTGGCGACCAGATAGAGATTGTTCGAGGCGTCGAGCTTCGCGTGGACCGAGAGATCGTTCAACTCATAGAAACCCGCTGGCGGGAACAGCCTGGGATCCGAGACGTTTACACCCGGGGCGACCAGCAACACGCGGCGGTAGAGGGTGCGTCCGCGGATGAACCAGGCCACTTCGGCCACGTGCGACTCAATCGCCTCAACTTGTGAGGTAACCGCGTTCCAACGCCTTCCCACAAACGGTCGATCCGCACTGCGGGTGGTCAGCATCAAGATGTCGTCGTTGTCGCCGACCGTCGTGTCGGCGTACCAGATCGTCTCGTCGTCCGGATGCGGCTTGAACGCCCGGGGAGCCCAAGCATCGGTCGGATCGACGGGAATGTCTTTGGGGTAATAGGCAGCGTAGTCTTTCGGGATCACAGCGATCACCGGCCCGACGGGGCCTTCGCTGATCTCGGTGTAGCCTTCGTTGGTTTCGGGAGTGCGCGGGGGAATGGGTGTTACGGTGTGGCCGGCCAGGTCGAGTTGTAGTCGGGCGGCCGCGCTGCGCAGACGGTCGGACATCTCCAACGTCGAACGCGAGTCGGCCACGCTGCTGCTGATTTGGCCGAAGATCCTCGCCACGGCCGAAATCATGACCAGCGTCAAGGCCGTGGCCGTGAGCACTTCGATCAGCGTGTAGCCGCGGCGGCGGCATTGGATAGATGAGACGGATCGAGCGGACCAGACAGACCGGTACATGGCATTTCTCCTAGTGGCGATATCGCGCACGCCACGATGCAACTTGCCCACGGACGGCTGGCCCAGGTGACACACGCCCGGGTGTGTCGTTCGGAGTGCCGGTCGCGGAGGGTTTCCACTGCTGGCGCCCCGAATCACTTCTCCTCTATATTCATTCGACCTTTCACAACCGAAAATGTCAACCGCTTTTTCTAGAGGATCGACGGATTCCACCCGACAGAGGGGTGCCTTTGCCGCAACCTATGGTTGTGAGTCTCTCGCCGCCACTGGCGGCGGCTTTACATTGGTGAATCGGGTTTCAACCGGCGAAGCAATAGCCGCTCGAAGGGCCGTTTGACTCGGGTGAACCAGGGTTCGTCCTCGGGGTTCAGCGGGTTGACAAGGATACTCTTCAGGCCGGCCAGGCGACCGGCCATTACGTCGGCGAACAGTTGGTCGCCCACCATGGCGGTCCGGCCGGGATCGAAGCCCATCTTCCGCACGGCCGCCTTGCAGCCGGAGGGCAACGGTTTGAGCGCCTGGGCCGTAAACGGCAGGTCGAGCTTCTCGGCAAAGCGCTCGATCCGCGGTCCCATGCCGTTGGACAACAGGCACAACCCGACGCCCGCCTCGCGAAGTTCCCGCAGCCAGGCGGCCACTTCCGCCGAAACGTCCTCCTGGTGATAGCGTTTCAAGGTGCAGTCGACGTCCAGCAGCAGGGCGTCGAGTTGCAGTTCGCGGAGCCTCTGAAGCGAGAGTTCTTCGACACGGTCGATGCGGAGGTTGGGGGTTAGGAAGCGGAGCATGGTTGGGTTTGGTGGTTTTGCGATGTTTGCGCGGTGGGTTTGTGAAGGGTTCAGGGTTCAGGGTTCGGGGTTCAGCAATCTGATTCCACGTTTGTCTCACAATGCTAGCCCCTCGCCCCTAACCCCTGGCCCCTAGTAAAAAACGTCGGGCAAGCCCGACCGCTAAACGGTTGACTCAGTCCCATTTCCAGTAGCGCAATATGCAGCAGAAGACGGTCATGGCGTCGCGCAGGCCGATCTTCTTGCCTTGTTGGTAGGTGCGGCCGAAGTAGGTGATCCCCAGTTCGTAGATGCGGTAGTTGCGTCGGGCGACCTTGGCCGTCAGCTCGGGATCGATGCCGAAGCGGTTCTCTTTTAGCGTCGGTAGGATGTCCTCGATCACCTCGCGGCGGAAGACTTTGTAGCAGGTCTCCATGTCGGTCAGGTTCAGGTCGGTGAACATGTTCGACATGGTGGTCAGCAAGCGGTTGGCTATGCGGTGCCAATAGTAGAGCACGCGATGCGGCCCGACGGTCATGAACCGCGAGCCGTAGACCACGTCGGCCACGCCTTCGACGATTGGCTGGATCAATTGGCCATATTGGGCCGGGTCGTATTCCAGGTCGGCGTCCTGGACGATCACGATTTGGCCGGTCACCTGCGCAAAACCGGTGCGCAACGCCGCGCCCTTGCCGCGGTTGCGCTCGTGATGGAACACGCGCAGGTCGTCGCCATCGAGCTCGGCCAGCACGTCGCGGGTGCCGTCGGTGCTGCAATCGTCGACCACGAGGATCTCCTTGGGAATCCGCACGGCACGCACCCGGCGGACCAACTCGGCGATGGTCTGCTCCTCGTTGTAGGTGGGGATGACGACCGAGAGTTTCAAGCCCTCGGGCACGGGATAGATCCCCAATTGGCGACAGGCCGTCTCGCCCAACCAATGCCGGAACTGCTCGGGTGTGGGTTCGGCGTTGTTGGGGAAGTTTTCAGACATGATGGCGATATGGTGCAGTTTTTCAGGACACAGGACGCTTATACCATGAATGCGGTATGGTCGGCTAGTCGGGTGTCGGCAAGTTCGCCGGGATTGGCTCCCGGCGCCACTTTCCCGGCAGGCACGTGGCCGCTAGACTAAGGAAGTCTGCTGTGATTTCGTGATTCTATTATCTGCGAGGCCGCTTATGTCCGTTGATCTTGCCGTGGTGCCGGTGGCCGGCCGGGGAACCCGATTGCTGCCGCTGGCCAAGAGTCAGCCCAAGGAGATGCTGCCGGTCGGCCGCAAACCGGTCGTGCAATACGTGGTCGAGGAGTTGGCCCGATGCGGCATCCGCCGGCTGCTGTTCGTGACCGGGCCGGGTAAGACGGCCATCGAAAACCACTTCGACATCGACGCCGAACTGATCGAGCACCTGCGCGCGACGGGCAAGGAAGAGCTGCTTCGCGAGTTGGCCTTCGAGCGGGAAGAGCTGGAATACTTCTACACCCGGCAAAGGCGGCAACTGGGCCTGGGCCATGCCGTGCTGTGTGCCAAGCCGGTCGTGGGTGACCAGGCGTTCGTGGTGGCCTTGGGCGATTCGATCATCGGGCTGCACGCCCAATCGCAAGTGGTCCGCACGATGATCGAGCGGTTCGAGTCGACCCGGGCCGACGCGGTGATCGCGTTGCAGGAAGTGCCGCACGCGGACGTGGTACGCTACGGGATTGCGCAACCGAAGGACGGCACGGGTGAGGTCTTCGAGTTGGCCGATCTGATCGAGAAGCCGTCGGTCGACGAGGCCCCCAGCAATTTGGCCGTAGCCGCTCGGTATGTCTTTAGCCCGGCCATTTTCGACTGTCTCGAGAAGACCCAACCGGGCAAGGGCGACGAGATCCAACTGACCGACGCCATCCGAATGCTGATCCGCAACGGCCGCAAGGTGTTGGGCGTCCGGCTCACCCCCGAGGAACCGCGGTTCGACATCGGCAGTTTCGAGAGCTATTTCCTCACCTTCGTCGAGTTCGCCCTAGCCGACCCACAATACGGCCCGGCGCTAAGAACGCGAATGAAAGAGTTACTTAAAGAGTTGTGAGTTGTAAGTTGTAAGTTATGAGTGAAGAAGCCCAGGGGTTGCAACCCCTGGGCTTGGAACCTCACAACTCATAACTCACAACTCATAACTCATAACTCACAACTCATAACTCACAACTCATAACTCACAACTCCCCACTCCCATGCAACTGATCCGCAAACAAGCCTACGCCCGAGCCGGTCTGATGGGCAATCCGTCGGACGGGTATCACGGCAAGACCTTGGCCCTGGTGGTGAGTAACTTCCAGGCCGAGGTGACGCTCTACGAATGGGATCGGCTCGAAGTGGTCTTCAGCCAGAACGACCAGACGCGGTTCGATTCGATCGACGAGCTGGTCCGCGACGTCCGTTTGCACGGCTACTACGGCGGCATTCGGCTGGTGAAGGCCACGATCAAGAAGTTCGCCGAATACTGCCAGCGACAAGGGCTTTCGCTACATTCGCAAAACTTCTCGATCCGCTACCAGAGCAACATCCCACGCCAGGTCGGACTGGCCGGCTCCAGCGCGATCATCGTGGCCACGCTCCGCTGCTTGATGGAGTTCTATGGGGTCGAGATCCCGCAACAGGTCCAACCGTCGTTGGTCCTCTCGGTCGAAACCGAGGAACTGGGAATTGCCGCCGGATTGCAGGATCGGGTTATCCAGACCTACGAAGGCTTGGTCTACATGGACTTCGCCCGGGAAAAGGCCCAAGAGATCGACGGCTATGCCTGCGGACTTTACGAACCGCTCGACCCGGCCTTGTTGCCGCCGCTGTATATCGCTTACAGTGCCGACGTGAGCGAGCCGACCGAAGTGATCCACAACAACCTGCGGGCAAGGTCCAACCAGGGCGAGCCGGCCGTGGTCGACGCCATGCAACAATTCGCCGATTTGACCGTGCAAGCCCGAGAGGCACTGACCGACGGCGATGCCCAGCGGCTGGGGCAATTGATCGACGCCAACTTCGACCTGCGCCGCTCAATCTGCCGATTGCCAGCCGGGCAGACCGAGATGGTCCGGTGTGCCCGATCCGCCGGAGCCACGGCCAAGTTCCCCGGCTCCGGCGGCGCCATCATCGGCACCTTTCCCGACGAAGAAACGTATGAGCGATTGCAGTCCAAGCTGCACAAGATCGGCTGTCGAGTGATCCGGCCGAGAGTTCTACCTCAAACGAATGACGTATCATGAAGTTCCATAACCTTGCTTTTCTTCTAATTCTAGCACTGGCAACCGCTGCTTTCGGCCTCGACTATGGGTCGGCGGACCTCACTGAAGACTGGCCGCAACTGAAGTTCGACTCCCGCCATAGTGGCAACGTGCCGGATCGAAGCGTGACCGGGCCGCTGGGATTGGTCGCCGCCGCGGGGCTGACCGATGCCGTCTTCACCGCGCCGGTGGTCGCCGACGGCCGGGTCTACGTGGTCGACGGTTCTGGGGTAGCCTTCTGCTTCGATGCCGAGACGCTCGAGCTCGTCTGGAAGTTCGCTACCGACGGCGGGAAGGCCAACTGCAACAACGTCTGCTCACCGGCAATCGTCGACGGATACCTGCACTTCGGCACCATGGCCGGGACTTATTACGTCTTGAACGCGAGCGACGGAAGCGTTGTGCGGGCGATTGATACCTCCGATCCCATCTTCAGTGCCCCGGTGCTAAGCGACGGGACGGTCTATTTCGCCACGCTAGGCTCACGAGTCTATGCCCTGAAACCGGACGGAACGATCCGCTGGACATGGGACTTCGTCAAAGAGCGACTGGGTATCTCGGGCGACCGTTGGGACGGGGCCCAGTGGATCAAACGCCAGCACGACGAGGCGTGGCGAAAGAACTACTTCTGGAACCGGCACGAACAGTTCTGCTGCAATCGCAATCTGGCCGTGTCGAACAAGCGGCTCGTCCTGCCGGCCGGCGGGGCGATCGTTTGGCTTCAAGACACGGGTGACTCGGCCAAGTTTCTCGCCGAACACCATGGCCCCCGCGAGGCGGCCGGAACGCTGGGGCTCTGCCTCGACGAAAACGGGACCGTCCTGCGGCAATGGCATCGACGCGATAACGGCGGCAGCCTGCAAAAGATCGAACTGAAGGACGGCAAGATCGTCGTCCAAACCGTACCCGGGACCGAAACCAATTACTTCGGCACCGTCTTTCGCGACGCCGACGGCAAGTATCTGCCCAATCGCGAAGGCCCGGGCTTGCTGAGCTTCTGCTCGGCCAGTGTGCGCGGCACGGACGTCTATCGCTGCCGCCCGCAAGAGGATTTCGCCTTGTGCAAGCACTCGCTGACGGAGAAGACGACGACTCGCTTGGGAGGATTCCCTTCGATCGCCGCGCCGATCCTGCTTCGAGAGCATGCCGTGTTCGGCGGGCTGGACGGACAACTTCACATCATCCCCCTATCCGGCCAAGGCGACGGCTGGTCGTTCCGTACGGCCTTCGACAAGGCAATCACTGCACCGGTGGCCGTCTGCGACGGGCGGATCTACTTCGCTTGCGAGGACGGCCACCTCTACTGCTTAGGGCCCGACGGCGACGCCCCGTTGCCGACCGACGATCTGCGATTGCACGAAATCCGCAGCCGGTTGACGAGCAAACTTGCCGGTCCTAAGTACGACTGGTTCACCAATTACGGCAACCGGGCCAACACGAACACCAACGACCAAGGGCTGCGACCGCCCTTGAAACTGAAATGGATTCGCCGCTATAAGGGGACGGTGAAACATTTTTCGGTCTGCGGCGGCGGGCGGATGTATACGCATACGGCCGAGGGTCAGATCTTCGCCGTCGAGCAGGAGACGGGCCGGCTGCTGTGGCGACGCTACTTTCCCGGCGTCTATGTCTCTTTCACTGCGCCGGTCTACCATGGTGGTTGCCTGCTGATACCCCAGGCCGGGCTGAAGCAGTGTCGGCTGCGATGTCTCGACGCGGCGACCGGAGAACTGCTCTGGGAGGCTCCTTTCACCGGCTCGCCCAGTTGGAATCGCCAGTTGCCGCCGATCGTTTATAAGAACCTGGTCGTCTACCCGTTCAGTTCCGGCAGCTATACGCCCAAGAGTTGGCTCTTCGAACACCAGAGCACGTTCGGCTCGCCGCCGGACCACAAGCCGCTGGTTCGCGCGTTCGATCTGGGAACCGGGGAGGAAGTCTGGACCGAAGACTTCTCGCAGTACGGTGCCGGGGGTGACGATGCCGGGATGTGTCTGATGGACGGCACACTCTACTATTCTTGTTATTTCGGCAATCGGGGAACGAACGGTTCGCAAGGTGTCACGGCCGCGCTGGAACCCAAATCGGGTAACGTCCTGTGGACCAACACCGACTACGCCGTCCACGCCGGCTGCACCGTCTCGGGAGATAATGGGCGGCTCTACCTCGGCGGCTACAATCCGGTCGAAGAAGAGGGCAAGGTGAATCGCGTCTGGTGTCTCAATGCCGAGGACGGGTCCTTGGCATGGAAATCCGAACCCCTCACCCGTGCGATCCATGTAATCACCATCGGCAAGCGACTCCTATTCACCCACAGCCAATACCAGAACGGCTACCTGCTGGACAAACAGACGGGCAAGATCCTGCAAACGCTAACACGAGGCTACCGCTGCACGCGATTCACGATGTCCGAGCCCTATCTGCTCGGCCCCAACATGGACCTGTTCGATCTGTCCGATCCAAAGGACGTTCGCTACGTCTGGGGTGGGCCGCCGGTCGACGTGATGTTCTGCGTCGGGGCGTTCGTCTCCAACGGCCGCGTGTTCTACACCACCAACGGGGCCGGGCTGCAAGTCTCGGCCGCCTATGGCGAGGAAGCCGACCGTTCGACGGTACCCTGGCAGGCCGAGTAGGCCGTACTTGACGCCCCTGGGCCGCTGCCGCTATATTGCGACCATCCGTTCGTTGCCGAGAACCTCTTAGCCAACCCAAGGAGGGCTTGTACGATGTTTGTATTGGAAAGCTACGCAGTGGCCGTTGTCTTTTGTGTGATCACGATGTTCTGCTGGGGCTCGTGGGCCAATACGCAGAAACTGGCGGGAAAACGCTGGCGGTTCGAGCTGTTCTACTGGGATTACGTCTTCGGCGTGCTGCTGATGGCGCTGATCTTTGCCTTTACCATGGGCAGCATGGGCCAAGAGGGACGCGGCTTCATCGAGGACGTCCAGCAGGCCGACATGTCGAGCATCGGCTCGGCCTTGCTCGGCGGGGTGATTTTCAACGCGGCCAATATCCTCTTGGTGGCCGCCATCGCCATCGCCGGTATGTCGGTCGCCTTTCCCGTGGGCATCGGTCTGGCCTTGGTGTTGGGCGTGGTGGTCAACTACGCGGGCAGGCCGGAAGGAAACGCGCCCATCTTATTCCTTGGCGTGGGCCTGATCACCGTGGCCATCATCCTAGACGCCGTCGCCTATCGACGACTGCCCGGGCAAAGTAAGGGCGGCGGCAAAGGGCTGATCCTGGCCGTTGCGTGCGGCATTCTGATGGGGTTCTTCTACAAGTTTGTCATCGACGCCACGTCGAATGACTTTTCGAATCTACCGGCCGGGAAACTCAGCCCCTATACGGCCATGGTCTTCTTCGCGATCGGAGTCGTTCTGAGCAATTTCCTGATCAACACGGCCGTCATGATGAAACCCTTCACGGGCGAACCGGTCCCGATCTCCGACTATTTCAAGGGGGCCCCTCAAGATCATCTCTGGGGTATCGTGGGTGGCATGATCTGGGGCGTCGGGATGACGCTCAATCTGATCGCCTCCGATTTGGCCGGCCCCGCCATATCCTACGGCTTAGGCCAAGGAGCAACCCTGGTCGCCGCGCTTTGGGGCGTTTTTATCTGGAAGGAATTTCGTGAAGCACCGCCCGGTACCAACCGCTTGCTCTCGCTAATGTTTGCCGGGTTCGTTGGCGGGTTGGCACTGATTATCCTGGCTCGCAAATGGGACGCGCTGATGGAACTGATGAATTGATCGGGAAAGGTGGGCCGTTATGAAAACTCCACGTATCGTGGTCGTCGGTAGTTCTAACACCGACATGGTCGTCAAGTCGGATCGCTTGCCCGGGCCGGGGGAGACGGTTACCGGTGGACAGTTCGTCATCGCCGCCGGCGGAAAGGGGGCCAATCAGGCCGTGGCTGCCGCGCGCTTGGGGGCCGAGGTGACCTTCGTCGCCAAGACCGGGCAGGATATGTTCGGCGATCAGGCCATCGAGAACTACGAAAAGGAAAACATCTACACCGGCTTCATCTTCCGCGATGAGGACCAACCGACCGGCGTGGCCCTGATCCTGGTCGACGCCCAAGGCGAAAACCTGATCTCGGTGGCCTCGGGAGCCAACCACGAACTGACGCCCGAAGACGTCGAGCAAGCGGCCGACGCGATCCGCGCGGCCGACGTGGTCCTGTTGCAATTGGAAACGCCGATCGAGACGGTCCGTTTCACGGCCCAACTTGCCGCCGAGGCCGACGTGCCGGTCGTACTCGACCCGGCCCCGGCACCCGATACGCCGCTGGACGGCGAACTGCTGCGGAACATCAGTTACTTAACCCCCAACGAATCGGAAGCCCAGCGGCTGACCGGCATCGAAGTCAAGAACGAAACCACGGCCCGACAAGCCGCCGCGAGACTGTTGGCCGAGGGCGCCCGAAACGTGATCATCACCATGGGAACCGCCGGCGCTCTGATCGCCGACGGCAGGGAAGCGAAACTGATCCCCGCTCACGAAGTGAAAGCGCTGGACAGCACGGCCGCCGGTGACGCCTTCAACGGCGCCCTGGCCCATGCACTCGGGTGTGGTCTGTCGCTGGACGAGGCCGTTCGCCAGGCCAGCCTGGTCGGAGCGCTGTCCGTCACACGCCTAGGGGCCCAACCCTCCTTGCCCACGGCCAAAGAACTCCAAGAATTCGGGAAAACATAAGGGTGGCTGGGGCATAGCGCAGCGGTGCCCCAGCGAACAGAGAACTGGGGCTTCGCTGCGCTCAGCCACCAGCCACCCCATCTCTTGCGGCATACGAGCCCAACGGCCATAATGGCCGTTTGAAGCCTCATTTCCTCGATCCCGAGAACACTATCCATGTCCGACCCATCCGAAGCCGCAATCGACGTCCAAGACGACGGGTTCACCGTCAACGAGTACGAACGCCAACCGGTGCCCGAGGAGAAGACCAAAGGGCTGGGTAGCTTCCTGGGGCTGTTCGCCAGCGAGCACGTGGCGGCCACCGAACTGTTGATCGGCCCCTTGTTCGTTGCGTCCGGAGTTACCGCGTTCGACGTGCTGGTCGGACTGCTGGTTGGCAATTTCCTGGCCGTGCTGAGTTGGACGCTGCTGGTCGCGCCGATCGCCGTGAAGAAGCGGATGACGCTGTATTACCAGTTGGAAAAGATCGGCGGGCCGGGCATCATCGACATCTACAACGTGGCCAACGGCATCCTCTGGTGCTGCCTCGCCGGCGCGTTCATCTATGTTTCGGCCACGGCCCTGTTCGTGCCGCTGAACTTGCCGGTCCCGCAGTTGGAAGACTGGGGTCCGAATAGTGTGGGCATGGTATTGGTGATCCTGGCCATGGGGTCGGTGATCGGGCTGGTCGCCGCCAAGGGGTACGACGCCGTTGTCCGTTTCGCCAACATCGCGGCGCCGTGGATGGTGGTCATGTTCCTCGTCTTTGGCATCCTTGCCTTGCCGGAGTTGGGAGTCCACTCGGCCGGTGATTTCTGGCGCGTGGCCAATGAAGTCTGGGACGGCAAAGCGGCCCAAGGTCACGTCCAGTTCACCTTCTGGCACGTCGTCTGCTTCGCCTGGTTCGGCAATATGGCCTGGCACCTGGGCATGGGTGACCTGACGATCTTCCGCTACGCACGCAAGGCACGTTACGGACTGGCTTCCGCCGCCGGCATGTACCTGGGCCACTACATCGCCTGGATCACGGCCGGGTTGCTCTATGCCGTACAACTCAAGCACAACCCGGCCGACACCAGCGTCGTGCCGGGACCAATGGCTTATCGCGTGGCCGGCTTCTCGGGCATCCTGCTGGTGTTGGTCGCCGGCTGGACCACGGCCAACCCGGTGATCTATCGGGCCGGCCTGGCGTTTCAAGCCATCCGCCCGAAATGGTCGCGCGTGAAGGTCACGCTGGTCGCCGGCGCCGTGGCCAGTGTCATCGCCGTGTTCCCGGGCCTGTGCAACCGGTTCCTTGGCGTAGTCATGCTTTACGGCCTGATCCTGATGCCGATGGGCGCGGTGATCTTTGCGGATCACTACCTGATGAAGAAACTGGGGATGGTCGAATTCTACGCCGAGCGGTCCAGACGCCGACTGCACTGGCCGCCCGTGCTGGCCTGGGTGCTCTCGTTGGTGATGTGCGTGGCGCTGTGGTACTACGTAGGCATCGAAGAGTTTTTCCTATGCGCTCCCGGCTGGATCCTCTCGGGCGTGATCTATCTGGTTACCAGTAAAATGATGCAAAAGAAACTGACCGCCGAAGAAGGACAAGCATGAAACGCCTATTGATCCTGATTTCCCTGGCATCCCTGGCCGTGTTGTTCGTTGCGCCGACGCTCCATGCGATGGGGATCGGCTCGCAGCAGACCAGCCAGACCGGAATCCTGATCGGAACCATCGGCTGGTTCGCCAGCGCCATCCTCTGGATGCGCCCCGAACACAACTGAACCGTTCCACCTAATACCGTTTAGCGGGGCCGCTTGCGGCCCGTTTTTCGGCGGCACCGTTGAGCGATCCACCCCAACAAACCGGAGGCCCGGCCATGTACGAGGAAACCGACGGACTGCTCGAACAGGCCCAAGAGGCCGCCGGCTCGGTGTCGGCCGATCTGATCAAGTACGCGATCCTTGCCCTGGTCGCGGTGATCATCTTGCTCGTGCTGCGTCGAATGTTCCGGCGCAAGAAGGGAGTTGCCCCGACGCTCGTGCCCGACCTGGCCGTCGACATCGGCGCGTTGCCGACCGAGGGCCCGTCGGCTCGGCCGCCCGTGTTGGAACACTACAACGTGCCGGTCCGGCTGGCCGTACTGGTATTGGCCCCGACCGGTCGGGTGCGCGAGCTGCCGCCGATCGACCGGTTGCCCGACTTCGTAGACCACATCCTGCCGGGTCTGGCCGACGTGCTGTTGGTCCACAAGCCGTTGATCCGTCGCTGGCCGCCGCAGCTTAGCAGCGAGGGTTTCGCCCGAACGTTCTTCGCCCACGTAAAACTCCCCGGCGACCGCGGCAAGGGCACCGCCTGGTGCTCGATCGCCGGCCGGTTCAAGATCGGCCGAGAAACGTTCATGGCCGGGCTGTTGTTACGCTCCGACGCGAAAAACAACTTCAGCGAGTCGATCATCCGCGAAGAGCACGAGTGGCTGGGTATTTTGAGAGTGAAGAGTGGGCAGTAAGCAGTGGTTAGTGGATAGTGGATAGTGATTAGTGTGAAGAAAAGCCCACCGACTGCGTCGGTGGGATCCTTTTGGGAGGTCGCCCCATGACACGTTCCCCCGAACAACTCCGTCGTGACGCCCTGGCCATTTGGCAGGCGGGGGTCGATGCGGTGCGGTCTGAAAAACTGGTCGCCGATGCACTAAGGGTCGAGGGTCGTACGCTGATCGTCGGCGAGGAGGAACTTTCGCTGGACTCGATCGGCCGAATCGTGGTCGTCGGAGCGGGCAAGGCCGGGGTCGGGATGGCGGCCGCGGTGGAAGATGTGCTTGGCGAAGCGCTGATGCAAGAGAAGCAGCTTGACGGGTGGGTCAACGTGCCGGCCGATTGTGTTCGCGAACTGAAACGGATCAAGGTGCACCCGGCCCGACCGGCCGGGGTTAATGAGCCACGGCCCGAGGGCGCCGAGGGTTCGCAACATATCCTGAGGCTGGTCGAAGCCTTGGGGCCGGATGATTTGTGCCTGTGCCTGATCTCCGGCGGCGGGTCGGCCTTGATGCCGGCGCCCGTCGAGGGGATCACGCTCGACGACAAGTTGGCGGTGACCAAATTCCTCAGCGCGGCCGGGGCCAATATCGAACAGCTCAACACGGTCCGCAAGCAGCTCAGCGCGATCAAGGGCGGCGGGCTGATGAGGGCATGTCCGGCCGGGCGGTTGGTCTCGCTGATTATCTCCGACGTGCTGGGCGATCCGTTGGATGTAATCGCCTCGGGCCCGACCGTCGAGGACTCGTCCACGCCACAGGCCGCCTTGGGCGTGCTGAACGATTTCGCCGCCAGGAATAGCGAGATCTCTCCCCGCCTGTTCGACTACCTGGAAGCCAAACAGCAACAGCAACCGGCCGCGCCAACCTGTCGGGTGACCAATCTAATCATCGGCAATAACGCCACGGCCGTCGACGCGGCCGGCATCAAGGCCGAGTCGTTGGGCTACTCGCACGCGATGGTCTGTGCCGAGAAGTCGGAAGGCCCGGCCGAGGGGATCGGCCGTCATCTGGCCGCCATGGCCCTGAAGATGCGCGACGAGCCGGGCCCGGACTGTCTGATCACCGGCGGCGAGCCGGTCGTTAGTCTAGTCGACGAATCGCGACGCGGTCGCGGCGGACGCAATCAACAATTGATTCTGGCGGCCCTGCAAGATCTGGCCGACGACGGGGCCCACGGCATGGCGATCCTTGCCGGCGGCACGGACGGCGAAGACGGCCCGACCGACGCGGCCGGCGCGCTGCTGGACGAGACGCTCCTTGCGGCGGCCAAGTCGCAGGGCCTCGACCCGGCCGACTATCTAATGCGCAACGACGCCTACAACTTCTTCCGCCCACTGGACGGCCTGATCATAACAGGCCCCACCCACACCAACGTCTGCGACATCCGGGTAGTGGTGATCGATCGCTAAGTAGCATTTCGGAGCGTCATTGGGGTCACCCATAACCGCCTCCGGAAGCGTCATGGGGTCAGACGAAGAAAAGGGGACAGGGAAGAAAAGGGGACATCACTGATATTGGCGCCGGGAGACGAAAGGGATGTACTTCGGGGATGCTACGAACTGCCCGATCGAAGTCAGCAGGGAACGGGGGTAGGCTTTCACTATACACGTCACGGAAACGCAGAAACGACGAGCCGTGCTATACTGGCGCCATGCCACGCTCGCCACGGATCAACTTTCCGGATGCGGTCTGCCGGGTTACGTTGGGAAGTGTAAAGTGAAAGCCTGACCGCGTCTTGCCGTCTTGGGGTGTGCGTACAAAGGGGTTAGGATTTCAGGGCAAACTGGTTCCCAAAACCCTGTCCTCTATCGCCGAATCGTTGTTTCCTGGCCCCTAACCAATTGACAAAAGACACAGCCGCTCTGTGGTAAACCCCACTCGCTCACCCAGAGCAATCAAGGTTTACGCCACCGATACCGGCGCATCGCAATCCCGAGACCTCCCAGCAGGGCCGCGATCAACAGCGTCAGCGTGGAAGGCTCGGGGACGGGCGTCAGCAAGAAGGCGTGCTCTTGGCCGTCTATCCAACCTTCTCCGACAATCTGGCCGTTGTTATTGATGTCACGCGCATGTTCGAGATGGTCCCATCCGGAACCTGGAGGCAGTAAGTCGTTCAGGTCGGTCATGTTCCCGGAGTCGTAAAGAAAGGCGCGCTGCTGATAAGGCGAAGTCGTATTGGCGACATAACCCACGACCTGCCCCGAATCGTTGATGCCGAAAGCCAACGAACGGTCTGTCCCGAGCGAGCCCAAGTTGGTCATGGTCCCGGAGTCGTAAAGAAAGGCGCGATACTGACCGCTGGCGGTCTTAGCAATACCCGCCACCTGCCCCGAATCATTGATGCCGGTAGCATACGAATAGTCTCCCCCGAGCGTGCCCAGGTCGGTGATGGTGTAGGTGACGTCCGCCTCGACGGTGCCGCCGAGCAGTAGAACCAGTGCCGCGAGTCCAATAAGCGAGCGTTTCATCATCTTTATCTTTCTCCCCGGTGAAAACCCATACAATAGAATTCCCCAATGTTCCTTCGCGCAGCCGCACACGGCGCGCAAACTCGCAGGTTGCAAGTGATAGTGGGACGAAAGACCGCACTCCGACCAAAGAGTGGAAAAAAAACGTCGGACGGTCTAACGCAAAAGACGCTGCCTCGTCATGTCAAAAGGGCAACGGATATACAAACGACGCGAGGTCGGAAACAAACCACCATACCCCCTAACATACACAATTTCCCAGAAAACACAACAGGCCGGGCAACAATTGCCAAAGGATTTCCGCAAAATCACCCACCTCAATCAGTTCTTACGGGGGGCAGCTTGTCTTTGGCACTTCCGGAAGTGGCGGGCAGACCACGTACGCCACGGTTGCAAGTTGGCTACGGGCGAGGATTTCAGGGCAAACGTGGAATCCAAGTGCTGAACCCTGAACCCTAGGGAATCAAAACTCTCTTTCCCCTTTTCCCGCTTTCCCTTTCTTCCTTGTCGATCGTTCGGGCGCGACCGACGGTCGCGGCTTTATAGGTCTACATGAAACTCGCGAGGACCTCTTGCGGGGCGGGGCCGTAGGTGGCTGGTTCCATGGTGCAGGTGGCGCGGCCTTGGGTTAGGCTGCGCATGGCGTTGGAGTAGCCGAACAGGCTGGCTAACGGGGCGTGGGCCTCGATCACGTGGTGGCGGCCGCGGGTTTCGTTGCGGTTGATGATCGCTCGACGCTGTTGTAGGTCGCTGACGATCTCGCCGAGGCTCTCCTCGGGCGTGGTGACTTCCAAGTGCATGATCGGTTCCAGGAGCACGACTCCGCCGGCCCGCAGTGCCTTGTCGAAGGCGTCGGCGGCCGCCATGCGGAAGGCCATTTCGGTGGACTCGGTCTGATGCACCTCGCCGCCGAGGATGGTGATCTTTACATGCATCAGGGGGAAGCCCAGCAGGCCGCCGCCTTGGCCCTGTTCGCTGAGCACTTCATTGGCCGCCGAGAAGAACGGGTCGGGCAGTTCGTCGGTGGGGAAGCCGAAGACGGTCACCGGCGTGGCGCCCTCGGTGAACGGTTCGATGCGGATGGTCACCTTGGCTGAGAGGCTTTGCCCGCCGATGGTGCGGTGACACTCGCCGGTCGCCTCGACGGCCGATTCGATCGTTTCGCGGTAGCTGACCCGGGGATTGTGGACCTTCACGTCGAGGTTGTAATCCCTCAGCAAGCGGTGCTTGATGACCTCCAAGTGCAACTCACCCATGCCGCTGATGAGCGTTTGGCCCGTCTCTTCGCTCTCTTTGGCCATGAAGGTGGGGTCCTGGCGCTTCATCATCTCGAGCGCGTCGCCGAGTTTCTTGCGTTCGGTGGTGGTTTCCGGCTCGATGGCCATCGAGATGACCGTCTCGGGGAAGGTGATCGATTCCAGCAGGATCGGTTTCTGAGTATCGCAGAGCGTATCGCCGGTGACCGAATGTCGCAGGCCGATCACGCCGACGATTTCGCCGGCGGTGACCTCGTCGATCTGCTTGCGGCGGTCGGACTGGATCCGCCAGAGTTGCGGCACGTTTTCCTTTTTATCCTTGCCCGGGTTGAGAACGCGAGAGTTGGCCTTCAGCCGGCCCGAATAGACGCGCACATAGTGCAGGTCGCCGTGCTTGTCGGCCTGGATCTTGAAGACCAGGCCGCAAAACGGCTCGGCCGGGTCGGGCTTGCGCCTGGTTTTAGCGTCTTTCTTCTTAGGATCGGCACCTTCGACCGGCGGCATGTCCAAGGGGCTGGGTAGATAATGGGCCACCGCGTCGAGCAACGGCTGCACGCCGATCCCGTCCAAGGCAGAGCCGCACAGCAAGGGTACCACGAAATTGTGCAGCGTGGCGTCGCGAAGCACCTTGCGAATCAAGGCCTTGGGGACCGGCCTCTCTTCCAGGAGCAACTCGATCAACGGGTCGCTGTGATGGGAGAGTTCCTCGAGCAACTGTCCTCGCCACATTTCGGCTTCCTCGACCAACTCGTCGGGGATCTCGCCGGTGAGGATCTCGGCCCCTTCACTTTCGCCGGTGAAGGTCAGCAGCTTCATTTCGATCAGATCGATCACACCGCGAAAGGCCTCGGGCAAATGCGGCGGTCCGGCTCCCAGCGGCAGATTCAAGGGTATGGGATTGGCCCGGAGCCTCTCGCGAATCTCGTCGAGCGTAGTGTAGAAATCGGCCCCCTCGCGATCCATTTTGTTGATAAACGCGATTCGCGGCACGTGGTACTTGTCGGCCTGGTGCCAGACGGTCTCGCTTTGGGCCTCGACGCCTTCGCGTGCACTGAACACCACGACGCCGCCGTCGAGGACTCGCAGGCTGCGTTCCACCTCGGCGGTGAAGTCGACGTGCCCCGGCGTGTCGATCAGGTTGATCGTGATGTCTTTCCAGGGCAAGGTCACGCAGGCCGAGAGGATGGTGATACCGCGCTCTTGCTCCTCGGGATCGAAGTCGGTGACGGTGGTCCCCTTGTCGACCTGGCCCACGCGATGGCTGTACCCGCTGTAGAAGAGCATCCGTTCGGTGACGGTGGTCTTTCCGGCATCGATATGGGCAATCACGCCGATGTTGCGAAGTTTAGTCAGATCGTCGGCCATGGTGGGAGCAGTGGGTAGGAAACAGGGGGTAGGGACTCAAGCCAATTTGCAATCTTCAATCTTCAATTCCCTTTGCGCAAGAGAACGCCGCACCGACTTGGGGGGGGTGCCGGCACGGCGAACCTTGCTGATCGATTTTACCAGGCGAAATGGGCAAACGCCTTGTTGGCATCGGCCATGCGATGCACGTTTTCGCGACGGGTCATGGAGGCTCCTTCGCGGTTGTAAGCAGCCATCAACTCGTTGGCCAGCTTCTCGTGAATGGGTCGCCCCTTCTTCTCGCGGCAGGCCATGAGGATCCAGCGAATGGCCAACGATTGCTGCCGGGCCTTATTCACCTGCATGGGTACCTGGTACGAGGCACCGCCAACTCGCTTCGAGCGAACTTCGATATTGGGTTTGACGTTTTCGACCGCCTGGGTGAACAGATCGATCGGCTCGACGTCGGGAAACTTCTTCCCGACCACTTCCAAAGCGTCGTAAAAGACGCGTTGGGCCGTGCTCTTCTTGCCGGCCCACATCAAACAATTAATGAACTTGCTCGCCAAGAGCGACCCGTGCCTGGGATCGCCGACAAGTTGTTTCCTACTGGCGGTGATACGACCCATTGTCCTGCTTCTGTCTAAGAGTTGATGTTTTCGATTTAGGTGGCCTTCTTCGCGCCGTATCGACTGCGCGATTGCTTGCGATCTTCCACGCCCAAGGCGTCCATGGTCCCGCGAATCACCTGATAACGGACACCGGGCAGGTCTCGCACCCGTCCGCCCCGGACCAAGACAATCGAGTGTTCCTGGAGGCTGTGCCCCTCGCCGGGGATGTAGACGGTGACCTCCTTGCCGTTGGAGAGCCTCACGCGGGTAATCTTCCGCAAAGCCGAATTCGGCTTCTTGGGGGTCATCGTCTTGACCTGCAAGCAGACACCCCGTTTCTGCGGACAGCGGTCCAAAACGGGCGCTTTGCTGAATTTCCGCGGCGTTTTCCGCTTCTTACGGACCAGTTGATTGATGGTAGGCATGGGTTATCTCGGGTGAACTGACTGACTCTTCTTTTTTGGGTAACCTCTTATTCTGCCATATCCGGGCCGCCGGTCAAGGGGCCCGGCAAGATCTCAGGCAGGTATTTCGGGGGGATTGTTGGTAGGGACTACGGTGCCGGATCCTCCGGTAGTGTCGGGGTCTCTTCCGAAGTATCGAGCAATTCTTCCAGCGTTGCGGGCGGAAGCTTTGTTTCTGCGGCGGCTTGGACCGGTTCGGCGCCGGGCTGGGCCGTGGGTTCCTCGCCGTTGCCGTCGGTGGCGGCCGGTTCTTCTTGGGCCCCGTCCAATAGGGGGAAGTGTCGCGAGAGGATATCCACTTTCTCGGCCTTCAGTTCGTCCAGTGCCTGCGGGCGGATACGGACTTCCGATTTCTGATAGGTGCGGAAACCGGTCCCGGCGGGGACCAGGTGCCCGAGGATCACGTTCTCCTTCAGGCCCACCAGATAGTCGATCTTTCCGGCCAAGGCAGCTTCGGTGAGCACTTTGGTGGTCTCCTGGAAGCTGGCGGCCGAGATGAAGCTGGAGCTTTGCACGGCCGCCTTGGTGATACCCAAGAGTTGGGTGGCGGCGGTGGCCGGTTCGGGCTTACCGCCCTTGGCCAAATCACCCCCGAGGGCCTCGATCTGGGCGTTCACCTGTTCCAGCGCGGCGATCGGTACGATGGCCCCTTCGTTGAAATCGCTGTCACCCTTTTCGGTGATCTTCAGGCACTTGTCCAAATCGTCGTTCGCTTTGCGGAACTCGAACTTATCCATCACCATACCCGGCAAGAGGCCCGTGTCGCCGATCGCGGTGACACAAACCTTCCGCAACATCTGGGCGACGATAATCTCGATATGCTTGTCGTTGATTTCGACGCGCTGGCTTCGGTAGACGTTTTGGATTTCTCGGGTGAGGTATTGCTGAACGGCTTCTTCTCCGGAGATGCGGAGGATATCGTGCGGGACCAACGGCCCGTCGACCAGGGCTTCTCCGGCACGCACGAAGTTTCCGGCGTGCACGCGAAGGTGTTTTCCGTGGGAGACGAGGTGCTCGCGTTCGATACCGGTCTCGCTGCGAACGATAATGGTTCGCTTGCCGCGGCGTTTCTCACCTAAGAGTTCGACGGTCCCGTCGATTTCGGCGATTACGGCCGGATCCTTAGGTTTTCGGGCCTCGAAGATTTCGGTCACTCGTGGCAGACCACCCGTGATATCTTGGGTCCCGGAAACTTCACGCGGCGTCTTGGCCAGCAAGGTTCCGGCGGCAATTTCGGTACCCTCAGCGACTTCGATGTGGGCCTTTTCGGGCAGGTAGTAGAAGTCGAGGATCTTTCCGGTGGGGTCTTCCAAGACGATTTGCGGATGCAGATCGCCCTTGTGCTCCATGACAAGTTGGCGAACGTGCCCGCTGGGGTCCTTCTCCATCCGCATGGTTTCGCCTTCGATGACGTCTTCGTAGCGGGCCTTTCCACTGACCTCGGCCAGGATGGGGATGCTGTGCGGGTCCCACTGGCAGAGAACGGCACCGGCTTCGATCTCTTCGTTCTCTTCGACGGTGAGGTTGGCGCCGGCGGGGATTTCGTATTTCTCCATCTCGCGGCCCTTGGGATCGACGATCAGGATTTCTCCGTTTCGGGTCAGCACGACCTGCTGGCCGGCGTCGTTGCGGACGACTTTCAGGCGGGTGAACTTGACCTGGCCAGCTTTTTTGGCTCGGATATCGCTTTCCTCGATCGCCCGGGCTGCCGTACCGCCGATATGGAAGGTCCGCATCGTCAATTGGGTTCCCGGCTCGCCGATGCTCTGGGCCCCGATGATTCCCACCGCTAAACCCTGTTCAACTTGAGCACTGGTCGAGAGATCCATGCCGTAGCACTTGGCGCAAACGCCAAGGGCTGCCTCGCAGGTCATCGGACTACGAACCTGAATCTTCTCCAGGCCCATTTCTTCGATTCGGCGGGCGGTTTCTGCGGTGATCAGGTCGTTTTCGTGGATGATCACTTCGTCGGTAATGGGATTGACGATGTTGGTGCGGCTGGCGCGACCTCGAACCGAGTCGGCCAAACTGACTTCAACCTTCTCGCCGCGATAGATCACCCCCTTGGTGATTCCCTGGGTCGTACCGCAGTCCTCCAGGGTAACCACGACGTTCTGGGCCACGTCGGCCAGTTTTCGGGTCAGGTAACCCGAGTCGGCCGTTTTCAAAGCCGTATCGGCCAGTCCCTTTCGGGCACCGTGGGTGGAGCTGAAGTACTCCAGCACGCTGAGGCCTTCGCGGAAGTTCGCCTTAATCGGCGTCTCGATAATCTTGCCGGACGGCTTGGCCATCAAGCCACGCATACCGGCCAACTGACGAATCTGTTCCACGCCGCCACGGGCGCCGGAGTGGGCCATCAGAAAGATCGGGTTGATGTAGCCGGGGAAACGCTTGTCGTTTTCCAGTTCCTGCATCATTTCGGTGGTAATCCGTTCGCGGGCGTGGGTCCAGGCGTCCAGTACCTGGTTGTACCGTTCGCCCTCGGTAATGATGCCGCGCTGATAGAGCTTGAGGATCTTCAGCACCGCTTTTTCGGCGTTGGAGATGATTTTGGATTTACTCGGCGGCGTGATCAGATCGTCGGTGGCGAACGACAGACCGCTGAGCGTACTCTGTCGGAACCCCAGTTGGTTCATGTCGTCGAGCAGTTCGATTGTCGCCCGACGTCCCAACAGTTCGTAACAGTCGGAAATGACGGTCGCGAGGTCGGAAGACCGCAGCGGCGTGTTGTAGTACGGCATGCCTTCCGGGAGCATGTCGTTGAACGCGACTCGACCGACGGTGGTTTCGATTAAGGTGGATTCGGTCGTTTTGTCGGAATCTTCGGGTGTTTCCCCCTTGATAATCCGGTTCGGGCCCAGTTTGACCTTGATGCTCGCATGGAGGTCAACGACGCCCAGCGAAGCGGCCAACTGCACCTCGTCGGTCGAGGTAAAGACCATGCCGTCTCCCTTGCGTTCCGCCATACTCATGGTCGTGTAGTAGCAACCCATCACCACGTCCTGCGACGGGCTGATAATCGGTGAGCCGTTGGCCGGGCTGAAGATGTTGTTGGTCGAGAGCAACAGCGTGTGAGCTTCGACCTGCGCTTCGATCGAGAGCGGCAAGTGGACGGCCATCTGGTCGCCGTCGAAGTCGGCATTGAATCCCCTGCAGACCAGCGGGTGGAGCTTGATGGCATTGCCTTCCACCAAGATCGGTTCGAAGGCCTGGATACCCATGCGGTGAAGTGTGGGAGCCCGATTCAACATGACGGGATGGTTCTGGATGACATCTTCCAGGATATCCCAGACTTCCTCGTCCTTGCGCTCGAGCATCTTCTTGGCACTCTTGATCGTATCGGCGTGACCCAGTTCCTTCAGACGCCGAATGATGAACGGCTGGTAGAGTTCCAGGGCGATCTTTTTTGGTAGGCCGGTCTGGTGAAGCTTCAACGTGGGACCGACGACGATCACGCTTCGGGCCGAATAGTCGACGCGTTTGCCCAGCAGGTTCTCGCGGAAACGGCCCTGCTTACCTTTGATCATGTCGGTCAGCGATTTCAGCGGGCGGTTGCTGGAACCGAGCACCGGCCGCTTGCAACGGTTGTTGTCGAACAGCGCGTCGACCGATTGCTGCAGCATCCGCTTCTCGTTGCGGATAATCACTTCGGGTGCGTTCAGATCGACCAGCTTCTTGAGCCGGTTGTTGCGGTTGATGATTCGGCGATAGAGGTCGTTCAGGTCGCTGGTGGCGAAGTTACCCGAGTCCAACAGCACCAGGGGGCGCAAGTCGGGTGGAATCACGGGGATCACGTCCAAGACCATCCACTCGGGCCGGTTGTCGCTGTCGCGGATCGACTCGACGACCTTTAGCCGGTTGGTCAGATCCTTCCGCTTTTGCTTCGAGCCGGTCTCGGCCAAGTCGACCCGCAACGTGGTGGAAAGCTCGACCAGATCCAATCCTATCAGCAGCTTGCGGATGCCTTCGGCGCCCATTTCCGCCTCGAAGGGCACGTCGGCGTATTGCGTTCGGGCAGTGCGGTACTCTTCTTCGGTCAGGAGTTGTTGGGCTTTCAGCGGTGTATCGCCCGGGTCGGTGACCACGTAGTCCTGGAAGTAGATGACCTTTTCGAGGCTGGTGGTTTTCATACTCAACAAGGCCCCCAAACGGCTGGGCATGGCCTTGAAGAACCAGATGTGCACGATGGGGGCAGCCAGTTCGATGTGCCCCATCCGTTTCCGGCGGACCCGACTGTGGGTGATCTTCACTCCGCAACGGTCGCAGATCATCCCTTTGTATTTCATCCCGCGGTACTTGCCGCAGGAGCATTCCCAGTCTTTTTCCGGGCCGAAGATCCGTTCGCAGAACAGGCCGTCCTTTTCAGGGCGGTAAGTACGGTAGTTGATCGTTTCAGGCTTCTTGACTTCGCCGAACGACCAACTGCGGATGTCATGCGGCCGCGCCAGACTGATCTTGACCGACGCGTAATCGTTAATCCGATCGTAACTAGATTCGCCGATACTCACTGACAATCCTCCCTTGTTTCGGGGAATACGAGTTATTTTGCATGGAGCCGAGGCTTGCTACGCCTCTATGGGCGCATCTTTCAGAGCTGTAATACAATCTTGAATCTTGTCCTCAGCCTCCCGGGGCACGTAGACGTAGAAGAACGACACGTTCTTCTTCTCGGCTGTGGCGCCCCGCCATTTCTTCACGATCTCCTGGAACGGAACGACTTTACCCAAGAGCTTGACCCAAATCTTACCCTCGTCGAAACTTGCGATCTTGGGTTTGACCGACTCCACCAGGATCGTATCACATAAGTCGCCCCCCAGCACAGCCTTCAAGATAGTTGGAACCTCAGCTTTGAGCATACCGCGCTGCGGGGTCGTGTGTTCTTCAAACAGCGTCTCGAATTCAGCGTGAGTCTTCCACAGAGGAATTCGGGCGGGATTCCTGCTGAGAAGTTCCTTCACCTGGGGAATGTCATCCTTGTGCGTCTTCAGGAGGCTGTAAATGTCATCATCGCACGGCAAGAAGACGGCAGTTGTGCCCACCTGCACGGGATCCACAAAGGCTTGGCGCGAGAAAACGGCCTCGAAGAAAGCATCCTGTTTGTCGGGCGGAGACAACACTTCGTTCAATGCTTCTACCGCATCACGCAGTAATCGACTGAAGTAGCAGACTGTGTGATGCGAGTAGACCCACTTAAAAAGGAAGTTTCTTCCATCCAAGACGCTTTCGATGACGCTTAGCGCTGATTTCCTGAAAGCCACGGTTGGTTTGCCGTCAACCGATACGATCTCCAATGCAGAGAGCAATCTTTGCACATCGATCGACACGTTATCCACTCCGGAAGACCAGGTGTCACGGATGACGTAGTCCAGCTTGTCGACATCAATTGCAGGCCCGTTCACTAATTGAATTAGGCAGTTCTCAATCTTCTCTTGCTGTGTATCTGCCAGGGAGTGCAGGCAGCCGGTAATCATTCTAGCCGCCAGCGGCAAGTTAATCTGCTTGAGATCTACGTGCGCGGCATCGGCTCCGCAAACGTCGCTAAAATGCTTGAGCAGGATCGCTGCGCTAAACACCTCATGGGGCGCAGGCTCCAACTTGGGCTCCACCTTCAAACCGAGCCGTTTCTTGTAGTCCTTCTGGAAAGACTCGTCGACGAACTCGAATAGGAAGTCCCTTGCTCTGTTGTTCTTCGAGTAGTGTGTTTCAAAAGCGTGCGAGAAAAAGGCATGAGCGCAGTCGTGCATCAAGGCGGCAATCCGGAATGTCTGTTCGTAGTCTGCGAGACACACGCCGTCCAGGGCGGTTGCGTTCGTATTGTTCTTCAAGCACTCAAAGGCAGTCGTGGCCAAGTGGTAAACTCCGAGCGAGTGAATGAAACGGTCATGATGGGCCGCTGGATACAGTGGGCGCATCGAGGTTTGTTCGATGTGTCGGAGTCTTTGGAAAACGGCGGTATCGATGAACGCGCTACACCAACAGGCAGGCACGGAGATGTACCCATGCACCGGGTCTCGAAATTCCTTGTTCTTTGCGCTCACCATTTCCACATCACTCTGCCGCGACTGGCATCTCTTCAATGGCCCGTTTTACATTCGCGTGAACGTCGGCCGGAACAGAACTTACAAATTCACATTCGAAGTATCTTGATGAGAGGTATTGCCCTGCGCTTGCAGCTCGTGCAATCTGGTTCTCTCTTCTCTCGAAGATCTCGGGATAGTATTCCAACGCTGAATCCAGGGCGGGAGACGAAATGTTGACGGCAACATTCGGCATCTCCGATTCGATTCTGCTGCGAAGCTCGCTCAGCGATTGGAAAGACACGGATTTCGTAGTCCTCAGCACGGTCGCGAGTAAATAGTCGGCGTCAATAATCGTGCACATGTTTCTACTCCTCCTGAGTTGGAAATCGGTCGGGAAGATCCAAAGTTCCTACACGCGGGCCTTCTCCAATTGCATGTTCAGGCCCAGTCCGCGGATTTCGTTGGTTAACACGTCGAAACTGGCCGGGGTACCGGCCTCGAGGGTATTCTCACCCTTGACCATCGATTCGTAGATCTTGGTACGACCTTCGACGTCGTCGCTTTTGACCGTCAACAATTCCTGCAAGATGTAGGCCGCCCCGTAGGCTTCCAATGCCCAAACTTCCATTTCCCCGAACCGCTGGCCGCCGAAGCGGGCCTTGCCACCCAGGGGTTGCTGGGTGATCAACGAATAGGGGCCGGTGCTTCGGGCATGGACCTTGTCGTCGACCAAGTGGTGCAGCTTCATCATGTAGATGTAACCGACGGTGGATAGTTGCTCGAACGGCTCGCCCGTGCGGCCGTCATACAGTTGTGATTTACCGCTACGTGCCAGCCCGGCGGCTTCGAGGCAATCCTGAATGGCCGGCTCATCCGCCCCGTCGAAAATGGGCGTAATGGCCTGGAACCCCAGCGCGGCGGCCGCCCAACCCAGGTGGGTCTCGAGGATCTGTCCCACATTCATACGGCTGGGAACGCCCAAGGGGTTCAA
>SDBV01001790.1_pt1 | contig 32132 bp, 25 predicted proteins | sample 2277081 | NCBI WGS metagenome assembly SDBV01 (sample SAMN10402039, study PRJNA504765) | marine sediment metagenome | isolation source: marine sediment core GS10_PC15, 223 cmbsf | place: Arctic Ocean: Southern Knipovich Ridge | collected 2010 | reverse complement strand
GGCACGAGCAGTGCAAGGCACGACGACAAGCCTTGCTGGTGGCAAGGCGCGAAGGAGAAACGCAGCAATGCGACGTGAATCGGTTGCCAGGCGATGGGAGTGCCTACTGAGATAGGCTCTAAGATAAAAGTTTTTTATTTCCCAAAGAAAGATCCTGTGGAGAGCAAGCAGAAGACAAAAACTGTCCTCGCCTATATCGGGGACGAGCAGCTCGCCTGGGGACGGCAGGCTTATGCCCGCTACAATCACTACTACGTGATGCCCGGGATCCTTTACCTTGCCGAAGTGATCGATCGACGGGCAAAGGAGTTGGATTTCGAGCGTCCTGTCTGCCTCTATTTCAACCGAAGCGCGGAAGACGCGGCCGCGATGATCCGCAAGATAGTCGAAGCCGATCCCTGTGTTGTCGGGCTTTCCTGTTACTCTTGGAATCTCGCCGATTCGTTGACATTGGCCGCTGGAATAAAAAAGGAGCTCGCAGACACCGCCGTTGTGTTGGGGGGACCGGGTGTCTCGTTCGTCGACGAAAATGAAGTTATAAATCTTCTCGCGAAAAACCCGCAAATCGATGCCGTGGTGCGCGGCGAAGGTGAGATTGTAGTGGCCGAGATCTTCGAAGCACTGGCTCGCAATCTGGAACCAGCCGCAATCGCGAACGTGGCCTATCGTTTCAGCGGAGAAATCCGCGTGAACAGCGCCGATGCGACACAGGTACAAGTCGAGGATTTGCCGTCAATCGACTACTCGAAGATTGACGTAAAAAGGACGCCTTCCTGCGGTCTGGCCGCCGTTTATGAAACTTACCGGGGCTGCCCGTACCGCTGCGACTATTGCGGCTTTGCCGGAGGTCAACGAGGAATCCGCCGCTTTCCAATCGAACGTACAAAGAACGAGCTCGCCGGTCTGTTTTATTTTGAAATCGACCTCATCCATTTCGCCGATTCTGTTTTCGACATGAGTCTTGAGCGGGCGAAGGCGATTCTCACCCATTGCTCCGAGCACAATCGCAAAACCGCGCTATTTTGCTATGCCTCGTTCCAAAATATCGACGACGATCTCGTGGATCTCTATGAGAAGACAAGAATTCAAATCGGCGTGGGTCTGCAATCCTGGCACGAGGCGGTACTCGAACGGGTGCATCGGCGCTTCAGCATCGAGCGTTTCAAAACGTGCCTGGCGCAAATATCCGGCAAGAAGATCAATTACTACGTGGATATTATGTTCGGCCTGCCCGGAGACGACATGAACCTGTTTCGCCAGACCGTGAACCGCGTTATGGATCTGGCTCCGCCTTTTATCATGTTCTTTCCCCTGACCGTGATACCGGGGACGCCCCTGGCAGGCGACCCGAACAGCTGGGGCATAACTCGATACGACCAGGATAAAATCGCCGCCCAGGTCAGGCCGGTAAGCGGAATGATTTACTCGGATATCGGGCTTGGCGAAAAGTTCGGCATTGAAGATCTCAAGCGATTCGACAACGCCGCGACCGCGATTTTCTTCTCCTATCAACGCTTTCCCTTGAGCTTCAAGGCCATCGGTGCGTTTCAGCGCCGCGCCGGGGCGAGGGCGCGGTATGGGGATGGCTTCGCCGTGTTGGAAAAAGTTGGAGCGGCCATTGCCGAGCGTTTGGGCGACGAACCTTCGGACATCGGCAACCCGCCCAACGTCGAGGGAACCGTGAGGGATACATTGGTGAGCCTCATCCGCGACATGGGAGCAAGCGAGGAAGAGATTCGCGGTCTCGAGTCCCTGATGCGTGTCGAAGCCGGTATCGTCTCGCTTTGGCAGCGCGCGGATCGCCCTGCCCTGCTCGACCGGAACACGGAGCGATCTCGCCGCCGAGCCCTTCTGAACCAGGATCGCATACAAAATCTGAAAGCCGCGTTTCGCGCCCCGGCTCGCCTTATCGACACACCATGCCGATTCGACGATCTCCTCCCGCACGACTGCCTCAAGGCCTTGGGTCGGGTCGAAAAAGGGTGGTCGGGAATCGCTCTCGCTCCATGGGACCACTTTGTTGTGAGAGTGTTCGAGCTCGGCCCGGTGGAGCGTGAGATCTGCCTGGAGCTGGCGCCCGACCGCGAAGCCCCGTTGCACACGCTGGAGCGCCGTATGCTGCGCCTTAAAAAAAGTGAAACCTGGATGTCCGCCATCGAAAATCTGCAACGAGAAGAGGTCATCGAGATCTACGAATAGCACCGCATGAATCCACCGTCGCGGCGGATCGCGAATCGGACCTTCCGACCGAGGCTGGACACCCGGAGCCGCCTGGGATACTCATTTGTAGTGCCAAAAATCGTGTCCAGCATTCCCGTGAACAGTTCCGTCTTGTCCGACGAGTACACATTCAATGATCACAACCTGATGATGAAGGTGCTCGGTCCGAGATCGGAGAACCTCTCGGTCATAGGAAAGGAGCTGGGGATCTCCGTGGGGCAGCGAGGAGACACGATCTATGTAAAGGGAGACTCGGACGCGGTGATCGCCACTTTAAGGCTCATCGACCAGCTGGCTCTCATCTGCAAGGACGGCCGACGCCTCAAGGAGGCCGACGTTCTGAGAGGATCCCGGATCCTTTCGCAGGACAAGGACGCCAGGCTCGATCGCATCTTCAACGACGTGGTTCACGTAACGACCGGCAAGCGGCTCATCACCCCCAAGGGGCTCGCCCAGAAGCGCTATGTGGACATGATCCGCGCCAACGATCTCACTTTCGCCATCGGTCCCGCCGGAACGGGCAAGACCTATCTGGCGGTGGCTCTGGCCGTGTCGGAGATGATGAGCCAGCGCAAGAAGCGGATCATCCTGGCGCGACCGGCGGTGGAAGCGGGCGAACGCCTGGGGTTTCTGCCCGGCGACATGGTCGACAAGATCAACCCGTACGTGAGGCCGCTTTACGATGCCCTGCACGATATGCTCGATCCGGATCGTACCGGAGCGTTCATCGCCCAGGGACAAATAGAGATCGCGCCGCTCGCGTTCATGCGCGGCAGGACCCTGAACGACGCCTTCGTGATCCTCGACGAGGCCCAGAACACGACCAGGGAACAGATGAAAATGTTTCTCACGAGATTGGGGTACTCGTCCAAGGCCGTGGTCACGGGCGACACCAGCCAGATCGACCTTCCGGGCTCCATTACGTCGGGGTTGGTGGATGCGGAGCGTGTGTTGAAAGGCATGGAAGGGATCGGTTTTTGCCGCTTCACGGAAGTTGATGTGGTAAGACATCCTCTCGTTCAAGATATTATCAAGGCCTATGCGGATCGCGGCAACGGGGTGACGATGCGATCAGACGGGAGCGACGACGATGACGCGCACCAGTCTTGAAGAGTGGTTGAAAGATTGTCTCGGGCGGCGGCTTGACAAGGCCGGCTGGACGGTGGTCAAGCTTCCCGGGGGCGCCCTGCAGATCTCGCAAGGCAAGGGCGGCGGCGAGGTGCTGATCGAGGAGGATGGAAGCACCGCCTCGGACGCTGGAGACAGGCCGCGCATCCTCATCGCGTCCAACTACGACGACGCTCCCGAAGGGGCCTATTTCGAGGTGTTCACCCGCGACGCCCGGTCGGACAGCCTCTTTCGCTCGATCTCCAACGCCATTTTGATGCACAGCTTAAGGGTTGACGGCGTCGATCGGGAGCAGAGCCTCCGCAGGCGCGACTACGAGCTCAAGGAGATCATCGAGATCGGCAAGAGCCTGAGCGCCCAGAAAGATGTGGACTCGTTGCTGAGCATGATCCTCGAAAAGAGCCGCCACCTGATGGGGGCCGACGCGGGAAGCATCTACGTCGTCGAGGCGATATCCGACGATGACGACAAGAAGCAGCTTCGTTTCAAGCTCTCCCAGAACGACAGTATCCACTACGAGTCCAGGGAGTTCGTCATGCCCGTCTCGGCAGATTCCATCGCCGGAGCGGCGGTTGTGATGAAACGTTCCATCGATATTCCGGACGTCCACAACATCCTGATGGAGGCGCCTTACAAGTTCGATTCCACCTGGGACGAGCGCATGGGGTATCGAACCTGCTCGGTGCTCGCGGTCCCGATGATCAACCAGGTGGGAGAAGTCCTGGGCGTAGTCCAGCTCATCAACAAGAAGCTAAACCCGTCGGCCAGGCTCCTCTCCCCGGGGGATTTCGATCGGGAGGTCATCCCGATGGACGCGCGGGGCAAGGACATGGTGGAGACCCTCGCCTCCCAGGCCGGGGTGGCCATGGACAACGCGTTCTTATACGCGGAGATAAAGAAAATTTTCGAAGGATTCGTGCGCGCCTCGGTACACACCATCGAACAGCGGGACCCGACCACGTCGGGGCACTCCTTCAGGGTGGCCTCGCTCACGCGCGGGCTCGCGGAGGCGGTCCACAATCAGTCCGACGGCAGGTACGCGGATGTGAAGTTTGACGACGATATTCTGGAAGAGATCGAGACCGCCGCTCTATTGCATGATTTCGGAAAAGTCGGTGTTCGCGAGGAGGTGCTCGTCAAGGCCAAGAAGCTCTATCCGCCCAACCTGAAGATCGTCCGCGCCCGGTTCGATTTCATCAGGCGTTCCATCGAGAACGACCACTTGCAGCGGCGCCTCATGATGATCGAGGAGGGCACGCCGGACCAGGAGCTGGCCATTCTCGACCACGGATCCCAGCGCGCTCTGAGCGAGATCGACGAGTGCTGGCGCATCATCAGCTCGGCCAATGAGCCCACCATCCTGGCGGAAGGCGATTTCAAAAAGGTAGAAGAAGTGGCCTCGCGCAATTATTTCGATCTCAACGGCAAACGACAGCCGTACCTGGAGGTGGAGGAGCTCAAAGCACTGCTAGTGGCGAAGGGCAGCCTCACCCCCGAGGAACTCGAGGAGATCCGGTCCCACGCCGCTCACACCATCTCGTTTCTCAAGAAGATTCCGTGGGGCAAGTCCATGAGGGACCTCCCCCTTTACGCGGGCGCGCACCACGAAAAACTCAACGGCTCGGGCTATCCCTACGGCCTGAAGGAGGATGAGATTCCCCTGCCGGCCAAAATGATGGCCGTGGCGGACATCTTCGACGCGCTGACCGCGGCGGATCGGCCGTACAAGAAGGCCGTCTCACTGGAGCGCGCTTTGCAGATCCTGGATTTCGAGGTCAAGGACAATCACATCGACGGAGACCTCGTCCGGCTGTTCAGGGAGAATGAGGTCTACCGGGTGCTCAACGAGCCCGGGGCCGCAAACGGCAAGATAAACTGATCAGTCGAAGAGGCGGGTGATGAGCTTCATGAGGCCCGATCCAACGCCCGCCGCAAGACAAGCTTCCTCGCGCATCTGCGCGTCTCCTCCCGAATACCCCCCCCCGGAGGCAACGACTGCTGTGGAGAGCTGAGACTTCTGCCTTTTCAGATCATCGATTTCCCTCTGTCGTTTTTTGACCAGGCCGCCGGTGGCCACCCACCTGGCGATCTTCTCCAGCTCGCCCGAGTCGAGCCAGTATCCGTGATCGCGGCAGTAGTCGATGATCACGCCGGAGAGACGCCCGTAGTTTAGGCGATTCATCATGTTGTCGCAGACCGGGCACTTGACGTAGACCACATCCTGCCGCTCGAGCTCGGCCTTGACCGGTTGCTCGGTCACGAGCCCCGCGCTCGCCGCCACCTTTTTCTCCTGTTGTGAGATCATCCTGTCCAGATCCGTGGCATCCACGAAGAGTCCGCAACAGATCGGGCACTCCAGTGGGCGGTGATCGCCGACGACCCGCCGACGCATCTTCACCACGCAGCGAGGACATAGCTCGCCGGTCTCCTCGGGTTTCTCGGTTGCGCCGCCGATGGGCTTTGCGCATTCTGAGCAAAACCTGGCGCCCTCCTTGCTCATGGAGAGGCATGAGGAGCAATACGTGGTGAGTCGCGCGTCGGTCAAATCGATCATCGCCCCGCAAAACGGACAATCCGGTCGCCCCTTCTCCAGGGCGCCGCCGCAGTTGGAACAATGGAGAGATCGCGCCGCGCGTAATTCGGGCATCTCGTTTGGGACCACGATGACCTGGCCGCAATGGCAGCGACAACGCTGGCCGGGCTCGTAGACTGAAAGATCGTACACGAGATTGCAGTTCGGGCATGACATGTTCATCGGAAGAATTTGCTCCTTTTCCACAAGATGACGTCCAAATATGGTTATAGATGAGACTGGTGTTTATCTCCAGCCGCAACTCTTCCATCGCCGGACGAACTCGGCTAGACTGGGGCACGGTTGGACTTTATCGGTCCTTCCATACGCACGGATGTAGAAATGATAACCAAGGTTTCGATAAAGAACCTGCGCGGGATCAAGCAGGGAACTCTGGATGAACTCGCGCAACTGAGCGTACTCGTCGGTCCGAACAATTCGGGGAAGTCCACTATCCTTGAAGCGTTACTGCTGCTTGGCGGTGGTCACCCTAAAGATATTGTCGAGCGTCTGGTCAAACGGCGAGGCTGGGCTGGAATAGGCTGTGTGTCGAAGCTGGCCAACAGTCTGGAAGAAGAGATTGCGCTTGAAGCGTCCGAAGACAATCAACATATCAAAGTGGGAGTGATTTTTAGTCGGCCACAAGACGAGAGTTGGGTCGATTTGAGTGTCGCGGGGAACAAGAATGGCCGAATCCGGGTCAATCACAATGGAAACGTAGCTCAATTAGAAGGTGACCAGACCGCTGTTCAGAGCGCAGACCGGTTTGTCGATCTTAACGTGATTACAGGCGTGCCTGTCATAGAGGACGCATATTCCGATGCGATTGGAAGCGGGAAGAATAAGGAAGCCGAGATCGACCAACTTGTTGCTGAGATAGACCCAGAAAAACCGACTCTGAGAATACTGAAGTCCGGCGGAGAATACGTTCTCCATAAAGTCGGTCAGGAACCAGTTCCGGTGTATTTCACGGGTGATGGATTCAAGCGCCTGCTTTTCATCGCGTGCATCCTGGCAGCTCGTGCTCGAGGGCTCGTTCTCATGGAAGAGCCTGAGTGCTTCCAGCATCCTACCTATGTGAAAAAACTCGCTAGCTTGATCTGGGGAGCTATCGGGCAAGGGACCCAAGTGATCTTGTCTACACATAGTATGGAGCTTCTCGAGTTCCTATTTCAGGCGGAAGGTGCGCCGCTGGAGAAAGCAGCTGTGTTCCATACACGGTTGAAGGACGGTCTCCTCAAGGCAAGTCGCATTCCCGGCGCGCAGGCCGCTGAGCGCCTCCAACGACTTGGTGAGGATCTTCGCAGATGAGCCGTGCTCTCATTGTCACTGAAGGCCGGGCGGATCTGGGCGCTTTGACGGAGATCCTCACACGCCAGATGGAGTTAATCGTTGTGCAAGGTGATCCAGCAGGGGTTTACAGTAAGGACGAACGTATCCTGAGCAGTAGCGATGGAACCAGGGAAGTGACGATTGTCCCGTCTGGGGATCGTCAACGTGCAGCCAACGACTGCAGGACTTGGCTCAAGGAAGGCAAGCTCGGCAACAACGGATACGACAGGGTGGGGCTCTCCTTCGATCCCGACAAGGACGACGATGCGAAATACGAAGAATGGATCAAGCGCAATGCTCTGGCCAACGAGTGGATCGTTGATACCAACGTTCTCGGTTATCGCCTCACAATCGACAAGCACGAACTTACATTCGCTCCTCTGCCGTGGGACGCGGGACCCCACTTCGATGAGCTCGAAGAGAAAGAAAGAAAGCTGGAGCGAGTGGCAATCGGCGTGCTCCAGGAGGTGTGCCCTGCCGATGCCGAAGTTGTGATCAAGTTACTCGGGCTGCTCCAGGGCGAGGGCCGATCCACGAGTTGGGAGATGGCGTTTCGCTGCTCAACGCCATCCGAAAACCGGACGTGGAGGTGGGGTTCGTCCGTCAGGTCTTCGGCCAGGATAAAGAGCTTGGCGAAGGTGTCGTCCCAGTGCTCAGAAGTACGCTCCTCTGGAAACGGCTGGCTTTTCTCGCCGGCCTCGAATCCCAGGACGATAACGCGCTTCCGGGCTGATTTGTTGCTTCGTTTGTGTCGGCACGTTTACCTCTTTCTCGGCCGTGCCTCCGATTGGCTTTGCCCCCCCGCACAAACGGGTTATTATCACGTCCATGTACAGGATGACGATCATCATGATTGCGGTGGTTGCGGGCCTGTTCTCGTTGCCGCAGTCCGGGTTTGCCCAGGATGAAGTTTCACCGGAGGTGCAAGAGCCCGAGCCTGCGGAGCTCGAGGAGCCCGAGCCTGCGGAGCTCGAAGAGCCCGAGTCCGAGGAGCCCGAGGAGCCCGAGCCCGTGGAGGCCGAGGAGCCCGAGCCCGTGGAGGTCGAAGAGCCTGTCCTCGAGGATCCGTTCGTTCCCGACGTGGAGACTGAGGACGATGCATACGACGATTACGATGACGACGCCCTGCAGGACGCCCTCGACGATCTCCCGGACGACAAGCCGTTCGCGAAGGGAGACATCGAGCTCGGCCTGGGCCTCGGCGGTGGAGGGACCAGTGGATATTTCTCCTTCGCGGTGATGGGTACTTTCATGTACTACGTGGTCAATCACCTCGCCCCGGGTATTCGACTTGTCTATAGCAAGACCTTCTCCGACGATTACGATTATCCCCACGCAATGTTGGTGTTACCGCTGGCGAAAGTCGTATTGATTCGGTCCAGGAAATTCGCGCCGTTCCTGCTGGCTGGTGCGGGCAGGGAGTTTCAGTGGGGAGGAGCGCAGAGTTCGGAGAAAGGCGTAGAGGCCGTTGGAGCCTGGCTCGTCGCAATGGGAGGAGGCGCTCATATCGGAATTGGATCGCGCTTCTTCATCAAGATTCAGATCGAAGCCCATCATTACTGGTGGGACGATTCCCGCGTGTACGGGTTCGCCGACAACCTGTTCACCGAGACATCGACCGATGGAGAGAAGTACTTCCCAGTGGACCCGGCTTGCGATCCTGCAACGCAGGACTGCCTGGCCTATTTCGAGAAAGACGACATGGACGACAAGGACCGCGAATGGTTCTTCCCGATAATCATGGTCGGTTTTTCAATCCTGTTCTAAAACCATTGCCACCGGTATAGGAGATTGCATGCCCCTCAATGTAGAGACGATAGTCAACGGACCGTTTCAGGAGAACTGCTACCTGGTGTGGGACGACCGAACGATGACCGGTATCTTCATCGATCCCGGCGACGAGGCCGGGAAGCTGATCAAGACCGCGAGTTTCAAGAATGTGAAAGTCGAGGGCATTTACAACACCCACGGGCACCTCGATCACGCCGGCGCGGTCGCGGCGATTGTCAAGGAGCTCTCGATTCCGTTCGCCATGCACGCGGCTGACGGTTACATGCTCGAAAGCATGCCGGACCAGGCCAGGATGTTCGGGTTGCCCCCCATGGAAGTTCCGAAGATCGATATGGAGATATCAGAGGGAGACACGGTGAAGGTGGGAGAGCACGAGGGCAGCGTGATCCACACCCCCGGTCACACCCCCGGCGGCGTTTGTTTCCTTTTCGATAAGGTGCTTTTCGTGGGCGATACGCTCTTCGCCGGTTCCATCGGCAGGACCGATCTTCCGGGCGGTTCTCACAGGCAGCTGATCGAGTCGATCCAGAAGAAATTGATGCCCCTCGACGACTCGGTGAAGGCATATTCGGGCCACGGTCCTGTCACTTCCATCGGGATGGAACGCAAGCACAATCCGTTCCTCACCGGCCGCTTCTGACAGGCTTACCCCATCGTATACCGTTCTCTTTGCAAGGTTGCGTTAATTCTACTATTTTCTTCATTTAGGCACGTTAGTACCTTGTCAATCGTCAATAAATGTGTCTAGAGTGTACAGTGCCATTGGAATCACCAATTGGGCGCGACGAGAGTAGCTCGATGCCATGAGATGTGAAGTCTGCGGTGCCCCGGTCGGTACGGGCGAAAAACGGTGCGAGAGGTGCGAGGGCAACGGAACCTATTTCACTCCGAGGCCTTCCAGCCCGAGCCTGTCCGGCGGATGGGATCGGCGTGTCGTAACGGACTCGAATGCCGGTGATGAGGGGAGGAAATCCCAGGAGCCGATGACCAGGGCGGTGACCGAGATGCCCGGCCCGATGGACAGAGATCAGAAGCTGCCGCTTCCAAAAAGCGATTCGGAACATCCCATGATGCCGTCCAGCATCGTGCTCGAGGGCAAGTATCGCCTCGAGAACGAACTGGGTCGGGGCTCCATGGGAACGGTCTTCCTCGCGGAGGACTCCTCCCTCAAGCGAAAGGTGGCGGTCAAGTTCCTCATGCCGGAGCTGGCCGAGTCCGATGAGTGCAGCGCCCGTTTTCGACAGGAAGCCGTGGCAATGGCGGCCATCCGCAACGACAACGTGGCCCAGATATTCTCGTTCGGCGAGGACAGAGGCACCCCCTACTTCGTCATGGAATACCTGGACGGGGAGACGGTGGAACAGCTGATCGATTCCCACAACAGGCGGGGGTTCTACATTCCGGTGGACGATGCGATCGACATCATGATCCAGGCGGTAAGCGGAGTGGAGGCCCTCCATCAGGCCGGCTCCATTCACCGTGATATCAAGCCCGCGAACATCATACTCACGGCCGCGCCCATGCGCGCGGTGATCATGGATTTCGGCCTGGTGCGTAACGTTCAAGTAGAAGACGACTTGCGAACCCTCGCGGGGACCCCGGCCTACATCGCCCCCGAGTTGGTGGAGGGCCGCCCCGACGCCAATCGCTCCAAGCTCACGGATATCTACTCTCTTGGAGCCACGTTCTACGAGATCATCACCGGATCGATCCCGTTCGGCGGAGATACATGGGTGGAGATCCTTCAAAAGCACATCACCGAGATCCCCGTGTTCCCATCCACCAGGCGGCCGGGAATCCCCGAAGTCATCGACGATGTGATCATGAGGGCCATGTCCAAGGAGCCCCACGAGCGATATCAGGATTGCGAGGAATTCCTCGGAGATCTCCTGGAGATCCAGACTATGCCGCTGCCCCACGATCGACGCCCGTCCATTGTTCCTCCCGGCAGCCCGCGCGCCCGGTCCACACCCCGCTGGAGATCGGTCTCAGGCAGGCATCGCACACAAAGATCCGGATCCAAACCCTCCTTCCGGCCCACCCCTAACAGTGCACGGGGCAAGCTCCTGGTGGCGGACGCGGATCCCGAGTTCAGGTCCCTCGTGCACGGGACGGCGAAAGCCGCGGTTCCCGGCTGCCGTGTACATTCGGCTACGGACGGGCTCATGGCCCTGGAAATGATCGAATCGATCAAGCCGAACGTGCTCTTGCTCGACCTGTCCCTTCCGGAGATCAACGGCTTCGAGTTGGTCGCCACCGTTCGAGGAGATTCTTTGACGGAGAACCTGAATATCATCGTCGTCACCGACCGGGGGGGCCGGCGCGAGGCTTCCGTGCTCAAGTCCATGGGCGTGAAGATATTCCTGACCAAGCCCGTCGACTCCGCGAACCTGGCGGAGGTCTTGAGGCCTCTTCTGGAGCGATCCAAATCCATATCCGCTCCACCTTCGTAATTCCAGTAGGGCGTGGGTTTATCCCGAGCCGCCTCCCGCGGTGATGTAAAATCCCCGCACGGATTCCAACCACATTATGACAGAAAAAACCGGCAAGCGTTAGCCCATGAACGGACAAGAGGTCGTGACGGGTCCGCCTACGCTCGATTTGTTTTGTCCGCCGTCGCTCCGCCGAATGTCCCTGACCCCATCCGAAGGCTGCCTCGAACCGGCATCGAAATCGGGAGTCACGCCGCGTGAAACTGCTGCACGGCAATGGTGAGCCCTGCCTTCTGAGCGGAAGCGACCAGTGGCTCGATTCCTTTCATGGTGTCTGTGTCGATGTACTCTTCTCCACAGGTGGAACAGATCTCGGCGGGGACGTTTCGGATCACAACGATGGTTGCTCCTTTGTCGACGCTAACGGTTGTTCTGCCTTGCTGCGTGGAGCCTTTTTTACAAACGATGCACTTCATTTTTTCCTCCGTCTGAAACCGTCTTCCCAGTGTTCGGGATCGGGCTGATAAGCTGTGATAATATGAGTGATGGCGGAATCCGTCACGTCGGCGGCCACTACGTGCAAAGGACGATTTTGCGGTGTGCCGAGAATGAGACGACTTGGAAAGGGTTCGTCGTCGGGGTATTCTTCAACCACTTTTCCCGATTCGACAACGTGTTCGACTTCTTCCATCAAGATGTTTCTCTCCAACATCCTCCTGGCGGCGTGCAATCTTAAGAACAATCGACGTTTCATTTCCGGTTTCCTACATCTTTGTGTCTTGTTATCAGCTTAGCCCATATGCATCCAAAAGTTATTCTTTAATAAACTGTTCCAGCCTTTCATGGGATTCTACAATTACCGGATCGACTACCCATCTTCCCTTTCGTTGAGCTTTCGCACGATGGCGGCGCGAAGATCCCCGAGCCCCTCTCCGGTTGCGGCGGAGCACGGGTAGAGTTCGAGTCCACGCTCTTTCAGGGCATCGCGCAGGGGAGCCTCCGCCTCCCGGGTTTCTTGTAGATCGCATTTGTTGAGGGCCACGAGGGAGGGTCTCTTTGCCATCTCCGGATTGAATGTGTGGAGCTCCCTGACCAGCGCGTCGAAATCGTCGAGCAGATCGTTCTGTCCGGCGAGATCGAGCGCCAGGATGTGCAGGAGGATCGCCGTGCGTTGCACGTGCTTGAGGAACCTGAACCCCAGGCCGGCGCCCCGGGACGCCCCGCGTACGAGCCCCGGAATGTCGGCCATCACGAACGAGCTCCCCTCGCCGAGATCCACCACTCCGAGATTGGGAACCAGGGTAGTGAACGGGTACTGCGCGATCCTGGGTCGGGCGGCGGAAAAACGCGCAATCAAGGACGACTTGCCCACGCTGGGCATTCCCACCAGCCCCACGTCCGCCAGCAACATTAGCTCGAGCCTTACAGTTCGGGCCTCCCCGGGTTCTCCGGGCAATGCCTTTCGGGGCGCCTGGTTGGAGGACGTGGTGAAGTGCATGTTACCCAGCCCGCCTTTACCACCGGCGACGACCACGAGATCCTGCCCGTCCTCCACCAGATCACCGATGAGCTCGCCGGTGTCGGCGTCATGGACCGCGGTTCCGACAGGTACCCTCACAATTAGAGATTCGGCTCCCCGACCGTGGCGATCCTTACCGCCGCCGTTCTGTCCCCGCTTGGATTCCAGTCGATTTTTGTACTTCAGGTCAATCAGTGTGCCCAGGCTTCGATCGGCGCGAAGGATGATATCACCGCCCTTTCCCCCGTCTCCGCCCGAGGGACCGCCCCTGGGGCGAAACCTCTCCCTTCTGAACGCGATTGCTCCGTCGCCTCCGTCTCCGGCTTTGACGGCCACGGTGATCTCGTCTATGAACTGCATTTGTCAGCCGGCGCCCGGGGGTTTCTTCCCTTCGTTCGGAGCGTTCGTCTCTTCGAGATCCTCAAGGTAGTCAGAGAAGCACTTGTCGGCTTCGTTCATTATCTTCCTGGAGACGTCCGCTCGAAGTTCGTCGATCTTGCTCCCGATCTCGGCGATCTCCTTCCGGATCTCCACGAGCTGGGAGTTGAGCAGGCTTATTTGCTCGTCCGAGCTGTCCACAACCCGGTCGCTCGGCTGCATGGTCTTCGAGATCTGTACGGCGGGTGGGGGAGGCGGCGGACTTGAAATGCTCGACCAGTTGTCCTCCCCATCCACCGTTCTCTCGGCGGGATCAGCAAGCCCGTAGCGCTGCGCGGCCACCTCGTACACCTGTTGTGCGACGGCCAAGAGGGTTTTCTTTACGTTCTCGCCCTTCAACGCACTCGCGGCGAAAAATGGCCGGCCAGCCTGGTTCAGCTCCGCCTCCATCCGCTCGATGCTCGCGATGTTTTCGAGATCGCGCTTGTTGTACTGGATCACCATGGGCAAGGGTGACAACTCTACGTCTTCTTGCGCCAGGTTTTCCTCCAGGTTGAACAAGCTCTCCACGTTATCGGGCATCGCTTCTTTCCGGGAGTCCGCCACGAATACGATACCGTCAACGTCTCGGAGCACCATCTTACGGGTCTTGTTGTCGCGAACCTGTCCGGAAACCGTGTAGAGCCTGAAAACCGTTTCCATGTTGCCGAGCTTGCCCAAGTTCAACGGCATGTAGTCGAAGAATATAGTGCGATCGTCCCCGGTCTGGAGGGATACGAGATCCACGTTGCCCCCGAACATCTTGTGGAGTTCTTCAAGGTTGGTCGTTTTACCGCAAAGGTCGGGGCCGTAGTAAACGATCTTGAATCTCACATATGATCTCTGAAAATTGACATGTGCCATCGATTTTCAACAATGTCCTTCCTAGGAAAACCAAGTACTAAAATGTAGCACAAATGGACTGCTACGTCAGTGTCATAAGATACCCCCGTCTCCGGGGTGAACCAGGGGATCACCCCGATCGAAGACCTCCTTTCTCTTCTCTATCCAACCCGGATTGACCCTTATCCGGTGCTTGATGGATCTTCTCGGCGCGTTGCGCATGGCCGCCGAGATGGAACGGATTCGAGGCCGTCCGGCATTGTCCGCCACGACGGTGGGAATTCCTGTCAACGGATCTGTCGAAAGAACAATCACCGTGTGGTAGTGATTCTCCATATCCTCCTCCCGCAGGCCGTGTATCACGAGGAGATCGCCTTCGCGCAGGGCATGGGCGTTCCTCGCGAGGGCCGAGGCGAATTCCTTGTGGCGTCTGAACGGAACCCTGTCCCGCGTGGGGAAGTCGTACCTTTCGAGGACCCCGCCCGGAACGGACGAGATATCGAGGACCGACGGGGTGTGGCGGCGGTTCAGCTTCATGAACGAGAAATCCAGATATCCCGGCGTCTTTCCCGGAGTCTCTCTCCATTTTCGAAACCAGTTGCCCGACGATCGCTCCCAGGTATCGAAGATGAAATCGATGCATACCTGGGGAGGGATGGGATTTCCCAGCCGGTCGAAAACCCGGTACTCCTCCTCGCGATAGTTGAACTTGCGCTTGTGCCGGTAGTAGGCCTTGTGCCAAGCTATTCGCAGTTTTCCGTCCTCCTGATCGCCCTCAACCTCATCCACGGGCTCGTCGAACCCGGGTCTTTCCGCGACCATCATCTTCGCCGTCTCACGCAGGGCGCGGTTCCAGTCCCAGAAAACCTTCGCGCTGCGGCGCGCGTCCGAGATGTCTTGAGCATTGCCGTCGATACACACAACGGATGTCCGGTTTCCAACGTTTTCGATGAGGGCCCTCGCCCCGAAACCGTTCGGATACTCCAGGCGCACTATCGCCCGATCACTCGAATGGGACAGGGGCATGATCCGCCGCGCTCCTGTCTCTTCCTTCACCCGATCCAGATCCATGTGCAGAGGTTGCGCCAGGTCGCCCTCGTCCGCCGAGACACGATCGTTGAGGAGAATGGTAGCGCGATTGCCTTCATCGTCGACAAAGTCACCGTCGAGATAGGTGAGCTTCTTCACGATACCGCCCCGATGCAGGTACACCGTCTTCTCATCAAACAGGTCGGAGATCTGGAGTACCTTTACGAGCGCGGCGGCTACCCTCGGCCGTTCCTCGAAGAGGTAACCCTGGCTCAGGAGGACCTCCCTCAGGGTCGGCTTGTCGTCGGCCAGCTCTTTGACCAATCGCCTGACCGTTCGCTCGCTCCTGTATCCCCTGTCCAGATCGTTCGCAAGCGCGACGATCTTCGGTTCCTGCGATCGCTTCGGCGCAAGGAGATAGATCACCGGGACGATCTTGGTGACCACGAGTATTTGGGGGAGGGAGCCATGGTACAGATCGAGCTCGTGATCCGGCTCCAGGGGAACCATATTCGACATCAACTGCGCGCAGGTCGGCTCCGCGCTTTTCACCGTTTCGGGCGGGATCTCCTCCCCCCGGTCCGGGGGCGGCGGCGGACGATTTTCGTCCCGCTCGGAGCCGCAGGCCGCAACGAGGGTCAACACTATGGCGAACAGCGCGATGAAATGGCGTTCCACGGAAGAAGAGAAACCGTTGTTCTAGAGGGCCTGGAAGATGAAGACGGTTTTTTTCGTTTCTTCCTTCTCCGGCGCGGAGTCTTGCGCAGGGGGCTCGTCCGGGTCGCCCAATATGAGCAGCGCCCTCAGCATATCGAGCGGTACCGGACCCAGGTTCAGGGCTTTCTCGCCGGCCTTTGCATCGTTGTAATCGTCGCCGAACTTTTCTTTCAGGGCCTTCTCGACCTTTCTCCAGCCTTCCAGTCCGATGAAGGCCGCCGCGAGAAGAGTCGGGTTCAGCTTGATGATCCGCACCCGGTTCACGGCCTCCCGATCCTCCATGAACGCGCGATCCTCAAATAGCGAGGAGGCCTCCTTTTCCTTCATGCCACTCGAGTGGAGCCCCATATCCACGAGCACGTCTACCGCTGCGATGATCTCCGCGTTCATGGCCACCATCCGATGCTTCCACGGATCGTCTCCCTCCTCCTTCGACGACAGGAGGATGGCCGCGCCCAAGGCCCACCCCTCCACGAAGGCGAGATCCGAGTATATGACCCTCATGGCCCTTCGCGTCTGGTTCTTGATTTGCGTCGCTCGCCCGTATACCTCATGCTTGCCCGGCGAACCGTAACGCGCCGCAGTGAACCGGATCCACGGCTTGGAGAGATCGGCGAAGGAAACGGTTTCCTTGTCAGTGGTCACGTAAAGCCGCGCGCCCTGCTCGGGTTGGAACACCGGAGCGAAGAAAAGAGAAAAGGCCCGGCCCGAGGCCGACAGAGACCCCGGCATGGGACCGACTGAGAGCCCCGTATGATCGGTAGACACCAGTATCCCGACCTCAACAGCCCTTTTCGCAACGCTGTTCAGTTGCCCCTCCAGGCTACGGGTGATTTCGGTGGACGGCTTGGGCTTGGCGATCACTCCCATCACGTAGCCCACGACCTTGTCGATGGTCGCGTCGTTCGCATCCGCAGTCTTTAACCCGCGCTCCTTCTCTTCGGCCTTCTTGACGGCCTTCTTGACGGCCTTCTTATCGTCCTTCTCTTCGGCCTTCTTGTCGTCCTTCTCGTCATCGGCGCTCTTTGCTCCCAAAGTGGTGGGAACGCGGAGCTCGCCCATGGAGTACGGATTGGAAATGCCTTTTTCTTCCTTCTTTTTCTCTTTCTTCTTCTTGGGATCGGCGTATGGATTTGTGGGCTTGTCCTTCTTCTCTTCTTCGTCCTTCTTCTCTTCTTCGTCCTTCTTCTCTTCTTCGCCCTTCTTCTCCTTGGCCTTTTCCTTCTTCTCGGCTTCTCTTTCCGCCTTCTCCTCCGCCTTTCGCTCCCTTTCCTCCTGCGCCTTTTCCTTGCGCTCTTCCGCCAGCGCCTTTCTCTCCTCGGCCTTGCGCTTTCTCTCGGCTTCCTTATCCGCCTTCTCTTCCGCCTTTCGCTCCCTTTCCTCCTGCGCCTTTGCCTTGCGCTCTTCCTCCCGTGCCTTCTTCTCCTCCGCCTTTCGCTCCTTCTCGGCTTCCCTGGCCGCCTTCTCCTCCGCCTTTCGCTCCTTTACCGCCGCCGCCTTATTAGCCGCGGCGATGGAGGCCTTGGAAGGACCGCAGACCCTGGTGTCCGTCTCGTTGTCCTCGCAGTAGACGGGCTTTGCCAGGGTGTACATTTCTCGCCGCAACACATCGATTCGCTCGTCGGCGAGCCTCGAGGCCTCCGTCGGAGTGATATCCCCGTGGAATACCAGTTTGAAAATCCTGTTGTAGGCATCGTCCCCCAGGCGCCAGGTCCGTTTACCCTTCTTTCCCAGATCTTTTTCGAGAAAATTCTGAAATTTCTTCAGGGAGTCGAGAACAGGTCCCTTCATCCCGGCGTAGCTCGTGAGGAGCTCCTCATCCCCTTCGATGCGAGCAGGCAACTCCTTCTCGATGAGTTCGATGATCCAGGCGTTTATCCTGGCGGCGGGCTCGTTGTATGCGTCAGAGCTCTTTTCTAGCAGCCGGATCGCGCGATCTACATAAGATGGAATCCAGTTCATGCGGCCGAGGATATCCGCAACCCTTTTTTTTTCCGGCGCGTATTCGAGCACGAGTGGATAGTAAATGGCATCCGCCAGCGCCGACACGTGCACCAGTGGGTTGGACGTGTGCACTTTCCGGGTCCTGAGTCGATCCAGCTCCAGCTTGATGGTGTTCACCAGTACCCTGCGATCGGCGCGATCGTTTGCGCTGAGCAACTTTGCCGGGACCTTCTTGTCCAGCCGCTCCAGATAGCCCGTGAGGACATCGACCCGAGCATCGACCAGATCTTCCGAGAAATTGGGCAGCTCCCTGTCCAGTCTGATGGTCCCACCGCTGGGCAATTCGTAGACGTGCATACCCATCTGGGTGGCAAGGTGCGGATATGCGTACATGGCCTCCTGGACATAGTCGAAAATCGTCGCGTGGAGCCGTTGGGATGTCGCCGTCGCCTGCGGGGTCTTGGGCTTCTTCTTGCCCGTGAATTGCACCGTGTAGCACGAAACGGCAATCATTGATGTCGCCAGCACCACGGCGACAGATTTTATGAAGGGGCGAATTTTCATGGAAACTACCTCTGTTGGCTATAAGGAAGACCTCGCACGTGCATACATGGACTTTCGAGCTTCCTGTTTTGTCTTTACGAACCTTGTCGACACATGATCGGTGAAACCTTCTGATCATTCAAGTCCGATAATTGCTAACAGTACATTGGCGTATAGTGCAACATATGGTACGTTATGTTGAAAAGGAAACGATATGGGAAGAAAGAAGATTTCCACAACGATCTACATCACCACCGATCAGGATCGACGGCTCAAGGAACTGAGCATGCGTACCAAGGTGCCGGTCTCGGTCTACATACGGGAGGGCATCGACAGCGTCCTCGCGCACTACAAGTATGTTTTGCCCGGTCAGCTTCCGCTGATCAAGGATCGTTGAGTCGGCAAATGGCGAAGATCGCTCCATCTATTCTGTCGGCGGATTTCGGCTGCCTTGCCGCCGAGATAGAGGCTGTCGAGCAGGCCGGCGCCGACTGGATTCACGTGGACGTGATGGACGGGCGGTTCGTCCCGAATATTACTATGGGTCCCCCAATCGTGGCCGCAGCGCGAAAGGCCACCGGTCTCCCCCTCGATGTTCACCTGATGATCGAATCCCCCGAACGTCACCTGGATGCCTTCGCCAAGGCCGGGGCAGACGTGCTCACCGTTCACGTCGAGGCTTGCGTGCACCTTCACAGGACCCTTCAGAAGATCCGCGATCTCGGAAAAAGGGCCGGGGTGGCCTATAACCCGGCCACGCCGGTGAACGGCCTCGAGACGGTTCTCGATCTCACCGACCTGGTGCTCATCATGTCCGTCAACCCCGGATTCGGGGGTCAGGAGTTCATTCCGGCGGTACTGAAAAAGGTCGAGAAAGTGCGGAAGCTTATCGACGAGGCCGGCCTCGATGTGGAGGTGGAGATCGACGGCGGGGTAATCCCGGGCAATAGCGGCGAAATTCAATCGGCGGGCGCGAGCGTCCTGGTGGCAGGAAGCGCGGTGTACGGCGCCGATGACTACCGTGTCGCAATCGAGAGCATTCGCAGATAGCCCAAAACTGGATCTCACCGGGCGGGGGACGATAACGTTTTCATGTGACGGATTTGCATACACGCCGCCTTGGGCTCGCCCATCGCACCGCGATAGCCATTACTATGTCCGGTGCTGCAGCGATGATTGGCTGCGAATCCCTACCCGCCGCCACTCTGGCCGCCATCGACGAAGTCAATCCGAAAATACTGGAGCCGGGCGACATCCTCGAAATCGTCGGGACCGGTTTCGTGGAAGGCCCGGCCCGGATCTCGTTCGACGGTCAATTCGATCCGTACGGGATGGTGGACGCCGTCCATCGAAGGATCGAGTTGGACGGCACGGCTGTGAGCGACATGTTGGTACAGATCCCCGTTACCAATACGGTGATGTCCACCCTGGCCGTGGAGCCGGTGGAGTTCACGGGAAAGATCTCAGCCCGGTTTCCATCGGCCCTATCCATGGGTGAGACCAGGATCCAGGCCGTCAGCCGAATCGTTTCCCTCGATCTGCGCCCGACGGGTGGTGGTGTCGAAGCGGCCGCGCGCAGGAACAGGGAATCCGAGGTCATCCTCGATCTTGCGGGTATTTCGCTTGCCCACTCCGAGGCAGGAAACGAGCTCATCGTCCGCTCGGTGACCCGCAAAGGCCTCGCCGACAGGCATGGAATCGATCGGGGAGATCGTTTCCTGAGCGTCAACAACATGGCCCTCGACGCTCCATCCGACCTGGCCGGACTGGATCCGGAGGGTCTTCATACCTTCGAGTTCCTCACTGACTCGGGCGAGGTCCGGGCCTTCAAGGCCCGGCTCACGTCGAGAAACCCGTTGAAGATGGACGAGTTTGCCGCCATCCTCCTCACCTCGGCGGCCCTCGGTTTCTTCCTGGCGTTCGCGGGCCGCAGACGGAACCGATCCTGTCTGGACGCCCACCCAAAGACCAGGAACCCGCTGGTCACGGCTCTCGGGCTCTCTGTCGCGTCGGTTCCGATGTTGTTTCTGCCTGCGGTGGTCATCTCCACCCGGGCGGACATGGGCGCCTCGCTCACTCTCCTCGGGGCGGTGGTCGCCGGCCTGGCCATCGTGGCGCTCTACGGGCGCGGTCCCGTGGTGTATCGCGGGTTAGGAGCTATTCTGCACCTGCTCCCGGTGCCCGTTGCTCTGGTGCTGGCCGGAACCTTCGGATCGAGTTTCGGCATGTGGAATCTGGTGGCGAGCCAGGAGTCGTCACTCTGGGGATGGCACGCCTGGTCCAACCCGTTCGCCCTTGCCGCTTTCATTCTCGCCATCTCCCTGCTCTGGCCCGCACTGCCGGATCGGGAAAACCCCACCCCGGTTGCCGGGATATCGTCGTGGTGCGCCGCTGTGAGCGGGGCCATGGCCATCACCGCGTGCGGCTTCGGAGGTTGGCTCATCCCGCCCCTTCCCATGAACGAGCTGGTCCTGCGCAACACCATGATGTTACTTGCCGGCGTGGCCGTCTTCGCTCTCAAAACGTGGCTCGTTCTGCTGACGGCGAGGTGGTTCTGGACGGCTCGGGCGGGCGACAGGAGAGCGCGCGTCAGACAGGGACGTCAGACAATTGTACGAGCCGCACTCCTCGTGGCGACGGCGGCCCTGGCCATGGCCTGGAACTGGTACGGGTTGCCCGAGGATCTCATCGCCGCAGGTCGAGTGCTCGCCGCAGGTGTGTCGGTGGTGCTGGCAACCGCGTTCATGGCCAGGCGTATCGGGGACCTGATCGAGTATCACCTTGGGACCGGTGACGACAACCACCTCTACGGCGCCGTCCCACCCGCGAAAGCGGTCCTCAAGAATCGAACTTCTTAATGACCTTTTCCAACACCTGAGGCGGGACCAGCCCCTCCACGTCGCCACCGAGGCGGGCGACCTCCTTCACGTTCTGTGAGCTGACGAAGAAGCATTTGTCGGAGGTCATCATGAACATGGTCTCGATATTGGCCGAGATCTTCCTGTTCATGTTGGCCATCTGGAGCTCATACTCGAAGTCGGCGACCGCCCGAAGGCCCCTCAAGATCGCGCACGCGTTCTTCGAGATGGCGTACATGACGGTCAGTCCCCCGAATGCGTCCACCGTCACTTTGGGAAGGTGAGATACAGCCTGCTCGATCATACTCATGCGTTCGTCCACGTCGAACAGGCTGGTCTTTCTGCTGTCCTTGGCGATCGCCACTATCAGCTTGTCGAAGATGCTGGCGCCCCGCTCGATGATGTCCATGTGTCCGTTGGTCAACGGATCGAAGGATCCGGGATAGATTGCAATTCGTTCTGTCAAGATTCTTCCTCGTTCGATGATGGGCCTTCAGGCCGGCTCTGTCTGTCTCAAAAAGGTTATCGCCGTATTACCATAGCGTTTCGTTGTCGAAACTTGCAAGCTCTTCGGATAATGAATGATCTTGGATCCCGTTCGCTCGACGACGATGATTGCAAGGGGCGTCATCAGATCGCTTGCGGCCAGCTCCTCCACCGCCCGTTGCGCCAGATCGGATGCGTATGGAGGATCCACAAAAACAATATCGAAACGCTCCTTCTCGCTGCCAAGACGCCGTAGCGCACCGAGCGCGTTGCCCGGAATGACGCGGGAATTCTTCTGGTAACCCAGAGTTGCGATGTTCGTCTCGAGGACCTTGCGGATCATTCCGGATCTCTCCACGAATACCGCCTCGGACGCGCCCCGGCTCATCGCCTCGAGCCCAAGGGCGCCCGATCCACCGAAGAGATCGAGCACTCGGGCACCACGAACGCTCGTTCCGAGCGAGGAAAAAACCGCCTCCCTCACGCGATCGGACGTGGGCCGAACCTCCCTTCCAGGCGGCACCTGGAGCCTCGCGCCCTTTGCTTCACCCGCGACTATCCGCATTGCGCGCCCCTTTGCGGAAAATGCAGTTCCATCCACATCAAACAATCTATTGATCCGCTCCGTAATCGCGTATCATGTTCACGTTCACATGTCAGACGTAAATGAATGGAGGAATCGATGCCCCTGAACCTCATGGATATCAAGAAAGAAGCCGAGAACAGGATAGCCGGGGGCCGACTGGTCGATGGATTGAAGGTCTTTCGCCTGGTACTCGAGGGGGCTCCCCTTGATTTCAATCTGCGCATGGAGATCGCCGACATTCTGGCCGCCGCGAACATGGACAAGCTCGCCGCGCAGATATACCGGGCGATAGCCGATCACGATGTGAAGTCGGGCTCTCCTCTTCGGGGGCTCGTGGCGATAAAACAGATTGAGGCCATGGGATCGGAGGTCGGACCGCTCCTCGACGCCCTCGTTCAGAAATACGCAGCGGGCTCTCCCTCTCTGGGGCGTGGTGTCAAGCTGGCGCCGGTCGATTACGGAGTGGCCGTGAGAGACGACCTGGATCTGGATTACGAGATGGCGGACCGGGAGGTTGTCGAGGGCATCGCGCAGATGGCCGCGTTTACGGAAAACATAACCAACTATCCCGATGTGGTTCCGCCGCTTGCGATCTTCTCGACTCTCCAGCCCGAGGCGTTCAAGAAGCTGCTCGATCTGTTGCGCCTCAAGCGTCACAAGGACGGTAACGTGGTCATTTCGCAGGGTGACGTCGGCGACGCGATCTATTTCGTGGCGAGGGGCGAGGTTCTGATCGTCAAGAAGATCTCCAGGCCCGGCGAAGGGGAAGTGGAGATCCCGCTGGCCCGGCTCGGTCCCGGATCCCTCTTTGGTGAGATGGCCCTTATCAGCTCGGATCCCAGGGGAGCGTCGGTGGCCTGTGACGGCGCCGTCGATGTGCTTGAGATCAAGAACGTGGAGGTGAAAGAACTCGCACGGACCATCCCCAACGTGGCCGGCGCAATGGCTCGCTTCACCCGCGAACGTCTTGTTTCCAACCTGCTGGCCACCAACCCACTGTTCAGTGGATTCGACCAGGCCTCCAGGAAACAGCTCCTCGCCCGCTTCACGGGACACGAGGTACCCTCGGGAACAATATTCATCGAGCAGGGCACCGTGGGCACCGGGCTGTACGTAATCCTCCAGGGAAAAGCCGAGGTGCTCAAGCACGACAACAACGAACCTGTCCAGGTGGCCGAACTGGGCCCGGGTGACATCGCCGGGGAGATCTCCCTCGTTCACGAGGAACCGGCCACCGCCACAGTGCGAACTACCACGCCCGCTACGCTGCTCTTCCTCGCACGGGAGCTCTTCTATCCACTGGTGGAAGCCGTCCCGGATCTGCTCGCCCACTTCGCCCGCCTGGCGAAGGAACGCATCAATGATACGGAGTTCAAGCTCATGAAGAACCGGGTGCTCGACGATGATTTCATCGAGAGTATCGAGGATCACGCGGACATCGAAGAGATCTCTGACGACGATTTGATATTGATTTGATCTATCCGATATTCGGGAAAAGATCTTGGACGATGATTTCTACTCTATGATATCAGTTCCGGGATCCACCTCGGAATCGAGAATGTGATCGGACGTATCGTGAATATGGAAGGTGGCTACTTTCGGTCCAGGGCTGAGAGGATATCGTTGATATAAACGGCCGTCGCCGATTCGATCCGGCCGCCTGCGAGCATGTCCTTCAACGCCTGACGGGTTCTCATGAGATCCCTGTTCTCGGTCTCCAGCTTGCCGTGCAGGATCAACAACTCCGCGTCCTTGTCTCCAAGCTGCTCGTTCAGGTCGGACACCTGATGCTTCATGGCAGCGATTTCGTTGGGGATCTCGATCGGTCTGATCGACTGCAATGTCGGTACGGATATCCTTTCTTCTGCGCCATTTCCGGCCTGGAGATCTTCGCCCGGTTGATTTTTTAGCTCCGAGATCTCTTTCTCGAGCTGGGTGATCCTCGTGTTGCGAAACTCGAGATCCGTGTTCCACGCGGCGGTTTCGCTCTCGTGCTCCGTAAGCTGGTCCTCGATCTGCCGGGTCTTTCGCTCCATCATGGTGACGCGCCGTTCGCGCTCCTCGAGCTGAGACGTGAGCGACTCCAAAAGGGGCTCGCGCTCCTTGCTCTCGTCGGTGAGACGCCTGATGGTCTCGGCTTGCTTGGCGGAGGTGAGCCGGATCTGAACCAGCTCCGCGACCGCAGCCTCGTCGAGCGCAGATTTCGCAGCCTTTTCCTTCGCGATTTCGATTTCCTCAAGGAGGGCTCGGATGCGTTGCTCGAACTCGTTCGTCCGTTCGTTCGCCTCGGCGGCGTTCTCCTCGCGTTCCCTGTCGAAGCCGGCTGTTTTCTCCTCGAGCTCCCCCAAGCGATCTACCTCCTCCAGGAGAGAGCGGCTGCGAACCTGCTCCGCCCGAAGAGCTTCGCGCATGGCGTCCATCTGTCGACCGAGCGCAGCGACCTCGTCCCGCATTGCCAGCAACGCCCTCTCCCCGGCGGCGGCTTCGTCGGCGCAACCGTTCAACCTTCGTTCCCGCTCGTCCAGCCGGGCCTTCATATCCTCATTCTCTCCCGCCAAACGGGCTGCATCGGCTCCGGCCTGCCGTGTTCTCTCCACCTCGCCTGTGAGCTCGGCTCTCACACCGTTGAGCTCCAGACGGGCATCGGCCAGCTCCATCCGGAGATGCTCCCCATCTTTCACATCGGCACTCGTATCCGCGATTTCCCTGGATACTTCCCGTCGTATCCTCGCCTCCGCCTCGTTCAGCTCCTGCGACTTTTTCTCCGCGTGCTTTATGGCTCCATCCAGTTCGGACCGAGACGCCGCGAGTGCATCCTCGGACTCGGAAGCCCTGCGCTCCAGGTCGTCGATCAGTTCCTTCGCTTTGGCCAGCTGCGTGTTGTTATCGACCAGCTTGGCGTCGAGATCGGCCAAATCATTCTCCATGGACGCACGCAGCTTCGCCCCGGACGTGATCTCCGAGTTGAGTTCCTCCACCTTTGATTTGTACGGCTCGAGATTGCGATTTTTTTCGCGGTCCGCTGCCAGCTCGTTTTCCAGAGAGGCCAGCTCGTTGGAGGAACGTTCCCTTTCCCGGTTGAGAGACTCTTCCGCGTCACGGGCTCTTTCGATGAACTCGTCGAGCTCCTTCTCGGTCTTTGCATGACGGGCTTCGGCGGTTGTCAGGGCGAGCTCGGCCTCCACCCGTGCGCGGTGCTGCCCCGAACACGCGCCGGCCACCGCTGCAAACTCGGCCTCGAACTCTCGCGAACGTTCGATGAATTCGTCGAGCTCCTTCTCGGTCTTTGAATGGCGGGCTTCGGCGGTTGTCAGGGCGAGCTCGGCCTCCACCCGTGCGCGGTGCTGCCCGGAGATGGCTCCGAGGGCGGCTGCGAGCTCGTCGTCCTTCGCGGACAGCATCGTCCTGGTTTCCTCGAGTACGCGGTCATTGTCTTCCCCGCGCGCCTCCAGCTCGTCGGCACGCCAGCCGGCGGCCTGTAGATCAGCCTCCAGCTCGGCGATTCTTCCGTCCCGCTCGGCCAAGGCGATGTTCTTGTCCAGGATTTCCTTGTCCAGCGCTTCCTTCTCGGCCTCGATCGAGGCGCGCTCATCGAGCTGAACCGCCAGATCCCGGGCGAGGACCTCATGGCGTGTCACGTCCTCCCTGGCAGCCCGTAGATCTCCCCCGATCAGCGCCAGTTGTTTCTCGAGAGCAACGACCTCTCCCTCGAACATCGCCCGGTCCTTCTGGACGGTATCCTCTATCGCCGACAGCGCCGCCCGTGTCTCCTGCGCCTCCTGCGCTTGTTCGCGAGATCGGGCCAACTGCTCCGTGAGATCTCGTTCCTTCTCCAGATGATCGGATAGTGTGCGTTCGAGCTCTTCCTGTCGAACCCGCAGTTGCTCGAGCTCGGCCAGATCGGCCCGGGTCTGTTCGACCAGCCGGTCCCGTGCGACTTCCGCGGACTCCGCTCTCATTCGGGCTTGCCTGGCCTCGTCTTGTGTTTTTCGGACCTGTTCCTTGATCTCGTTCTGTGCGCCCTGGCGGGCTATCTGCTCTTCGATCTGCTTGGCCTGCTGCGCCTTGCGGTCGTCGTCGAACTGCTTGGCCACGTTGACCGCGCGCGCCCGTGCGGCCTCGGCTTCCTGGCATTCGTGCTCCAGGTCCTTTTGGAGGCTCTCGATCTTGACGCCCCGCGTCCCCATCTCGAGCCGGGCCTCCTTGAGCTCCATGGCCAGACCGCCGCCCATCTGGATTGTGTCGAGGGGAACCTGTATGACGGAGTAGGATTCGAGATCCACGGGAGAGTCGCCGCAAACCGCCAGAAACCACTCGATCTCCTCGGCGCCGGACTCGAGAAGCCCCGCATCGAAGCTCACTCCGTCGCTTTCTTCCCCTGCGGCGAGATCGGACACCGCGTACCCCAGGAAAGGAGCCTGCCCGATCATCTGCACGCTGGGGAAGGCGTCCGCCAGGATCTCGTACAACTCGTAGTAATCGATGGTCGGAGTATTCGGATCGGGGCCGATTCTCCGCTCGCAGATCGGATTGGGCGCGCCGGCTATTACCACGCCGTTCGGGCCGACGATCCTGCGGAGTTCGTTCAGCAAGGATACGTGTGAAGAGACCTCGGTGATATCCAGGACGACGGCCACATCGAACATGCCGTCCCTGAACTCGATATCGTCATAGCTTACCACCTTGAACTCGCCGCCCTGGCCTTCCGCATCGGTGTGCCAGGGTTCGCTCGATTCCCGGTCCGAGATGGCGCAGACATAGCGCGCGCGGGATTCCAGCATGAACGAAGCCAGGGAGCGGTCGTCGCTCACGATGAGCACCCGTCGATGAACGAACAGGGATTGTAGGTACGAAAGCCTGGCTAGGTGGTGCACCGGCCTTGTAATTTCAGGTGTTGGCAACGTAATTTCTTTCTCTTCAAATCAAACCACAAAGCACTTTCAGCTCCGGTCAATCTGCCCCTTTTTTTGATGGGGGAACGGCATTATACGCGCATTCTCGCGGTGAGATACCTGAACATGCGAAGAGCCTGATTTTTTGAGATGCGAACCAGTTAAAGCGGCCCCCATCATCTTCCCCTTCCCCTGCCTCCAGGGGAAGGCCGGGATGGGGTCATCAATATGGGTCTTCGGCGGGAGGAGGGGGGGGAGGAGGAGGAGGAGGAGGAGCGCTTTCGGGAGCTCCCGGTGCGGGGGCAATTCCAGGAGCCGGTGCGGGAGCCGGTGCGGGCGCCGGCGCCGGAGCGGTCGGACCTGTGGACCAGCCGCCACCCGAGCCCCAGCCATCGTCGGTCGCGCCTCCGCCTCCGGTCGGGGCTCCCCATCCATCGTCAACGGGAACGTCCTCTTCCTTGTCCTTGTCCTTCTTCTTCTTGCCGGAATCACCCGCACCCGAAGTCAGGTTGAAATTCATGGTGAGACCAGAATAGACGTAAAAATTGATAATTCTCTGCTCGCCGGTCCAGGCGCCGGTACCCTGGGCGACGCTGGTCCCGTCGACCTTGCCCACGTCCGCGGAGGCGAAGGTGAAGCGAAGCCCCAGGATATCGGCGCCGATGCTGAAGGCGTCCGTGGCAAAGAACTCCGCGCCCACGGCTACCTGGACCACGAACGGGGATGAAAGCTTGCCGATCATTTCCAGCTCGGCGTCGATGGCGTTCTGTGCGTCCTCGTCGTCGTCCTCAGCGTCGTCCCACATATCATCGCCATCGTCGCTGTCGATGAAATCATCCCATTCTTCTTCAAGATCATCGTCATCCATCTTATCTCCATCATCCTCACAGGTGGTATCCCAGCCGAAAGGGTTACATTCGTCTTCATCGTAGAAGACGCTCTTTATGGCGTCGCGATTCTGGCTCGCCTTGCCGTTGCTGCCGGCGCCCGCGAAGTACTTGCCGACCGCCGCGCTGAGGTAGAGGTTGACGCCGCCTGCCTCGGGCTCGGAAAAGAAATACTTCGCGCCGACGAGCACGCCAAACTGCCAGAAGTTGGCCGTGAACGAGTCGATGTCACCCGCGCCCCTCTCGGGGAATGGGTACACCGTGTGTGAGAAGAACCCGAAATCCAGCGTGCCGGTCAGCACGAACTGGTTTGTGATTCCCCAGTGGAGGGCGCCGCCGAAGTTTGGCCCGTCGAAGGCCATGGATGTTTTGGCCGGGGTGACGTCAGCGCCCGAGTACGTGAGCATGGGCCTCTTGAAGTCGTTCCAGGAAAAATTGGCGCCGACGCCGACGAATCCTTCATCGTCGTCACCGGCCCGCGACTGACCGGCGAAGAGCACAACGAGCCCCGCCGCAACCAGTCCGATTGTGATTCTTCTGAACATCGATCGCTCCTTTCGCACCTGTCGATAATACCCGAAAAGGGACTCGATCCCGCAGTCTTGGTACAATCCGTTGCCGGGACGATACAAGGTGGTCATTCTTCATGTCAAGGTGGTCGATTTTTATGTCGAAACATCTTTGCAATCCGATTCGGTTCAATGATTTGGTGCACGTCGTTAACGTTTTAATTGAACTTAAAATTGGCGCAAAACGGGCGAGCGCTGATAGGCTGTATTCCATGTCGCGCATTGGTCACAGGATCGGATTTTCAGCCCTCCTCGCGTTATCGTGCATCGCTTCGTGCGCGCTTCGGGAACAGGGTGCGACGGTTCGCGAACTGCCCGAGCCCACCAGATCGCCCGACGCTTCCGCAGCCGAGTCCGACGAACCGGATTCCGACCTGATCGATGTTGCGGATCTGGCCCCGTATTTCGACGATGTGTTCGAGGGCGATGCGGCCGTCGCCCTGGCCGAAGATCGTTTTGAAGACGCCATGCGGATTTTCGACGACATGGCGCGAGAGGTGGAGGACCCAATCCTGACCCCCCGCGCACGGTTTCTGGCCGCGTACCTGGCTCAACGGCTCGGCGACAACGCCCGCGCCTTGAGGGAGCTTCCACAGCTGGCCCACCAGCTACCCCTGGTGGCGAACATAGCGTGGGAAACCGCAGCGAAGAGCGCCCTGGCCCTCAAGAAGTACGATCTCGCCATGGAGCTTGCCGGCGCCGTCTCCCCGGGGGCGACCTCGGCGTCGAACGCAGCCGTGATCGCCGCCGATTCCCTGAGGCATCTCGAACGCTGGGAGGAGGCCGAGCAGGCTTACAGGAGGTTTCTGGACGACCGGCCCGCGGAGGACAGGCGAGAGGAGGCCCTGAGTCGGCTGGTGACCTGTCTTGCGCGATCCGGTGGCCCGGACGACGAGATCAACCCCAAGCGCGCGGATGAAGGGCTGAAGATCATCGAAAAGCTACGCGCCCAATCTCCGGGGGGGCACTGGACCTCACTCGCGTCGAGGCACGAGGACGATCTTCTCGAGGCGGTCGGGAAGGAGCCGGTCAAGATCCGAAAGGAAAAACCTGCAGCGCTCAAGGCGTACGACAAGGCGGCGAGGCAGATGAGAAAGATGCGCAACCCGGAAGCAAAAGCCTCCTTTGCAAAAGTCATCCGGCTCGCAAGGAAGAACGGAAAGCTATACTGCCGCGCCAAGCTGGAGCGGGCGATGGTCATGGCGAGGATGAAGACCCACGGGAAAGCCGCACAACTGTTTGAAGAGACCGCATCCGCTTGCGACGATCCCAACATCCGCGTGAAGGCGCTTCTCAAAGGCGGTCGGGCCTACGTATCGTCGGATCGATATTCGGACGCCATCCGTCTCTTCACCGTCATCGAGGAGGAGTTTGCGCATCACTCGTACGCGGACGACGCGCGCCTGCACAGCGCTCGCAGCCACCTGGCGCTCGGGGATCGCGACACCTTCATGGAACTGATCCTGTCCATCCCCACGCTGTACCCGAGCGGGGACATGCGTTCGGAGGCGCTGTGGATCGCTTCCCTGGACGCCCTCACCCACGACGAACTCGAATCCGCCAAAAAATTCCTTTCCATGTACTACGAGCTTTTCCCCGTGGAGAGCGGCTGGTACACCGCCGGTCGCTCCGGGTACTGGATGGCCCGCGTGGAGGAGCTCCTGGGCGACACGGGGCGAGCTGCGGATGTCTACGAAAAGGTCATCGCCTCCGCTCCCTTGTCATACTATATGGTCGTCGCACACGGGCGGCTGAGCGAGATCGATCCGGGCCGGGCCAAAGCGCTGATGGCGCGGCTTTCGCCTCCGGGGGGGAAACTCAACACGACCTTTTCCTCGGATCTGCTGGCCGAAAACCCGGGGCTCGCCACGGGAGTGGAATTGCTTCGCCTCGGCCTGACAACCCGTGCGCGCCGTGAAATCCAGGGAGTGCTCGACTCCCCGGACAGCTCGGCGGAAATTCACTGGGTCGCCGCGGCGCTGTTCCGACGAATGGGTCAGTTCAACGCGGTCAGGGAGGTGACCTCCGGGATCCTGGGTTCGTGGAAGAGACGTTATCCGTCCGGTAACGATCTGGTCAACTGGACCCTCGCCTATCCCACGGCCTACGACGAACAGGTGACCACCTCCGCGCAGGAGAGCGGCGTGGAGAAATCGCTGCTGTGGGCGGTGATGCGCGAGGAGAGCGGCTTCAACCCCAAGGTGGAGTCCTGGGCCAACGCCATAGGGCTCATGCAGATCATAATGCCCACCGCCAGGTCCATGGCCAGGAGGCTGGATATCAAGATAAACAGGAAAGAGCTTCGCGATCCGGCGACCAACATCAGACTCGGCGCCGAGTATCTCGCCTACCTGAAGGACAAGTTCGACGGCCACCCGGCTCTCGTGATCGCCGGCTACAATGCGGGGGAAGGCGCCGTGGCAAAGTGGCTCAAGGCAAGGCCGAGCTCCGATCTCGATATCTTCGTGGAGGAGATCCCCTTCAAGCAGACCCGCGGCTACACAAAGCGCGTGCTATCCACCCTGGCAACCTACTCGTTCTTGTACGACCAAAATCGTCCGGTGCTGAACCCGGAGTTGACCCTGCCGTAACTCGGATCGATGAAAGGAATCTTCCATGTTCAATTGGCTCAAGTCGTTGTTTGCGCCACCCCGGCCGGTCGGTCCTCCAGTGGAGCTACGGTCCTTCACGACATCGGATTCCTTGATCGCCGTGGACTCGATTGTCATCGAAGAGAATGCCTGGCGTGTGGAGTTCTCGAGCCAGCAGACGATTCGCCTCTTTGAAGTTGCGGATCCCGGGGTGGAAAGCTGCATGCTGACTTACCGGGCACAACTCAAGACCAGGGACGTCAAGGGGAAAGCCTATCTGGAGATGTGGTGCCGTTTGCCCGGACGAGGAGAATTTTTCTCGAAAGGCCTGCACAACACCGTCAAGGGGACAAACGAGTGGGCCTCGTATGAAATCCCCTTCTACCTGAAACGGAACCAGGCGCCCGATCTGTTAAAGCTCAACCTCGCAGTTGAGGGCAGCGGTACGATCTGGATCAAGGATGTGCAGCTGCTTCAAACCCCTTTGGAGTAGACACGCTTTCCGTCTCAGCTTCCCGTCCCAAGAGTGTCCGTCCCAAGAGTGTCAGACCGTCCCAAGAGTGTCAGACACATTTGAGATTATTCAGACACATTTGAGATTATTCTCCGTCCCAAGAGTGTCAGACCGTCCCAAGAGTGTCAGACACATTTGAGATTAGTCAGACACATTTGAGATTACCCCTCAGTTGCCCGTCCCAAGAGTGTCAGACACATTTGAGATTATTGTATAGAGTTGAGATTGATGTGCGAAGGAAACGCTCTCGGCGCAGGATCGA
>SDBV01001789.1_pt1 | contig 32148 bp, 28 predicted proteins | sample 2277081 | NCBI WGS metagenome assembly SDBV01 (sample SAMN10402039, study PRJNA504765) | marine sediment metagenome | isolation source: marine sediment core GS10_PC15, 223 cmbsf | place: Arctic Ocean: Southern Knipovich Ridge | collected 2010 | reverse complement strand
CATTCTGGCTATCTGCCCCAAAGACAAGTTGTAAACCTTGTGGCATATCCTTTTTTTACTGTAAAATTAAAAATTCTTATTTGCGATTGTTCAGGTACTTTTTGGCTTTTTACTGAGTTCTGAGTTTACCGCCAAGCGCTCCATTGTCTTTGGCATACGTATACATTTCATCTAGCCTTGGTGTGGAGGATGAAGGAGCCAATAATTTTTGAGCATTCCAGTTGCGTTCGATGATAAGGGCGCAATTATCAAATTCTTCAATTTCGAGAGCCTTGGCAAACTCATATCCGCAAGCTACCAAATCAGAAATTGCCTTCTGGCCATTGGCCGTAGGATAGTTTTTATAAACCTCCTGCACAGCTACCTGTGCATTTCGTGATTCACTGGTATGGAGCAAAAGAAGTTTTGGCCTGAATTTTTCCAATGTTTCTTTCGATATATTAAAATCTAAAGGTTTTGCATAATCATCGCCAAATTCAAAACAATGGAAACCGCCATAGACAATTCCATATTGATCCTGTCGGCCAATAAACCATTGAAGTTCTTGATTTTCAAGGTTAAATAGATCTTCACCTATATTTACAAGTGATTTTGGCTCTGCATTATAGGTTTTGGAGTTGAGCATTTCGAGAAGCTTGGCCGCAGTGGAAGTGCTCAATCCACTACCTCTGGGATATCCTGAAAAATTAAATTGTCCAGCTTTATATTCTACCAGAGGTCTAATGGCAACATTGGAAACATATCCTTTATTCCCATTCATAATATAGGGAACATCGGACCAACCCCCTGCAAAATCAATTCTTAATGGGGCCTTTAAGCTATAATTTATTTTGTTGATGATGTTAGTGGTGGAGGTTGGTAGTAATTCTTCAGGCACTTCACGGGCTACAAATTCAATTTTTATTCCCAAATCGTCACAAAGAATTTCCTTTGGTTTGATGGAGGAATCATCATCGTTGACAATAAATATATCGGGTTTCAATTCCGTGAGCACATTTTTGAAATCTATTTTACCTTCTCCGATTTCATTATCATTCAACACAGTATAATTCACGTCTTCCATTGCAGCGATTAGATAAATTCTGTTAATTTCAGGATTTATCGGTCTGCCCGGGCCCTTTAGTTGCCTAAGGGTTTCATCTTTTCCAACTCCAACCACCAAAATATCTCCATAGCTTTTGCATTGATTAAAAAATACTGCGTGGCCGGATTGCAATATATCGTAGCAACCGGTACAAAAAACAATCTTTTTATTTTTGTGCTGTTTTCTAATGGTTTGAAGCTGGTCTTGTGATATTACTTTATTTTTTATGTTTTCAAACATGGCATTGAGTTTTAAAAAAATCCATTATATCCTATCAAGGACTTTGCTAATGATTAAATCTATTGTTTTATATGGGTTTTTTGAAAAAGTTCCTTTTACTCTATTACTTAATATCGCATTGATGGTTATTGCCTCATGTCCAAGCAACCTTGCAAAAGCATAAAGCATCGAAGTTTCCATCTCAAAGTTGGTGAGCCAAAATCCATTATGATTAAAGTACGTTATTTGATCTAACAAATCAGGGTTTTTTACATCTAATCTTAGCTGCCTTCCTTGTGGAGCATAAAAACCGGGAGATGTAACTGTATTCCCACTTAACAATCCTTCTCCAAGTTTTTCCTTGAGCACTTCTGATCCTTTGACTAGGTATGGCGAAAAAGAAAGATTAAGTGCATTTTGAAGCTTTTTGCCTATTTCGAGTTCAAAATCAGTTTGATCCAGATTGTAATATTGCATCAGATTATCCATACCAATACCGTAATCAGCTACAACCTGAGAGCCTACCTTAATTTCTTCCTGAATAGCTCCTGAAGTTCCTATTCGAATGATATTAAAGCTTTCTTTTTTCGCTTTTGGAGTTCTTTTTATAAGGTCTATATTGAACAAAGCATCTAGTTCGATCATAACGATTTCGATGTTATCAACTCCAATCCCGGTACTCATTACGGTAATTCGTTTTTTCTTGTAAGTGCCGGTATGGGTGACGAATTCACGCTTGTTCATTTCAAATTCTATAGCGTCAAAATGCTTGCTGATGTGGTACACACGACCAGGATCACCCACAACGATAATGTTATTGGAAACATTTTCTGGTTTAAGATTTAAATGGTAAACGCTTCCATCTTTATTCAGAATCAGGTCTGCCTCAGAAAATTTATTCATGCTAGATAAAAGTGTTTAGTTTAAAAAAGTATTATCGTTTTGAGCTCCTATAAGGATTATATCCATTCAAATTTTTTGGGTAATATCCTTTGCCATCATAATCTCTTTTTTTTGGGTGTTCTTTGCATTTTTCAGAGCAGGCTCCTTCCATTTCATCAGCGCATTTTTTGCAAATGGATACATGCTTGTTGCAGTCTGGATTTGCACAGTTTACCATTCGGTCGCAATCAGTACCACAAATAAAGCAAGCGCTAATCACTTTTGGATTAACTTTATTGACATCTGCCATGATGCGGTTGTCGAAAACATAGCACTTTCCATTAAAATCCTCTCCACCTTCTTCGATGCCATATTTTATGATTCCTCCATGAAGTTGATATACATTTTTAAATCCTTTCTCCAATAAGTAGGCGCTGGCCTTTTCACACTTAATGCCACCCGTGCAGTAGGTGATAATTTTTTTGTCTTTATATTTTTCGAGTGCTTCTACTTTATCCGGGAAATCCCTGAAGTTTTCAATATCAAATGAAATGGCATTTTTAAATTTTCCGATATTGTGTTCGTAGTTTGAACGAACATCAACGATCACGACATCATTCTCATTTTTTGCCTTTTTGAATTCATGTGGCTCGATATATAGGCCTGTTTTTTTTGTCGGATCGATATGATTTAATCCTGAATTCACAATTTCATCTTTAACACGAACATTGAGTTTTTGAAAAGCGTGAGATTCGTATGGTTCAACTTTAAATTCAGTATGAGAGAATCTTGAATCAGCAAGCAAGTGCTTCATGTATTTTTCACAATCCGGATTTAAACCAGACACCGTTCCATTGATTCCTTCTTTGGCTATAATAATTCTTCCTCTCAAGTTATTTATAATACAAAACTCATGATGCCGGTTTCTAAATGATTCAGGGTCATCAATTTTTGTATAACAATAATAAAGTAAGATTAAGTGATCTTTCATAGATAATATTTTAGTTCAGGGGTACTACTGAAAATATCACTTGATTGTTTTGGCAGGATTGCCAAAAATGGTACTATTTTTTTCTACATCGGCAATAACGACTGATCCTGCACCAATCCTGGCGCCTTCCTTAATTGTTACTCCACTAACGATGGTAACTCCGCTACCAACAAAAGCGCCATCTTCAATCACAACACCCGAATTTATTATGCTGCCGGCACCGATCTGAACAAAATCACCAACCTTTACACTATAATCGATAATGCACCCTGAATTTACCATGCAGTGATTGCCTATTTCAGAATTTGCTCCGATTTTTACACCTTGATTTATAAAGCTGCCATGGTGCAAAATTGCGGAGGTGGCAATATGCGCATCGCCATGGATTGCATTTACAGGCATGGCTTTTTGTTTCTTGAGTGATTTTATAATCGTAGCTTTCCATGGATTATCATCAGACGCCACGAACACATCACAATCATTCCCGATGATGTTCAGATACTCCTGATTATTTGTACTACCAAATACAGATATATCTTCAATCTCTGTTCCATGAAGTTTTTTATTGTCATCTAAAAATCCATAGACGACCACATTATTGCTTTTGAAAATTTCCAAAACTGCTTTACCAATATCCGTGGCACAGAGTATTATTACAGGTTTATTCATTTTTTGATTTATTAAAACATGTAAAAGTAAAGGGAAGAATTGTATTGGACAATTAGAAAGGTCAAGAATTGTCCTATTGATTAGAAATAAAAAAGTGGGCAGGAACCCACTTTTCCAGCCCAATTAAATTTTGTCAAATCCCATAAGATTTATCTACAGTTGGAAAAAATTCACGCACTGGTTTCTTATGGTTGAATTCAGAAGAACTACTTTTTGAATGAGTATTATCTTTTATTTTTACTTCTGAAGTTGTTTCTATTTTCTCCATCCCCTCATTTGAAGATTCAACTATAATTACTGATTCAATTTCAATGGCAGAATTTGCAGAGGAACTGTCCTCAATTATTGCAATAGAAGGAGCAATCACCAATGCGACAACGGATATTAATTTTATAAGTATATTTAGCGAAGGCCCTGAGGTATCCTTAAACGGATCACCCACTGTATCTCCAACTACTGCGGCTTTGTGAGGTTCGGAACCTTTATAATACTTTTTCCCATCAATTTTTACACCTTCTTCAAACATCTTTTTGGCATTGTCCCAGGCGCCTCCTGCGTTTGACTGGAATATCGCCATGAGAACGCCGCAAGATGTAACTCCTGCCAGGAGCCCTCCCAACATTTCTGCTCCGCCCACAAATCCTACTAATACCGGTGCAGAAACTGCCAATATGCCGGGAAAGACCATTTCTTTGATTGAAGCATCAGTTGAAATTTCAACGCATTTGTCATATTCCACTTTTTCTTCAGCGGCCTTTAAAACTTTCTTTTCTTCTTTAGAAGGTTTTTTAGATTCGGCTTCATTTTTTTTCAAGATTTCCAGAGCTTTTTTCAACTCCGGGATATCACTAAATTGTCTTCTTACTTCATGGATCATCGTCATTGCCGCTCTACCAACAGCGCTCAAGGCCAAAGCAGAAAATACAAATGGCAGCATCGCTCCCAATAATAAACCGACCATTACTCCTGGTTTTGAAATATCAATAGTGGAAACATTGGCCTGCTGCATGAAAGCGGCAAACAAGGCCATTGCAGTTAAGGCCGCCGAACCTATGGCAAAACCTTTTCCAATAGCCGCGGTCGTATTGCCGACTGCATCAAGTTTGTCAGTTCTTAGCCTGACTTTTTTTGGAAGATTGCTCATCTCAGCGATTCCTCCGGCATTATCACAAATTGGCCCATAGGCGTCTATAGCTAATTGAATTCCTGTGTTGGCGAGCATACCAACTGCCGCAATAGCAATGCCATATAACCCGGCGAAGTGATGGGAAATCAATATTGCGGTAGCAATAAAAATAATTGGGATTGCGGTAGAAATCATGCCGGTAGCAAGTCCTGCAATAATATTTGTTGCACTTCCGGTAAGTGACTGGCGGACGATAGAAAGCACAGGACGTCTTCCTGTTGAAGTATAATACTCTGTAATCTTTCCAATGCCAAGTCCTGTAGATAACCCGGCGATGGTCGCCCAAAAAACGCCCATTGCCTTGTAGGTTTTATCATTTATGGTCCAACTCTCAGGAAGTATATACAGGATTAAGAATAGTGAGACGATGACCATTAATGCTGAAGATCCGAATTCCCCTATATTTAATGCCCTTTGCGGAGTTCCGCCTATTTTTATATTTACAAAGAAAGTCCCTATAATTGATACTATGATACCCGAAGCCGCCAGCGCCAGTGGCAATATTACTGCTCCCAATCCATTGTAGCTGTAACTAAATTCTGGTAAAACCACAAATGCGGCTCCAAGAACCATGGTACCTACTATCGATCCAACATAAGATTCAAAGAGGTCGGCGCCCATACCGGCTATATCACCCACATTATCACCCACATTATCAGCAATAGTAGCAGGATTAAGTGGATGATCTTCAGGAATTCCGGCTTCAACTTTTCCAACAAGGTCGGCGCCTACATCGGCAGCTTTGGTATAAATACCACCACCAACACGCGCAAATAGAGCAATAGATGAAGCTCCTAATGAAAAACCTGCCAATATATTAAGCACTTTGCTGATGCTGTCAAATTCGACCCCGAAAAGATGTGTATACAAAATGAACAAAATACTTAATCCAAGGATTCCAAGCCCTACAACTCCCAATCCCATTGCCGAGCCTCCGATAAAAGCCACGTTAAGCGCTTTTCCTATTGAAGTTCTGGCGGCATTTGTTGTCCTGACATTCGCTTTGGTTGCAACCTTCATTCCTAAAAAACCTGCAAATGCAGAACAAAATGCGCCTACAACAAATGATAAGGCAACCAACGGATGTGAGTTTTCTTCTGCGCCTCCTTTAAATGCCAGGATAATCCCTAGTGCGATGACAAATATGATTAATACTTTATACTCTGCTTTGAGGAATGCCATGGCGCCTTGAGAAATATGATCGGCAATTTTGGCCATTTTTCCTGTTCCTACCTCCTGTTTCGATACCCAAGATGATCTCCAGAAAACAAATAGCAAAGCGATTACTCCCGTTAGCGGAAAAAAATAAATAATACCTTCCATGATATTTCGATAGTTTAGGTTTTTAAAATTCTATAAAAAAAACTTTTCTCTGGGTGATAATCTAACTTCGGATTTTAAAAGTACAATTGCAAGGTATTTTCTACCAATCCAATAAAAATTAAACCTTGCTTGTAATCAATCAGAAAAATGTATATTAATTAACTGGTTTGAACTTTTTTTGTTACTAAAAAAGCCAAATAGAAAACTTCAATATAATTAGAGAAGATTTAGATAGGAAACGATGCTTCTTAAGAATTCAGCTATATCGTTTGCAATAGGATGGTTGGCTCCTCGCCCAATTACATAAAGCATGAAAATGCTATAGATGCCCAAAAGTAAATTCGCCTGAACTTTATCGATTATTGTTCGGAATATATAGACAATAAAGGCTAAAACAGTAAGAATCAGGAGTAACATTCTGAGTTCTGAACTTTGATTGATGGTCTCCTGGTTCATCACAATTGGCCCGTAAATTAGGGTGTAAAGAAACAAGGGAAAACCAAGGGCAAAACAGATATCAAAGATATTGCTTCCCAAAGCATTGGAAATGGCATCATCATAATTGCCTCTTTTGGCGTCATTCATTGATATTATTGTATCAGGAACACTGGAAGCCGCAGAAGCTAATATTATTGCAACAAACACTATAGGGATATCAAGTCCTTCAAATGTTCCCATAAAGGGGATTGTATATTCTGGGCTACCAATCCACTCGCAAGCTTGAACCAAAAGCAGGCATGTAAAAGCGATGGACAATGTAGAAAAAATTAATAGTGGCCATGCTGTTTTGTTTGTAATTTTATTCTTTCCAATGAAGATGGGTTCCAGGTCTAGGGTCAGCAGGTAGTATAAAGTGCTTTTTGTGGGCTCATTAATTTTAAACTCAAACTCAACCTGAGATTGATTATCCGGATCAGTTTTTTTCATCGTTTTTAACATATATACTAAATATATAAAGTATATGATCATTAAAAACAAACCATGCCACCAATGAAGAGACTTACCACTAATGATTATTATAAAAAGAAACTCAGCGATAATCAATGAAAAACCGTCGCGGAATAATACCTTTTTGGATACTTTTATGTTTTTGGCTAAACCTGTCAGAATTACAACAAGAATGACAAAAGCTGGAATAATCATGCCATTAAAGATGGCGCTTCCTGCTGTTGTGCCTATACCTCCGGAAAATCCATCTACATCTTTCAGGTAAAACAAAAAGAAAAAAGATGTAAAGAGTTCAGGAAGAGAACTGCCAATCGCATTTATTGTTGCTCCCCTGACACCTTCAACTAGATTTCTTCCTATATAATCAGATGCTGCCGTAAAACCGTCACTAGCTCTCCAAATAATTATACAGCAAATGATTACTAAGAATAAAGGAATTAGAATACCCATTTAAATCAATAGCTAAAAAATATCATTCAAAGATAATTCAAATTTATTAATATCTAAGACAATAATCAAATAAAAATACAATTTATTCTAAATATTATATAATTATAGGTCCTTGATTAATTCATTCAAAGTATCCTACATTTATCGTTCATTACCAAGAGTTTATCGTTATAAAATATTTATCATGCCAAATAGCTTATTTTTACCATCAATTTCAACCCTATTTTGTGTATAAAACTTTCGATAACTATTGCTTTAATCTTTATAGAATTCTTTTGAATTTTGCACTGTGGAAGGAAATTTACTAAAATCATATTCCAAAGTGCAGCTTGCATTGCGTAACGGGCAAGATAAAAAGGAAATTTGGTGTAGTTATGATGGAAATATTTATGAGCTGACGCATTCAAGGATGTGGAAAAACGGCCTTCATTTTGAGCACTGGGCAGGACAGGATTTGACAGACGAACTAAAAGACGCTCCTCATAGTGAAGACGTGTTTGCGAAGTTCAAAATAATCGGAATATTAGAAGATAAGACTAGCTGATTTTGCACGAAATAGAACCATATTATGCATGGCTAAAGTACTATGATGCTTCAGAAGATGAGCAATCACCTTTTTATGGAAAAGAGTATAATTTCGACAGCTATCGGGATGCCATCTATAATTATTACATCGATCCTGCCTGGGACTTTATGGGCTCTGAAACGCTTTACATTAAATTGCTCTATGTGGATTATGACCTTGGTTTTTCGGTTATCGAATTTATTGGAGAATGGAACGATGCCATCTCGAATGACATTATGTACCTGAAGCGAAATGTGATTGATCACCTTCAAATAAATGGCATTAAAAAATACATACTGATCGGTGAAAATATTTTCAACTTTCATGGCTCTGATGATTGCTATTATGAAGAGTGGTTTGATGAAATTGAAGAAGGATGGATTGCAGCAATAAATTTTAGAGATTTTGTAACTGAAGAATGGAAAAATTATGATATTGACAGTTACATTAATCTTGGTGGAGGATTAAATATAAATAATTGGCGCACGATGACGCCATTGATATTTTATGAAAAAGTAAAGGCTGTAATTAGCAGAAGAATTGATATGACTTGAATATTTCAGGTAGTTTTACCTTTTGAACTGAATGTCAATGCCGTATCTTCGCGTGAGAAATGTCTGTGAATAGCTTAATTTTAAAATAAATTATTTTGTACAAACTTATTATAAGGGCCATACTTTTTATGTTTAGGCCGGAACAAGCACATCATATAACGACTCTCTTATTGAAAACCATTTGTAAAATTCCAGGTGGGATTTTCATTTTTAGTCTTTTATTTAATTATAAAAGAAAAAAACTCGAGAGGGAGGTGTTTGGTATTAAATTTAAAAATCCTGTGGGTTTGGCAGCAGGGTTTGATAAAGATGCTCAATTTATTGACGAATTTGCTGCACTGGGTTTTGGTTTTATTGAAATCGGAACGATAACCCCATTAGCACAGCCGGGAAATCCCAAACCTCGATTATTTCGATTGACAGCCGATGAAGCCCTCATAAATAGAATGGGATTTAATAATGAGGGCGTAGAGCATGCAGTAGCTTTGCTTAAAAAAAGAAATTCCAAGGTAATTGTTGGTGGAAATATTGGCAAAAATAAAAATACGCCTAATGAGGAAGCGTTTAGAGATTATGAGCTGTGTTTCGAGGCTTTGTTTGAACATGTGGATTATTTTGCTGTAAATGTGAGTTCTCCCAACACACCAAATTTGCGTGAGCTTCAGGAGAAAGAACCCTTAAAGCTTTTGTTATTGAGATTGAAAGAGCGAAACAATAACAAAAAGCATCCCAAGCCCATACTTTTGAAAATAGCTCCGGACTTGACCGATGATCAATTGGATGATATAATTGAGATCGTGGAGGAAGTCAGTTTGGCGGGTGTGATAGCAACCAATACTACGATTTCCAGGGAGGGCCTGATAACGACCACAGAAATGGTAAATAAAATTGGAAATGGTGGTTTGAGCGGACCCCCAGTAAAAGACCGATCGACACAGGTTATAAAATATTTAAAAGAACATGCAATCACTCCATTTCCAATCATTGGAGTGGGAGGAATCAATTCGCCTGAAGATGCAATCGAAAAAATAAAAGCAGGAGCAAGCTTAATCCAATTGTATACAGGCTTTATTTATCGGGGACCTGGGTTGATAAAGCGAATTAATAAACTAATTTTAGCAAACAGCAAATAAGACTATTGCGAATTAGTGAAATGTCAAATTTTAAGTAAATTCCTTAAAATATACATCATTTCATTAGTTTTGTGATTTGAAAATTTAAATGGGCAGAAATTCATATAAGTCAAACACCTTTAAAAAAACCAAAAAAGAAGGGGAGAAGAGATCTTTTAAATTTGGTTTTTTCAAAGATCAACGACTGCATTTAACGATCGGTCTCTTTTTACTGACCGCTTCATTTTTTTTAGTTACGGCATTCGTGTCCTATCTCTTCACGGGTAAGGCGGATCAAAGTGTTGTAGAAGCTTTTTCATCAACAGGAATTAAGGAATCTGGATTTGAGATCGAAAATTGGTTCGGATTGCTGGGCGCTATTTCCAGTCATTATTTTATTTATAAATGGTTTGGAATTGCATCATTCCTCATTCCACCTTTCCTTTTTGTTTTAGGGACTTACATCATATTCAAAAAGCAACTTTTATCGATACAAAAATCATTTCAGTTTATATTGTTTTTTATTTTTTGGTTGAGTGCATTATTTGGTTATATCACTCTTGATGAAAGCAATCCTATCCAGCTAAGCTTTATTACCGGAGGAATTGGTTTTGAAATCGCTACAATTCTTCACGGACTGATGGGTTGGGGGACCTATGTGTTATTGATTTTCGTATTTCTGGTTTTTGTGATTTACTTTTTTAACATCACTACCCTAATAGGATTTGGAAAATTATCTACTCAAGGTGCAGATGATTCTATCTCATCATTTCAGGATAGGGAAATTGTAACAGAGGATGAGCGAAGGAAAAGCGAGGTTGCTGAACCGGATCTTCGAAAGGAAAATAAAGTTGAAAGTTGGGAAGTAAAAAGAGCGAAAAAGCCAAATAATCCTGGAGTTTCAGGGCTGGAATTGGCTATAGAAAATGAGGATATCATTATTTCATCTCAGGCTAAAGATGAAGCGAATAAGCCTGTATTTGAAATTGATGAAAAAATTGAAGCTGAAAAAGCTGTCGAAAGCCTATCCAACTATGATCCTACGCTCGATTTAGGAACTTTTCAATTTCCTGAGTTGTCTTTGCTCAATGAATATGACAATAAAAATGTACATGTCACAAAAGAAGAACTCGAACAAAACAAGGATAAGATTGTCGAGACGCTTATTAATTTCAAAATAGGGATATCCAGTATAAAAGCTACAATTGGGCCAACTGTTACATTATATGAAATTGTTCCCGATGCAGGTGTAAAAATTTCCAGAATCAAAAACCTGGAAGATGATATTGCCCTGAGCCTCGCTGCATTGGGGATCAGAATTATAGCGCCAATTCCGGGAAAAGGAACCATAGGAATAGAGGTGCCAAACAAACACCGCGAAATGGTTTCTGTACGTTCAGTTTTGGCGACAGAGAAATTTAAAAATGCCAAACATGAGCTTCCGGTAATACTCGGAAAAACGATTTCTAACGAAGTATATATCGCCGATTTAGCAAATATGCCACACCTGCTCATGGCCGGCGCAACCGGACAGGGAAAATCTGTTGGATTAAATTTGCTGATTGCATCTTTGCTTTATAAGCGACATCCGTCCCAACTTAAGTTTGTGCTGGTGGATCCAAAAAGGGTTGAGCTCTCATTATTTAATAAAATAGAAAGGCATTATTTGGCCATGTTGCCAGATAGTGAGGAACCCATCATCACCGAAAACAAAAAGGTAATTTACACGCTCAATTCACTTTGTATTGAGATGGACAACAGGTTATCTTTACTGAAACTCGGTGGATGCAGGAATCTGAGAGAATATAATGAGAAGTTTGTTAAAAGAATTTTAAATCCTGAAAAGGGCCACAGGTATTTGCCATATATAGTATTGATTATTGATGAAATGGCTGATTTGATGGTTACTGCAGGCAAAGAGATTGAAACACCTGTAGCACGACTCGCGGCAGTTTCCAGGGCAACGGGAATCCATTTGGTACTAGCCACGCAAAGACCTTCTGTAAATGTAATTACAGGCACAATAAAAGCCAATTTCCCTGCGCGACTATCATTTAGAGTTACTTCCAAAATTGATAGTCGTACTATCTTAGACTCCGGAGGAGCTGAGCAGCTTGTAGGTCTTGGTGATATGCTTTATTCTCATGGTTCTGAATTAGTCAGGCTTCAGGGCCCTTATATTGATACGTCGGAGGTAGAGAAAATTTGTGAATTTATTGGATCCCAGCGAGGATATGAAACCGCATATTTACTTCCCGAATTTATTGGTGAGGAAACAGATGCCCCAGGTGCGGCAGATTTGGCAGACAGAGATAAAATGTTTGATGAAGCAGCACGCTTAATTGTGAGACATCAGCAAGGGAGCACATCTTTGATACAAAGAAAATTGAAATTAGGCTATAATCGAGCCGGTCGATTAATTGATCAATTGGAGGCAGCGGGTATCGTAGGTCCATTCGAGGGAAGCAAAGCAAGAGAAGTTTTAGTGCAGGATGAATATGCTTTGGAACAGTTATTGAATGAAATAGATGAAAAAAATTAAAAAACATAGTTAAATTAAGGAAATGAAGAAGTTAGGAATAATGATCATATTGTTTGGACTGTTTGGGACGGTTAATGCACAAGTAGATCAAAAGGCAAAAGAAATACTGGATAAGATGAGTGATAAGTACCAGAGTATTCCCTCATATAAAACTAATTTTGTTTATAGATTACATAATAAAGTAGAAAATATAGATGAAGAGTTTAGCGGTGAAATTATTGTAAAAGGAGAAAAGTATGTATTATTTATGAGTGATCAGGAAATATATAATGACGGCAAAACAATCTGGACTTTTCTTGCGGATGCCAATGAGGTAAATATAGATTATTATATGCCAGATGAAGGTGACTTATCGCCAAACAATATTTATTCTGCTTACAAAAAAGGGTATCGGTACAGGTGGATTGAGAATAAAAGGATTGGTAGCAGAACATTTAATGTGGTAGAATTGCAGCCTGAAAATCCAAAAGACCCGGATAAAATATTTTTTCATATTGTGTTGAGTATCGATCGAGCTGACAATACGATGCATAGCTGGGAAATGTATGACCGCGGAGGAAATATTTTTTCATATTCTATTTCGGGTTTTAATCCTCAATTCGTGGCAGAAGATTCATTCTTCAAGTTTAACGAATCGAAATATCCAGACGTTGAGGTTGTTGATTTGAGATAATTTGAATGCTGACTTAAAAATGTCAAATCGACTGAATGTGAGAAACCTGGTATTTTATTACCTAAGATATATCGTTGCCCAGCCAGGGACAATTTAACTTTTATTGACAGCCTTTTTATGTTTAATAGATGACAAGAGAAGAATTAGTAAGCCAAATTAAAAAGAAAAGCTCCTTTTTGTGTGTAGGATTGGATACTGATATTAAAAAAATTCCACCGCATTTGTTGAAATACGATGATCCTATTTTTGAATTCAACAAGCAGATTATTGATGCAACCTCGGAGTATTGTGTAGCCTACAAACCCAATCTTGCATTTTATGAATCTCATGGTTCGAAGGGACTGGAAAGTCTTGAAAAGACGATGGAGTACATGCCACAAGATGTGTTCACTATTGCAGATGCAAAAAGAGGGGACATCGGGAACACATCCAGTTTATACGCAAGAGCATTTTTTGAGCAGATGACTTTCGATTCCATTACCGTAGCGCCATATATGGGTGAGGACTCTGTAAAGCCATTTTTGAATTATGACGGAAAATGGGTAATTCTTTTAGCGCTAACCTCGAATAAAGGCAGTAAAGATTTTCAGGATTTAAAAATTGCAGGAACTTCCACGAAACTTTTTGAAGAAGTACTTAAGACAAGTCAGAATTGGGGAAATACTGAAAATTTAATGTATGTGGTAGGAGCCACAAAATCTGAAAAACTCAGAGAAATTAGAGAAATAGTTCCCAACCATTTTTTACTGGTTCCGGGAGTAGGAGCGCAAGGTGGGAGCCTGAAAGAGGTCGCAAAATATGGAATGAATAAAGATTGTGGCCTTTTGGTAAATTCTTCAAGAGGGATCATATATGCTTCAGCAGACCATAATTTTGCACTCAGAGCCAAAGAGGAAGCCATTAAATTACGGCAGGAAATGGAGCAATACCTCAACGCATATCTTTGATTTTATTACTTCCGAACTATGGATTGTATTGAAAGAAAAAAGCAAGAAACAAATCAGAGCGCCCGAAAGAACTGGAGGAAAAGGGTCCTCTCCAGTTCTTGATTATTATTTAAATTTCTATACTTGAGTCTACTCCGAAAAGTCCGAGTTCATCGATTTTCAACTATTTTACCCCTAACCCCTAAAGGGGAAGTAGTTGAAAATCAACGAACACTGCAAAGTCCCCTTTAGGGGATTTAGGGGTTTTTACTTTTCAGAGTGGACTCATACTTATAAACTGAAATCAAGGAACACTTCTCAAGGGAAATACACAAGCCTCATTTTAGCTTAGTTTTAGCATTTCTCATTTATCAGGTTACAAATTTGTATTATATGATTGGTGATTTAAATTTTGTATTATTTGCTAAAATCTTTTCAACTTCGAGTGAGATAACTTATAATACAATTTCAGACAAAGAAACCTAATGGAGAAAACACCCAGGAACGCAAAGAAAGCGCTAACTATTTTTTACAACTTATGAAAAATGCCAAAATTATTGAATATTTGAATTGAGAATACATATATCAAAATGATGAGATCTGATTTTACAAACGCAATGATTTTAAGACAGCAAGCCGTCAGGAATTTTCTTTTTATATTCTTTACAAACCTTCTGATTTTTACTTCTTGTGATGCTCCAAAAGAAGTATTGCCTAATTTCATCATCATATACTGCGATGACCTTGGCTACGGGGATATCGGCCCTTACGGGAATAAAGTAAACCAAACACCACATCTGGATCAAATGGCTAAGGAAGGAGTCGTTTTTACTGATTTTTATGTGACGAGTGGCGTATGTTCACCATCCCGGTCAAGCCTAATGACCGGCTGCTATGCTCAACGGGTAGATATGCATGTAAATGCCAGACCATGGGGGGCAACAGGAAGACAGGTGCTTTTTCCAAGGGCAAAAAAAGGATTGAATCCAAGCGAGATTACTATTGCCGAGTTGCTGAAAGAACAAGGGTATGCGACAGCGTGCATTGGCAAATGGCATCTTGGCGATCAACCCGGATTTTTGCCAACCAGACAAGGTTTTGATTATTATTATGGCATACCATATAGCAATGACATGAACCGGGACTATTGTCCGCTTCCGCTGATGAAAGGCGAGGAAGTCATCGAAGCTCCTGTGGATCAAAATACCATAACCAGGCGGTATACCGAAGAGGTGCTGGACTTTATTGATAAAAATAAAGACGGCCCTTTTTTCGTTTATTTTCCTCATGCCATGACACACAATCCATTGCATGCGGGAGAAAAATTTAGAGGGAAATCGGCTAATGGAATTTATGGTGATGCGGTAGAAGAAATCGATTGGTCTACCGGAAAAATTATAAATTATCTTAAAGAAAACGGACTTGATAAAACCACCATGGTGATGTTCTCCTCTGATAATGGTGCAGCAAAGCGATATGGCGGCTCCAATCAACCATTATCAGGATGGAAAGGCTCCACGATGGAAGGTGGCATGCGTGTGCCGGCTATTTTTTGGTGGCCGGAAACCTTAACGCCTCGCAAAGTAGAACATGCCATGGCAACTACGATGGATATATTTCCAACAATTGCACACATCGTACATGGCAATTTGCCAACTGACCGAAAATTGGATGGACATAACATGTATGACCTGATGTCTGGAAAAAGCGCTAAATCACCATATGAAATATTTTACTATTATCAATTGGAGCAATTGCAGGCTATACGGAAAGGAATGTGGAAGCTTCATCTTCCATTGGATAGTATGTATGGAAATTTCCACACCGCCAAAATCATCGATGGCAGGTCATTGGCCTTATATAATCTTGAAAAAGACATTTCTGAAACAAATAATCTTGCAGAACAATATCCTGAGTTAGTCAAAGAATTGCTATTTGAGGCAGAAGCGGCACGTCAGGATTTGGGTGATATGGGCGTTACTGGCTTTGGGGTGAGACCCGCTGCTATTGTTGAAAACCCTATTGTACAGTTATTGAAATAATATTATGGCAGAGAAGAAAATATATGAAAATAAAGTGCTTTTCCTGATCTACGGGATCGTTAATAGTATTCTGTTGATCATTTTACTTGTACTTATCGTACTTATATTCAATGATATTTATATTCTGAGCAGGTTTGGTTTTGTGGCGTTTATCGGAATCCATTTGCTTCTTTTATTTTTAATCAAAATGCATTATTTGTGTATTTTTTATAATGAGGAGAAACACATAATAGAATTTCACTATAATAAACGATTTGGATGGAAATGGCAACAAAAGATAAAGACGGTGTTGCTGCCGATGAAGCAATTTGACGGCTACAAAATCAGCAAAGATTCAATGGGATTAACAATGGTATCATTTTATAAACTCGAACAAAAAGAGCAATATGAACTGGGCCCTTTTCATATTGGAATGGTTTCAAAAAAAGAAAATCAATTGTTGAATGATATTTTTGGCAAATCGCTATAATTGTGGGCTATAAAATTCACTAAATATTCCCATTTCTAAAAAATATAAGCGAAATTTGAGCATGCTCCATAAAATTTCATCCTGGAGATAAATTCTATAATTTTTGAAATCACTAAATTGAATTATAAAATGAAAGTAAAAATGAAAATTTCCGCAAACGTTTGTATGGCTTTTATAGCTATATTTTTAATGAGTGTATCGGTTGGTGTAGCCGGCGATGATGGCTGGAAAATGCTTTTTAATGAAAAAGATTTCACTGGATTTAAGCAACTCAATGGTACAGCACCTTATACCGTAGTTGATGGCATGATGGTGGGAACCACAAAGCATAATACATCGAATAGCTTTATGGCAACTGAAAAAACGTATGGTGACTTTATCCTGGAAGTTGATCTTCTGGTAGACCCAAGCATGAACAGTGGCATTCAGATCAGAAGCCTGAGCAAGGCAGATTATAGAGATGGAAGAGTTCATGGATATCAGGTAGAAATTGATCCTGCGGCAAGAGCCTGGGCAGGAGGTATTTATGATGAAGGCAGAAGGGGCTGGCTTTATCCCCTCGATTTAAACCAAAGAGGAAGAACGGCTTTCAAAAATAATGAATGGAACAATTATCGCATCGAAGCGATTGGCAATTCGATTCGAACATGGGTCAACGGAATCCCCTGCGCTGACCTGATCGATGATATGACTACTGAAGGATTTATTGCATTTCAGGTACATGGTATTGGCAAAAACGCTGAAAAAGGAAAACAGATCAAATGGAAAAATATCAGGATCAAAACTGAAAATCTTGTACGAAGCCCTTGGGAAGATATATATGTGGTAAACCTCATTCCAAATAATTTGTCGCCACAAGAAAGGGCACAAGGCTGGAGATTACTTTTTGACGGAAAGTCGACTGATGGTTGGAGAGGCGCGCACAAAGATGCGTTTCCTACAGGCGGATGGAAAGTTGATGATGGTGAATTGATTGTTCTGTCCCAAGGAGGTGCAGAGTCTCTGGGAGGTGGCGACATCGTAACGCTTGATGAGTATTCTACCTTCGAATTTCAAACAGATTTTATGTTGACTGAAGGTGCAAATAGCGGTATCAAATATTTTATAACTGAAAATTACAGTTCAGGAAAATCTGCTATTGGACTTGAATTCCAGGTTTTGGATGACAAAAAACATCCAGATGCTAAAGCTGGCGCTTCAGGAAACAGGACGATCGGTTCACTTTACGATATGATCCCTGCTCAAACTACTAAAATTGTAAAAAAACCAGGCGAATGGAATCATGCAAGAATTATTGTGACAGGAACGAGGACAGACCAGACGATACGAGGAAACAATCATAAAAATACAGAATTTGTAGGTGCACATGTAGAGCATTGGCTTAACAGCAGAAAAGTATTGGAATATGAGCGAGGCACCCAGGCATTTAATGCTATCGTTTCAAGAAGCAAATACAAACAATGGGAAGGTTTTGGAGCATGGCAATCCGGTCGAATCCTGCTTCAGGAGCATGGAGATGAAGTGCATTACCGGAGCATTAAGGTTCGGAAAATTGACTAAATAGAGCCTGTCCATAATGTCCGATCTCTGCGTTATGCTTGTTTTCAAAATGATCATTTACCTAATGTAAACTCACATTTCTCAAACTACGCAAGCCTTGATCTCGAACATTCTGAATCAGCCTCTTAGTTTATAGACAAGCACTAAATAAAGTTCAATCATAAAAGTTTAAAAAAATCCCGGCAATGTACCGGGATTTTTTTTGCTCGTAAACAAAGTGCTTATCAGAAGTTTTTATTGAAACCAATATAAAGCATCCCGAGCTTAATTCTCAAATACTTTTTTTCCTCTCATGTTTTTAACCAACGAGTCATCCTTCAAACTCAATACGATCTTTTTCCTGTTTTTTTCTTTTGAAACAGCTTTTTTGATTAACATTGTTTTATAAAATTATATTCTGAAAATGGCACACATCAACAAGGAAAATCCCATTCTGGTAACTGGCGCAACCGGATATATCGCATCATGGATAATCAAGCAATTGATTGATGAAGGATACACAGTTCACGGGACGGTCAGAAGCCTGTCCAACAAAGAAAAATACGCTCACCTTCTGAAAATTGCTGAACAAGGCAGTGGGGTTTTAAATCTTTTTGAAGCAGATTTACTTAAAGAAGGCTCGTTTTCAGAAGCCATGCAAGGCTGTGAATTGGTGACCCACACCGCGTCTCCATTTTTTATTCAGGGCATAAAAAATGCAAAAGAGCAATTGATCCTGCCTGCCCTTGAGGGAACAAGAAATGTATTGGATGCTGTCAATGAAACTTCTTCTGTAAAACGAGTGGCGCTCACCTCAAGTGTTGTCGCAATGTATGGAGATGCTATGGACGTGATAAATATTAAATCAGGAATTTTTACCGAGCAAGATTGGAATACGACAAGCTCAGATAGTCATCAGCCTTATGCCTTTTCAAAAACACTGGCAGAAAAAGAAGCCTGGAAAATGGTAAACGAACAGGATCGATGGGATTTGAATGTCATCAACCCAGGATTTGTTATGGGGCCTTCGTTGAGCCAAAGGGTGGATTCTACAAGCATCGACTTTATGCGTTCTATGGTTAATGGTAAATTTGCCCAGGGTTTACCGGATTTCTATTTTGCAATTGTTGATGTCAGGGATGTGGCCAAAGCACACATCAATGCTGGATTTATGGAGAAAGCCAGTGGACGCCATATTTTGGTTGCTGAAACAAAAAGGGCAACTGAAATTGCTGAGATTCTGAAAGACACGTATCATAAAAAGTATAAACTCCCGAAAGGCGCCGTCCCAAATTTCATGCTTTATTTGCTTGGCCCATTTATGGGATTCTCCTGGAAATATCTAAAAAGAAACCTTGGCATTGAAGTCCAATTAGACAATGCCTATTCAAAAACCGATCTTGGCATGGAGTATCGATCTGTAAAAGAAACTTTCATTGATCATGTGGAACAATTGGATAAAGATGGATTGATATAAATGAAAGCATATGAAATTAGCAGTTTATTTATCAGGTGAAATCCATAGCAACTGGAGAACAGAGATCATCAATGGGTGTAAGGAGAAAGATCTCCCCATCGATTTTTTATCTCCGGTTACCGTGCATGAAGCCAGCGATGAGGTTGGTGTAAATATTCTTGGTGGTGAAGCTGAAAAATTTTGGCATGATCATAAGGCCGCCAAAATCAATGCCATCAGAAGTAAAACGGGGATTCAAAAAGCTGATTTATTAATTATAAAATTTGGTGATAAATACCGTCAGTGGAACGCTGCGTTTGATGCCGGTCAGGCCGCAGCTTTGGGAAAGCCCTATATCGTAATCCATCAGGATGAACTAACCCATGCGCTTAAAGAAGTTGATGCTCAGGCTATGGCCGTTGCCAAAACAGCCGAACAAGTTGTTGAAATTCTAAACTATGTTTCTACGCAGGAATAATTTATTATGGAAAGAATTGAAATTTTAAATGAAATTTTAGAAGGAGGTATCATCGCAATTTTACGCGTTGAAAATTCTGAAAACGTGGTTCCAGCGGCCAAATGTATTCTTGCAGGCGGAATCCGCGCTATTGAAGTGACGATGAACACCCCAAATGCCCTGCATTGTATTTCGGAGCTTTCAAAAATAAAAGGGATTCTTCCAGGAGTGGGAACGGTTACAGAACCAGAAATGGCTAGTGCGGCAATTCAGGCAGGGGCAGAATTTGTGGTGACGCCTATCTCCAAAAAAGAAATTATCGACATGTGTCACAAATTAAACAAGCCTGTATTTTCCGGGGCTTTTAGCCCTGGAGAAATTTATCAGGCATTTGAGTGGGGAGCTGATGTAATCAAGGTATTCCCTGCCGAAACACTAGGAATGAAATACATAAAGGCAATTAAGGCCCCGTTCCCTCAAATTAAACTGATGCCAACAGGTGGTGTTACGGCTGACAATATCGACAAGTGGTATGATATGGGCTCATCCTGTGTTGGCGTAGGTGGTAGTTTTACCAATGCAGAAATTATTAGCAATGAAGAATGGGGAAGGCTTACCAGGATCGCCAGGGAGTTCACATCAAACATTGAGCATTATAAGGCAAACCGTAAAAAATAAAATCACTAATAAAAAAGGCCACAAGAATATGGCCTTTTTTTATGAAAGGTATTAGACCTATTACTCTGCTGAGACCTTTAGCAGGCTGTTATATTTTTCAGAATCCTGAAGTAATTTGATCGCGGCCTGAACTTGAACATCATCATCAAAAGAGGCTTCAAAATTACCTTTCATTAAGTAATAGTGATCAACAATCCTTTCTTCAAGAGCACTTTTTATTTCAGAAGAAAATTCTTTCAAATCCTGCTCTTTGTTATGCATTACCTTTGATTCAAGGTCTTCTATTTCCGCTTTTATATTATCATAATACTTTTCAGTCTTGGCATATTTTGTAAGCGTTTCAATCGTTTTTTCGACTTTGGTTATGTAATCATAATCTTTATCCCCTAACCATGCTACGAATGATTCATACTCTTGATCTGAAATTTTGAAATCCCTGGCAGGTAGTATTTTTTCATGGGTAAAATGATATTGCAAAGCAAACTCAAAAATTAATCCTTTAGTTATTAAGCTGATGGTAATTGCCGAAAGACTCTTATTTTTGATTTCAAGGTCTGGATCGACGCCACCTCCATCAAAAACTTTCCTCCCACTTTGGGTGGTAAATTCAGATTTAAGTGAATCAGGAATAATCCCTACGCTTCCATTTTCATTTCTTTGGCTATAGTTTATGGCCTGAATACACCGACCACTAGGAATATAATATTTGGCAGTTGTAATTTTTAATTGAGAGTTATAAGTCAATGGTCGAGTCGCTTGAACCAGGCCTTTGCCAAATGTTTTTTCTCCCACCAAAACACCTCTATCATAGTCCTGAATTACACCGCTTACAATCTCTGCCGCAGAAGCGCTTCTGCTGTTTGTTAATACGGCAACAGGAATTTCGATGTCAGAGGGCTGATTTAGCGCTTTATATGTTTTGTTCCAATCCGTAACTTTTCCTTTGGTACTCACAACCTCCGAACCCTGGTGTATAAAAATATTTGAAACATTTACAGCTTCGTTCAACAGCCCGCCCGGATTTCCTCTAAGATCAAGGATGATTTTATTAGCCCCATCTCTTTTTAGCTTTTCCAAAGATTTTTTCACTTCCTTACCGGCTCCGGTAGTAAAATCAGAAAGCTTGATATATCCAATGCTATCTGAAACCATACCAGCATATGGCACATTGTCGATGGTTATTTTTTCCCTCGTGATATCCAATTGCATTGGCTTTTCTACCCCATATCTCTTAATGGTCATGATGAGTTTGGTGTTGGCCTGTCCTTTCAACAGCTGACTGATTTCAGCGGTATTTTTATCCGTAACATCAATGTCGTCAACTTTCAGGATTTCATCGCCAATTTTAAGGCCTGCTTTATGTGCAGGGAATCCTTCATATGGCATCATAATGACACTCCTGCCATTTCGGCGACCTATTACGGCTCCTATTCCACCGTATTGGCCGGTTGTCATAGTCCGGTAATCTTCGATGTCATCTTCAGGAATATAATTGGTATATGGATCCAGCGAAGCCAACATAGCGTCAATGCCAGTTTTAATAAGTTTGTTAGGATTTATTTCGTCTACATAGTAGGCATTGACCTCCTTGAACAGGGTTGCGAAAATGTCAAGATTCCTGGTAATTTCGAAATACCTTTCATTGGGATTATTAAAGGAGAATAATCCTATGATTGCGACCAGGATCAGTATTGAAGATGGAATTCTATATTTCTTCATTTTTATAATTTTGTTTATCAGTCTTATTCAAACGAACAAAGACCTGTTTTAGTTTTTTTTCTATATCGATGTATGGCAATTTGAACTTGCTAATGTAGATAAGCGCAATGGATAAAGAAAAGGATTCTGATTGATTTGCTTCCAAAATGCTTTTATTTAAGCGGTACGCTTCGCGCATTCTGCGACGTATAAGATTTCTGTCAACTGCTCTTTTATAATATTTTTTTGAGACAGAAAATAAGGCCTGATTGGTGGCCAGGCTTGGTTTTGGAAGAAAATAAACTTTGAAGGGATACAGAAAAAAAGAGGAACCGTTTTCAAACAGTTCCTTTATATTGTTTTTACTTCTGAGTATTTCGTGCTTTTTTAAAGAAAAGCTCACTTAATGGTACATTATATTACCTAAGTCAACAAAAAAAGATATTAAGTCTATCTTTTATGCTTGCTTTCGTCTGCTACAGTCAACTTCTTCCTTCCTTTGGCCCTTCTATTTGCAAGAACAGCTCTTCCGCCAGCGCTTGACATTCTGGTTTTAAAACCATGCTTATTGCTTCTCTTTCTTCTCGAAGGCTGAAATGTTCGTTTCATTATCTTACTATATTAGTGAGTTATAAATGGCCTGCAAAGGTATAAAACATTTTTATAAATAAAAACAATCGTTCCATAGTTAAAATATTTTCATTCAAAATAATACCTTTTCACGTAATTAGAATGTCTGAAATCATGGCACGGGAACCTGGGATTTTGCGAAATTAAAAATCAATCATTGCTTTCATTACGCCATCAGCATACTTGTCAACCAGGTCAAAAGCTTCTTTGGTTTGATCAAAATTAAATCTGTGTGTTATCATTTTACCGGCATCAAACACCTTATCTTTCATCATCTCCAATGTAGGCTCCAGGGCATGATTTTGCCTTCTTATATTTGCAAATGTAATTTCCTTTCGCCTGCCTTTATCAGCAGAAATTTGCCAATGGTCAAATTCAGGAATGCCAATCATCATCAATTTACCTCCTGGTTTTAGCAGGTCAATGGCATTGTCCAGCGCTTCTTGTTTTCCGCAACACTCAAAAACCACATCCAGCATATTTGGCTCCAACTCCGTGATTTTTGAAACCACATCTTCCTCGTCAGTATTTCCTGCATAGTTAATGCCTATGGATCTGGCTAATTCAAGTCTGCCTTCAATTTTGTCTGTCACAAATATCGATTTCGCCCCTTGTGCTTTCGCAGGAAGCAATACGCTCATTCCGATAGGTCCAAATCCCAATATTCCAATTGCTGCCCCTTCCATGTCAATGGATTGCTTAACCGCATACACGCCAATGGCCAATGGTTCGGAAAGTGCGCCATCATCCAGGTTCAAGCCCTTTTCAAGCAGCGGACAACTTGTTTCGGGCATTACAATATATTCCGACAGACATCCCTCTGCCTGTCCCGGACATCCTAAAAATTTCAAATTCCTGCATGTATGAGGTCTGCCCACCTTACATTGGTCACAATTCCAGCAAGGCATGGCAGGCTCTACGGCGATCTCATCACCAACTTTTACGCTTGTCACGGCACTTCCAATTTCAACAACGATTCCGGCGCCTTCATGACCCACGGCGAATGGATACTCCACCACCTGGCTTCCTATTTTTCCAGTAGCATAATAATGAATGTCCGAACCACAGACGCCGACTCTTTGCATTTTTATTAACACATCAGTATCGTGAACTATTTTTGGATCAGGGACTTCGATCATTTCCATTTGCCTGATACCCGTTAAAACCATTGATTTCATATAGGAAAAATTAAGTGTAGTTATTGCTGCAAATGTAGAATAAGTAAGGTCATTTTCTGAACAGACGCATCATGAATCGAAAATATAGCCTATGTATTATTAATTGCACTGCTATAAAAATGGATTGCAAATTAATTGTTTTTGATCATTGAATTATCCTAAATTCAGATTTCGAAGTTACAATTATACATGAACTAAATACATCCCGAATTGAAATATTTTGATCAAATAGAAATTGAGGCGGCGCTTTGCTATGCAGAATTAATCCCCAAGTTGGAGGATTCGTTCCAAAAGGAATACCAAGTGCCTCCTCGCTTACACTACAGCTATAATTCCGGAGAAGGAGAGCTTGACTCTACCTTGTTATTGATGCCGGCATGGAAAAATAAAAGGTATGTAGGGCTGAAAATCATTACGGTATCTCCATACAATGCCTCAAAAAATATGGCTACCATCCAGGGTGTGTATATGTTGATGGATGCAAAGGATGGAAAAGTGATCGCTCAATTTGACGCCAAATCGCTTACCAACCTCAGAACTGCGGCTTCTTCGGCATTGGCCTCGACATACCTCTCCAGAAAAGATGCTTCCACCATGCTTATGATTGGCACAGGATCACTTGCCCCGGAATTGATCAAAGCGCACTGTTCCGTCCGGCCAATTGAAACAGTGTTCGTTTGGGGCAGGAATTACGAAAAGGCACGTAAATTGGCTCAGGGCTTATCTATTGGGAAGATGGAAATAATACCGGTAAGCAATCTGGAAGAGTATATTTCGAATGTTGATATTGTTTCCACCGCCACAAGTAGTTCCGATCCACTAGTATTTGGAGATAGGCTAATTCCCGGGCAGCATATCGATTTGGTTGGGGCCTTCAAACCTACCTGGAGGGAAGCCGATGATCTGGCTATTCTGAATTCGTCGGTTTTTGTCGATACCCGGCAGGGAACACTGGAAGAATCCGGAGAGCTTTTGATTCCAATGGGAAAAGGGCTATTTAAGCAAGAAGATATTCTGGCTGATCTTTTTGAACTATGTAAAAATCAAAAGCAAGGGAGAATTTCTGATCAGGAAATCACTTGCTTTATTTCCGTAGGCTTTGCCCTGGAAGACCTGGCTGCTGCTGAATTGGTATGGGAAAAACATATGAAGTGAATTAAGTAATACGGTGAATCTATAGCCTGCAAAGAGAAAGATTTTAATCATGGAAAAATGAAAAATTGCTATCAAAAGATCAGTCAACAAACTGAGCTGACTATTCCTTCATCCACAACAAAAATACAATGTATTGATATGCATACAGGAGGAGAACCATTGCGCGTGATCGTAGATGGATTTCCGGAATTAGTAGGTCAGGGCATTTTGGAAAAGAGGAATTATGCAAAGGAACATCTGGATCATTTGCGCAAAACCTTGATGTGGGAGCCAAGGGGCCATGCCGATATGTATGGGTGCCTGCTCACTGAGCCAAACGATGACTACGCACATTTTGGGATTATTTTTATTCACAATGAAGGGTATAGCACCATGTGTGGCCACGCGGTTATTGCAATTAGCAAATTGGCTATCGAGATGAAATGGATCGAGGCCACCGAACCTGAAACAGAGGTGATCATCGATGCACCCTGTGGAAGAATTTTTACCTTTGTGAACGTGAAAAATGAAAAGGTGATAAGTAGCCGATTTCATTGTGTACCTTCATTTGTTGTTGGGCTGGACGAACGTTTGCACATGAAAGGATTTGGAGAAATCAACTATGACCTGGCCTTTGGCGGAGCGTTCTATGCCTATGTGGATGCCGATACAATGGGTCTGGAATTAAATAAGAATAATTATAGCCAGATCATTAAAACAGGAATGGACATCAAGCATGCAGTCATAGAAAATTCAGATCAGGTAAAACATCCCTTCGAGTCAGACCTTTCTTTTTTGTACGGCACCATATTTATTAGTCAGAGATCTTCAGTAAATGCAGACAGCAAAAATGTATGTGTTTTTGCAAATGGTGAAGTAGATCGAAGTCCGACAGGCTCAGGTGTTTCGGGAAGGATGGCCATTCATTATGCAAAGGGCGAATTAAAGATTGGCGAAAAGATGCGGATTGAAAGTATTGTCGGAAGTGTATTTACAGGCTCAGTCGTGGAGGAAGTTGATTTCGGGTCATTCAAGGCAGTAATTCCAGAGGTAGAAGGCAATGCATTTATCACGGGACAGCATACATTTCAGATTGATCCTGATGATCCGTTTATGGAGGGATTTCTTTTGAGGTGATGGGCAATTATAAATAATTCAATTTATTTTTTTAAAAACGAACGTTCGTGCTATTTTTGCATTGTGAAAAAAGGTGACGATACTAAAAGCAACATTCTAGCTTCAGGATTGGAGGCGGCGAGCCAATATGGATTGGAGAATGTAACCATTGGAAGTCTGGCTAAGGCCATGAATATGTCCAAGAGTGGGCTATTTGGACATTTCCAGTCCAAAGAAAACCTACAGGTTCAGATCATTAATTACGCCGTTGAGCATTTTACAGAAAGTGTTGTTGTGCCAACGCTGAAGGTCAAACGAGGAATTGCCCGAATAAGGACAATGGTGGAAAACTGGATTGAGTGGGGCAGTGGTGCAACCGGCGGATGCATTTTCGTTTTGGCAAGCAACGAATTCAGCAATCGTCCGGGGCCGGTTAGAGAAGTTTTGCTGGATCATCAAAAATTATGGCTTGAAGGCCTGGAAAAACTCGCTGAATCTGCTATAAAATGTGGGGATTTCCGATCTGATATAGATATCAATCAATTTGCTTTCGATTTGTACTCTCTCCTGCTTGGGTTTCATTATTACCATCGCACGATGAAGGACAAGAATATTGGGGAAAAGCAGGAGCGTGCCTTGAAGCAACTCATCAACAACTATACATAAACACATCAGTCAAAAACAGTTTAAAAAATTATCATGAAGCATTCAAATTTTGATCTTTGTTCAAAAAGTACGAACGTTCGTATCGCTAGCAATATGGGTAAAATCATCCATAAAGCATTGATTGTGGGTCAATGGATTTTCCCCAAAGGTGTTGAAACTTTCGTTAGGAATCGATTTTTTACTCCAACTTACAAAACCAATAACTAAAGCACAAAACAAGTGGATGGAAAGGGCTACTTCAATACAAGTAGATAGTCGAGGAAAGAAAATACAGCTCTGGCGTATTGGAAAGGGCCCTGCTCTATTATTTATCCACGGTTGGAATGGACGAGGGGTACAATTTCAGCGGTTTTTTCAACCGGCGCTGGATGCAGGATATTCCGTCCTTTTTTTTGATGCCCCTGCACATGGCTATTCGGAAGGGGAAATGACCAATTACCTGGAGGTAACGGAATCCATTAATGCTATTTTCAACCATGGTCCCGGCAAAGATATTGTTGGCGTCGTGGCACATTCCCTAGGAGCTTCAGCCATCATAAATCATCTGACAAGGCACGCAAATCCAATTCGCCTTGTCCTAGTTGCCCCTGCCCTCCGGCTGCTGGAACTGCTATTTGCCTCTTTTCATATGCACGGGGTGCCGGATCGCACTTCTATAAAACTAATCAAGGAAGTAGAAGAAGAATTTCAGATTCCCCTGGAAACTCAAAATCCGATTGACTTGATTTACCAGCTGAGTAATAACATGCTGATCATCCACGACAAAAAAGACAAAACCACACCAGTTGAACCATCAATTCAGGTTTCAAAGCAACTTGGGAATATAGAATTAATGAATACGGTAGGATTTGGGCACAATCGACTTTTAAAGCAAAAACAGGTGATTGATAAGGCCATCCATTTTATAAAAACCAAAGATGTTAGTTCCCAAAATGAAATTGAATCTACTGCAGCTATAGTTTGAAACCGGCGCCACTTTAGTAAGTACTCTGAACCTGCAAAAGGGAGAGGCCCAATCCAATTCATGATATCCTCATTGCTCCGGCGCTCAGGCAGATGGGATGCTGAATTGGCCATTCCTTTCAAAACACTGAACTTCAGACCTGATCAGCAGGATTGGGGCATGAAAATTATCCGGAATATAAAACGTAAAGCCGAAACTTCTTATTGGCCGGTTGCCAATTTAAATTCATACAGGTTTCAGATATCAGACTCCGGTATTTTAACAGGTTTAGAAGGCATCACAAAGGGCATTGGCCTTGATATCAGATCTTATGCGATTACCGGAATTGATAATCCACAAACTGAAAATGATAATTATATCAGAAATAAAAATCCTCTCTTTAACCTCGGTGGTGATATTTTCTATCGGGTCACACCGGGGATCAAAGCTGCGCTAACTTTTAACACTGATTTTGCACAAACAGAAGTAGATAGCCGGCAGATAAACCTGACCAGATTTAGTTTGCTTTTCCCAGAGAAACGAGGATTTTTTCTCGATGGGCCCCAATATTTCAATTTCGGAATGAATGGTGATGCTACAAATAAATATGCCAAAAGAAATATACCTTTTTTCTCGAGGCGTATTGGGCTGGATACGCTTGGGAATCCAATACCGATTATTTTAGGTGCGAAAGTAACAGGTCAGGCCGGGCCCTGGAATATTGGGTTTCAAAATATTACAGACCTACCGGATAATGCAAGAAATTTTACCGTAGCCAGGCTCACACGCAATTTAGGTAATCAATCTTATGTCGGATTTATTGGTACCAACGGAAATGCACTTTCAGAGGCAATTAATCAATTGGTTGGATTAGATTTGCGATTGGCTACAGCCAAATTTAAAGGAGATAAAATACTGGCCTTTTCAGGATTTGGCATGAAATCTTTTACTGAAGGATTGGGCGGCAATGACGTATCATGGGGCGCTGAGGTAAACTATCCGAATGACTTCCTGAAATTCAGGGTTGGGCATCAGGAAATTGGTGAGAATTATCGGGCAGGAATCGGTTTTGCCCCAAGATTGGGCATCAGGGAGAACTACGAGGAAGTTGCCATTGGCCCAAGGCCATATAAATATGGGATATTACAGATAAACTTCAGAGCAGGCGGAGATTTTATAACAGACTTTGATAATGAGTTACTCCCCAGGAGGATTGACTTGACACCTTTTGAAATTGAGCTGATTTCCGGAGATGAATTTGAAATTTCTACAGTTTCACAATATGAATTTCTGGATGAAGATTTTGAAATATTCAAAAATGACGATAAAACTATAATTATAGATTCAGGTACTTATAATTTTCGGCGACATACAATCGAATTTCAAAGTGCTCAGCGACGGAGAATCTGGTTTCAGCCTGCGTTTACCTGGGGATCATTTTTTGATGGGCACAGGCACGACTTTGTATTTGCTTTTGGATACAAGATTAACACACCAATTTTTGTGGGTTTGGAATATGAATTAAACAAGGTTTATTTGCCGGACGGGGATTTTGAAACAAACATTTACAGGGCAAGCGCCAACATCTTTTTTAGTCCTGATATCTCACTCACGAATTTTATTCAGTACGATAATGTATCAGAAAAGATGGGCTGGCAGTCAAGGTTCAGATGGATTATTAAACCCGGTAATGAGATATTATTTGTATGGAACTCTACCATATACGAGCAACCCGAAAAAACCCGTTTTACAGTTCAGGAAAGTTCTACAAGGCTTAAGCTAAATTATAATTTCAGGTTTTAAACAGCAATAAGGCCTTAGACATTTATTTTCTTCGCCACTTCTAATTTCCTTTTCCTTAGCCTCAGCCTTCTCCTAAGCCTCTTATACGAAACTATATAGTGAACCTCACGATGTAATTTTCCCAAAAGAAAGAAGTACGCTTCTTTGAAAACTGAAATATTCAGGTTAGATATCCAGCTTTTTCTGTTCTGTCAATTCAGTACGATCCTGAAGGCGGTTTCAATCTAACACGATGTCTGGAAAGGTTCATTAATTGTTATTAAAAGGTAGAAAATGATATGATTGGGCCTTTTCATTTTCTTTCCAATGTTTTGTGAGTAACTTTATCAAAAAAATTATACAACCATGCTTAGATATCTTAGAATTTACGTCCTTCTTGTATTCCCTTTAACTGTTTATGCTCAAGGTGGTCACTACTGGACCGAATCGTTTGGCTCCAGATCGATGCTCCTAAATGGAGTTGTTATTGGCAGCGTAGAAGATTTAGGAGCTGTTTATTATAATCCGGCACGAATTTCTCAACTTTCATCGCCTGCCTTTATCATATCAGGCCAGGTATATGAGCTTAAAAATACAAACATCAAAAATGGCCTGGGAGATGGTATTGATCTGAAACAATCAAATTTCGGTAGCGGACCTTCATTGGTTTCCGGGACCTTCAAACTAAAGTTCCTGGAAGGTCACCACTTTGCATATGCCTTTCTAACAAGAACCCAGGCAGATAATACCTTTAATTTTTCCATCAATAAATTTGGCGATTTTCTCTTAGCATTTCCTGGTGAAGAATACTTCAGTGGTGAAATTGTATCGACAGCGAAATTACAAGATGAATGGATTGGTCTGAGCTGGTCGTATCCAGTGAACGAAAAATTGAGTATTGGTTTCACAGGCTTTTATTCAGGATTAAATAGAGATGTGTTTCTTAAACTTCAACTTCAGGCGTACAAACCTGATAGCGCAAATACTGGGATGTATATTGAGAAACGAGCTTATTCTTTCAAGACTAATGGCATTCTTGGAAAGTTGGGTGTAAGCTGGCAAGATGAAAAATATTCGATAGGACTAACGGTTACTACGCCCAAGCTCCAGGGTCTTGGTTCCGGCACTACCAATTACGAAACTTTTCTTGCAGGAATAGATACAACAGGAAATGGAGTTACGGATGATATATATATTATCGATGGCCAAAAAGATCTTGCTGTTAACAGACATACACCATGGGCTATAGGCATTGGCGGAGGTATAAAAATGGGCAGGAACATTTTACATCTAAGTGCAGAATGGTTTAGCGCCGTACCACTTTATAAAGTCTTGGAATCAGAGCCCTTTATTGCTCAAAGCACCGGAACTGAGATCCATCAGACCGTAGTGGAGGATCTCAATTCAGTATTAAATTATGGTCTTGGTCTGGAAGTTTTTGTAAATGACAAAGTATCTCTTTTTGGTAGTTTCGCTTCAGATTTTTCGGCATCAAGCGGAGATAATGATCGGTTTTCGGAATTAACAAATGTTGTTGACAATACAACATTCCGGGCCGATATTTATCATATGGGATTTGGTACGGATATTAAAACAAAATTTGCTAATCTGACCATTGGCGCTACCTATGCTAATTCAAAAGAAACTGTTGATCGTACGATTGAAATTGGCGAAGGGAATGACCCCATTGATAGAACGGCTGATATTAATTATAGCCGTTGGCTTTTTCTGCTGGGGTTTGAGTTTCCTTTCCTTGATAAGGCTAAGAAAAAACTAGATGTAGATTAACCTACTCCGCTAAAAATTTTGGAATGACATTCACTCTCCATATTATTATCTGACTTTTGACTTACTTCCAAAACTTTTGAGTGCGCATGGCCAACATGGGGATATTGATGTACTTATCTAAATCTGCATCATACATGTATTGAAATGCAGCACGATTCATATAGATTGGTTTTGAGTCGTTCAACGACAAAACAGACGGTAAAAATTTGTGTCGTCGCTCAACCATTTTCTCAATAGTGATTGATAAGGCCATCCATTTTATAAAAAGCAAAGATGCTAGTTCTCAAAATGAAATTCAAACCACTGCAGCAGTAGTTTGAAACCGGCGCCACTTTAGTAAGTACTCTGAACTGGCAAAAGGGAGAGGCCCAATCCAATTCATGATATCCTCATCGCTCCGGCGCTCAGGCAGATGGAATTGCTATTGGCCTTTTTTAAAATCACGAAG
>SDBV01001788.1_pt1 | contig 32150 bp, 38 predicted proteins | sample 2277081 | NCBI WGS metagenome assembly SDBV01 (sample SAMN10402039, study PRJNA504765) | marine sediment metagenome | isolation source: marine sediment core GS10_PC15, 223 cmbsf | place: Arctic Ocean: Southern Knipovich Ridge | collected 2010 | reverse complement strand
TAGAGCCACAAAACAGGCATTTTTTTCTTCATCCTAGACCCCGCTGTAGTAAAGTTCATTTAACTCCATGTAATTATTACATAATTCAGTGTTTTCAGACACCGAAATTAAGTATTACGCCCCATTTATTGCCTTATTATCAGACACTTAACTTTTAGCACGGAATTTGCCAGGATTTAATCAGAGAGGTCTGTCAGATAGCGGGCGGGCTTGAGGAGAGCTCGCCGATGGGATGATCCAATGCCTTGGGCGCTGAAAAAGGGAATATTCGGGAGGTGGCTCAATGGGAGAAGAAGATCTCAGGAAATGGTCAAGCAAGGCATTCAGGCAGATAAAGGAGCTTGACTACAGGAAGTACAGGATACTTGCCCGCTGCTGCAGGGCCTCCATCAACGGTGCCGTGGAACTCAGACCCTACAACGACAGTATCCTCATGACGGCCTACACACCCGAGCTCATATTCTGCCCTGAATGCGGAAGAAGGCTCGAGTTCGACCTGGACGATAATAACTGACGCTTCCCCGTCATTGTTCCGCCGCGTTATTGTTATGGAAACCTGTCAACGTGTGGGTACGGGCTCTCATGCCCGGAGAAGCACCTCCCAAATACCCCTGGCAGCCGAATCCAGCCTGAGAGCATATTTTGCTTGCAATTATGTATAAGATTGCTATAATATTTAAATCAACAGGGGGAGTTGCCATGATTGACCGACGGCATTTCAAGAGGTTCCAGATAGAGAACATAAATGTCCATAGCAGGATGCGCTTCACGCAGGACGTACAGATTATTGATGTAAGCATGGGGGGGGCCTCCATAAGCATAACCCACCCGCTCGTAAAAGGTGACGTCTACGCGCTGAAGATAGACAGCAAGGACCATAAGTTCTCCGTGAACAGCGAGATCGTCTGGCTGGACCAATCCGAAGCCCTGGAGATAGAGGACGGGGAACTGGTGAACGTTTACAAGGCCGGCCTCAGTTTCAAGAACGTTTTCACTGGCAAGGGAGACAGGCTTGCGGAACTCATCGAGGAAAAGGCCCGGTCCGACAAGCAGCGCCACAGGGTGCGCGGCATCAGGGTGAAGCTCAACAACCCCAAAGCCACCCTTGATCTCCAGGACGACTACCACGTCAGGGAGATCAGTTTCGGAGGCATCCAGGTGGAGGCAGGCAGGCGGCTGGACACGGACATGGAATACAGGATGAAGATGAGCATACCCGACACCAAAAAGCCCGTCCAGTTCATCGGGCGCATCGCCTCATCATGGCCCGTTGAGGACTCGGCCCCGCTCGCGTACAGGACTGGCATCGAGTTCATCAATATGGGGGTAAAGGACCTGGAGCGCATCCAGGACCTCATCTATTCCATGGAGCACCTTGAGCACCAGGAGACAAAGGACAACCTGAAGACAACAGAAGAGGATCTGTCGCCTCCTTCCCCATAGGGCATACCGCACACGGGAAATGTTTAACAGTCATCCCTTCACGGGTTAGATCCTTCTTCCCAGCTTCCTGACAGCGATGTTGCCACCATTGCTGTCTATCTTCTCCGGGGCGTGGCGCAGAAGGAGTTGTGATGCCCCATGCCTTGAACTTAACCCGGACATGACCGGCACATTCCCTTTATTAAAAATAATGCCTCTCCGACCTGGTCATACCAGAGGGCCAAGGGCCGCCCGGGGCCGGGTTAAGCCGGGGCCTTCTCTTCTTCCCCTATATATCTTGCGGGCAGGCGGTTCAGGGAGTTCATGGCGTGGGCCAGGCAGCCGCCTGTGCATTGCCTGGTCTTCAGGTACTTGCAGGTGGTGCATTCGGGCTTGCACCCCAGGGTGCGGTATGGGCGAGTCAGCTTATTGTACCTGCTTACCATATCGTTGCGTTTGTCGTATGCACTGAAGTCCGTGACCAGCACCTCCGAGAGCGGGAAGCAGTGCCAGACGTCCATCTGCAGGCCGATGTCTATTATGGGGCTGCAGAGCATCTTGAACCCTTCGCTTATCCTGAACAGGGAACCCATCTCCTCGTCGTCGAACATGCAGAGCGTGAGGCCGCAGTCAAAACCCATGATGATGTCCCTGCTGTATAGGTCATGGGCCATCTTCACTATAAAGCGCCCGGCCTCGCGATAGTCCTCCGGGTCAAGGTATTCGTTGTCGCGTCCCACAATGGGCTGGGCTATGCCGAGCCTCACTCTCCTTTGTATCTTTAAACGGTCTATGTATTCAATAAGGAAACCGTAATCCATATCAAGCGTGGAAAGGGTCACGCCAAGCGTTACCTTCTCCCCAAGCCTCTGAAGCGTATAAAAGAGGGTGTCCAGCTGCTTTTGAGTGTCATTTGCCTGCGGGGAAACATTACAGAGCATCCTTGCCTGCTTATCAGGCAGCGCCCCAAGGAAATCGGCGATCTCGGGCTTCATGAACCCGTTTGTGAATATCACTACTCTAAAACCTTCGCCAATGGCCTCCTCCACGATCTCCCTGAACTCCGGGTGCAAGGTGGGCTCACCGCCAAGGAGCCTCAGCGTGGTATCCCCGCTTCGTTTGAGCATGTCCATGACCTTCCTCAGGTCCTGGCGAGTCATGTTCACGTCCGAACTGCTCTTTACGCTCTTGCCGATCCTCTGGCGCGCAAAACAGAAAGAACACTTCCTGTTGCACCTGCTCGATATAAGAATATTGGACATATATCTCAGTCTCCCCTCTCTATTTAACGTCCTGGCCCAGAGGCTTCCCGCAGAATCCGGGGGGAAAACCCTCCATGGCATCGTTGTCTGCACTTACAAGGCCCATCTCCTTAAGCAGTCCGGCCTCATGAGCGCTCTTGCCCATCCCCGCCATCATGGCGGAGACCGCTGCCTCGGGCGCTTTGAGCCATTTACCCATTGAGACCGCCTTTGTACACTTCAGAGCTATCTCGCGCACCCAGTCCCCGCCCATCTGCTGGACGCCCCCGGGTATGGTGACCATCTCGGCAGGGCTCTGGAGGGCCATCTCAACGGCGTCCATGTATTGCCGGAGTGTCTGCCCGCTGTACACAACTACTATATCCACAAAAGGCCTGACCGAGGCATACCCCAGAAGGCTGTATGAACGGAACAGGTGCTCAAGGCCTTCAAGGCCTGCGCCCTCTTCGTCCTGCGCGCCAGCATAGAGCACTTTAAAATGCCAGAGCCCGAGCCGGACGAGCTTCTCTATAACAGGCACAGGGGAGCCATGGCCGAGGAACGAGGAGAGCGGGGCCCAGAGCCTCACCCTGCCAGCCCCTGCAAGCTGGAGCTTGCCAAGAGTCCTTTGCACAACAACGCTGTCCAGAGGGCCCTCAAGCACTACGTCAACATCACTGCCGCCTGCGTGGTCCAGGAGTTCGTCAACCGTATCGAACTCCGTCCTTGTCCCGTCATGGTCCTCAAGCACCCCCGCAGGCGAGCCCTTATCAGAAAGAAGGGACACCATCAAGGCCCTGCACTGGCTGTCCACCATCTTTCGTGCCCAGGGCGCGCTTGGCATAACAGCCGTGGAGGAGAGGTTGTGCTGCCGCTCCACTGCCTTTGCCAGCGCGTTTGCGGCCTTTACCTCCGCCCGGTTCATCCATTTGCTTGAGTATATCTGGTATGGGGGTTGCGGGTCGAACTCATACCCGTATTCCTCCGCTCGCCGCCTGAGTTCCGTGCCGTTTAAAAGACATAATTCGTTCATGAATATGCTTGTGGGCAGCTGGCCCATGACAAACCTGACGCCCTCCAGGAAGGTGGTGAAGGTCTCGTAGGGTAATCCACAAATGAGGTATATATTATTGGGCACATTGTGCTTCCTGAAAAGAGCGAGTCCGCTTTTGAACCTGTCCATATCAAAAGAACGGTGTATCTCCTTCACTGTATCGGGGTTGATGCTTTGCAGGCCCACGTCTATTATTGAGAAGGCAAGGAAGTCCTTTGCGATTTTCTCCGTTATGTGCTGCGCGTAGGTCTCGATGGATATCTGTAGTTTATGCTCCCGCTCAAAGCTCCTGAACAGGCCTGCGATCTCACCAATGCGCTTCTCGTTTGAGTTGCTCAATATCGGGTCAAGCAGGTGGAAGTATGTGGAGCCGCGCGCCACCATGAACTCCACCTCCTGCTTCATGCGCTCAAATGAGGCCACCCGCACCTTTTTGCGCGTTGCGCCCTCAAAGCAGAAGCTACACTTGTAGGGGCACCCGCGCGCGCCCTCTATCATCACCCCGAGCTTGTTCCTTGTCTTTACCGGTACAAGCCCGGCAAGGATGGGAGAGGGGATATCGTCCATGTACTTTACTATTTCGGCAGGGCCACTGGAGACGATCTCCCCGTCGCGTCTGTACCTGAGGCCGGATACCTTCGAGACGTCCCCGAGGGCGCCTCCCGCAGGGTCCCATTGCTCCAGAAACTCTATAAAGGGCACCTCGCCCTCGCCCTCTATAACGTAGTCCAGCCCTGGATAATCAGCCAGGCAGTCGTCCACTGCGCCGGTGACCTCCTGTCCGCCAAAGATCACGGTAAGGGCGGGTATCTCTTTCTTTATGGTCTTTAGAAAATCCAGCGAGTACACGCGGTTCCATATGTTTACGCTCATGGCCAGTATGGACGGTGACCATCCCCTGACAAGAGCAGCAAGTATCTCCGGGTCCTCGTTGTTGTCCATCTCGAAGTACCTGACGTCATACCTGGAGTTGACGGGGTCCGCCTTGGCCGCCATGAGGGCCAGTATCCTCACTGCCATGGAATAGTATCCGGGGATGTTTACGGCAAGCAGAAGGACTCGCACACGACCGTCTTCTTCCGCAAGAGGCCACGAGCCCTTCTTGGGTGCGAGTTCAAGATATGTGTAGTCGCTGTTGTCCATTTAGAACATATTCCCTTAATCCGGCAGGTCGGGCTTATTAAAGAGCCTGAAAAAATCCCTGCGCTGCTTCTTTGTGAATATTTTAAAGAACTGCTTGAACTTTACCTCCGGGCTTTCTGCCACGTACATCAGTAGCATGAAACGCCTTATGTAATGCATCGGGCCGTCCCCGCCAAAATATTGTACATAGTAAGACCTGAACACACTCCTGAGGCGGGCAGGCTGTGGTTTTTTAAATACCTTAAGCTTCGCATCAAGCGAGAGCCTGAAAAGCTCGTTTATAAAGCTTAACGTAAAGAGGTACATCCTGGTCAACCTCTTCTCATCACACCACCGCGCAATGAACTCCCAGTCCAGGCCGGGGTCCTTCATTGCAAGGGCAATGTCCACCACCCTCATGAAGCCCTGAAGCTCGTGGTGCACAAAGGCGTGGGCCACAAGCTCTATCAGCTCGTATTCCGGGGAGAGCTGGTATATGTCCCCTTCACGTGTCTTGAGCTTCACTCTTGAGCCAAGGAATTCGGCTGCTTCAAAAATGTGCCTGTAGCGCTTTGCGGTCAGCAGCAGCAGGTGCATCTCGAACTCAATGCCGTCAATTGTATAGACGATCTGGCTCCTTAGCTCGCGCGTGGGCTCATGCCCATGGGCGCTCATGGCACTGCGCAGCCTATCTGATACATCAGGGCCCACAAGGATGTCCACGTCCTTCATGGGCCTCAGGCCCGGGTCGGGATAGAGCTGGTGCGCAAGCACCAGGCCCCTCATGGCAACGGCCTCTATGCCCGCCTCCTCCAGAATGCCAAACACGCGCGCGGAGGTGCGCAGAGTGCGCAGGTTTGAGAGCATTGTGGTCTTCCTCGCGCTGGCCCAGTCTGAAAAGTCCCCGCAGCCCTCAAGCCCGCTCTCCGCCATGTAATTGAAGAGCTGGCCGCAGTTGTTTATCCGCATAAAACTCTCAATGACCTTGCGGTCAAGCCCCTCGGGGACAGCTACGGGTGCGTGGCTTGCCAAGGCAAATCGGTTGAGGGTATCGCATATGTAATCGTACTCTAAGGTGTGCGGCCTTATCATCTGTTCCCCGTGTCCCCGTGCTCCAGTTTCTGCTGGACCATCTCAAACCTCTGGTCAAGGTCACTCTTCCATGCAGCGGCAACCTCAAGGCTCCTTTTGAGCACATCAGAGGCAAGGCCGTCACTTTCCTCCCCGGACAGGCCCAGCTCCCCGGCATATGAGCGGCTCATGGCATCACACGCGCTCTCGTGTATCTGCACAAGGGAGGCCCCGAGGTGTGCGAGGTTATGTGTGCGGATGGCCCTGGGGGGCGTGCCGTGGCAGAACCTGACAGCCTCGTAGTCCACGTACTTTATCCTGAAATCCCCGCCCTCCTCTGAGACAAGCAGGTTTCCGGTGTTCATATCGCCAGGGGCCACGCCTTTTTTGTGGAGCCCTGCGGTAAACTCCCCCAAGGCCCTGCCTAGCGACTCCATCCATTGCCGGGAGAGCGTTCCCTCGCGGAGCCTCGCAATCAACAGGTCTCTGAGGCACGGCATGTGGCTTATCCATCTGGCGGCATACAGGGAGTTTTTTACAAGCCCCATCCCTCCGCGCTCATCAGCGGTGCCTATGGCCTCAGGCACCGCTATGCCAAGTGCGGCAAGCCTCTGGTTGGCCGCAAGCTCCCTTGCCCCGGCACTTTTGCCAAGGGAGTTCCTCATGCGCCGGGCAATCCCGTGGTGGTGAAAGATCTTTATGAACATCTCACTGCTTATAACACCCTGCTCATCACCCTGCCCACCATCGGAAGGGAAGACCCTGAGAAGGGTCTTTCTCCTGTCCCTTCTTATTACAGTGGCCCCCTCCGAGCTGGCAAAGAAACGCTCCAGGTGCAGCTGGCCCGTCATGCCTGCCCCTGCCTTCTGCCAGAGCTTCTTGAGGTCATGCCTTTGCTTCCCTGGCTCTCTTTGCCCTCTTTGCTTATAGCTCTGGCGTCTGAGGGGTCCATGAGCCGGGCACGGCCTCCTGCAAGCATCAACACCCTGTCAGAGTGCTCAAGTATGCTGGGCCTGTGGGAGATGTTAAGCACGATGAGGTCTTGAGCCAAAGTGTCTATGAGCGAGAGTATCTCGTACTCCACCCCGGAGTCCAGCTCGCTTGTGGCCTCGTCAAGTACGAGCACGGATATGGGCCTCACAAGGGCGCGGGCGATGGCCACGCGCTTGCGCTGGCCCCCGGAGAGCCGCTCGCCCCTCTCACCGACAACCGTATCAATGCCGTCTGCAAGCTGCTCGATCATTGAGCTGCAACCGGCGCGCTCAGCGGCCTCGATTATCTGCCTGTCCGTGCACTCGGGGTTCCCATAGCGTATGTTCTCGGCTATGGAGGCGTCAAAAAGGAAAGGGTCCTGTGTGACAATACCAATATGGCTGCGCCAGCTCTCCATGTCGAGGTCGGCAAGCGTCTGGCCGTCAACCACGATGCGGCCTGAGGTGCACGGGTAGAAACCCACCAGCAGGTCAACAAGCGTGGTCTTGCCTGAGCCGCTTGGGCCAAGCACTGCCAGGCGCTGGCCCCTTCTGGCCTCGAAGCTCACTGACTCCAGCACCTGCGCCCTTCCGTCATAGGAAAATGAGACATCCTCAAAGGAGATGGAGCCCACAGGGCCGCTTACGGCACCCTTGTCCTTTGTGTCAGCCGTCCTGTCATAGAACCATGATATCCTCTGCACCGCTGCCATGGAACGCTGTAGCTCCACAAAGCTCCTCGATATGGTCTTGATCGGCTTGATCATGCCCACCGCGGCTGTGAGACAGCCTACGATGTTCCCAGGGGAGGTTGTGCCAGCGGTTAGCTGGAAATAGGCCATCACCGCCATAAGCGAGAGCACAAGCACGTTGGTGCCCTCCACAAGCGGGGTCATCACGGACTTCAGCATCACTGCCCTTTTGCGGAACTCCAGTATCTCCCGGCCCCTCTGTTCGATCTTCTGGAGGCGCTGGGCCTCCAGGTTTAGAGACTTCACCTGCTTTATGTTCACAAGGGACTCGTGCATGTCGCCAAGCAGGCCGCCCTGTGCCTCCAGGAACTTCTGCTCGGCCCTGCGGGCCTTCCTGCTCACAACGGCTATGGCAAGGCTTATAAGCGGGACCGCAATTATCGCAAGCGCCGCCATTGCGGGGTTGAACCAGACCATCACCGCGGCCAGGAAGAGGATTATCACGGGGTTCAGCCAGAGGGTCGCAAATATCTCCGAGACCCCGCCTGCCGCAAACTGCACGTCGTTTGCTATGAGGTTTGCAAGCTCCCCCGAGCGGGTGGCTGTGTGGTATGAAAGAGGGCTTGACTGTATCTTCTCATAGAGGCTCGCCCTGAGGTCGTTTACAAGCTCCACGTGCAGCAGGGTGATTATGTACTTTCCCGCCACATCCAGAATGCTCCTTGTGAGAATGGCCGCAAGCCCGAGGGCCATCCACATAAGTATCGACTCAAGGGAGGCCTTGCCCGTTAGGAGCTGAGTTACCTGCTTCATTATCCAGGGAAATGCCCCGGCAAGCGCCACCACGGGAAGCGTCAGGACAAAGGCCAGAAGGAGACGGTTTGAATATTGGCGGACGTTTCTCCACAGAAAGGCCAGGTAGTCGCGGTAGGCGATGTTCCTGTGAGGGGTGGCCTTGCCTGTGCCACCAGTAGAAGAAGTGCCATGCCTTGAGATGTGCATGCCCTGCATGCTCAAGCCCCACCATGGGTTCTTGGGCTATAGGACTTGGGCGTGGACTTCCTGTAACTCAGGCATGCCCCGATGCAGCGCCCTCCTATGGAGAGCGGACACCTTGTACATTGCTCCAGCAGGGGCTCTTGAATTAGAGAGCGCACCGGGGCCAGAAACGCAAGGCATGCGTCTCTGGGGCCGGAGAAATCCACTATCCTTCTGTCCATCCTGCCGTTCAGGCCAAGGCATGGGGAGAAGGTCAGGTCGGGGTAGACCACCACGTTGTTTGAGAAACCGTTCTTCTGTATGGAGCAGTTGGTCTCGTAGGAGCCGTTTGACAGGAACAGTTCGGCTGTCTCCTCATCGAGCATGCATACGGGATAGGGCTTGGTAAGTATAAGGTTCACGCAATTCTCCTCAGCGTCACGCGCAAAGGAGGCCAGGATGCTGCTGTAGCTCCTGAGGCTTTCGGCCGAGACAAATGCGTTTGCCCTCTGGGAGTTGGGCATGGCAACAGCGGCCCTTATCTCTTTTACGCCCGAGGCCCCGGCAGCCTCCAGAAAGCGCGCATAGTCGTCCTCGGGGCTTACGATATTGCAGCGTATGACAGCGTATATGCCCGCCTCCACAAGGGAGCGGGCGTTTGCGATGAACTCCGTGAGCCTTGCTCCGGTAATCTCAGGGGCCAGGTGCATGGTGACGCAGAGCGGGCGGCGCTGGATTATCTTATTGAGCATCTCCCGGCCAAACAGCCCGTTGGTGGAAAAATAGTATTCCATGCCGCGCAAGCGTGCCTCGTCAATAATATCACCAACCCTCTCGTAGAGAGTTGGCTCTCCTCCTGTAAGGGAAAGGCGAGTGACGCTGTTTCGTTCCATCCAGTCCAGAAGCGCCATGGCGTCTTCGTATGTGACAGGGCGTGATCTGAGAGATCCGGCATCTTCCATCGGCACCGAGTCCTCGGCAATGCAGAAATCGCACCTGAGCTGGCATGCCATCGTGGCTGAAAGGGAGACCTGTGCGGGAAACTGCTTCCGCCTCAGCTCTATCACCCTCTGCCTGAAGAGCGCGGCGCTGGCGTCAAGGCCAGCACCTCGGAGCCGCTTGTATAGAAGACGCTGCGCGCCCTGGAAAACAGCCAATCGCCCTGAGAAAAGTTCCGCCTCCTGCCCGCCAAGGCCTGTGGCCACCGAGGCTGCCACGGACGGGAGATCAGCCTTGCCGCCCCAGCCTTTGCACCTGTCCACAAGCCACCCCGGAAGCCCCGGGCCGTCCATGTCCTGGATATCCGTGTTGTCAGCCCAGCGCTCCGGCAATACCGCCATGGGATAAAGGGCCGAGATGCGCGAGATGGCCGCGCCCGCCAGGGCCTCGGAGGGCTCGGCAAGTGCGGGCAAGAGTTCCTCAAGAGAGACAGCCTTCTTTATCTCCAGAACTCTGGCAATGAGGTCTATGTCACGGGTGGTGTCCATCTATATAAAATAACCTTTAATCGCCAAAAAACCAATAAGTACGTTAAATACGCCATTTGCCTTGCTTGCACAGGCGCCATATCTGGCCCGTGTGTCCACCAGTGTATCCTGTGGGTAATACCTCGAATAAAAAACAGGCGGGGCTGCGGATGGAAAAGTCCTGGGCAAAAGAATGCAATACGCCGGGCATGGTACATGCCCGGCGTATCCTACCAAAAGACTAATAGTAGTAGTAATAGTAGTAGACGGTCGCGGCAGACTCGATCGCCTTATGCTTCATGAAGATAGGCTTCTCATAATTTTTCATTCCTCGGCCACCTCCCTCTCTTTGGTTAGCAAACCCTCGTCAACAAGCCCCTGTAGGTACGTCTTGATATCCCCCAGGACTTCCTCTTCCTTTGTATCGTAATCCTTCAGTATCGCTTTCACTGTCTCCTGGATGTCCTTGCCCTCTGACAGGGCCAGCCAGAGCGTCCGGCCTATCTCGTTAAAAGTGAAGTATTCACCCGAGTCCAGATCAAGTACGATGAGTTCGCCCTTTACGTCCCTCCATGAGTAGTTGTCAGGGATACTGTATGTCTCTTCCAGTATGTCTTCCATTTCCTCCGTATTAACCTAATCCTTAATCGAGTGCCGCCTGCAAAACGCTTCGTCCGCGAGCACTGCCTTGTCAAAGTCCTCTCCTATCCAGTACCTGATAGATCTGTCGCTATTATAACCCATCTCAAGTGGGTAGAAGTCAAAAGAATTCTCTTTCTCGAACACGCTCTCCCCATCAAGCGTCAGCCAGCAATGTGCCTTCATCCGCTCGGGTGACCAAAGGGCGAGCCCCCCAACGTTCAGGACCACAGGCAGGCCCTTTTCTCTCAATATCACTACTAGGACGTAAGACCTGTAATAACAGATATGCCGGGTGCTTCTTAATATGCGGCTCAGGATAGAGTCAACCCTTCTTACGGTGTCCTCTATCTCCTTTTTGTCATAGCTTAAGCCGGAGGGGACTTCGGGCAATTTGAGCTGTCTTGTCCCATCCCTCCTGTGCAGCCATGCCCTGAATAACAAGTAGTATACTTTAATAAAGATAAGCCGCACCACTACTGTTCTTTAATTAGATTTGTCTATAAGTTGATTATAAGAGAAAGGCCATATTATGTCAAGAAAAGATATATTAACAATAGGTTATGTCACTAGCAGGCTAATATATTTCCTTCTAAAATCAAAGGCTTTATCAAACATGTCAGGTATGGAGAGAGCTGTCGGCCCTTAGAAATACTCCTCCAGCCACTGGGATACCATGAGCACGCCCCATATAAGCGCCACGGGCACGGGTTTCCCGGCACGTGCCATCTCGTACATGGCCCTGAGCTTAGGCACATCAAACAGGCCGCATTCATTAAGCGCTGCACTTGAGAGCCTTTGCTCAACATACCCCGACCACTTGCCAAGCATCCAGCGCCTGTAGGGGATGGCAGAGCCGAACCCGGCCTTTTCCATCCCCACTATACTCTCCGGAAGCTCTCCGGCAAGGGCCTCTCTGAGTATCATCTTGCCGCCTGATGCGCCACCTTTTGCCAATACCTTCAGCTCAGGGGCTATCCTCATGGCAAGCTCAACCATCTTCATATCAAGAAATGGGGCTCTGTACTCAAGGGAGAAGGCCATGCCCGTGTTGTCCGGGATGTCCACGATACTGTGCTGGCTTGCCACAAAGAGCTGCTGGGCAAGAAAACCGTCCAGAAGCCCGGAGGCGCCGTAATCGTCAAAGGCCTGGCAATAAAGTGCTGCAGCGTCATATGAGCGGGCCACGGGCTTCATTTTTTCGCCGTATATCTCTGAATAGAATTCCTGCACGCCCCTGAGATGGAGCTCGGTGGCGAGGCGGTTTACGGGCACTGTAGCAAGGCCGCTGTATTTCCGGTATGATCCCTTCATGAACGCCCCGGCGACCCTGTCCACGCCCCATAGCCTGAGCCTCTTCCAGAGGGCGAGCTTGCCCTCCATGCGTATAAGCGCGCTGTGGTCAGAGTATCCCCCAAACAGCTCGTCCCCGCCGCTGCCGGTGAGCGCCACCTTCACGTGCCCTGAGATGAAGCGTGCCAGCCGGCGCGCGTGCAGGGGGACGTATGTGTTTACCGGCTCGTCAAAGCTCCTTATGACCTCAACTACGGTGGAGAGGTCGCCCTCTTTGAAAACACACTCCCTGTGGTCGGTTCCCATCATCTTGGCCACAGCCCTGGCCGCGGAGAACTCCGGGTCCATGCCCCCGTCCGTACTACCCATGTCATGGCTTACGCAGAATGTCTTAAAACCTCTGCCAAGTGTTTGGCCCATCTGTGCAACCACAGCACTTGAGTCTATGCCACCTGAAAGCGTGGCCCCCACCGGCACGTCGCTCCTGCAGAGCATGGCGACCGTCTCAGAAAGGCAGCGCCTGATCTCGTGCACTGCCTCTGCCGGGTCGCGGATGATATGGCCCGCGCTGTACCGTGGCTGCCAGTAGCGGTGCAGGCTAACGCCATCTGAGGTGACCATCATGTAATGGGAGGGCGGGAGCTTTCTTATATGCTTAAACGCACTGTAAGGCGCGGGCACGTTCACATAGTGCAGGCCCATGTGCAGGCCCTCCAGGCACGGCTCCCTGGGCACCTGCTCAAAGGCCAGGAGGGCCTTGATCTCAGAGGCAAAGGCGAACACTCCGGGCCCGTCGAAATATACAAGTGGCTTCTCTCCCACCCGGTCCCTTGCAAGGAACATCTCCCCGCGCTCGCGGTCCCAGATGGCAAAGGCGAACATGCCGCGCAGTAGCTCAAGGCAGCCCTGAGCTCCCCGACTGGCATAGAGCCTCAAGAGAACCTCGGTGTCCGATGTGGTATCAAATACCACGCCCCCTACCTCCAGCATGTCTCTGAGCTCGACGTGGTTGTATATCTCTCCGTTGAAGCTGATGGCGTACCTGCCGCCATCAATGACCAACGGCTGGTCCGCTCTTGGGGTGGGGTCCATTATGGACAGCCTGGAGGAGCCAAGGCCCGCCGGGCCGTCTGTGTACACGCCGGAGGCATCCGGGCCACGGTGGCTTATGGCATCCACCATCCTTAAAAGCGTTCTCTCAGAGGGCCTGATGCCCGTGCTTCCTCCATGGCCCTGGCCATAATATGTGATGCCGCAGATACCGCACATGATTAATGATACACCGGGGCACCGAGGATATGTTGTCGTCGCGTGGAGGAGGCGAATCCTTGCCAACGGGAAAACAATACAGTTATATTAATGGGCCTGGAACTTTTTGGAACTTTTTGGATATTGTATTAATCCTCACACGCACTTAAGGAAACATTACCCGTGAATGCCAATGTCTGACAATACAAACACAGTGGACCGTTACTCGATTGCAGGCCTGGACATCCATCTTGTGGACGCGCCCGAGATACTCAGGCAGTCCATGAACATGGCATTCAGCCTCTCGCAGGTAAAAGGTGCTGAAGGCGGCGACGTCGTGCGCGTGACAAGCGAGTTCAACAACGATGACGCCTTTGTGGCAAATATGCCCACACTTGTGAGGGAAGCCTATGAGGGCATGGAGCAAGGGGAGACACCGCTGGCCTTTACCGGGCCTGAGGGGGAATACGGCGTAGTCCTGAGAAACGAGGGCACCGCATCCTATGCGCTTACGAGCCCTCCCTTTGACCACATCACCCTTCGCTGCCAGCGCCTTACGAAAAGAAAAGGCCCCCTGCATTTGCAGACCGTGCTCATACCAATGCTTAAAAAACTCCTGCTTGAAAGGGGCAAGTTCCTCCTGCACTCGGGGTGCGTTGCAACAAGTGAGGGTAAAGGGATAATCGTGGTCGGCCACAGCGGCTCTGGAAAGACCACGACCTGCATAGCCCTGGCAAGGGAAGGCATGCGCTTCCTCTCGGACGACCTCATCGTGCTCTGGGTAGAGGGTGAAAAGATATTTGTTGAGGGCATCCGGGAGAAGATGAACCTAACAAAGCAGACAATTGATTTCTTCCCGGAACTTGAGCATCTGAGGGATGAGATCAGGCACTCACCCGATGAAAAGATACCGGTGAACCCTGAGGAGGTGTTCGGCACTGAGGGGCTTGGCCGGAGGGCAGAGGTCAGGGCACTGCTCATCGCGCGCATACAAAAAAGCGGGCCGCGCCTTGAGCCCGCGCCCACCGGGGAGGTCATAAGCGAGATCCTCATGAACCATACCTTTGAGCACGGGCAGCCGGTATCGCGCGTGAGCGCAAACACGCTCTGGCCGCTCATAGAGGGTGTGCATACTTTCAGGCTGCTGACAGGACCTGATCCGGTGAAACTGGGCAGGTGGATGGCAGAGAACATCTCACGCGGGCTTCTTAAGCAGTAGCCCGTGCCGTATGGCATGAAGATACCGTATGGCATGCACAAGGCACTGCTTGAGACCATATTGCCTGAGCATGTGATGATTTTTAAGCCAGAGAGCGTCGGGAAACTAAGGCGGCACCTGCTGCTTAAGTATCTGAATTTCGCGCCTTAAGCCTTTCGTCTCCTATGCCGCCATAGAATTATCCCCGCCTGAAGGGGCACGCAGACCACGGCTATCAGAAGTACATATAGATACGGGCGCTGAAAGGTGGCAAGCGTGACCGCGATGAACACCGTGTACCAGATGGCCTCCGGGGCATTGCCCACACGAAATACGTTGCAGAAAAGGTAGAAGGTTATACCTATGTACAGCGGCACCAGGAAGTAAAAAGTTTCCGGCATCAGCTTGTTGAGGCCGAGGGCCGCCCCAAGTACGATCATGTAGATGAGATAATCCGGCACGAGCCGCTTCATGCCCTGCCGCTTGTGCCCACCATGCAAGGAGCCCTCAGATATTGGCGCGTTCATGGACGAGCCTGCCTTCTTTATCGAATTTGAGTTCAGTGCGCGCAAACCTGCCGCCGAAATTTCTTACGCCGAGGTCGTGGGCCACAATAAGCATGCCCTTACGGGTTTCCTCCACAGAGGTTATGTGCAGATATTTTGCCACCTGCTCCATGTCGGTAAATACACCGCTTGTGCGCGCAAGGGCAAGATGCCTGCTCTCCGGCACAGGATAGCTCACACGGGAATGCTCCCTTCCAGTAAGCGCGTTGACAGCATATGAGTGCACTTTGGGCCCGTCCTCCTCCACGGCAAAGAACACAAAGGGGTTCAGGGCCCCGGGCACAAGCACCCGCACGCCGAGTTTATTGCTCAGCTTGCGCCTGATGACGATCTTAATGGCCGAGTACAGGGCCAGCAATATGACAAGCACGAACAGGGGGGCAAGGCTCGCGAGGAAATATGCGGAAGCGGAACACAAAAGGGTCAGCATCCATGAGACGGCGTCTATGAAGAAGACCGCATCCAGGCTGAACCGTTTTGATGAAAAAGGCCACAGGAGCGAGATGCCGTAGGTGTTGGTGAGGTCAAGCATCAGGTGCAAGAGCAATCCAACGGCAGAGGCAACTACAACCTCTTTCACCGGGAAAGAGGCCGCAGCAAGCGGTACGGTCACTGCCAGCACCATGAGGGGAAACGTAAGAAGCGAATGCGTTATCCGCTGGTGGCCCTTCAGGTAGATACGTTTGCCAAAAGCCATAAGGAGTACGTCCAGGTCCGGCAGCACGCTTGCCGAGGCAAAGGCTATACCCGCGCCGGGCTGCCCCTGTGCTGAGAGCACGGCCATCCCTGCTGCGGCTATTACCCCGTGGTGGACAGCGTCCATGGCTAAAGCTCCATTAATACGGCCAATACTAAAAGTTTATTTCTTGTTTTATTTCTTGTTTTATTTATTAGTCGGCGGAAATATCTTCGGTGCGGCCATGTCCCACTTGCCGAGCCTGTAGAGCACGGAGGTCCAGAGCACGCCGAGGCCGTACTTGACCGAACGGGTGAAGTTGATGGAGGAGGCGTCCTGGAAATACCTTGTGGGGCATGATATCTCGCCCATCCGGAACCCGTAATAGACGATCTGCGAGAGCATCTGGTTGTCAAAGACAAAATCGTCGGAGTTGGCATCAAGGGGGAGGCTTTCCAGGACCTCACGGGAGAAGGCCCGGAAGCCGGTGTGGTACTCCGAGAGCTTGATGCCAAGAAGGAGGTTCTGCACAAGGGTAAGAAACCGGTTGGCAATGTACTTGTAGCGGGGCATGCCGCCGCCGATAGTGTCGCCGGTGAGTATGCGCGAGCCAAGCACTGCGTCGTACTCGCCCGAGGCTATCATGGCGCTCATGGCGGTCACGAGCCTTGGGGAGTACTGGTAATCAGGGTGCACCATGACAACTATGTCCGCGCCCGCGTTAAGGGCCTCGCTGTAGCAGGTCTTCTGGTTCGCCCCGTAACCCATGTTGCGCTCGTGCACAAAGGTGCGGATGCCAAGCTTTCGGGCAAGCCGCACTGTGCTGTCGTGTGAAGCGTCGTCAACCAGCACCACCGCGTGCAGGTAATCATGGGGAAGCTCCCTGTAGGTCTGCTCAAGGGTCTTCTCCGCGTTGTATGCCGGAAGGACCACGACCACTTTCTTGCCTAACACCGTGCCTGCCATCAGTCCCTGCCCTTTCCTCCAGAGAAGATATTTTCCACCTGCTTGAGATTATACCTGCACTCCTTGCATGAGGGGTCTACTTCAAGCACCCTTCGGAAATAACCCATTGCCCCTGCATACATGCCCATACCTCCCAATATAGTACCAGCCCTGTTATACGGGCCATACTCTGCGGGGGCATTTTTCATGGCCTGCCTCAGAACATGGAAAGCAGAACCAGCAGCGCCATGCGCCGGTCTCCAAGAATATGCTTCAGGCGGGTGAGGAAGAAAGACATCCAGGCACTACCAGTTGTCTTCCGAGAGGTCATGAGCAATGTACTCATCGCCCCAGCTGTAGATGGCGCTCATGACAGGCCGCAAGGTCCTGCCAAGAGATGTCAGCGAATACTCCACCCTTGGGGGGACTTCCGCAAAGGCCTCGCGCTCCACAAAGCCGTCGGCCTCCATCTGCTTTAGCTTTTCCGAGAGCACCTTTTGTGTTATGCCCCCGATGGCCCTGTGCAGTTTGTTGAACCGCATCCGCCCGTTACGGAACAGCTCCCTCAGAACAAGTATCTTCCACTTGTTTCCAACAAGGGCAAGGGTCAGTTCCACAGGGCACTGCTTTGTGTCTGCCTTTATGTTCTCTCCTTGCTCGCTCACAATTCTTATTATAACCCTCTCGCCGACGGGGATGGAAGTGTGGGGCCTAGCCCATTAGCCCTCCAGATGAACAAGGGCCTCCCCAAGCGAAGGCAGCGACGCGCGTCCCCCGAGCCCCCTACAGGAAAGGGCCGCCACCAGGGAAGCAAAGCGCAATGTCCGCCCTATCTCCCACCCGCTGATAACCCCGTAAGCATAACCCGCGTGAAACACGTCACCCGCCCCTGTGGTGTCCACTGCGTCTATCTCAAAGGCCGGGGTCCTCAGCACTTCGGCATCTGCAACAGTGACGCTTCCGGCCTGACCAAGAGTTATTGTGAGCACCCCGGAAAACCTGCCGGAGAGTTCAAGAAAAAATCCGTCATCCGCAATGTCCTTGAGCCCAAGGCCGCGGGCGAACTCCTCGGAGCCGACGACGTGGTCACTGAGCTTGCATATGTCCATCATCCCATCCCGCACGCGCCCCGCATCCACCACCACCGGGGTGCCGGAAGCCTTTGCCTTCGCCACTGCGTAAAGCGAGACCTCCTCCATCAGCCCGTCCACAAGGAGCACGTCTGCGCCATGGAGCAGGCCAGGGGGCAGCTCGTCAGGCATAATCGGCGCGCCGGTGGGCCGTTGCCAGAAGATGGTCCTTCTGGCAGAGGCCCGCTCTACCGCGATGAATGCTGATTGCGAGCGAGAGTTCTTGCGAACAACTATGCCTGATGTGTCCACGCCCGCGGACTTCAGGCTCTCCACGATCCTGTCCCCGTCAGCGTCGTCTCCCACCACTCCGGCAAATGCAGTACTGACGCCAAGCCTTGCAAGGGCGGCACATGCAGTGGCCGCAGGGCCGCCGCCCTGCTCCACCCACTGAGATGCCTCTGCCTTGGTGTCCGGCTCCGGCGAGCTCTCCACAAGCGCCAGAGTGTCCCAGGAGCATTGCCCTATACAGATCGCACGCATGTACAATTGTAACTCATACGCAGGATGTCCCTGTCCGATGCACTGTGATAAAATAAAGTATGTCCACACTGGCAAGGATCAGAAACAGGCTGGCCTCAAAACTCGTCTCCCTCTCGCCTGCGTTGTCCAGGAGGGCGATGGCGTCCGTGCACATACTTGACATGACCGAGAAAAAGATCCCCTGGAGCGCGCATGACAAACCCATAGAGGACTGCACAGTGGCCCTTGTCACCACGGCAGGGCTCCACCACACGGACCAGCATCCCTTCTATATGCACAACCCTGAAGGGGACTCAAGCTTCCGCGAGATAGAGCCGGGCCGCGAGATCATCACCATCACACACGACTACTATGACCACTCAGCAGCAGAGCGCGACATAAACGTGGTCTTCCCCATCGACAGGCTTCGCGAGCTTGCCAAAGAAGGAGCAATTGGCGAGGTTGCCAGATGGCACTACTCCTTCATGGGCCACCTGCTGGACAAACAACTACGCTTCCTTATCGGCAACACCGCTCCCGAGGTGGCAAGCACCCTTAAGAGCCAGTACGTGGACATCGTGGTGCTCACACCCGGCTGAGGCCTCTGCAACCAGTCCGTGGGGCTGGTCCAACGCGCCATCGAGGCCGTGGGCATCCCCACCGTAGGTATCTCCATCTCTAGAAAGATGACCGAGTCCATCAGGCCCCCCAGGAGCCTCTACGTGGACTTCCCCATGGGCCGCCCCATGGGCCGCGCCTTCGATGCCTTGACCCAGCGCGCAGTGCTCATCGAGGCCCTGAAAACCCTGGAGACCATCACTGAGCCCGGCACCATAGTGGACTCAGCCCTTGCCTGGAAGGGCTCCTCAGCCAAGGGCTGAACTTTACAGGTCGCGACGATCCGTTGTTTTTCCTTCGAAGGATCAACAGGAACGCAATAAGGAAGAGATGCTCTCGTTACTTCTCCTGAACACGGTCGGGGCTGACGGCCTCCAGTTAAATGGGTCCCGTGGCCCCTGAACACGTCCGGGGCGAAAGCCACCAGTTAAATGGGGCCCGTGGCCCCCTAGAGGTTGTAGCCTATCCCCACGAACACGAGGTCGCCCCTGGCATCGAAGAACGTGATATTGGACGACCTGCTCTCCCACAGGAGTCCAGCCTTCATGAAGAGATCGTCGCTTGAGAACATGCCGCTGCCCGTGACCATCACATAAGCGCTTAACAGGTCGTCCTCCCTGGCGAGCCCAAAGAGCGGGTGCTCCTCATCATAGCTGCGCGCAATGAATTCAAACCTGCTCTCAACCGAGAGCTTTCCGCGCTCGAAGGCAAGCTCAAGGGCTGCACCGCTTCCGCTGAAGCTCATGGCTCCGCCATCATAGTCTCCGCTCTCGATCAAAAGCACAGGCTTGGCGGAAAACTCGACCCCAAACTGCTGAAGCCATCCAAGCTCCAACCAGTGGCGCATGCCGTCACGGTCAAGCTCTGGGTAGGCCGCACCTGCCAGGTCCTGGCCCACAGTCAGAAACTCCGCGCCGTACCGAACGACCAGCGGCAGCCCCCCGATCTCGCTCAAGCCCAGCGAGGTCCCGTACTCCGTGGCCCAGGTCTCCTGCCTGGGCTGGTTCACCAGATAGGGGTCCTTCCATACCTGCATGCCCACTGCGGCGTAGACGAACAAGTCCACCTGTGCAGGGCCTGCGTCCGCACGCACACCGAACCCTATCGAACTGTCCTCGCTCAAGGGGCTGTCCGCATAGAACTCCGGCCCTCCGGCCTCCGGAGAATAGCTCACCTCCACCATGAGCACCGGGATAGAGATGGAGCCGCTCTCGGCCTCATCATCAAGGCTTGTGATAACCGGCGCTCCATGCACCCACTCATTGCTTGTCCGCTGCACGTAGAGCACGCCGAGCGTAAGGTCCACCTCAGCCTCGCCCGCAGCCGCTTTAAATGGAAGCGCCACAGTGCTTGCCAGAGCCCAGAATGCAACAAGACCCACAAGCCTCAAACGCCAACTCATACACACATCCTGTCCGTCATAATAGCCATAATAAATTATATCACATGCCCTTATATTGGCTTGCATCCTCCGGTAGTGTCGCTATAATAGAAATAGGGCCGCCATCAGAATGAGCAGAGCCCGTGGGGGGAGAGTATATCAAATGCTTGAGGACCTGATCCGCAAGAACAGGAGCTACCGACGCTTCCACCAGGGCGAGGCCGTGCCCCGCGAGGCACTTGAGGACCTCATAAACCTGGCCCGGCTCTCGGCCTCGGCCGGGAACATGCAACCCCTGAAGTTCCTCATCGCGGACTCTCCCGGCGCATGCGCACAGGTTTTTCCTACGCTCAAGTGGGCCGGATACCTCACGGACTGGCCAGGCCCGGAAGAGGGCCAGCGCCCCCCGGCCTACATCGTCGTGCTTGGCGACACCACCGTCACAAAGAACTTCCACTGCGACCATGGGATAGCGGCCCAGAGCATCCTGCTCGGTGCTGTAGAGAAGGGCCTTGGCGGTTGCATCATAGGCTCCATCAACAAGCCCTCCCTCAGGCGCGCGCTGGAAATCCCCGAGCACCTGGAAGTCCTCCTCGTCCTGGCGCTGGGACACCCCGCAGAGACTGTGGTCATCGAGCTGGCCACCGGCGACATACGCTACTGGCGCGATGAGCGCAGCGTGCACCACGTGCCCAAGCGCCCCATGGAGGAGATAATCATCATCCCCCCTGCTACACCCGATATATAAAGGCTGGCCCGACTACCTTTTGGCCTCAATAAAAAACGCCGGGGCCACATGCAATGACCCCGGCGTCGAAAGTCTGTAAATCTATATCTGAGGAAGCTTCGCAAGCGCCTCCTTGATCTTCGCTTCCGGGTAATCATAGTCAGTGAGCTTGTCGTTGTGGTAGTCGTCGTATGCCGAGAGGTCCAGGTATCCGTGGCCCGAGAGGTTGAAGAACACGACCTTCTCCTTGCCCTCTTCCTTGGCCTTCATGGCCTCGTCAATGGCTCCCCTGATGGCGTGCGAGCTCTCTGGCGCGGGGATGATGCCCTCTGCCTTGGCGAATGTGACTGCCGCCTCAAAGCATGTCAGCTGGTGATAAGCCTCTGCCTCGATCAGCCCGTCATGATATAGCTGGCAGACAAGCGGCGAGTCAGCGTGGTACCTGAGCCCACCGGCGTGGATGCCAGGCGGCACAAAGTCATGCCCCAGCGTGTACATCTGCATGAGCGGTGTCATGCCGATGGCATCGCCAAAGTCGTAGCGGAACTCTCCCTTGGTAAGTGACGGACAGCTTGCCGGCTCAACAGCCACCGCGCGCAAGTCCTTGCCTGCGAACTTATCCTGCAGGAACGGGAACGCCGCCCCGCCGAAGTTCGACCCGCCGCCGCAGCATGCGATGACAACGTCCGGGTAGTCCCCGACCATCTCAAACTGCTTCTTGGCCTCTAAGCCTATGACCGTCTGGTGCAGCAGCACGTGGTTAAGCACGCTGCCCAGAGCGTAGTTCGTGTCCTGGTTCGTTGCGGCCCTCTCAACAGCCTCGCTGATGGCGATGCCAAGCGAGCCTGGGCTGTCCGGATCCTCGGCCAGTATCTTCTTGCCCGCCTCGGTAAGGTTGGTGGGGCTTGCGTGCACGTTCGCGCCCCAGGTCTCCATGGCGATCCTGCGGTATGGCTTCTGCTGAAAGCTCACATTCACCATGAACACCTCAAGCTCTATGCCGAACATCGAGCACGCCATGGCAAGCGCAGTGCCCCACTGGCCCGCCCCCGTCTCTGTGGATATCTTCTTCACCCCTGCCTTGGCATTGTAGTACGCCTGCGGCACGGCTGTATTGGGCTTATGAGAGCCCACCGGGCTTGCGCCCTCGTACTTATAGTAGATCTTGGCCGGCGTCCCCAGAGCCGCCTCAAGCCTGTGAGCCCTGTACATGGGTGTGGGCCTCCAGAGCGAGTAGATCTCCAGGACTTCTTCGGGTATGTCTATCCACCTGTCCTGGCTGACTTCCTGCATGATCAGGTCCATAGGGAACAGCGGGGCCAGATCGTCTGGCCCGACGGGCTGCTTCGTGCCCGGGTGCAGGGGCGGTGCCATCGGATTCGGCATGTCCGCTGCGATGTTGTACCACTGCTTCGGCATCTCGCTTGCCGGTAGCGTAATCATTGACTGCTTCATATCGTATCCCCTCCTATGATGTAGTTAATTGTGGTCAATTCGATACAGGGGAATATTATAACATAGGGATAAATAGGGTAATGAAGAAAATTCATAGATATACTTCTCTTATTCTTTATTTTTAATGCGTGTTCAGTGGAGGGGCCGATTTTCTCTGGATCTATGTGATTTTGCTTCATAAATCGCCCCTTGCCCGCGTTCATTCTGTTCATTCTCGTTTTGCCTTTGTTGTCATTCCCGCGAAGGCAGGAATCCAGAATCGTTTTGCCTCTTGCAAGCGCCTGCTCCAAAGTTCCCGGGACAACGCCTGCCTGCCCGTGCCGGGACTTTTGAAAGTGGGCTTTGCCCCCTTTTCTTTTATATGTTCGAGGTTGGGGGTCTGAAATCCTGTAAGCTGTTGATTTCCTGATATAAAACACCCCATGGGCGTGTTCGAGGTTGTTCGAGGTTTGGTTTCTCATTTTGCCCTTGTCGTCATACTTAAGAAGGCCTTGGTCGCGACGACTCAAAGCAGTCTTTATCGTCATTCCCGCACCGACCGGAAATCCAGAACGCCACGACTCGCACCGACCGGGAATCCAGAAGGTATATTCTGTCCCGTAGTCCATCTTATGGTAATGTTTGCCTGTCATATGGGCAAACATTACCACGTCTATACTGACATTGTCCATATGACACGTGTCAGGTAAAATGTGTCAGTAGCTATAGTTAATAAATGCCCTCTAAGACCATATCAACAAAGGATTTCCCTTAATGGAAAAGACCAGAAAATCTTAACTTTAGTTAGTAATTAATTTAAATCTTTTTCTAAAATGTACTGTTTTCGGTACTATAGTTGGGTTTTATGAACAGTAGTTAGTCAGAAAGACAAAAGATTCTCCCTCTAAGAAAGGGCCTTTTTTATTAGCTTTTGTCCCTGATGGCTATTTCTTGTAGATACTTCCTCTGTGATTTATGGCAAAAATCCGCACCTCTGAATTGCTTGTGTCCATCTTGAAGATTATCCGAATGTCACCGATGCGCAGCCTCAGAAAATCCTTTCTCTCTCCTCTCAGCTTTTTGATGTCCATCTCGTTCAAGGGAAACACGCCCCTGTCAAGATGGTTCAACAGATTGCGTAGTGAGGTTTTTATTCGTTCCTGGGTATCAGAGGGCTGCTTTGAGAGAATCTTGAGGGCATCTTTTTTAAAGCTTAATTTCCAAGCCACGCCGAACCGTCTACGAATTCGCCATCAGAGAGTTCATTTTCCGAAAGTGCGCCTTCGATCTCATCCATTTCGGCTTTGGAGACATAGGGGGTGAGAGATACGGCGAGGCTTAAAAACTCCTCCCGTATTACTTCCCTGATGGTTTCTTTAAGCTCGGTTTTATCAATGTTTATGCTCATATCCAATTATAGCACAGGAGGTTTAAATCCACCCTTCTACCCTTGAAAAGACAAAAGATTCTCCCTCTAAGAAAAGTTGGAGCGTCCTTTTGCGACGAGTCAGCACATCCTCTCGTGCAGAGTCGCCACGACTCGCCACGACTCGCGACGACCGTTTCCCCATAGCTTTGGTTCATAATTAATTTTAAATAATATGTTTTGCGCGTTCCTGTAAATGACCGTATGACGGTAATGCAGGAATTCTACTTGATCAGTTTGAGGCGCTTCATGTCAGCTACGGTCCAGCCTATATCAGCCAGAAGGGCTTTGAGCAGTTTAGGCTGATATGTCTTCTTGGGGTGGTAGTGAATGGTTACACGCTTTGGGCTCTTGATGTAGACTTGCACGGCTCCGCTGGTGATGTCATGTTTCCAGCCGTCTTTTTTAAGCGCGGAGACCAGGTGGTCAGCGGTCTTGTTCTTTAGCTGGTCCCATTCCTGCTTCTTAAATGCCATGCAGGCTAGACAGTGACTGGGATGCGCTCAACGCAATGTATCGGCGGAGGCGTGTTTGAGGTGGTCTTTTCTTCTTCCACTTCCACCATGCCGATAGGGATGGGCTCCCCGTGTTTGAGCATGGATTTTATGTATGCGACAGCCGCGGTCGCCGCGTTCTTGCAGGCCTCCTTCTCAGTGGCACCGTCCACGTGAAGGCCCGGTAGCGCAGGACAGTAGGCATGGAACCCAGCCCCGTCCGGCTCAACATGTACCGTCACATCAAATTTCATTTTCTTGCTCATAGTCGCACCATTCCGTATTAAGTGTGCTTAGCGTGTTAGGTGTGTTTGGCTGCTCATCACAATTTAAGTATAGTCCAGTTATAAATAATTTGCATTAATTTCTAATAACGTATTGGTTCATTGTAATAATTTGGTGCGGTTTGCTCCGGCCTGTCAAGTAAATTGAACGCCTTAACCCTTCTAAGCTATCCAGGCTCTTTAGGAAGAATAATTTTAGGGACACATTCCAATCGATTTATTAGCTTTGGTTGAATTAATCGCATTAATTAGAACCGTCCCCATTAATTTCAATAGTCCCCATTAATTTCAATATTAATTTCAATACTTATATAATCCGATTTATCCAGTAATCTAAGCCATCATTACTCTTATTATTAGAATTATCTTGATTTAAGTATGTTTAAATATTATTATTACAAATCTTCTTTCGACATATAAGGAGCGCTTAACATGAAACTAACTGAAATATCCATAATAAACTACAGATCAATAATCTGCATCTCGGATGCAAAGGTTTCAAAGTTCCAAGCGATAATTGGCGAAAATAATTCTGGCAAATCAAATATCCTTTCTGCTATTGATGTGTTTCTATCAGCTGGATCGGGTGGCGTAAAACAAGAAGACTTTAATGACCCAGAAAACACAATTGTTATCAAGTGCAAGTTTTCAGTAATCTCCCCTCACTTAAAGAAGATATGGAAACCATATCTAATCAATGACGAATTGATTCTTGAAAAACATATTTGGTTAGAGGATGACTCGAAAAGCGGAAAACAAAAGATTGAGAATCAATTCCATGGCTACCAGGCAGAACCAAGTAGTTGGTTTTTATCTATTAAGAAGATAAAACTAGAAAATACTGGAAGGCCCAAGTGGAAAGAAATTGTAGATACTAACGGATTGCCTGACTACTTTATTGAAGACACTAAATGTACGCAAGCAATTTTCGAAAAAGCCTTAGCAAGATATCTATTAGAAAATGAAGTCGAATATGATGAACCTGATTTAAGAGAAACTCAAGCATTAGGATTGAAAAGTAATGTTGTTGCAAGTCTGCCAAAATTTTATCTGTTAAAAGCTGTAACTGATTATTCAGATGAGATTGATAAACGGGCTACAAACTCTACATTCAGAAAACTTATGGGTGACCTTGCAGACCGTATTATTAAAAAGGATCCAAGATACGAGAAGATAGAAGGGGCACTAAACACAATAAAAGACCTCCTTAACGAAAAGGCTGAAGGGAACAGGGAGAAGGAAGATAGGCTTGAAAGTCTAAAAACCATAGAGGATAAACTTAAGGAAATCCTTTGTGGACTAATGCCAAGCGTAGAGAAGGTGAGCCTTCGAGTAGTAGCCGAGGATATTAAATCAATATTCTCTAGAGGCATAGCCCTTACCATTGATGATGGTACTGATACAGATGTTTTGCTTAAAGGGCATGGACTACAAAGATGCATAGTTTTCTCTCTAATTCAAGCGCTAATTTTAAATGAACGCAATAAACTAATAGAGGAAGAAGAAACAGAAGTGGAAACACCATCAATAATATTAGCCATAGAAGAACCTGAACTATACATACATCCTCAGCTTGGAAAGGTATTTTATGATGTACTAGCAGTATTTTCTAATAGTGACCAAGTAATATACTCCACCCATTCGCCAAGATTCATTGATGTTTATGAATATGAGAATATTGCTCTAATACAAAAGACCAAGAGAAGTGGAACAATAATATTCAATTGCGACACCAGTGCATTTGACGGGTTGACTGACAAAAAAATATTTAAAGGCCTAACACAATTAAACTCTGATATTAATGAATTGTTTTTTGCAAAGAAGGTAATCCTTGTTGAGGGACCCGAGGATAAGGTTGCAATAACTGAAACCCTAAAGAAACAAGGAAAATTAAAGAATCGCTCAGAAGAACTTGACATTACAGTAATTGTTGCAGGCGGTAAATCTGCAATACCATTTTTCACAAGAGTCATGAACGCATTCAGCATAGCATTCACAGTACTCCACGATCTTGATATTACAGAGGAGATGCCTCAACCCGATAAGGATACAAACAAAAAGACAAATGATAGCATCAAAGAGCTTGCAGGCGAGTCTAAAATTGTTACATTCCCTGTAAAGCTTGAAAATAGTTTAGGAGTAGATAAAGGCCATTTTAAAGACCAATATGAAGCCTTACGTTTCTTTACAGACCACGATAATATTAACGCTGAGCTTGAAGGAATTGTCACTGAGCTAGTTGAAAAGTTCGGTGCTTAGGATCGCCATATGAGTCAAAAAACAATCGGCCATAAAATTATTTCTGAATTTACAGAGGAAGATTTCATTTCTGCTTTTGAGACTGTCCTTTCCCACTGCACCTATCACTATGATGAACTTGAAATATCACGCATATCTCAAGACGATGAACGCGAACTTGGCTACGATGGAGTTCTAACATCTATTGTTCCGTTTTATATTCAATTTAAAAGGTCAGCATTTCATAAACCGGAATTTCGAGGCCAATTAAGTGACGATAGGACACATGTTGGTTTTAGTAATTTTAGAGGATATTATTCTTTCAATTTACATAGGTATAAGAAAACAAGAGTGCATGAGCAACATAACGCTTTATATAAACTCTCCAGTAATTCTACTGCGGCTTATTTAGCTCCTTTGTTCTTAAAAAAGTCAGTATTATCAAGATACAAAAAATATCGTATCAATTATCCCTGGAACTATGCTTCGGCTCTAATATATGAAAGAAACCGCCCTTCTTTACTAATTAATAACATTAGAATCTTTCAAAAAACTATTACAATTCCTCCGCATAGACATATTGCTGACAAAAAACCCCATGCCTATACTTTTTCAAATAATGGTGAAACCTGCTTCCATAGTGAGCCTGAGCATGTTGAAAATTATATAAAACCTTTTGATGTATTGCTCAACTCAATTATTGAGCAACTCTTAGATTTGAGAAAAAGCGAAAAACAAATTATAAGAGTGATTATAGATATACTACCAGAACTCTTCGATTTAAATTGGGCAAGTGCAAGATTTAACTCAATTATGAAATCCTACTTATTGGAATTAGATTTAATCCCAGACAAAACAAGAATGAATGTATCAGATTTCATTCAAAACAAATTACTAGAACATGATTTACTTTTTTTTGTTGAGCATGTTCTTAAGGAAGAGTTCAACATAATCCAATATGTCGCAAGGCTTAAGTAGCTATAACGTCCCCCAAATTTAACCTTCCCCCTTCCAACATCCCAATTCTATCCCCTGCAACCCTTAATAATCAAGGTTTTTCTTCCTTGCACCTTTTTGAGTAGTCCCGCCTCAAAGCACATAAAGTTCTTGACAAACCATCCATACTCCACTGTAATTAGGGCGACACAGCTTAACAGTTGTGTTGGGGGAAAGTTTCATAACTTGCAAACACAATTTCAAAGGAGGGAAACATGGCTGGCAAATCGCTATATCTATGGTACTGGGAGCTTAACGAGAACATGCCTACAGCAGAAAGGCTCAAGGTAGCCAAAGAGCTTACATCATCAGGGCTTTTCCCACCCGAGGGAGTAAATGTCCTGAGGTTCGATATCACCCCTGAGTACTGGGGCATAACGATCTTTGAGGCTGACAACATCGAAGATGTCTTTAAGACTATCAACATCTGGCGCGCGGCCAAGGAGGGTTTCTTTACCACAGTAAAGGTCTCGCCCGCAATGCCTGTAAAGGAGGTATTGCCCCTTAACGCGTCTATACTTGAATCACTCAAGAAGGCCAGGGCTTAGACGTAGTGTAGGTGTTCTTCTCAGCAGCAGAGGATTGCAAACTTGCCGGGATCAAGGAATTCGGCCGATAGAATATAGTGGTCGGTCGGTCGAACCTTATGGTCCTTATCCGACCGGGTGCGGGGTGCCCCTTCTGAAGATTGTTAGGCACGCGGCATGAAGTCAGTGTCGCACTTTGTGATTATGCAAATGCCGTGTAACAACGCAGTCGGTACGACTCGCTCACGAGATGAGGTGCAACCGCGCCCGAAGTCCGTCAACTTGCAACTATTGATTTACCACAGGTATTTTGATACATTATTAATAAGAGCCATTTCACTTCCCCGGGAGGGAACATGAGAAGATGCCGTGCAACAGCTGTCCTGGTCGCTGTCTCTATCATCGCCGTTGCCTTGATGCTCTATCCCGCATATGCAACAAGCGCCCAGCCCCATGAGCAAACCTACGTAGCCTACGTAGAGGGTTACGTAGAGGGTTACGTCATGGACGCTGCCTCTGGCGAGGGCCTCTCCGGTGTGACAGTGCTGGTCGGAGAGACCTCCATGGAAACCAACATCTCCGGTTACTTCAGGATAGACGGGCTCTCCCTGGGCGACCATCCCATCAAGGCCAGCTCTGACGAGTACAAGTCATTCATCAGCACGCTATCCGTCACTGAGGGAGAAAATTCCGTCCTCATACGCATGGACCCGATCGCATCAGAGTTCGACGCCACCTGCTAGCCCACACCCATCCCAGTGCCGTGCCTCAGAGCCTTTCCCCTTAGTTTGCCGTTGTCTGTTGCCTTAGTTGTTAGAGAGGAAAGTTCGCGCGTCTAACCAAGGAATACGGGGTTGGGGTGCTGTAGAGGGTTTAAAATGGAGCGCGAAGTCGTAGCCTGTTACTTCGAGTGCTCCATTTTGAAGCATATGCAGTGCATCCAGCCCCGTAGTCCGTCTCTTACTTACTTCTTGCCGATGATAACGTCAAAGTAATCAATAGGCACGGCGGGCGAAGTGGTGAACGATATCTTCGTCAGCATGCTCAGGGAGACCGATGCCTGCAAGGCCTCGTCTAGGCCGGGGAGGTCCACTATGATCATAATGTCGTGCTCCCCTAAAAGCGCATGCATGGACTGTATCTTGCCGCCAAGCTCCTGGATGATCCGCCTGGACGTTTCCGTGCGCTCCGGGTGGATCTCGCTCATAGCCTCATTGGTGTATTTTCCAAACATAAAGAACGTCTGCATAACATACTCCTTTCCGCGGAACCATCTCCGCATAAGTTTCCCTGGAAATCTAAGAAGGTCCTTATGTCTATTGGCAAACTCCCTTCCGCGCATCAATGTCCGCGCAATATGCTCTGGAAATCTTATAAGGTTTTTATGTCTGTTGGCAGGCACTTATCCATATCCCAGTCTGTTCATCTTGATTTATATATATCCTACTTTAGCTCCAACGTCAATGGGGTGAAAGGTCAGGGAGTCCCCATTGTTCCTATTCCTTCAGACGCACTCGTTCTGCCGGGGCTGGTTCGCGCGCCTGCCTGAGATGTTCCCGCACCAAACCTTCAACCCAAAACCCCTGGCCAATCTCAAACTGTCCCGCAGCGCTGGCTCCTAAAGCCATATTTTCATCTTGACACCCCTCCGGCAATGGCCTAGCATTAAAGTAAGAATACTTAAGTTGAGAGGAAGGGCTATGAACAGAGAGATACGAGCCATTATAGGAGATAGATCAGTGCCCATCCATACCATCTCGCCGGAGGCGAGTCTCATGGAAGCGATCAAGATGATGAGCAGCAATCGCGTGGGTTGCCTCATCGCCCAGAAAGACGGCAAATACGTGGGGATCATCACCGAGCGGGACGTGACAGACTGCTGCGCTGAGTGCAATAACGTGTACGACGCCAAGGTGCGGGACGCCATGACCGGCAAGATCAGCTTTGTCAGGCCGGACGACACCCTGGGGTACGCTACCCAGGTCATGCGCTCAAAGGGCTTCCGCCACCTGCCGGTCTTTGAGGAGGACAAGATAGTGTACATACTGTCCATACGCGACATCGCATTTGCGAAGGTGGACGAGATCCAGACCGATATGGACATCCTCACTGAGCAATTGTTCACATGGGAGCTTGACGGGGAGAAACACCAGTTCTTCAAGGAAGTGATCGGCTCAAAAGACAAGACACAATAAGCACGTCCGGCACAACAGGGGCACGCCAGAGCCGGGTATGTGCGTGGACAGGGACTCACACGGTTTTGTGCGCCATCCCGCAAAATCGCAAAAACCATGGACCAATATCTTCTGGGCAACGCCCCATTGCCCAGCTGCGTCGGGTTATACTATGCTTGGTGAACAGCAATACGCGATACGTTGAGCTGCTGCATCCAACAGACGAGGTGGAGCTGGCTTTTATCAAGAGCGTCCTTAACGCTGAAGGCCTGCACTATGTCGTAAGGGACGAGAGCTTTGGAGGGCTTTACGTAGGCCCCCAGATTGAACACTTAAACAGTAAAACGGTCCTCGTGGAGCGCGCTGACGAGGACATTGCCCGCAACCTCCTCTCTGTCTATCTCAACGAGAACGCGGAATTAATAGAGGAGGCCTGGTCAGCAGAGCCCATGCCCCCCGACAGCGTATGGATGAGAATCTTTGACAAGGTACGGCTGGTCTTCGAAGTCCTCTTTTTCGGCTGGCTGGTGCCGCGCCACCGCAGCAATCGCGGCAAATAAGATTGACCGGGGCCAGACCGGGGCCAGGGAGAAAAAAGGGGCGATAGGGACTGACACCACTTAACGCATCACCGCGCGCATCCGCATGCCAATCCCTACCGCAGTGTCAGCCCTCAAGGAACTTTTTCTTCTCTTCGAATTCCTTACTGTCAATCTCTCCGCGTGCGTATCTTTTCTCGAGTATATCCACAGGGGTCTCTCCGCTGGCAGGTGCTATTTTGGCTGCATTAGTGGAAGCCGCAAGCCACCTTATCACGAAAACGATCCCTACGACAATAAGTATCCAGAACGCTATCATCATAATAAACCCAATCCATCCCATGCCGTATCCCATTCCGAATCCACCCATCATTCCATGGCCCATACTGTAATCACCTCCCCCGCCTCCCCAATGAGACAATATTTCCATTACACACCTCCGCGTATTTATTAAAGCCGGGCCCTACCGCCTGTATCCGTCTGGACCCCTTGAGTAAGAGCTGCCCTTGGGAGCCATCTTACGGATCTTTTCAGCCAGCTCCTCTATCGCCTGATAAAGGCTCCTGGCCTTTGTCTCGTCGCCCGCCCTGTAGGCCTCGTCAAACTCAAAACGCAATTTATTCATCTCACGCCTTAAGTCGGCTGTTTTCTCCATGAAATCCTTGGTCTCTTTATCATTGCCGTAGCCATATCCAGAACCATTGCCGCCGCCCATCATACCGCCGCCACCCATCATGCCGCCGCTGCCCATCATGCCGCCGCCCATCATACCGCCGCCGCCACCGCCCATACCGCCGCCCATCATACCGCCGCCGCCACCGCCATGTGCGAAAGCCAGCGCGCCAAAGCTAAGGACTGCTACTACAGTTAATGCCGCCAATGCCTTTTTCATCCGGAATCCTCCTGTTTGAATATTATCATGCTTTAAGCCTAACCAAAAGGTTTGAAGGAAAAATGAATAATAGGCCATCATCTCCCTTTATCCTTCCTCTGTAACAAGCACGGTTAAAATACATTTATCTGCCATTTACTTGTTTGTACCCATATGATGTTCCATGGGATTCTGAATTTGAGTGTCTGGTTGAAATATTGGGTTGCCATGGAACATTAACAAAGAAACAATAACAACCGTCAGAAA
>SDBV01001787.1_pt1 | contig 32158 bp, 27 predicted proteins | sample 2277081 | NCBI WGS metagenome assembly SDBV01 (sample SAMN10402039, study PRJNA504765) | marine sediment metagenome | isolation source: marine sediment core GS10_PC15, 223 cmbsf | place: Arctic Ocean: Southern Knipovich Ridge | collected 2010 | reverse complement strand
CTATATTGCACTTTTACGGGGGGGATTCGGCAAATCAAAAATTAATATCAATTACTTTGAAAAGAAGTTGGGCGTGCGAGCAACTACAAGAAACTGGAAGACCGTCAATGCCCTTCATGAATTGGCCAACTCAATATGAAAAATAGCAGGAAAAAATACGATGTTGTAATACTTACCGATGCCCGATATGTAAACCCGGATCAAAACTGCTGGTTCAAGGAAAACATAGTGAAGGAGGATGGGATGCTAATGAAGGCTCTTGAGGACAAGGGACTCAAAACGGGACGTTTGTCATGGGACGATCCTCATTTTAAATGGTCTGATACCCGTTACATAATATTCCGGTCAACATGGGATTATTTTGAGCGCTATGATGAATTTTCAGAATGGCTGGAGCGGACAAGCAAGCTGGTTTCAATGATAAATCCATATGAGACTATTCGATGGAATATTGATAAGCATTACCTGCATGATCTTAGCAATAATGGTATCCCTGTAATACCAACGGTATTTATTGAACCGGGGGAGCAACGTGCCTTACAGGAGCTTGTCAGAGATAGCGATTGGACAGATCTAATACTTAAACCTGCAGTATCAGGAGGGGCACGGCATACCTACAGGTTAAATCCAGGTAACATTGAGGAACATGAAACTGTGTTCAGAGAATTGATAAAAACTGAATCCATGCTTCTGCAGGAATTTCAGAATTCGGTTATAAGTGAAGGTGAAATCGCTCTGATATTATTTGGTGGGAAGTACAGCCATTCAATCCTGAAAAGGGCCAAAGAAGGTGATTTCAGGGTCCAGGATGAGTTCGGAGGATCGGTTCATAATTATGAAGCATCCCCTGAGGAAATTGACTTTGCAGAAAATGTTATATCTGTTTGTGATCCTATCCCGGTATATGCGCGCGTTGATGTAATAAAGGATAATAACAATGAGCTTAGTGTTACTGAACTTGAATTAATTGAACCTGAACTTTGGTTCAGGAAGTATCCCAGGGCTGCTGAATTATTCGTTGAAGCCTTTGTGGAATTTATTGGTCCTTAATAACCTGCTCATCGAAACCGGGAAATTCGGGGATTGATATGTTCGGGGTCATTGCGGCCTGCTCCGAAGGTGCATATAGACGAATCAGGTCGGATTCTTTCAGCCATCCGCGATTACCGTCACTAAGGACCACTTCCCTCCAGTCCCCCAACTCATCAGCAACCGTCACTTTTGTCCCTTCATGCAGAAGAAATAGATCAGTACCACTCTTATTGTCCGGGGAACTTTTAATTGCGACAGATGGTGTCATTACGATTGCCTGGTTATGTCTTGTAATAAACCTGTTTTGCTGGGAGGCAAACACAAGGGCAGACAGGGAAAGAAACATAAAAAGGAAGGCTGTCCAGAACGTGGCCCTGCGCAATTTCATTCTTTTAGAAAAGAAATAGGTAAGGAATAGTACGAGAGAAAGGAAAAAGGCAAGCAGGCTCATTACGGCCCATATATCCGCATCAAAGGTTTTTACAAATCCCACCCAGGCCCTTTTGAGAAAAAACTCAGGCAGGATATCTATCCTGTCGACTACGAATTCCCTTGCAACCTCAAGATTGTGGAGTATATCCTTGTCTTTTGGCTTCAGAATATGAGCCCTTTCATAATTCACCAGAGCCATGGTGATGTCGTGGGATTTGTAATAAGCATTTCCCAGGTTATAAAACAGTTCACCGGAGGCATAACCTGAATCCACGATGGATGTATATGTCTCTACAGCCAGTTCGTACTGCCCATCCAGGTATTGCTGGTTTGCCTTATTCAACAAATCGTTGAAATCCTTTCCTTCCATTCCCATGGGAATAAAAAACACCAGCAATATGATCCAGGTTAATCGATGCATTATCTCAGATTTTGTTCAATGTTACCGATGACCTTTATGCTTCTGGAATAAACATCTTCTACCTGCCCTTCCACGGAAGTTGGAGCATACCTTGCCATTTCACAAATATCGGCAAGATCAATGTATTCAGCTATAAGGATCTCTTCTATGTTATATTTATGCAGATCTTCCCTGGCCTTTTCCTTTGACATCTCAGAAACAGGTATATTAAGTTTATCAACCAGATAACCAACAAGGGCCTTCAGAATAGCCTCATAAAAAGCCTCGGTTTCATTCTTTTTCATGTATAAAGAGGCTTCTTTCAGGCGTTTCCTTGCTTCTTTGCTTGCCCGCTGGTTTCTGACAAGTTCAATGTTCTGCATCCTTCTGATTCGCTTACGGCGAAGTATTAGTATAATCACAAATAATCCCAGGCTTACGATGTAACTAAGAATGAATTCCGTCGACCCATAAAAGGACTTACCGATCCTGTGAATGCGAAAATCCTCATCCTTGATAAAAAGTATATCCTGTCCTATTATCCTGAGATCCTCTTTGGTACGACCGGCAATAACCCCTACAGTTTCCTCTTCATCGCTTTTACCGATGGTAAGATGAAACTCCTTTGTAGTAAGAGTCCTGTATTGCCTTGTCTGAGGATCAAAATAACTTATACTGACAGGAGCTATCCGGAAATTACCGGCATGCCGGGGGATCAACAGGTACTCAAAGGTTTTCCTTCCGTTTTGTCCCCCTTCGGTATTCTTCACATCCGTCTGTACCTTCGGGTCATAGGATTCGAAATCGGGAGGGAAATTGATTTTTGGTGCCTCTACAAGCTGGAGATTCCCGGTACCACTGATACTGACCTTATACGTAATAGCATCATTGGTAAGTGCTTCAGTATTGTCAATCTCTGCCTGGAGTGCCAGTTTTCCAACAGCGCCGGTAAATCCTGCCGGAGCTCCATCGGGCAAATCCTTTACCGTTATCTTTACCGCAGGAGATTCCAATGGTTTAAGGACATTTGAATACGAGGATCCAAAAAAATCATCAAAGGGACTCCTTGGACGCTGGACCTGTTGGCGGACGTAGGCTTCCAGCTTGAAGGGTGATATTGTTACCTCACCTGATTTTTGTGGGAAGAGAATTACCTTACGGATCATCCCTGTATTGTATATTTTGCCTCCGACATTTTCCCTGACAAGATTCAGTTGAGTCGGAGCTTCAATTTCCTGGGTCCAGAAACCTGCAAAATCAGGCATCACACTTTCCCCGAAACCTGAGATCTGAACCCTTGTATAAATCTTTATGGTGGCTATCAGGGGTTCTCCCCTGTAGATGGATTTTTTGTCTGTTAATATTCTGACAAAAAGCTCATCGGATAAATCAACATCCTCAGGCTTCAGAGAGTTTGAACTGCCTCCGGGTTGAGCCGAAGGCTGTTCAGAGCCTTCTGATGCAACAACTTCTATTTCCAGCGACCTTGAAGAATATTCTTTACTCTCTACAGTTACTTTTGCGGGGGGTATTGTGAATCTCCCTGCCCCGGTGGCCTGGATATAATAGGTATATGTAATGTTGTAGCTTGAAGTGCGCCTGCCGTTAACAATCTGGATGCTTGTGCTGGTACTCTGGTTTGGTCCGCTGAGCACATAGAAATCAGAGATCTCAGGTGGTGAAAATGATGAAGGTCTTGCATTCACAATATAACTAAGGCGGAATTGTTCTCCTACCCTAACTGCCCCCGGAGCCTCAGCTGTTAGTATGGTTTCCTGAGCCCCGGCTGAAAGTCCCCCGAATAACAATACCAATATGGAAATCAGTCTGATCATTCTTATACTACCAGTCTTTAAGGACACTTACTCTTGCTGCCCTGGCTTTTTCCTTTTGAAGTTTCTCCTGTAATTTCTGTTCATCCTGTTGCAATGCCTGCAGCATTCGCTCAGCGTCTTCCCTTGAAATTTGCTGTTGCTGCTGATCTTGCTGATCCTGCTGGTCCTGATCCTGATCCTGATCCTGATCCTGATTCTGATTCTGGTCCTGATCCTGGTCCTGATCCTGGTCCTGATCCTGGTCCTGGTCCTCTTGCTCTTGCTCTTGTTCTTGTTCTTGCTGAAGCATATTCTGTGCAAAGGCAAGATTATGCCTTGTCTCATCGTCCATTGGATTTTGGCGGAGAGCATTTTTATAGGCCTCGATGGATTCTTCCAGTTTCTGGGACTGAAGCAAGGAATTTCCAAGATTATGGTAGAGATGACTGAGTTTTACCGGATCTTCCTCATTTTCAGCAAGTTTCTTGAAGTTACTGGCTGCATCTTCATACTTTTCCTGCTTGTACAGGGCATCCCCAAGGTTAAATTCACCAGTAAAGGACTCATTGTCTTTTTCAAGGGCCCGTCTGTAAAGGATCTCTGATTCATCAAACTTCTCACCCTTGTACTCCTTGTTTCCCTGCCTGATATATTTCCTCTCAGCCTGTCCAAATACCATAACTGACGAACAGAGGATAATTACCACCAACAATGTATTCTTACGTATCATTCCTGTTCAAAGAGTTTTATTTTACTTAACCATTTGTTTTTCCGCTCAAGTACGGTTAGTTCCAGAAGGAGGAATAATAATCCTATTCCAAAAACATATTGAAATCTTTCATCATAATCGGAATAGATTTTGGATTCCATCTCCTGCTTTTCCATCTTATTAATTTCATCAAAGAGCTTATCGAGTCCGACACGTGTACCGGTAGAGCGAATATACACACCTTCTCCCGCAGCTGCAATTCTCCTCAACATAGCCTCATCAAGTTTGGATATAACTGTTTGTCCCTCGCTATCCTCCTTATAGGTTATTTGTCCCCCGCTATATACAGGGATGGGTGCACCCTTGGGAAGTCCTATGCCGATTGTATGTACTGTAATGCCCTTTTCAACGGCGAGTTTTGCTGCTTCAATCGCATCATCCTCATGATTCTCACCATCAGTTATAATTATCAGTGCCTTGCTGGTTTCTTCCTGTTGTGTGAAGGATTTCATCCCCAGGCTGATGGCGCTACCAATCGCAGTTCCCTGTTTGGGTACAATTTCTGTGCTGATTGTATTAAGAAATAGTTTTGCAGAAACATAATCTGTTGTAATTGGGATTTGGATATAGGCATCCCCGGCAAATACAATCAGTCCGATTTTATCATTTACAAGCCTGTCGACCATCCTGGCAATTGCCTGCTTGGCTCTTTCCAGGCGATTTGGCTTTATGTCTTCTGCCATCATGCTGTTCGAGACATCAAGTGCAATAATGATCTCAACCCCTTCCCGCTTGATCTCCCTGAGTTTTGAACCGAATTGGGGTCTTGCAATGCCGAAAACCATGGTGGTAAGGGCCAGGAGAATAAGGACTGATTTTAATACAGGGCGGGAGAAGGACAAACCCGGCATCAGGGTACTCAATACATCCATATTCCCGAATTTTTTCAGAGCTTTTTTTCTCTGGCTGATCACCACAATAAATATAAGTGCCAGAGCCGGGATCAGGATTAATAAATAAAGGTATTCTATGTGTGCAAACCTGAACATGTTTCTTATGGTATATTCCTGAAAATCAAATATCTGACAAGGATCTCAAACAGAAAAAGAATAGTGGCCAGGAGACCGAACCGCATATACTCCTCTTCTTTCTTACTGTACTCCTTAACATCTATTTTCGTTTTTTCCAGCTTATCGATTTCGATATAGATCTCTCTTAGTTTTTCGTTATTGGTGGCCCTGAAATAACTTCCGTCAGTGGCATCGGCAATTTGCTTTAATGTCTCCTCATCGATCTCGACCTTGGCATTCTGGTAGCGGGTACCATATGGCGTCTGAACCGGAACCGGTGCCATTCCCTCTGTACCTACCCCGATTGTGTAAACCCGGATACCAAAAGATTTTGCTATCTCTGCTGCTGTCAGTGGTGCTATGGCCCCACGGTTATTGACACCATCCGTAAGCAGAATGATCACCTTACTCTGAGCCTTGCTGTCCTTCAACCTGTTCACGGCATTGGCCAGTCCCATGCCAATTGCAGTTCCATCCTCAATCATCCCGCTCTCAATGTCATTGAACAAATTGATCAGCACGGCATGATCCGTTGTGAGAGGGCATTGGGTAAAACTTTCACCGCTGTAAACCACCAGTCCCATTCTGTCTGTCTCCCTTCCGGAAATAAATTCAATTGCCACATTCTTGGAAGCCTCAAGGCGGTTTGGTTTGAAATCCTGTGCGAGCATGCTCCCCGAGATATCAAGTGCTATCATAATATCTATGCCTTCGGTGGTGACGTTTTGCCAGCGGTTGGTTGACTGTGGACGGGCAAGTACGACAATTACAAGGGCGATAACCATAATCCTCAAAGCAAAGATCAGATGCCTAAGGAGATGACGGTAGGTAATCCTCTGTCCCTCAAAGGGTTTCAGGCTTGAGAACCTGATATTGGCAAATGCATCCCTTTCCTTCCATACATACCATGCCAGCATGGGTGCAATCAGAATCAGCAGGTACAGGAGACCGGGATTTGCAAATGTAATTTCACTCATCATTCTTCTTCGGTTTCAGGTGCTTCCCATTTTGTCTTTTCAACAAAATCATATGCTATATCCATATTTTCCTCATTTTCCGTTGCGACCGGTTTCTGCTTGGCGAATTTCACCAGGTCGGCCAGGTTAAGCAATTGATGAAGTTTTTCTGAAAGGTCCTCTTTATCTTCGCCGGATAATTTCCATTCATTCATTATCTCATAGCTGGTTAATTCCATAGCCCGTATTCCGTAACGCCGTTCCAAATATCGGCGGATGATCTCAGTTAACCGTGTATAATATTTCTTGAACTCGTTATTCTGCCAGAGTTTTTCATCACCAAGCTCTCTCAACTCCCTGAAAGCAATTATATGCGCAGGATCTTCGGGTTTCCGGGGACCGAATAAGGGTTTATTCTTTTTTCGTCTCCTCAAATACCACCACAATAATCCCAGGGCCCCAATGACAATGATCCCACCGATTATAAATGGCAATAATTCCAGAAATCCGACAGGCATATGCAATGGGTATTTAACATCGTAGATTGTACTGTCAATCTGAACTGTGTGCACGAACAGGTAAATGGGATTAGATTCAAGGCTGTCGTTCCACAGATCCGAGCTAAAATGGAATTTTAAGGGAGGCACGATATACAATCCCGAATCGAAGGAGGTCAATCTGTACCTCTTCAGTATTTCCAGGTCCCCGTTCACAACTGTAGTATCAGCAGGCCAGGTGTTGATGACCTCCAGGTTTTCGACCAGGGTGTCTTTGATTAGGGGAAAGTCTACCTGAATATCCTCCGGCTGGTGCACATGAATATCAAAATGAATGGATTCGCCTATGCGTATCTGGTTGGTATCCAACTCAGTCTTAACCTCAATATACTGGGCTTCCAGTCCCTTTACAAGGAAGAAAACTATGCTGAATCCCAGGATATATATCTTTCCATTTCCTTTCATTGCTACTATCTTCTCTTGAAAAGGTTCATCAGCGGTTTGACATAGTCTTCATCCGTTCGAAAACTCACCGAATCAATACCTGTACGTAGCATCATGTCCCTGAATTTTTCATGCTCCCTCTTCCAGTAATCTTTATAGCTTTCTCTTATCCTGCGGCTGTCAGTATCAATCCAGGCTAATTTCCCGGTCTCTGCATCCTCCAGCCTGATCATACCGGCTTTTGGCAGCTCAGTTTCCCTGAGATCATATATATTCATGGTGATCAGGTCATGCCTTTTATTGGCTATTCTAAGGGCCTCCTCATATTCCTCATCCATGAAATCCGAAATCAGGAAGGCTGTGCATCTTTTCTTAATAGCGTTGCTGAAATACCTGAGTCCCTCAGAAATACTGGTACCCTGACTCTGAGGCTGAAATTCGATGAGTTCCCTGATGATTCTCAGTATGTGCTGCCGTCCTTTTTTTGGTGGGATAAATTTCTCAACACTGTCACTGAAAAGTATCACTCCGATCTTATCGTTATTCTGTATTGCTGAGAAAGAAAGAACTGCTGCAATTTCGGTAATCATGTTCTTCTTCAACTGCGTCTGGGAACCAAAATTCCTTGAACCACTAACATCAATCAGAAGAATCACGGTCAGCTCCCTCTCCTCTTCAAATATTTTTATAAACGGATTATTAAACCTGGCTGTGACATTCCAGTCAATATTCCGGATATCATCACCATACTGATATTCACGGACCTCTGAGAAGGCCATTCCCCGGCCTTTAAAGGCAGAATGATACTCACCCGCAAAGATATTCTTTGACAGTCCACGGGTCTTGATCTCAATCTTCCTGACTCTCTTTAGCAGTTCTGTTGCTTCCACCTCTAATTTTGATCTTATTCCTTTTCCTTGGATTTTGTTGTAATTGTAAAAAACCAGTCTCCGGTTGTAAGTGTAACCCGGAATGCCTGGCCTTCACTGGTGTAGTGCCAGCTGTCATCGGCCGATTGTTGATAATTCTCATTCAGTTCGCTTACAACCTTGTTCAACATGGAATAATCACACATCCACTTTGAATATTGGCATGTATCCCCTTCTGAGAAGAAATAGATAAGAGTCTGACTTTGCAGGCGGTCAACATATTTAACCATGTTAAAAACCGGGTTCCTTGAGGAATCATCCTCGTACAGCTCTTTACTGTTTTCCTTCATCATCTTTCTTACCTCTGACTTATGCTTGCCTATATATTGCTGTCCCCAGGCCCGTCCGGGAAAGGAAAGGCAGAAGATAATCAGTATTGAGGTCAGCAATTTCATACTATAAATATATAGCTTCTACGGCACTTCAACAGTATTTAAAATCTCTGTTATGATATCCTCAGTCGTAATATTTTCCGCCTCTGCTTCATAGGTCAGCCCTATCCTGTGCCGCAGAACATCATGGCATATGGCACGTACATCTTCGGGTATTACATATCCTCTCCGCTTGATAAAGGCAAAGGACTTGGCACCCATTGCAAGATTTATACTTGCACGCGGGGATCCTCCATATTGTATCATATGTGTATACTTATCAAGTCTATACTGACCCGGGAAACGTGTTGCAAACACGATATCCAGGATGTACTTTTCGATCTTTTCATCCATATATACATCCTTTACCACTTTACGGGCCTTTAAGATATCTGCAGTTTTTACAACTTTTTCTGCCTTCGGGAAAACTTCGGCTATATTTTCCCTCACGATAAGTTGTTCTTCGTCCATTGTCGGATAGTCGATGATCACCTTAAGCATGAACCTGTCGACCTGTGCCTCTGGCAGAGGATAGGTTCCCTCCTGCTCAATTGGATTCTGGGTAGCCAGCACCATAAAAGGCATCTCGAGCTCATAGGTATTGGTTCCTATGGTTACCTGCTTCTCCTGCATGGCTTCCAGCAGGGCACTCTGCACTTTGGCAGGGGACCGGTTGATCTCATCAGCAAGAATGAAATTTGCAAATATAGGTCCCTTTTTAACCTGGAACTCCTCTTTCTTCTGACTGTAGATCATGGTTCCGATCAAGTCTGCAGGAAGAAGATCCGGTGTAAACTGTATGCGGCTGAATGCAGCATCGACGGTTTGTGCAAGAGTGTTCACGGCTAGTGTCTTCGCCAGTCCGGGCACTCCTTCCAGGAGAATATGTCCACCTGTTAACAGCCCTATAAGAAGACTGTCTATCAGGTGTCTCTGCCCGATTATCACTTTGTTGATCTCCAATGTGATTATATCAATAAAGGCACTTTCCTTCTGGATCTTTTCGTTCAGTTCCTTAATATTAACTGTATCTGTCATATGCATGAAATTTATTAAAGCACCCAAAATTAGTATTTGAGTTAGTTATTTCAAATACCAAACTACGTCTTTTAGTGTATATTTCTGATAAAACCCTCATCCTGTGTAGTATGCAGCTGAGGGTTAAAAAATGTTAAAGATTTTATTCTTTCACAAGTCTTTGAAAAGTGCTTATATACAGCACGAACCAGCTAATCATTGTACCGAGTGCTATAAAAGACCAGGCCTCCAACTTAAATGTTATGGTATCACCCCAAATCTCAATAATGTTAAAGGATGATATTAAGATCCCGAAAATAAAAAAGGACCGGTATATCCAATTGAGATTAACAAACCTGATAAGTAATACTGCATTTACCATTCCGCTGAACAAATACAGGTTTTTGTTGGTGTGTGCAAGCAAAGGAATCAGGCAGAGTACCAGCGCAAATTCAGAAGGAAAAAGATCTTCTCCTTTTTTATTATTGATCCTGAGCAAGATGAAAAGAATCGCGAACATCACCAGTACACCAAGCTGGAATACCAGAGTACGTAAAGCAGTCCATTCTATCCACCTAAGAGGAGTATACCTGGCAAGCACGGAGAAAACTGTATGGTTATAGTGCGCCAGCAGATTTTGCTTATTACTCATTTCAATTTGTATCTCCTGTATCCATAGCCTGCTTTGCTCGAAGAACATCTCGAACGAAGGGTAGAATACCAGGGGTAAAAAGAAAAGAACAATAATAAACAGAAGGAAATAAAGGGATTCCCTGAACTTCATCCGGTACAGGTACCAGGCAAGGAAGATCAGTCCAAAGGGCTTCAGGAAAACGCTTATGGAAAGCAGGAGTCCAGAAATCAAGGGCCTGTTATTCAGGGAGCAATATGCACTGGTAACCAGCAGTATTAAAATAAAAACATTAACCTGCCCTAGATGGATTTCCAGTTCGAGGAAGGCACCCATGCAAATAAAGGTGATCAGATACATAAGGTTTTGCCTACGTGCTGAGATGATCGTCTTATTGGGATCGCCCATGCGGTAGAACAAAATAATTACATAACAGAAAGCCAGAGAAGAAGCCAGCCAGTAAATCACTTTTGCTACTACGGGTGGAAACAGAGACAATGGTATGAAGTAGACTGCGGAGACCGGTGAATATTTAAAGAAATTATGCCCGTCACTTGAAATCTGGTAAAGATTCTGACCGTCAAGGATTCTTCCAGCAGCCGTGTAGTAGACCTGAAAATCATAGAGGACAAATCTGCCATTGAATACATGGTTAATCATGTACAGGATCAGCATAGAGAAGATCAGGTAAACTGCCAGATATGGATTGGTTTTAAATGAAAAGAAAGATTTCATTTTTGAATGTTTAAAAGTAATTACCTCCGGGCAGGTTATTTGGTCCCACCGTTTACCTTCATTGCATCCAGGACCCATATCCCCCGGCCGTGTGTCGCTATTATGATCATATTATCCCTGGGATGGATTACCAGGTCATGCACATATGTGGAGGGAAGGTCTCCCAGCACACTGTATGTTTCACCACCGTCCCTGCTGACATACACGCCTATGTCAGTCCCGACATAAATAATATTTTCGTCAATTGGATCTTCGCGGACAACATTGACCGGACCGATAGGAATATTTCCAGAGATATCCTGCCATGTATTACCAAGATCATCTGATTTCCAGAGATATACCTGGAAGTCATCATCCCTTTTTCCATTCTGTGCCATGTAGACTGTGGACAGGTCAAACCTGGAAGCTTCTATCCTGGAAATCCATTTATTTGAAGGAACTCCTTTGAGTATCTCAATCCAACTCTTGCCACCATCTTTTGTACGGTGAATTCTTCCATCATCTGTTCCGGCATAGATGAGGCCGTATTTCATAGGAGATTCCGACAGGCTGCTGAGAGTCTGGTATGATATATCTCCCATTTTTTTTGGGTCATTATACGTCAGATCCGGACTAATATAATCCCAGGTACTACCCTTGTCAACCGACTTCATCACATATTGCATTCCATGGTATACAATATCAGGGTTATGAGGTGAAAGAATGAAGGGTGCAACCCATTGTCCTCTGAGCCTGGACTCCTCGGGAAATCTCCCTGGCAGGAGGGATTTGGAATTTTCCCACAAGTTTCCCTCTGCTCCCATATCAGTACGCATAATGGTTCCATAAAAACCGGCTGAGAATACTATATCCGTGTTCTCAGGTTGGATTGCATGACTGGATCCTTCACCACCCGGTGCTCTCTCAAACTCAACCTCAGGAACATTATCTCTACCCTTGCTCAGGTCCACCGTACCATAATAACTTCCATGGTCCTGCACCGAACCATACACCCTGAAGGGCTCTTTCATATCATAATTCACATTGAAAAACTGAGCGGCCGGAAGATTATCCAGCCAGCAATTCCAGTTCTCACCCCTGTCGTATGAGACACATACCCCTCCGTCATTTGCATTCAGTAGATAATTGGTATTGTCGGGGTCAATCCAGAGTCCATGATGGTCGCCGTGCATCCCGCGAAGGCGGCTGAAAGTCTTTCCTCCATCATTGGATACATTCAGTCCCAGTCCCATAGTATAGATCGTATTCTCATCCACAGGATCAACCCTGATCTGTGCGAATACCCACCCATAGGTGGCGGAATGTCTTTCCATATACTCCTTCATTTCTTCATTAAGACCACTGGTTAGTACCCAGTTCTCTCCACCGTCATCAGAACGGAAAATAGTTGCACCTTTAATTATACCGCTTGATGGCCTGCCATAAGAGTCGGTAAGTCCCGTTTGCTGTTCCTCGGCCAGCTCATAATTGTCAAGGAAAGCATACACAACATTGGGTTTGGCGGCACAAAGATCTATACCGATTCTACCCCTCATATTTGGCTGGGGTAGTCCATTATTGATTTTCTTCCAATTTGCTCCTCCGTCTGTTGTCTTCCAGATTCCGCTATGGGAGTATTTCTCTTCCGTGCGCGGATCATTCCATTTATTTCTGATGCGCTGCCAGGTTGCGGCATATACTGTATTAGGATCTGATGAGTCCATTACCAGGTCAATGGCCCCTGTCCTTTCATTGATGTAAAGAACCTTCTCCCATGTCTTTCCTCCATCTGTTGTTTTATAAACTCCCCTGTCCTTATTATCTGTCCATTCCGCTCCTGAGGCTGCCACATAGAGAACATCCGAATTTGTGGGATCAACCAGAATTCTCGCGATTGTATATGTGTTTTCAAGTCCCATATGAGTCCAGCTATCACCCCCGTCATCACTTTTCCAAATACCACAGCCAGCCATAGAGCTCCGGAAAATATTTGCCTCTCCTGTACCTACCCATACCACATCCGGATTATTTGGATCAAGGGCAATATCTCCGATATCGGTGGTTACTGCATCCTCAAAAATCGGTTCCCATGTAAGTCCCTCGTTCACAGTCTTCCATACCCCTGAAGAAGCTGTGGCAGCATAAATAGTATAGCTTTTACCTCTTGGTTTAACAGCCTCAATGTCGGTACAGCGCCCGCTTATATTCGTGGGACCGATGAACTGCCAGTGCAGTTCTCCAAGGGAGGAAGTATCAAGGATTGCTTGGTGCTGCCCGTAAAGTTCAAGCCTTGTCTTTCCGTCGGTTACCGGTGATTTTACCTGAGCATTTAACGTAAACAATGAAACCAGAGTAATACCCAGAATAGCAATCAGATGTCTCATTATATAAAAGTAAGAAAAAAAGAAAGTCATACAAGTCCCATAACACTGCTGCATAACAATTTTGTACTACCTTTGCCAAGAGCAAATTTCAATAGTTATAAGCTTGACATACAGATACTTCATCAAACTATCCTATCATGGAGGCAATTACCATGGATGGCAGATTCAACCAAATGCTCCAACCATACAGGAAGTATTAAACCAGGATTTCAGCCTTTTGCTGGGTGAAGAAATTAAAGTTACCGGCTGTGGACGCACGGATACCGGAGTCCATGCAAAACTGTTTTACGCACATTTTGATTCTGAGAGTGAAAATCTGGAAAGGGACCCGGACTTTGTCTACAAGATCAATGGTAAACTTCCTGCCGACATCTCTATCCAGGAAGTTCTGAAAGTAAAGGCAGACGCACACTCGCGATTTGATGCAATCTCAAGGAGCTATGAATACCATATCCAGAGAACTAAAGAAGTCTTTCAGAGAGACCAGTCTCATATAATTTTCGGAGAGCTGGATACAAAAGCCATGCAGTCTGCTGCTGAAATACTTAAGGAGTTTTCTGACTTCACAAGTTTTAGCAAGGTTGATACAGATGTTAAAACCAATAACTGTAAAATATATGATGCTTCATGGGATTTCAGTTATAAGAAGATGGTCTTCAGCATAACTGCCGACAGGTTTCTTCGTAATATGGTCCGGGCCATTGTAGGAACACTGATTGAGGTGGGCTTCCGGAAAATAAACCTCGAAGAATTCAGACAAATCATTGAAAGCCGTAATCGTTCCAATGCAGGAACATCAGCCCCGGCAAAAGGACTCTTTCTAACGGATGTCAGGTATCCGCCGGAACTGTTTCTCAGCGATCAGGTCATCCAATAATCGAGTGGTCACTTATCCGCGATTTGTGTGCAATTAGGATTTCTTAGTTTCTAGTCGGATCCGACCAATTACCAGGGACATGGTAAACAAGCTGCTCATTAATTAGTAATGGGAAGTTAATAAGCAGTAAGATGTCCAAGGCCTATTTCATTTAGCCATTTGGGATTAAAGATTTTGCTCAGATATTTAAAACCGCTGTCAGGCAGAACAGTTACTATTTTAGCAGGAGCTTCCATTCTCTTTGCAATTTCTAAAGCAGTCCAAACATTACCTCCGCTTGAACCGCCGACCATCAGGCCCTCCTGGCGGGAAAGACGAAGTACCATACTTATAGCATTTTCATCATTAAATGAGACTGCTTCATCCAATATGTCAAAATTCATAGCTTCAACAAGTGCACCCTTACCGGCTCCCTCTACTTTAAATGACTTTTTGTATGACATGTAATCTTCTTTACCGTCAAAATAAGGTTTATAAATAGATCCTTCCGGATCTGCCAGGATAATTTTTATATTTGGGTCATTTTCTTTTAAACGTTTAGCAATACCTGATATTGTTCCACCTGTAGATGCTGTAGCGACAAATGCATCGATCTTCCCGTTCATGTCATCCCAGATCTCCTTACCTGTTGTCATATAATGGGCTTCAGGGTTTAACTGGCTGTTATATTGATCAATATGATAAAAGTCTGCATTTTCTCTTGCTCTTTTTGCAGCAGCATTTCCGTATTCTTCATCAGAAGTGACAGGAGCAGAAGCAGGCTTTACAATCACTTCTGCACCGTAAGATTTAATTATTGCGATCTTTTCATCACTGCATTTATCAGGAACAAAAAGAATTGATTTTAGTCCCATGCTGGAAGCAATCATGGAAACAGAGGCTCCTGTATTACCTGAACTTCCCTCGACAAGTGTTGTGTTATTATTGATTTTACCTGCATCAACACCTTTTTGAACCATATATGCAATAATTCGGTCTTTTATACTTCCTGTAGGATTCATAAACTCGAGTTTTGCGTGTATCTCCACACCCGGTTTGGGATCAAGTGTCTTTAAATGCAACATCGGCGTGTTTCCGATCAGATCCAATGCTCCTATTTTTGACATAGCAATTCTTTCCTTCCTTTAATTTTTCTATAATTTAATATTCCATAAAAATACAAAATACGTCACGATAAAATGCAACTTTTTTAACCAACAAAAAAAATTGCCCGGTTTTTACTTAGAAAAAATAAGATCATTCAACTTCCTTTTTTTGGTCCTGGAAGTTCCTATTAAAATAGTACTTTATATCAATGAATTTTTTTCTAAATCCTATGGAAGGAGATTTTTAGAAAGCTACAAATATTACAGCCATCACCTATGACGATCTTGAAAATAATATTGGCAATTCTTATTCTACTATTATTAATTTGACATCCTCCATTCCGTAAACGAAATGGATTCCAATAGCTTATACAAAGCCATAGGAAGTACTTCCTCACGGGTTCCTTCAGGTTCCTGCTGCCTACCGCTTATGCGGTTCGCGTTTACACAGGCCAACCCCGCCTGTCCGGCGGTTAGTATGTCTCATTGGTTTTGGAGACAATTCTTAGTACTTAATGACATACATCTCAATATATCATTGTTTAATTTTAATAATATTTGTGCCCTTATATCCCGTCCTGAACGACTTGACGCCTATCTTGCAGGCACCAACACCAGGGCGCATACCGCTGACCGTCAGGCTCTGTCCGTCCATATTTCCCATGATCTGTCTGCCTGCAGCTCCAACATTTCCAGCCCGTTCTTTACACCAGCCTCTTTCTGCTTTCCAAGTCTGAGAAAAGCAGTTTCAGCGGGATTGTATACCAAGTCATAAAGAAGATGATCGGGTCCAAGAATATCGTAGGGTATATCCGGGAAAGTCGAAACATCAGGATAGGTCCCAAGTGGAGATGTATTTATTATCAGAGTGCTTTTACTGATTACGGAATAGCAGAGATCTTTATATTCCAGCTGTCCCGCTTTATATTTCCTGGAAACATACTGATAATTAATACCAAGCTGATCAAGCACATAAGATATGGCCTTCGATGCGCCTCCGGTGCCCAGAACAAGTGCATGCCGATGCTGGCCTCTCAGCAGGGGAAAAAGAGATTCCCGGAAACCATACACATCGGTATTGTAGCCTTTTAAATGAATATCTCCCGCCTCGCGGGAAATCAGAATGGTATTTACTGCACCAACCTCCCTGGCTTCTTTGTCTATCTCATCAAGGTATGGAAGGATCTGTTCCTTATATGGGATGGTTACGTTCAATCCCACAAGCTCTGGCTCATCACGAATCAGGGAGACAAGCTCTCCTATTTCCGGAATGGAATAATTACTATAGGAATAATCCCGGATTTCCTTATTCCTGAACTTCTCAGCGAAATACTTCTCAGAAAAGGAATGAGTCAGGGGATATCCAATGAGTCCCAGTTTTTTAACGATATTGGTTTCATCAACCATAATTAGAAAGGTCAGTCTTTTCCTCTACTCGATATTGCTTCAAAGGCAAAGATTAGAAAAAAACCACCCAGAGCCAGTAAAACCGCCCATAAGAATTGCGGATCGGTCCCGCTTGCTTCTGCAAACGATCCGGGCAGAACATTTCTTTGTATCAGTGGCTGTGCCATTCCGTGAGAATCAAGATATTCTTCCACAGTAATCTTCCAGGGCCATATCTTGTTCAGTGAACCGATCATAAAACCCGAAAGAACTGCGATAGTAAGGTGGTAGTACTTTTTCAGCAGCCATGAGAGAAGGTGTGAAAATGATATTATACCTGTAAAAGCTCCAAAAAGCAGAACAGCAATTACTGATAGCCTGCCTTCATTAAGGGCATTCAGGATAAACTGGTATTTACCGAGCAGCAAAAGGATAAAGCTTCCAGATATTCCCGGAAGGATCATTGCACATATGGCAAGAGCCCCGCTGAGAAAAATGAACCAGTATGCTTCCGTAGTTTCCGCAGGTGTAATGCTAGTAATAACCCAGGCAACTACTATTCCGGAAAGCAGGCTTACAACAGTCCAAAGATTCCACTTCTTAATGCTTCGTGCAACAAAAATTGCAGAACCGATTACCAGACCGAAGAAAAAGGACCATATCAGTACCGGGTGATTTACCAGCAGGTGTTCCAGGACCCTGGCCAATGTAAGCACAGATATCATAATACCGAGCACAATGGATACCAGGAAGTTACCGTTTACTGCTTTCCAGAATGAAGGGATTCCCTCCTTCCAGATAGTGCTGACCGTGGTATAACTGATGTTTTTAATGGAATGTACAAGTTCCTCATAGATGCCTGCAATAAAGGCTATGGTTCCGCCGGATACACCGGGGACCACATCCGCTGCTCCCATTCCCATTCCCTTGAGAATGAGTACTCCAAAATCACTCAGGCCTCGTTTTTTCACTGATAAAATCTTTTAATCGTAAATATTATGCTGCTGGGGACTATGATCACTTTCCAGGGCTCGTCCTACAATTTTTTGTCATGGAAAGATTCCGGAAGAAAATCAAAGAAGGTATCTCCCCTAAGACCCAGTCGTAAACTTTCAAGAGAAACAACTTCTCCGGGGGCAATATTTCCAAGGTTCACACTGCTGCCGCACAATTGAATAAACCACACCTGCTGGCTCTTTACGGGAGCCTCCCATATCACATTGTCCATACTGACTTGCTCAACTATATCATTTATCAGCTCTGTATTTGCTGATCCGTCCTTACGGTATATTCCTATCGTACCATACTCGCGGGCCTCACCGATGACTTTCCAGGAACCGGCTTCCAGCTCACTCTTCATCATACCTACCCATTGGTCATTTGGGATATCCACACCTGCCACTTTTGATCCCACTTCGGAGAGCACGGTAACCTGTTTGGTGAGCTTACGAATGTATTCCAGTTTTTCTTCATGAGGCATCGCCATGGAACCATCTGAGACCTCTGCCATCTCAATTCCATACCGGTCAATAAAAGTCCGGAATTCATCAAATTTCCCCCGGATCTCAAATAATTCAAATAGGGTGCCCCCAAAATACGGGATTAGTCCCGCTTCCTTGTATATCTTAATTTTATCTTCCAGACCTTTTGTAATCAAAGCTGTGCCAAAACCAAATTTCACCAGGTCGGTATAATCAGAGCTTGAAGTAATGAAATCTTCTGCTTCCCTCGGACTCAGTCCCTTGTCCATCATCATAGTAAGGCCTGACTGCCTTGGTTTTGAAGTTCTTTCAGGAATATAAGAAAGGTTTAGGTTCATGGCAAATAAAGGTTTTAATTTTTCTTGCCGGGATTCCTTGAGGGCAGATATTTCTCCAGCAGGGCAATGTAATCGGATTCTTCAAGCATCATGGGACTAACCTTTACAACGGATCTGTACTCTGAATATTCCAGTTTCAATCCCTCTTCAAAAAATTTCAGAGCCTGCTCTGAATTCCCCTGGTAATGATAATATGCGGAAAGGTGAAAGTTTACAATGCCAATATTTATCGTGTGAGTGTATGAATCTTTCAGCACATTAATTGCTTTCTCAGTCGCTCCCTGTTTAAACTTCAAGTGTGCAAGGTTAATCCAGGCCTCGTCATCATATGGATCAAGTTCGCAGGTCCGTGAATAGGCTTTTATTGCATCCGTATTTGCACCCAGGTGGGCTTGTATATTGCCGAGAGTAAACCAGAAATCAGGATTTTCATCATCAAGCACAATTGCCTTGTTTACATAAAAAAGTGCATCCCTATAAAGCTTCTGGAATAGATAGCATACTGCAATTCCATACCATCCCTCGGAATATGAAGCATCAACCTTGGTAGCTTTTTCGTACCAGCCAATGGCTTCCTCGTACTGCTCAAGTTTTTCAAGCGATTCTCCAAGATAACAATGCGCGAGTACATTCTCGGGTTCCAGCAGGATGCAATCCTTATAAGTCTCTATCGCATCCTCATATTCTCCAAGGTTTGCGAGGGCATTCGCCTTATTAAATACAGCCGATGAATATTGGTCATTGATGGCAATCGAATAATCGTAACAATCTACTGCCTTTCTGAAATTCTCCTTTTTAAAGTACAGGAGTCCAAGGTTGTACCAGACGTTCTCAGAATACGGCTCTATATCGAGGTAGGCTTCATAATAGCTGATACTGCGGTCAATATCATGCAGCCTGTCGTGACAATAAGCCATGTCGTAAAGGACAGTAAGTTTCCTGGAATTCCTTTTATATGCTTTTTCAAGGTATAACAGTGCTGTTTTATACTGGTTTACATATTGAAATGAAAGAGAAATATCATAGAGAATTTCTTCTACATTCTCATAACTCAGCTCAAGTGCCTTCTCAAATGCCTGTTCAGCATCGGTAACTTTTCCAAGCTGGTTAAGGATCATTCCCTTGAGCATGAAGACTTCATTATTTGATTTGTCGATAAGCTCCAGTCTTCCAACCATCTCAAGGGCTTTTTGTGAGTCTCCCTTTTCAGCATAAACCTGAGCCTCTTTTATCTCGAGGGTGGTAGAACCTGGATGTTGTTTTTTTCCAAAACTGACAGCATCAATTGCTCTGTTGAAATGGTTGGTATCCAGGTAATGGTCAATGATCTTCTCAAATTCAAATACATCAAAAAAATATGCATTCAATTGTTTACGCATATTTTCGAATCGGCCCAGTATCTCCTGCAATTCCCCGTCTTCCTGAAAAAAATCTTTTTCCTTGTCCATCCAGCACTATCTTTAAATCGCTGCAAAAGTAGTAATAATATTACATACTTTCGATAGCTGTAATGATTTGATTGGCTACCTCTTTTACATCCGTTTCATATATGTCTTCCAGGCTCTTTTTCAAGTTCTTAAGCTCATTTAACAGCTTCTCTTCAGAACTAAGAAGCCTGTCAAGTTCCTCCAGTGATTCTTTCATAATTTCTTCCTGATCGCGGATTAGTTTTACAAGCCTCTGCTTGTCGGTAACCAGTTTTAATTCGATCATTGAAGCCATACTGGTATAATATGCATCACTAAAACGGTAGAGCTCGCGGGTGGCTATTTTCCCATAACGTGATACCAGTACCTTCCAGATTGAAAAGTCAGGATCATATTTACCGGCGTTCCACATATAATCAGCCGCTGTAGCAATCCTTATTTTCATTATTTCCGTCGAAACAGATGAGTAAATAAGCATCTTTCCATGCTTACCCGGAAAAGTGCCTGGCTCGGAAAAACTTACATTGTAAGGATGGAAAATACTAAGTGTGCGGAGTTTCAAAGGATGATGTTTCAACAAGGCTGTATCCATTAAGATCTCCGGGACCTTATTCATCGAATTGTCCATCAGCACAAATTCCCGGCCGGTCAGATTATGCTGGAACCGGTAATAATCCACTGCGGTAATATCATTACTGTAACGTGCCGGACCCGACCATAAAATCCTGAGGTTGTCCGGCAGCTTTCGATTCAGGTCATTAAAATACTGTTCCGCCTGTCCCCTGCTCAAAACTAAATCTTCATTTGAATACCATGGTGAAACAAATTCGAAATCTATTTTTTTATTCATCTGGTACCTCCAGGAATCCAAAGTTCGCAACATATCTGAGTGTGCTGCCTGAAGATTGATATATTTTTCCTGGTCTCTAACAGATGGTAAAACATATATTCCCTCTGAAGTAATTGGGAGATGATCATGAATGCAGAGTACAAGTGTTGAGATACCTGCACCTATACCAGCATTACAATAATTCAGAAGCTTCAGCCGGCTCGCATTATCTGCGAAAGCCCATCTTTCCCTGATATCCATATTGAGGGAATCAAGAACTGGATTCTCAGAAAGGAATGCATAAGGATGAACCATTTGTGCCAGTTTAAGCATTCCGGTTGCCTTGCTTTCTGAACCAATAATTTTTAAACCATCAAGGTAAGCCCGGCTCTCCTGTCGCCATAGAGTTCTGGATCTGTAGTAATCAAGATAAGCCCAGTTTAATTTCAGTTCCGCCATATCGGACAGATAGGGAGAATAATCTATTGTATTGGAAGCTTCAGCGACAGGGGAAACAAGAAAAGCCCTCTGCTCAATATCCGGATAATCCGTTATGATTGCCTGATGATATATAAACAGGCTGTCATCGAGTAGTTGCACTGCTGTGGCTGCCGCATAAAAATCACCAACTCCTGTAACACCCGTAAGGTATATCAGATTCGGATACAGGCTGTCTGGTATAATAGTATACCCCTGGGGACCTAAATCCTTCGCGGCATCCGGGGGAAGCAGCATATCAGAATGTCGATCTGTGCCGATAGAGAAGACAAGTGCCCCGCTCTCAACCTCCTTTCTTGCCGGTGTTGAAATTATGCGAACGGATGGACTGCTGTCCTTCCCATAGTGTTTCTCAAAAAGTTCATTCAGCTTTGCCTGCACTAACTCGGCTGCATTCCGGGTCTGCCTGCCAGGATTGGCAGGAATTACGATAACCGGTGGGGGGACTCTGTCAGTTCCCCTGACATGATATTGAAGAGGATCAAGCTGCCGGGCCTGCTGAGGGGTTGGGATTACCAGGTCCAGTTTGCTCCAGCTTGTATCGAACATTCTCTTAGACCTTTCAAGGGACGTAAAATTCCTCTGTGTATATCTGAAATCCACATCATCAATCCACATTGTCCCTGTACCGGTCAACCCGAGGTATAGTTTTACAAACTTGGCCTCATCCGGAATATCACCTTCGGTTAAAAAATCATTGGTCGTTCTTCCTTTCACCGGTGTCCATCCAAAACTGTCAATTTGCCAGAAATCACTAAACATGAGAGATTTAATAGACTGATCCAGAGTTGCATTACCAGAATTATCATAAGTATTTCCGCTGATTAGCAGGCGGTTTTTATCGTAATAAAGCAGGCGAATATCAATCGCCCTGTCCAATCTTCGTCCCCTGAATTCACTGCCTGGTTTTATATCCTCCAATCTGATCCAGAATGAGAATTCATAGTTTCCGGGAATTACGCGAATAAAATCCGACACAATACCATCCCCCTGATTGGATACCTCTGTACCCGGATTTCTGTTAATCTTTATGGCCCTGGATCCCGACCTTACCTGGTTGCCTATATCGACAAAGTCCGGAGAATGGAATAACCAGCTTATATTTTCACCCATCTCTTTCCATCCGGTTATATTATGGGATACTGTATTGCTGTCAACATTAACTATCCTGCCCAGTTCAAAAGAGGGATTTCTCACCAGGTTGCCGCGTTCTGCCTGCAGCAATCTCTGCCGAATTGGAATGGAAGTCGGATCTGTTCCTGTCCACCCGATCCCCGGTGGTATCGCACTTTCCTCTTCCGCACACTGTGGCAGGAAAAGTATCAGCAGGATCAATGCGAGAAAAATGTATGAATTTCTGTTAGTGGAAATTATCCTCATAATCCGGATCTCTTCTTGTAAAAATAGAAGATTTCCGGGTTTAATCAAATATAAAACCTACTCGAAAAGCTATGCGCTTGAATTGTTCTTCGATGTAAAGCACCTCATCTGTCCAGTCCTCCGTGTATACTGATTTCAAACTTTGAAAACGATAGATCAGGGAGAATACAAGGGCACTGGATGACCCGGTTCGAATAGAGGTCCCAACTCCTACTGCATAAGCAACACCACCCTTGCTGTCGGTAAGTGTACCCCATTGTTCCTGTGGATCTTCAAGAGGAATGGAATATCCGATACTGCCTCTCAAAAAGGGATTGACACGCCGGGTACCCAGCAAATAGGTAAAATCAGCAAATATTGGGACAACAGCCTGTTCATAAAATTCCAGTCCAATCCCAACACCCGGATAATATCTTTTTCCAAATTTATATCCGTTCACCATCTGTATGCTGAAGATGGCATTATTGTCGTTCCCTGAACCAATCAGTGCCCCAAGGTCAGTACGGTTAAAGTACCCCTGGGTTGAAACCCGGGCTTCGCGGCTGAAAGCAAAAAGATCGATTGTTTCCTTTTCAATGCGGCTGATATCCTCCACATGAAATATCCTGGTGTTTGAACAAAGGGTTTCAAGCTGAATTTTTTCAGGATTAAAATGATCTTTAATTGTTCCCCTGAATACCTCTCCGCTGTTGAGGTGAACAGCATCAACCTCCTGCTTTTGTCCATTGACCGTAAAAGGGATCAACAGTAAAAAGATGGCAGGTACTAATTTGGCAAATGCATCTGGTATACCAGCACTTCGCCATAGTACAATCTGGGTATTAGCTTGCTTAATTAAATTCATAGGTTCCGGCAGTTAAGGATTGATCTACCAGATAGATGATCTTCAGAACAGATTGGTTGCGTTGTCGGTCACAGTTAAAATAATTTCATATGTACGCAACCAGGACGTTCATGCCTGCATCTATTAGTTGAATTAAAACCAATCGCTATGAAAACATACAGAATCCATACTCCGGTTATCCTTGTATCCCTGATGACAGTATTATTCCTGGGCAGCTGCCAGGACAAATACCTGCAAACCTATGAGATAAACAATCCGATATACATGTCTTATGCGGATTTGAGGACAGCAGTTGCTGATACTACCCCGGAGGAGATCAATTATCCCGGCAAGATCTATTTCCTGGGAGACTACATCTTTGTGAACGAAGTCAGGGAAGGTATTCACGTAATTGACAATTCGAATCCTTCCAATCCTCAGATTATCAGTTTTATTAAAATTCCCGGAAATATTGACATGGCCATAAAAAATGATATCCTTTACGCTGATTCATATGTGGATCTGGTCGCAATAGATATCTCCGATCTTGATAATATTAAGGAACTGGCCAGGTTTGAGGACATCTTTAATTATGATATCCCGCCTTACGAAGCCGGCACGAGAGTGGGCGAAGTAAATCAGACCATGGGCGTTGTTGTTGGCTGGAACAGGGAAAAGGTGACAGAAGAAATAGATCGCTTTCCAACCTCCGGTATGTGGCCGGAACGTATGTGGGGGGGTGCAATGATGTTTGATGCCTCATCAGCCAGACCCGCATCCAAGGTCTCCGGTGGAGATGGAGGCACGGGAACTGGTGGATCAATGGCACGTTTTATAATCTATCGTAACATTCTCTATACCATTGACCAGAGTAATCTTTATATGTTTGACATTACCGATGAATTGAGTCCATTCAGCGTTGGCAATGAATCAATTGGGTGGAATATTGAAACAGTATTTGTTGCCCGAGACCATCTCTTTATTGGTTCCATGCAAGGTATGTACATTTATGACTTGAGAGATCCGGCTGATCCGGAATACGTTTCCTCCTACAGGCATGTAACCAGCTGTGATCCGGTGGTTGTGGAAGGGAACTATGCATACATAACACTGCGCACAGGCAACCGCTGTGAAACCGATGTGAACCAGCTTGACATCGTTGACATTCACAAGCTCGACAGTCCAAAGAAAATTAAATCCTATCCCATGTACAATCCACACGGACTGGGAATTGACAATGGTACCTTGTTCGTCTGTGACGGGGACGAGGGACTCAAGATCTATGATGCAAGCGATCCCCTTAACCTGAAGGCAAACAAAATTGCACATTTCGAGGACATAAATACATTCGATGTAATACCTATCGGTGACCTTCTTATCATGATAGGGAACGATGGACTCTACCAGTATGATTATTCGAACCGGGATCAGATCAAACTGCTGAGCATGATCCCCATCGTAAACCAGCAATAACCCTGTTGAGAAACTCATCCTGAACTTGTTTCAGGGGTTTCTCTCCCGGATCACCCAAGGCAGTTAATTCATCCGGGAAGCCAGTACTCAGGGTATACCGAAAGGCCGCTCCTTCACCAGGGCGGCCTTTTACCTTACAAAATAATGGTGTTCTGTGGTGATAGTTATCCGTAGACCTCTTTTTTAGCTGCCTTCAGTGTATTCAGAAGGAGGGATACCCGGGTCATGGGACCGATGCCACCCGGAACAGGTGTGATATAACTGCACTTGGGTGCAACGCCTTCAAAATCAACATCCCCTTTTAGTTTGAACCCGGACTTTGTCTGGTCGGATTTTACCCTGGTGGTACCGACATCAATGACTACTGCTCCGTCGGGAACCATATCTTCTGTCAGGAATCCGGGGTAACCCATGGCGGCAATTATGATATCAGCCTGTAGGGTAAGATCCTTAATATTAGGTGTGCGGCTGTGACATACTGTTACAGTACAGTTGCCGGGTGACCTTTTCTGTGCCAGGAGGGCAGCAATTGGTTTTCCTACAATATTGCTGCGGCCGATTATAACACAATGTTTTCCGCTTGTTTCAATATTATATCGAGCTATTAGTTCAACTATTCCTGCAGGTGTGGCCGACTGAAAACAGGGCATGCCTATAAGGAGACGGCCCACATTTACAGGGTGAAAGCCGTCCACATCCTTTGAAGGATCAATCGACTCAATAACCTTCAATTCGGCAATATGCTCAGGAAGGGGAAGCTGTACGATAAATCCGTCAATCTCCGGATCTTTATTAAGTTCAGCAACCGTATCCAGGAGTTCCTGCTCAGGTGTTTCTTCGGGAAGACGGATAAGGCTTGAACCAAAACCAACCTGTTCGCAATCCTTTACCTTATAATTAACATAGCTCTCACTGGCGCCATCAGTGCCTACCAGCACAGCTGCCAGATGGGGTTTCTTACCGCCCCCGTCAATTATTTTCCTGACTTCCGCTGCAATTTCAAGCTTGATTTCAGCAGCAGTTTCCTTTCCGTCGATCAAGATCATTTTTCTGTCTTTTATTGTTGCTATAATTACCTCATGCCCCCTTGTGGAGGATTCCCCATCATCCTGGCCAGGTTTTTACTACCCCCGGTGGTCATCTGCTTCATCATCCGTCTGGTTTCATCAAATTGCTTTACCAGGCGGTTAACGTCCTGAATACTGGTTCCGCTGCCTGTGGCTATTCGTTTTCTACGGCTTCCGTTCAGGATGGCCGGGTTTGAGCGTTCATCTGCAGTCATGGAATGGATAATGGCCTCAATCCCTTTAAATGCATCATCGTCCATGTCCATGTTTTTCAGTGCTTTTCCAACTCCCGGAATCATTCCTGCAAGGTCTTTCAGGTTACCCATTTTTTTGATCTGCTGGATCTGGGAAAGGAAATCATCAAAATTAAACTGGTTCTTGGCTATCTTTTTCTGAATTTTCCTGGCCTCTTCCTGATCAAAGGTATCCTGTGCTTTTTCAACAAGGCTGACAATATCACCCATACCCAGAATTCTGTCCGCCATCCTGCTGGGATGAAAGACATCGAGGGACTCAAGCTTCTCGCCGGCGCTCACAAATTTTATGGGCTTGTCAACTACTGAGCGTATGGAAAGGGCTGCACCACCACGGGTATCACCATCAAGCTTCGTCAGTACAACCCCGTTAAAATCAAGCCGTTCGTTAAACTCCTGGGCTGTATTTACTGCATCCTGACCGGTCATAGAGTCCACAACAAAGAGGATCTCGTGGGGATCTATTGCCTTCTTAACAGACTCTATCTCCTTCATCATCTCTTCATCAATTGCAAGTCGTCCGGCAGTATCCACGATGACAAGGTCATAGCCCATGGTTTTGGCATGCTTGATACCTGCCTTGGCAATTTTAACGGGATTCTTATTGTCTTCTTCTGTGTAAACGGCGACGTTGATTTGTTCCCCCAGTACTTTCAGCTGGTCGATAGCAGCAGGTCTGTAGACGTCACCTGCAATTAAAAGGGGATTCTTCCCCTTTTTTCCCTTAAGGTGATTGGCAAGCTTACCTGCAAAAGTCGTTTTACCCGAACCCTGGAGTCCTGCAATAAGTATAACCGTCGGATTTCCTTTGAGGTTTATATCTTCTGAATCGCCTCCCATAAGTGCGGCCAACTCTTCATGGACGATTTTGACCATCATCTCGTTGGGCTTCACGGCAGTGAGGATCTTCTCACCCATAGCCTTCTCCTTGACTGTATCCGTGAAGGTTTTCGCAATCTTGTAATGCACGTCGGCGTCAAGCAGGGCCCTTCTAACGTCTTTCAGTGTCTCTGCTACGTTTATTTCCGTGATCCTCCCCTGTCCCTTCAGCAATTTAAAGGACGCTTCCAAACGGTCTGATAAATTCTCGAACATATCTTCTAATCTATTTTTTACATTCTTTCAGGCACATCTATGCCTAACAACTCCATTCCTGATGCTATGCACCTTGCCACCATACCTGCCAGCAAGAGGCGGAATTTCTTTAATTCTACTGTTTCGGCGCTCATTATTGAAAATTCATGGTAAAACTGGTTGAATTCCCTGGCCAGCTCATAGCAATAATTCGCGATGTGTGCAGGACTGCGGTCCTCACCTGCCATCTGCACTGTTTCCGGGTAAAAATACAGCATCCGTATCAATCCCCTTTCCTTATCATTCATCTCCAGTCCCTCCGTGATTCCCGGTAAAAGTCCCTCTTCCTCAGCCTTCTGCATCACAGAACGTATCCTGGCGTGGGAGTACTGTATAAAAGGGCCTGTATTCCCGTTAAAATCAACAGATTCGACCGGATCGAATATCATATTCTTCTTCGGATCCACTTTCAGGATAAAATATTTCAGGGCTCCGAGTCCAATAGTATTAAATATGCCTTCCTTTTCGTCCTCTGCAAATCCTTCCAGTTTACCGAGGTCGGTGGACATATCCCTGGCCGTGGTAAACATCTCGTCCATCAGGTCATCGGCGTCGACGACCTTTCCTTCACGGGATTTCATTTTTCCATCAGGCAGTTCGACCATCCCGTAGGACAGATGGTAAAGCCGGTCTGCCCAGTCATAACCCAGTTTTTTAAGGATGAGGGCAAGGACCTGGAAATGGTAGTCCTGCTCATTTCCCACCACGTATATATGAGTATTGAAATGTGATTCTTCGTATCGCTGGACTGCAGTACCCAGGTCCTGGGTCATATATACGGATGTCCCGTCAGCACGAAGCAATAGTTTCTGGTCCAGGCCGTCACCGGTAAGGTCTGCCCATATGGATCCGTCATCCTTTTTATACAGAATCCCTTTTTCGAGTCCCTCGAGCACAATCGCCCTACCCAGCATGTAGGTCTGGGACTCGTAATAGATCTTATCAAATGACACCCCCAACCGGTCATAGGTTACATCAAACCCAGCGTAAACCCAGCTGTTCATTTTTTCCCACAGGGAGATCACTTCCGGATCTTTGGCTTCCCATTTTCGAAGCATCTCCTGTGCCTCCTGCAGCAGGGGGGCTTCTTTTTCAGCATTTTCCTGCTTACTGCCTGCGGCCACCATTTCACGTACCTGCTCCTTCAGTGTCCTGTCAAACATAACATAGTAATCACCAACCAGATGGTCTCCTTTTTTTCCTGTACTCTCAGGAGTGGCACCATTGCCCCACTTCTGCCATGCCAGCATGGATTTACAGATGTGGATCCCACGGTCATTTACCAGATTAACCTGGCTTACATGGAATCCGTTGGCCTGCATGATCCGGGATATGGAATTACCTACAAGGTTATTTCTTATATGTCCGAGGTGAAGTGGCTTATTAGTGTTGGGGGATGAATACTCGATCATGTAGAGCGGGGAATCGGGCGTTGGGTTGATACGTCCGTACCCCATGTCAGAGGTCATTTCTTCAAGTTTGTGTGACCAGTAAGCCGGGCTGACGACCAGGTTCAGAAATCCCTTGATCACATTGTATGCGTCTATTTCTGAGCAATGCTCAACCAGGTATGCCCCAATATCTTCAGCAGATTGTTCGGGTGATTTTTTTGTAATTCTCAGAAGGGGAAATACCACCAGGGTCAGATCTCCATCGAATTCCTTACGTGTTTTCTGGATCTGAATAATATTCTTCTCAGGTTCAGATCCGTCAGAGGCAACCAAATAATCTCTGACTGCGTTCGTTATAATTGCATATATATCCATTGAAATAATGCCCGTTCAAAATTTTTGCAAAGATAATGTATGCGCCGGATATCGATCATATGTGCCTGAGATTTTTTCCCGATAAATCATACCTTTGTTTTAAACCCACCCATGATCAATGATTTCAATTTGTATCCCGGTTTATAATTTAGATGTCAGGCAACTGGCTGAAGCCTTGGAGAAGCAGGCAAAAGATGTCTCTGCCGAGATAATCCTTATCGACGACGGATCGCAGATGCAGTACAGGGAACTCAACAGGGAGATCACAGGAGAAGTTATCCATTATCATGAGCTGGAGGAGAATATAGGAAGAGCCAGAATCCGGAACCTGTTTGCCGGATATGCAAAGTATGAGCACCTTTTGTTCATGGATTGCGATTCGGTAATTATTTCCGAAAGCTTCCTGGCAGATTATAGCCTTGCACTGAGCGCGCATCCGGACCAGATCATTTGCGGTGGCAGGATTTATGACCCTGTGCCGCCGAAGGGAGACAGGAGACTTCACTGGAAATACGGTACCCGGAAAGAAAGCCAGCCGGTTGAAATACGAAAAAAGGATCCGAACCGGTCCTTTATGACCAATAATTTCCTTATTCCGGTTGGGATACTCAAGGATATCCCGTTTAACGAAAACCTTAGGATGTATGGGCATGAAGACTCTTTATTCGGATATGAACTTGCCGGAAAGGGCCATGAAATTGTCCATATTGACAATCCTGTACTTCACGGCGAACTTCAGACAAACCGGGAGTTTGTGGACAAGACCCGGGAGGCCGTCCGGAATCTGGTTTTTATTTCAGAAATGCTTAAGGACGATCCGGGCTTTTCAGATTCAATAACCTTGCTCCGGGTTGCCCGCAACCTTGAATCCAGACAGGTTGCCGGACTTATCCGGATTATATCAGTTATTTCGGTTCCGGTTTCCGAAATGTTGCTGCGTCTTGGATGCTCCAGCCTGAAACTTCTGGATATCTACAAACTCGGGCTGTACTTCATTCTTAAAAAGAAGTAACAGTAACCTAACCAGCGAGTCCAAACCTAAAGCGGAATTTTCATTCGCAAATGAATATCAGGCCGGATTAATATTTCGATTTGTCCGAAACACGTTCTCAGGATCCCATTTTGCCTTCACCTCGGCAAGCCGCCGCATATTATTACCCAGGGCAGCTTCTATACGCTCGGGACCTTCGTCCTCTGTCAGGAAATTGATATATGTGCCACCGGTAGAGAACTGTTTCAATTCAGTCCACGCCTCACGAGCCCATTCAAGATTTACTTTGTCATCATCTGCCTGTTCCCATGAGCCTCCTATATTCAGTACATATCTAGCGTCACGGTTACCGACAGGTGAGTGGTTCTCATCGAGTTGGTTCAAAGCCCCATCGATTTGGAAAAGGATCATTGCAGAGTGGGGAGAAGGAATTTTTACTGCCTGATCGATAAACTTTTCATCCAGCAGGGGATCGATTCCCGGGAGATATTCACTCTTCCAATAATATCGCCGTCCCTTAGGTTGTGTACCGTCCAGGAGAGATTGGAGCTGGGTATAAGGCCTGCGTACCAGCACATCGCCAACAGGGTCGCCAAAAGATTTAATGGGAGCTACCAACTTCTCGCCATCCTCGGGTTTTCCGCTGTAGCATGCCAGGATAGCCACAATCGGTTTAAAATGCATATCCAAGGGTAGCCATGGTGCCGGCGGAGCAGGACGTATAAATGCAACAAGCGTAAGCTCAGGGGGGGCATTCTCAGAAAGAGTCCTGTACAGATCGAGTACCTGGGATGCCTCGCTTGCGGGCCAGGCTACTACCCCACCAACTATCTCTGGTCCGACTTCAAAAAGATTATAATCGATCCCGGTTACTATACCAAAATTTCCACCTCCCCCTCTCAGTCCCCAGAAAAGATCAGGATTTTCATTATCGCTCGCCCTCACGACCTGCCCTTCGGCGGTCACCAGGTCAATACCGGTAATGGTATCGGTTGTCCAGCCCCAGCGCCTTGTTAAGTAACCAAATCCCCCACCAAGTGTAAGTCCGGTAATTCCGGTAAGTGAAACGAATCCAAGAACAGCAGCAAGACCCTCTACCTGTGTTTCTCGATCCAGATCACCGAGTATGCAACCAGCCTGTGCGCGTGCGATTTTTTTCTCTTTATCCACCCATACGCCTCGCATGAGTGACATGTCCAGCATCAAAGCACCGTCAGCCGTTCCCAGTCCCGCGATATTATGTCCCCCGCCCTTGATGCAGATCAGAAGGTTATGTTCCCGGGCAAACCTCACAGATGTGATGACATCGGCAACGCCCAGGCATCGCACTACAAGTGAAGGTTTTCTGTCTATCATTGCGTTCCAAACAGTTCTGGAATCTTCATATGCGACATCCCCCGGCAAAACCACAGGTCCCATAAGACGCATTTTCAATCCGTCGATTGATTCCTGCGTAAGGTCTGTCTCAAGACCATCCAAAGTTTTTACTTTCATAATCAGATCCTCATAATTTTAATCGTCGACGTGAATCAGTCTCGTATATAACGAATTATTTAAACTCATGTCTTCAATAGTAAAGTGAAATTACGATATTAATATCTAATTATCTATATATATATGATTAAATTGTCCTAAAATAAGACCGCGAAGTAATTGACTGTTTTTGAGGCAAATATGAAAAACGCATCTGAATGAAATGATGATAAAAAAGTATTAATATCTTCTGATATACATGTTCAGTCTTTCAAGAAGCAACTGAATTTTAATCCCGTATGAATTGTTGTGCCTGAGAGACTATAATTAGAATCTGTATTGAATTCAGTTATGGGTTCTGTCGCATCTGATCATTAATAGGATTTTTTCAATCAGAACAAGCACAATCCAGAATCATAATACGCTGATTTTCAACAAACCATTTTTTGATTGGTTCACCATTGTTGGCATAAAAT
>SDBV01001786.1_pt1 | contig 32167 bp, 19 predicted proteins | sample 2277081 | NCBI WGS metagenome assembly SDBV01 (sample SAMN10402039, study PRJNA504765) | marine sediment metagenome | isolation source: marine sediment core GS10_PC15, 223 cmbsf | place: Arctic Ocean: Southern Knipovich Ridge | collected 2010 | reverse complement strand
CACCTTCAAACTGGGCAACGACGACACACCCGGCAATTGGACCGACGCCCCGGCACCGGCAAGCATCGACGCGACGGCCAACCAAATCGTGCTGACCTGGGACGACGGGGCGATCCGCAACACCTGGCTCGAGGTGACCGTGTTGGCCACCGGCGACACGGGCCTGGGCATCCCGGACGTGTTTTACTTCGGCAACGTGCCCGGCGAGTGCATGGGCGATGGGAAGGTCGATGCGTTCGATGTCCAAGAGACACGCGACAACCCGCGGCCCTTCTTCAACCCGGCCGAGATCGACAATGTCCACGACTTCAACCGCGACCGTCGGGTCAATGCGATCGATACGTTGATTGCGAGGAATAGTCAGACCTGGTCGGGGACGGAGTTACGGTTGATCGATTTGACGGCCCCGGCGGCGGCGGTCGACACCGGCGCAAAAAACGCGGGGCAAGCCCCGCCGCTAAACGACGCGCTGCTGGACGACGCGCTGTTAAACGACGCGGCGATAAACGACGCGCTGCTGGACGACGCGGCGTTAAATGACGACTCGCTGCTGGACGCTGGGGTGGATTGGTTGCACCAGTACGACGTATCGAGCAACAAGGCCAAGGCCTCGAAGCGCGACGTGAACTGGCACCTCTGGGACTGAGTATTCTAGCCGGGCATCATCGACATGCCTGTGGCGAGGGTGCATACGCCCACGATCAAGAGCGCGATTCCTGCGATGATCCAGCCGATGCTTTGACCGCTGGCGCCCTTCCATTCGCCGCAACGGAAGCCGTGCACGTTACCCACGATGATCGCAAACGACATGAAGACCGGATACCCCACGGCCACGCCCAGGTCGCCTAAGTGGATCGAGCCGAGCCCGAAGAAGAAGATGGCCGCATCGTGCAACACGGCCATGGCCGCCGCCAAGAGCAACACCTTCCCCACGCCGGGCATGGCAAAAAAGACCCAGGTCTTGTTCTTGGTCAGTTGTACAATGCAATACAGGCAAGACGAGACGGCTCCTCCCCAGAGGATCAAGGCGGTCACGGCCCAGGCCGCGGCCCAGTCGTCGGGATTGCTGTTGGCGGCCTCGGCGATGATCGGGCCCCCGTAACCGTAAGCAACGGCGTAGCACGCACACAGGATTCCCGAGATGAAGCCGATCGCCAATCCGACCAGGATCTTCGGCTGCTTGCTGGAATCCGTCGTTGACTCGGGCGTCTTCTCGATGCTTTGGTCTTTGAGGATGCCGGCCCTTCCCGCGACGACCACGCCCGCTAAGCACACAGCCACTCCGGCCAGGATGACGTAACCGTGCGACGTGAGGATTTGATCGGCGTTGAACAGGGCCAAGGGCATCATCGAGCCGAAGGCGATTTGCGCGCCGTAGTTCAGCGCATAGGCCAACGACAGTCCGATGAAGGCGAAACTCATGCCGAGCGTCATCGATCCCAAACCCCACAGCAGGCCGAACACCAACACGGCGGCGATCGTACCCGATCCCACGCGGCTGTAGATCCCGACCAGATCGTCGACCACCAGCGGAGCGATGACGACGGGAATCAGGACCGTGGCGATCAGGAAGAAGGGTCCCCAAAGAACCTCCCAGGGCGTGCCTTCCTTGGCATACTTGCTAGGCAGGCCGAACGACCCGCCGCAGATCGCACCGATAAGCACCAAGCCGAATCCGAGCATTTGTCCCTCTTGCATCCTTCCTCACCTCCCGGGCGAGCTGCCTAAGCGGCCCGCCGCGTCATGTTTGCCGATCGATCCAAGGTCACGGGACCCTATCATGGGCGGAAAATGCCGCTTTGTCAAGACAAGCCCGGGAAGTGGACACCGGCCGGATGTGATGCTAAGATGTGGAGCATTGCTTTGGAAAGAACCACGCGTCAATTTCTGGGGAGGACTTGCCATGCTTTTGCGTTCGGTGGTGTTGAGTTGTTTGTTGGCGGGCGGGGTTTTTTCGGTCGGCTTTGCAAAGCCGCAAGCGGCCGTGGTTTGCCCACCGGGAGCTTCGGTGCAGGAAGCCTTGGCCGGGAAGGAGATCCGCCGCTATGTGTATCTTCGCACGGGTGAATTATTGCCGGTCGTTCAGACGGCCGATGGGGATGCGATCGTGGTCGCACGTAAGGATCGGCCGATTGTTGGCCAACTGGCCGATGCTCAACTCAGGGCGACCATCAACGGACTGCAACCGCAGCAGTATATACTGAAGACGATCAGCGCGGGCAACCGTCGCGTCGTGCTGATCACGGGCGGCGACGACATCGGTACACTTTATGGGGCTTATCGGTTCATCGAACACTTCGGTGTGCGGTTCTTCATGCACGGCGATGTGATTCCGGATAAGCAAATCTCGCTGAAGCTGCCTGACGTGGACGAGACGGGCAAGCCGTTGTTTGGGCTGCGGGGGGTGAATCCTTGGGGCTCGCATCCGTTCGGGTTCGACCTGTGGAATGCCGACCAGTACAAGGCCCACTTTGGGCAGTTGGCCAAGATGCGAATGAACTTCCTGGGCATCCACTGCTATCCCGAGGGACATCCATACGCCGAACCGACCGTGTGGCTGGGCCTCGACGGGGATTTCGATGACCAGGGCCGCGTCAAGTCGAGCTATCCGTCGCGCTACTTCAACACGGCCTGGCAGGGCACTTGGGGTCCGATGATGCCGAACAAGACTAGCGGCTATGTGCATGGCGGGTCGTTGCTGTTCGAGCGCGACGCTTGGGGGCCCGACGTGATGGGCGATTATTTGCCCAGCCCGACCACGCCCGAGGCGTGCAACGACGTGTTCAACCGCACGGGCGAGCAGTTTCGTGAGGCGTTTGGCTTTGCCCGACTGGTGGGTGTGAAGACGTGCGTCGGCACCGAGGCGCCGATCATGATGCCGAAATCGCTGAAGGATCGGCTGACGGCCCAGGGCAAGGACCCGGCCGACCCGGCGGTCGTTCAGGAAGTTTATGAAGCCATGTTCCGGCGGATTGCCAAGACGCACCCGCTGGATTATTACTGGCTGTGGACGCCCGAGGGTTGGACGTGGGCAGACAACACGGACGACCAACTCAAGGCCACCATGGACGACGTAAAGATTGCCCTGGAAGCCCTGAAGAGAATCGGTCGGCCGTTCAAGTTGGCCACCAGCGGTTGGGTGCTGGGCCCGAAGGATGATCGGGCGGCCTTCGATCGGATGTTGCCCAAGGAGATCGCCGTCAGTGCGATCAGCCGCACGGTGGGCCACACGCCGGTTGACGAGGCGTTCGGTCGCGTCGAGGGACGCGAGAAATGGGCCATCCCCTGGTTCGAGGACGACATGGCCTTGGCCAGTCCGCAACTTTGGGTCGGCCGCACCCGAAAAGACGCCGCCGACGCCTTGGCTTACGGTTGCACCGGGTTGATGGGCCTGCAGTGGCGCACCCGGATCCTGGGGCCCAACATGCTGGCCCTGGCCCGCGCCGGCTGGGATCAGTCGCCCTGGAACCCCACACCCGGCGAAGTGCCCGAGGCTCGAATCACGCGGTTGCCTCGGACCGAAGGTCCCATCGGCGGCATCGTGGCTAACTATGCAGGCAGCGAAATTGCCGACACCGAAAACGATCCGCTCTACCAAAGCTGCCGCTATGACTTGCGGGGATACAACTTCAAACTGCCGGAAGGTAAGTACCGCGTCACGTTGCAGTTCTGCGAACCGCATTTTAGCGAGGCCGGCAAGCGGGTCTGCGACGTGAAGCTCCAGGGCAAGACCGTGCTTCAGAAGTTCGACATCTTTGCCGAAGTCGGCCAGTTTGTGGCGCTGGATTACACGTTCGACGACGTGGCCGTAACTGACGGGTCGCTGAACCTCGACATCGTGTACCGCGAGTCGCTGCCTTGTATCTCGGGTATCGTGATCGAGGGGGATAACCTGACCAAGAAGATCAACTGCGGCGGCCCGGCCTACCGGGACTATGAGGCCGATGGTCCGCATATGACGCATATCGCTTTCGGAGCGCCCCGTGGTGCGTTGCCGGCCGAGGATTTCTACGCCGACTGGACCCGGGCCATGTTCGGACCGGAAGTGGCCAAGGAGACCGCGGCCCTCTTCAACCGCATCGACGGGCGGCTGCCACGTGCCGGCGGAAATGCTTGCCCCAGCGGTTTGGCTCCCGACGCGCGGCCTTGGCAGCGGGTGGCCAAGGAATACGCGTTCGTCGACGAGTTGGCCGCGTGTCGCGACAAGGTCCGCGGACCGGGTAATCTCGAAAGGTTCGACTATTGGCTCGGCACGTTTCGCTACCTGCGGGCCAACGGGCGTTTGCAGTGTGCCTGGGGCGCTTTCAATGCGGTCGTCCCGCAGTTGAAGGCGGAAGCGGATCCGGCCAAGCGGAAACAGTTGGCCCAGGACGTGGGGCTGCCGGCCTATCGCGAGTGTCTGGCCGCGTTCGCCGAGGCTTACGGCTACTTGCTCGACACGACCAACACCTACGGCGCGATGGCCACGGTCATCAGTTGGGAACACAGCCCTCTCTACCGGCGGGGCACCATCGAAAAAACCGGCCAACAGTTGGCCGAGGCGCTGGGCGAGCCCCTGCCGCAAGACGCTCGACCGAGCAAGCAATACACTGGAAAGCCGCGGCTCTTCGTGCCGACCATCCGCACCAGTCTGGTGGCCGGCGAGCCGCTTAAGTTGAAGGTCATTATCCTGACCGGGCAACCGCCGAAGGAGGTGGCCTTGCATTGGCGTGCGATGGGGCAAGGCGAGTACCAGCGTATCCCGCTTAAACACATTGCCCGGGCCGTCTATACGGTCACGCTCCCACCGGCTGCCACGCAATCCGACCTGGAATACTACGTCGAGGCCATGACCGCCGAAGATCAACCGCTCCGCTTCCCGGCCAGCGCTCCGGCACTGAACCAGACAGTGGTCGTGATGCCGGCCCAGTAGCCAAACATACCAACCATGCAAATCGTCCAACTCACACCGCCGGGTCGCGGGGCAGTGGCCACGTTGCTGGTCGAAGGCCGTGGCTCGATGGGGGCGGTCGGTGCATTGTTTCAGTCGAAGAACGGTCGAGCGTTGACCACTGCGGCAATTGACCGCCCACTGTTCGGCCGCTTTGGCTCCGAGCCGGGTGAGGAAGTGGTGGTGCGTTGCCGTGGCGAGGAATCGGTGGAGATCCACTGCCATGGCGGCCACGCGGCCGTGGCGAGGATCGAAGGTGAGTTGGCCCAGGCCGGCGGACGGGTTGTCTCCTGGGGGAATTGGAGCGACAAGCATCATGCCGACCCGATCACCGCGGCCGCCCATCGTGCCTTGGCCGAAGCCCGTACCGAGCGGACTGCCGCGATCCTCTTGGACCAGTACCATGGAGCCCAGTATCATGGAGCACTGCGTCGAGCGTTCGACGAAATCGAGCAAGCCGTGGGAAATGGGGACTCGACCGGGGCCGACCGGCTGATCGACACGCTGCTGGGCCGGGCTCGGTTGGGGCAACACTTGATTCGGCCTTGGAAGGTCGTTTTGGCGGGCAGGCCGAACGTGGGTAAGAGCAGCCTGATCAATGCCTTGGTGGGCTATTCCAGGGCGATTGTCCATCGTACGCCCGGTACCACACGCGACGTAGTCACGGCCACGACCGCCATGGACGGCTGGCCGGTGGAACTCTCCGATACGGCCGGACTGCGAGCGGTCGACCAGAGCGTGGAACGGGCCGGCGTCCGGGCGGCTCGCCGCCAATTGGCCGAGGCCGACTTGGCGATCCTGATCTTCGACTCCAGCGAATCGTTCAGCGAGTCAGACCAATCGTTGCTGGACGCCTGGCCCGAGAGCCTGGTGGTGCACAACAAGATCGACCTGCCCTGCGCGGCCGACCGACCGACATCCGGCCTGGCCACCAGCGCCACGACGGGCCAAGGGATCGAGCGGTTGGTGGCGACGATTTCCCAGCGGTTGGTTCCGGAGGCTCCGCACTCTGGTGCGGCCGTTCCGTTCACCACCGAGCAGATCGAGCAGCTTGCGGCGTGGCGGTCATGCTAGAGCGCGCCCCATGTCCAGATGCTGCATGTTACCTATCCTAGCCCTCTAGGCGGCACCTATATCCTCTCGGGGGTGGCATTTTCAAGGTTTTTTTCCTGTTTTTCAGCAAAACCGGCCCAAACGGTACATTTTCATCTAGACCTAGATTGCCAAGAACGATTAAAGTACCAGGCCTTTATATTGCAGCCTTAGGTGACAGTATTAGTTCATTGTCTTTCCCCGGGGGTGCACTTCGGAAACTCCGGAGTCCGATCGCCGCTACGGCGGCTTGCTGGCGAAATTCATGGAGGAGCACGCCATGCGCTTCACGACGGTTCTTTGGGCACGAAGCCTTTCGATGGGTGTCGTTATTTCAGTGACCTTGGCTTGCCTGCCCGGCGCGGCACAACAGACCGACCCACCTGAGGACGACGCGGCAAGCTCGTCGCGGAGCGTGACGGCCGAAAGCAAGGAGAACTCGGCGGCTGTCGAACCGGCCATATCGGAACCGGTCGTATCGCAACCAGACCAATCGGTGATCAAGTTTTTCGACAACAGCTCGAGGCCGGCGCGGGTGGACGCTCGCGACTCGAAAGAACGGGCGGTCGAGAAGCCCATGCAAACCGCGACCGAAGAGGAGCCGCTTGAACCGGTTGCGGATTCCGGCAGCGCAGGTCCGGCGAAAGTCGAGGCGGCCAGTTTCAACGGGGTCACGCCCGGTGTGACCACGATGGAGGAAGTGGAAGAAGCATGGGGCGCACCGAAGGAGATCAAGTTGGATGGGCCACTGGTGATGGGCCTCTACTCGGTCGGCCCCTTCGAGCAAGTCGAGGCCAGCTACTCTCACGACAAGGTCACTTCGATCGTGGTCCGTTTCGAGAAGGGTTTTCCGGCCGCCAACTTGGCCAAGCAACTCGAAATGTCGGACGTAAGCCCGGTGCTGGTCTCCAGCGAGTTGGGAGAGATCCTCGGTCAGGCCTATCCGGAGCGGGGTGTGTTGTTTGCGTTTGCCCCGCGCCAATCGGAAGAGGAGCCGGCCATGCAAGTGGCCGAAATCATCCTCGAGCCGATCAGCCCCGAACCGTTCGTGCTCCGCGCCGAAACGAATTTGGATACCAATTACAAATCGAGCCTTAGCGATCTCGAGCAGGCGTTGAAGCTGAATCCGAAGATTGCCCGAGCCCAATGGCTGCATGCCCGGGTTCTGGCGGCTATGGGCCAGTTCGATCAGGCCATCGAGGCGGTCGATCGGGCCGTCCGGCTGGATAAGGAGAATCCACAGTATCTGGTGACTCGGGCGAAGATCCTCGGCCAGGTCGGCCGGATTGAGGAGGCCGTCAAGGATGCCGAGAAGGCCGTCCGGACGGGCAAGCGACGACCGCACATCCGCGCCCGGGCCTTGTGCCTGTTGGGCGATCTGACGGCTTCCGGCCCCCAACCGGATTACAAGTTGGCGATCAAGTATCATACGGAAGCGATCCAAGCGGCCGATCCCTTGGCCACGAATCGACACCCGGCGATTCGGGTGGCGGCCAAGGAAGTGATGGTGGACGCCCATCTCGGCGCCGCGCACGACATCGCCTGGGGGAACTGGAAAGAGAAATCCGCCGCGGTCACCCGATGGCTCACCCAGGCCAACGCTTTCGCCGAGGAACTGATCGAAAACGAGCATGGCTCCGCCGAATACCGTTTTCGTGTCAGCACCCGCGCCCTGGCGGCTTGTGTCGGCGTGCAGGGCCGAATGGATCCGGAAATATGGATTCGCGAGGCGATCCGTAGCGGCGACCAACTGATTGTCGCTTCGGAAGACATGCATTACAAAGCGCGATTCCAATGGGACTTGGGTATGGCGCTGTACGACGCACTGCAGATCTATCAGATGCGCGACGACCACGACTTGGCTTTACGCTACGGCGAACGGGCCATCGAGTATCTCGAAAAGGGTGACCAATACAAGCAGTCGGCCGTTTCCGCGTACCTGTTGGGCCGGTTCTATTTCCGCTTAGGCGCCATCCACGCCATCCGCGACCAGAACCACCGCGTGGCCATTAGCTGGTTCGACAAGGCGATTCCGCTGTTGATTAAGCCTGTGCCCGACGAAGCCGTCGACGACCGAGGCCGACACGGCGAAACGTTCGTCAGCATGGCCGTCTCCTATTGGGAATCGGGCCAACAAGAGAAGGCCGTCAAGTTGACCGAGCATGGTGCCAAGCAAATGAAGAAGGCCATCGAAGAGGGGATCTTGGAAGCGTCGGCTTTGGCCGTCCCCTACAACAACCTCTCGGCCATGCACCGCCAACTGGGACAGGTCGATCAGGCCACCGAGTTCCAGAAAATGGCCGCACGTATCAAGCGGACCAAACTGCGGTAGACCGGCCGACGGCCAGTAAAATCGAACGAACCTCAAAGACCCACGGGCGATTGTCCGTGGGTTTTTTGTAGGGTAGACGTGCGAGGGACTTGGTGCGAGAATAGATATGTCATGTTGATACGACTCCTACTGCTGTTCACGATCGTTCCCCTGATCGAACTGACGCTGCTGTTGCAGTTGGCCGATTGGAAGGGTTGGTGGCTTACGGTTTGTCTGGTATTCGGCACGGGGATTGTCGGCGCCATGCTGGCCCGATATCAGGGCCTCCGCTGCATGAATCGAGTGCAAGAGGAACTCTCAGCCGGCCGACTGCCCGGCGACCCGATGATCGACGGCCTGATGATCCTGGTGGCCGGGGCCCTGCTGGTCACGCCGGGAATCCTTACCGATCTGGTGGGGTTCGCCCTGCTGACCCCCATCTTCCGAAGTTGGATGCGACGGTATCTGAAGCACCGCTTCGAAGCCCGCATTCGAGTCGTTTCTGCGCAGCATGGCTCCACTGCCCCGCGAGATCAGGTCATCGACGTACACGTGATCGAGGCAGACTCGGAAGACGTCGAAGAGGAAAAAGGCTGATTCTCCCGGCCCGGCGTCTTTCGGAACCCTGTCCTTGGGATTCGGGTCTTGGTATACTTAAGTGGCGGGAGAGAATCCCGAAACTCCGAGAAGCCTACCGATCCTGAAGGCTAGTAGATATCCACCATGAGCGTTACGCTGAATTCCCGAACGAGCCCTTCTTACGAGCTCGATCCCTATAAGTCGCTGGAAAACGAGGTGCTCGTCGAGCGGATCAACGCGGTTCGGGCCGAAATGGGTTCGCGGCTGTTGATCCTAGGCCACCACTACCAGCAGGACGAGGTCGTCGAGCTAGCGGACCTTCGCGGCGATAGCTACAAGCTGAGCCAACTGGCGGCCGACAACGAGGACTGTGAGGCCATCGTTTTTTGCGGTGTCCATTTCATGGCCGAGACGGCCGACATCCTGGCCAACCGACCCCAGCGGATCACCCAACGCGACGGGCGGCGTGTGACGGTCGTATTGCCCGACATGGGGGCCGGTTGCTCGCTGGCCGACATGGCCGAGATCGAACAGGTCGAGGACTGTTGGGACCAATTGGCCGACGTGATCGACGTCGACGACCTGATGCCGATCACCTACGTCAACTCGGCGGCCAGCCTGAAGGCCTTTTGCGGCCGGCATGGCGGGATCGTCTGTACCTCGTCCAACGCCCGGGCGGCGATCGATTGGGCATTCGAGCAACGTCGCCGCGTGTTGTTCTTCCCCGATCAACACCTAGGCCGCAACACGGCCCGGGCTATGGGCATCCCGCTTTCGGAAATGCCCGTCTGGAATCCTCGCAAAGATTCGCTCGGCGGCAACGATGAGCAAGCCATCGAAAACAGCCGCGTCTTGTTATGGCAGGGCCACTGCAGTGTGCACCAGATGTTCACGCCGGCCCACGTCGATCAGTTTCGCGAGAAACATCCCGGCATCAAGATCCTCGTGCACCCCGAGTGCATGATGGAGGTGGTCGACAAGGCCGACGTGATCGGCTCGACCGGCAAGATCATCCAGGCGGTAGAGGAATCGCCCCCGGGTACGAAGTGGGCCATCGGCACGGAACTGCATTTGGTCAACCGCCTGAAGCACGAGCACCCGGAGCAAGAGATTCACTTCCTCTCGCCGGTCGTCTGCATGTGTGCGACGATGTACCGCATCGACCTGGCCCATCTCTGCTGGTCGCTGGAGAACCTGACGGCCGGCACCCCGGTCAACGTAATCGCCGTCGACGCCGAGACGGCCCGCTGGTCCCTGGCCGCGTTGGAGCGCATGCTCCAGGTGAAGTGATCAACACAAGGTGCCACTGGTGGCTTGTCCACCAGTGCTTCTCTTCACCCAGCGTTTACGTCTTTCCCTCTTTTTCCAGTCGGGCCAACTCAAGTCGCGAGAGTTTTTCTACTTGCTTCGCGGGCGCCGCGGATTGGGGCATTTCGGCTGGGGTCGAGTCGATTTCGGTCGCCTCGGGCTCCGGGGTGTCGACGACCTTCAGGTCGTCCATGTCGATGTCGTGCCAACTCGTATCGCGATCGCCGAACTGCACCAGTGCCCGACCGTTGAAGTTGATCGTTTTGACCCGGCCTAGGGTCCCGGCGAACCGCACGAGTTCCTCTCGCCGGTCGTCGACCGTGACTTGCTGGCCGGTGTACTCTTGTCGCATTTTGTCAACGCGTTCTGGAAGCATGGTGTGGTAGTTTCCTGTGTGGTGGTTTCCTATTTCGATGTTTCTTTTGCGCGGAATCGCAAGTAGGCTTCGAGGAAGCCTTGGATATTCCCGTCGAGCACGCTGTTGAAATTGCCGACCAGATGACCCGTTCGGGCATCTTTCACGCGCTGGTCGGGATGGAGAAAGTAACTGCGGATTTGCGAGCCGAAGCCCGTCTTGGGCATCTGGCTGTATCTGGCCAACTGCTCGGCCTCGCGCTTTTCCTCTTCCACGCGGGCCAGTCGGGCGCGAAGCATCTTCAGCGCGGTAGCCCGATTCTTGTGCTGGCTGCGTTGAGTTTGGCACTGCACGACGATGTTCGTGGGTAGGTGGGTCAGCCGGATGGCACTGGAAGTTTTGTTGACGTGCTGCCCGCCTGCCCCGCTGGCTCGAAACACGTCCTCGCGAATGTCCTCGTCGCGCAGCTCGACGTCGATCACGTCGTTCACCTCGGGCGAGACGTCGACCGCGGCGAAGCTGGTCTGGCGTTTGCCTTCCGAGTTGAACGGGCTGATGCGGATCAAGCGGTGCATGCCGGCCTCACCCTTGAGGTACCCGTATGCCATCGGCCCGCGCACGCAGATCGAAGCACTGTTGATACCCGCCTCGTCGTTGTCCTGGCGGTCGAGCAGTTCGGTCGAATACTCGGTTTTTTGGGCCCAGGACAAATACATTCGCAGGAGCATCTCGGCCCAATCGTTGGCGTCGGTGCCTCCGTCCCGGGCGTTGATGGTCATGATGGCCGCGTTGGCGTCCAACGGACCGCTGAGCAGGGCTTGCGTTTCGAGTTGCTCGGTCGATTGTTCCAGGCGATCGAGTGCGTCGGGCACCTCGGCCGCGAAGCCGTCGTCCTCCTGGGCCATTTCGATCATGGCGGCCAGATCGTCGGAAGCGGCCAGGATCTCGTCCATGGGGCGAAGCACGGCCTTGAGCCCCTTCAAGCGGCCGACGACCTCTTGGGCCCGTTCCTGGTTATTCCAGAAATCCGCCGCCCCCATCTCCTTCTCGATGGTCTGCACGTCCGATTGTTTCGTAGCGTAGTCAAAGGGAGTCCTTTAGCTGGAGAATCCGCTGGCGGATCACCTCGGCCCGATCGATCAATTCTCTCTCCATGGTACTCCTCTTAATCCCAACGGGAAAATGATTGCGTCATAAGCAGAAATCCCCCGGTCGAGCCGGGGCCCAAACTGCCAGCATTACATTATAGGCGAATAGCTGGGCGGAATGCTAGGTGTCCCGCTCAGAGTCTGCCCATCAGGTTCAGCGCGTTGACCGTGCGTTTCCGCTCCTCGTTTTCGTCGTTGACCCATTTACACCAGTTCTTCGCACGATAGAGCATCTCCCCCCCAGAGGGCAGGCACGACACGGGCCGCAACTGGGCGGCCAACGGGAAACTTCCGTGATCTTTCGGCACCGTGTCCGGTTTCTCGTGGCACCCGACGCAGCCTTTGCTCTCGCCCGGGCGGACGTAGTGCCAGTTCAACTCGTTACCCACCACGTAGCCGTCGGCGTCGAGCACCTGGATGTGGAACAGGCGATCGGCGGGCAGTTCGAGCGAGAACGACCCGTCGGGGGCCACCGGCACGGCGCCGAGAATCCGTGCGGTCAGCCCGCCGTGGTTCATCCAACCTTGGCCGCCGTTGATGCCCGTATTGTGGCGGGCGACCATCGGCAGCCCTTCCACGATCCGTATGTACCGTCCCCGATCCTTGACATCCTGGTGCTGCGTGTTGTAAATCGAGGAACAGAACAGCCGGCCCGTGTAGGACTCCTGCCGGGTCGAAGGCGAACTGGCCAACACCGGCGGAACGGGTCGTGGAGCAAGCGGTCGGGCTTCGAGTTCAGAGGTCTCCGGATCGTTGTAGATCAACGTCAGATCGCCGCTGGCGATGTCCATCCAGTAGAGCCCATGATCGACCGGAGCCCAGAAGTAATCATGGTGGTTCCCGATCAACTCGGCCGGACGCTCGCCCGCCGAGCAGAGCAGCGTGTCCTGATCGACCGGATAGGGCGAGGTGACCGCGATCTTGTCATCTTCGCGCAAGATACGATCCTGGTAACGCCCCGGCCCGACAATCATCGGCCCGCAAAACGAATTGATCAGGAATGTCTTGCCGTCCAACGGCTGCGGTTGGGTGATGCAGAGTTGGCGGTGGCGGATGTATTCGGGCGTATAAGCCGTCCCCGACCCCTTGGGCGAAATGTTTTTGATCCAGAACTCGCGCCGTTCGGGACCGTAGAGGACCTGATGGTCCGTGCCGTCGGGCAGACAGGATTCCAGCACGAACTCCAACTTCGGCAGCGAGTAGAAACCCTCCAGCCGAATGAACAAGATCCGGCCGTCCGTATTGACCACCGGTTCGCTGTCGCGGGCACAATTGAAGCCAATGCAGTGGATGTCGGTCCCGTCGGCGTTCATCACCGCCACGGCGGTCGAAAGATACCCGTGATATTCGTCTCGTGCGCCGACTCGCGAGGTGCAGAACACGATGCGTCCGTCGGGCATGAAGTTCGGCTGCACGTCGTGATACGGACCGTCGGTCAGTTGACGGATGCCGGACCCGTCGACGTTCATCTCGAAGAGGTGCCACCAGGGTTCGTTCTCGCCTTCGCAACGCGAGAAGAGGATCTTGCGACCGTCGTACGACACGCGCAAGTCGGCCACGTAACCGTCGGTAAAATGTGTCAGCGGCGTGACTTTTCCGGACGGTTCGGGCGGCTCGAGTCTATAGATATTCGATCCGACGCGATAGGTCGGCCCCTCGTCGGTCTGGTTGTAGGCCTGCATCGTGGCCGAGAACATCCAGCCGGCGTTGGGCGGAATCTTGGGGGCCTTGATGAACACGATCGCCGGAATCGGCCCCTCGCTCTTGGCCGTGACCTTCACCGGAGCCAGCTTCTCTTGCGTCGTTCTCGGTTCGCGCCGGATGCCCTGTTGTTGGAGGCTCTCTCGCGCTAAGAGGCGGATGTTGTGGAACGGGTGCGAGACCTCGGCCTGCCGCAAGGCGGCCAGAGCCGAGGGAGTTCCCAGATCGACCAGCGCCCGGGCGGCCGCATGTTGGATCTCCATGGCGTTGCGGTCATTGTTGAGGTACCGAACGAGCAAAGGGACGCTCTGCTGGTCACCCAGCCGGCCCAGCGCGCGGAGGAACGCCTCTTTGTAACGAGGGCACGGATCGTTGTACTCTTCGTGCCCTCGGGTGCTAAGCCTGTCCAAATCCGGTTCGCCATAGTAACTGAAATACCCGTAGTCGGCGTCGTCGGGGGCCTCTTCCAACAGACGGCTGATCGGCCCGGCGGCCTGCTTGGCGTCCAGACAGATCAGCGTCTTGGCCGCGTTGATTCGCACCCAAAGGCTCGGGTGGGTGAGCAACTCGATCACCAACGGGATATCCTCTTCCGCCCGGCAGCAACTGAGGATGATTTTCGCCGCAAAAGGCGTCAACAGGGCGTCGGTCTTGTCGGCCAGGCCCTTCGCTGCTTTGACGAGTTCCTTTCGGTAGGGCAGGTTCGAGGGAACCTTGCGATCCAGGCCCAACGACCAGAATGCCGCATCGACCACCGCCTGCCGGACGCCCGCCCTATCGAGCAGCCAGGCGCTGATCGGTTGCCATGGCTCGATGTCGTAAGCACACACACCGTCGTAATCCAGCGGCATATTCGAGATGATCCGGGGGCTGATCTTTCGCAGCTTGGCGATCGTGTCCGGATGCGAGAAGTCGATCCGGCTTAGTGCGAAGAGAATCGCGTAGGCCGTGCGTGGCGTCCAGATCTTTCCGCCGCCGCCGAAGTCGTAATCGTTCGGGTCGCGCTTGTTGACCATATCATGGCCGTTGCCGTTGGGCATGCCCGGCAATCGGGCGGCCCGGTCCAGCCGGTAAGCATAATCGGGCAGGACCGTCAACAACGCCATGGCGGACTCTTCGTCGCCAAGATCACCCAACGCATCGGCCGCATAGACGGCCCATTGCGGATTCTCCAGCAGCGAAATCAACAGTTCCCGGGCTTTATCGCCACCCAGGCGGCCCAACGACCGGATGCCCGCCTGCAGGAACAGCCGCTCGTGGCGGTCGTTACTTGCACGCTTCACGTAAGGCCGCAAGGCTTCAATTAACACGGGCACCGCACTCTCACGCTCGCCAATGACGCCCATCGCCCGGGCGAGCCGCTCCTTGGCAAGCCACGGAGCATCGGCCGCGTAATCCTTGGCCAAGTCGTGGGGATTCAATGACGCGATCCACTGGTTCCAAACGACCGCCTGCTGTTTTCTCTTTTCCGGCGAGCCCATGCTGTCAAACGGGAACTCCTGCCCGGTCAGGTTACCCAGCGAGATCCAGGCGGCCTGTCTGACGCTCCAGTCCTCGTCGTACATGGATTTCAGAAGCGCAATCAGATGATTTCGGTTGCCCGTTCTTCCCAGGTTCATGGCGGCTTCGCATCGGACCTTGGCCCGAGGATCGCTCAAGAGACCGGCCACGCGATCGGCCGCCTCGTAGGCTCGCATCTGCGAGAGGTTCCGCAATGCCACACAACGCACCTCGGCCTTGTCCGAAGCAAGCAATGCCGCTTGTTCTTCTACCTGACGCTGAAAAGGGTTCTCGGCAAACGGGGGCAAGGCAGCCGGCTCGACCCACGGCGGTCCGGCCGGCGCGGGCATCTCGGGAAACGAGTCGAGTTGCTCCTCCGAAGGGCTCACGGAGAAGACGGCAATCTCCGACGCGCCCGGATTGTGCGGCCCGTGCGAGTTGAGAAACTTCAGCCGGATCTTTCGCACGCTCCGCTTCTCGATCGCGATCCTTTGCGGCCCGTGGGCCATCTCGAAGGCCCCTTTCGCGACCGGGGTCGTATCTTCATCGAGATAGACCTCGTAGTCCTTCCAGCATTGATAGAGCACTTGGGCCGTGCGGCCGAAGTAAACAATCTCGGCCACCTCGACCGGCTGATCCCACGCGAGCGTGAACTCGGCCTGAGGTCCCGACTTTGCCCGGTCGATGGCCCAGGCCTGACGGGAATCGTTCTGCGAGCCCGCCTCGGGCAACTGCTCGTCGACCGCGAACTGGGCCGTGTAGTTGGCATCGAATTCCGACGTAGCCGAGACCTTCGCTTTCGGCGCCAGGTTCTCGGGCCAGGCCGCTTGGGCCATGCTAGCCGAGAGCGTCAAGGCAAGTAGCCCACTCGCCCAGAGGATGGTTCTCACGGTTTTGCGAATGTGGTCGATCTGGCCTCGTGTCATGGCACTCCTCCTGGCGTGGGGTGGATTCAGCGAAGCCGTATTATACGGTATTGCACCTGCCAATGCCAGTAAGGAAAGATTTGGGAAAACCCGTTTAGCCACCGCGGCCACGCGGTGTTAGCCGGCCGGCACCGCGTGGCCGCGGTGGCTAAACAGAAAACTCCCGGAATCACGCAAGGCTGCTTGGCCCACTTCCACCACCCGCCCCGGGCCGATAGACTTTTTACATGGCACGAATCGTTTTGGCAATGTCTGGCGGGGTCGATAGCAGTGTGGCGGCATGGCTGCTGCAGCGCACCGGGCATGAAGTGCTCGGGCTGTTCATGCGGCATGGGCAGCAATTCGAGGCGACCGAGTCGGCTTCCCATAAGCAGGGCTGTTGCAGCCTGGCCGACGCGGCCGATGCCCGACGCGTGGCCGAGGTGCTCGAGATCCCCTTTTACGTGCTGAATTTCGAGAAGGAGTTCGACCGGATCGTCGACTACTTCGTCGAGTCGTATACGGCCGGCCGCACACCCAACCCGTGCATCGTGTGCAACAGTTGGCTGAAGTTCGGTAAGCTGTTCGAGTATGCCAACAGCGTCGATGCCCAGTTCGTGGCCACCGGCCATTATGCCCAACTGATCGACGTACCCGACTCGACCGAGCCGGCCCTTTGTCGTGGGCAAGACGACGGCAAGGACCAGTCGTACGTCCTGTTCGGCATCCAGCGCAGTGTGTTGCCGCGGTTGAAGTTTCCCGTCGGCGAGTATTCCAAGGACCAGATTCGAGAGTTCGCCGCCGAGTTGAAATTGCCGGTCGCCGAGAAGCGCGACAGCCAAGAGATCTGTTTCGTCCCCGACCAGGATCACGCCCGATTTGTCAAGGAACATCGTGGCGAAGTCGACACGTCCGGCCAGATCGTCACGACCGACGGCACGGTGGTCGGCCAACACGACGGCATCGAACGATTCACGATCGGGCAGCGCAAGGGGATGAAGGTCGCCTTGGGCGAGCCGCGTTACGTGATCCGCATCGAGCCGGACACCCGCCGCGTGGTGATCGGCCCACGCGAGGAGCTTGCCCGAGTCGAACTGACGGCCACCGAGGCCAACTGGCTGATCGCCGAGCCGGTCGAGCCTTTCCGTTGTCAGGTGAAGATCCGTTACCGCAGCCGAGCCGTCGACGCCACCCTCACCCCGCTTCCCGAGAACCGTTTCCACGTGAAGTTCGACCAGCCGGCCCACGGCGTAGCCCCCGGCCAGGCCGCCGTCTGCTACGACGCCAACCGAGTGCTGGGCGGCGGCTGGATCGAGTAGCAATCACCATCCAGTTTAGCGGTCGCCGGCACGGCGACCTTATTGCGGCACGGGCCGATCCATGGCCCAGAAGATTGCATTGACCAGCAGTTGACGGAACTGAGGTTGCTGGAAATCGTCCGGATGGCCCAAGGAACTGTAGAATAGCCGGCCGCCGTGATGGGTTCGGATCCAGGTGGTCGGCTCGCGACGGTCTTCGGCCTGGCCCCACGTCAGCACGGTGGCCTGCTGGTCGATCGGTGAAACGTAGTAGAGCGAGCCCGTGCTGTGCCACTTGGCCGGCTCGATCCCGGTGAGGATCGGATGCTCGCCGATCAGTTCTATGTCCGAGCCGACGTCGTTCGGCCCATGTCCGTGGTAGTTGCCGCCGAGCACTTCCGGGTCGAACTTGGGCCATTGGGCGTGACCTTCCGGTACGTCGCCGTGCACGGCAAAGGCGTGGCTGGCGGTCCGCAACGCGACGACCGGCTTGCCCGCGTCGATATACTTGCGGATCATGGCCAACTGCTCGGCCGGCAGGGCCAACCGCCGGATGTAGAGGACCATCACGTCGGCCGCTTCCAGTTCGCTCAGGCCCGGGATGTCGGCCTGGCCCTGGCCGTGGGCGACCGTGCAGTGGCAGCCGTACTTCTCGCGTAGCATTTGGGCGAACTCGGGCAGCGTCTTGTCGGCATGGTAATGATCGTCGCTGACAATGAACGTTACCTGCGGCCGCTTGTCCTGCTGGAACCGCGCGGCCGGGCCACCCAGCAAGTCGCTGCTGGTGATGGTTCGACAGACGTACTTCTCGATGTGTTCGAGGATCAGTTCCGTACCGCGGATGTGGCTCACGTGCGGCGTCATGCGGGAATTGTACATCGTGTCGGTCAGGTCGCGGACCAGCAGCACGTTCTTGCCGAAGCGGACCAGGTTCCGCAGCCCGAACGGTCGGCCAATCACGCACATGTTGGTATGCACGCCGACCATGATCACGTTCTCGATGCCGCGTTGCTGCATCAGGTTCCAACACTCGACGCCCGAGTCGGTGATCGCGTCCTCGTCATGGATCTTCAGCACGGGCGTTTGCCGGACATCCATCTCGCGCATGGGGCATTTCGGCTCGTCGTCGCATCCGCCGTCCGACTGATCGATCGGCCAGGTCCCCTTCGCTTCCGCTTCGATCTGCTTGCACCAGCCGCCGATCCCTTCCGGTAGGTTGACCGCCTGGGGTGCGTTTTGAGCTCGCTTGCGGGCCGGGTGGTCGGCGTAGTGTTTCATGCCGTTGCTGGGCGCGTGGATGATCAAGGCGCCGCGCTCGCGGACCGCGGTGATGAACCGATTCATCCGCGGGGCCATCTGTGCACCACGATCACAAGCCCCATCGCACCAATGCCGGGTCCACATGTCGCAAACGATCACGGCCGTTTTGCTGGGGTCCCAGTGGACCGTTTCGTAAACCGGCTTGAATTGCCCATCTTCCACACGGCCGCGGGTGAACAGTTCGAGCGTTGGCTCGCTGGCCGAAGCCAACGAGCCCAGCAGCAACAGTGCCAGTAGTAGAGCGTTGCGAGAGCAGTTTCTCATGGTGACGTCTCTTCTGTTTAGCCCGGGCGGTCACACCGGCACTGCAAAGCCGCAAGCGGCCTGGGGGGTCACTCTTCTAGGTCGACGATCTCGGTTAGCGTGTGGGTGACCAGGACGTCGTCTTCGATGTAGACCTCGGCCGTGATGCTGCGCAATACCTTCAATACGTCCAAGATGGTCGCCACTTGCTCGCGAGCCGGGCCGGGCTGGACAAACGGGTTGTCCGCGCTGGCTTCGAGGATCTGCTCGACCGCCAAATTCACCCAGGGTGTGGCCGCATCGACCAGGCCGGCCCAATTGATGACCACGGCCATCGCACGCGGTCGCTCGGCGTCGATCAAGACACCGCGGGCAGAAAGCGGCGTGGACTTCAGCAGCCGCTCGCTATGGCCGCGTGAGATCGAGATCGTGCCGACCGACTCGGCCAGACTGAAGTTCGGTACGATCTGCTCGTCGAGCCCCAACTCGCTCGGCAGTTTCCACCCGTAGATCGATCCCGCGTCGGTCTCGGTCACTTCCGGATCGGGGATCGCATAGCCCTCGGGAATCTCACCCGGGGCCAGCTCATGCGCGATTTCGACGAGTTGGTCGGCCACGGCCTTGTACTCGCGGTAGGCGCTGCGCAACAGCTCGACATCGGCCACACCAAAGACCAACGCCGGCTCGAACATGGGCATCGGCTCGTCGGTCTCGGGCATCTCTTCGTGGAACCGCTGGCTGGTCAGCTTCGCGTCGAGCACGAAGCCCGTTTGGCCTTCGATCCGGGCGGGAATCAGTAGCTCGCGATTGGCCTTATCGAGGCGCTCGATCAAGGGAAGCACTTTTTCCGCCACCTGCTCGAACTGCCGCCGTTCGTTGTCCGACATCTGAGGCAGGATCAGGTCCTGGAAATAGCCGTAGCCCACTTTCAGCCACTCGACGATTGTGTCGTAGTCTTCCGGCGGGAAGTTTATGCGGCAGACCAAGGCGAACAGGGGATCGCCGCCGAGGTGGTTCAACAACTCCAGCGGCTTCGAAGCGTTCCAGAGCGAGTGATCGCCCCAGGTGTATTGATATCCCTCGATGCCTCGGTCGGTCAGGAAGCCCACACTCGCGACCGGCCCCCGCTCGGGGATCCGCTGCTTGAGTTGCTGGCCCAACTTGGCGGCGTCTTGACGGATTCGCTCTTGCAGGTCGGCCGGCAACTCGGTCTGGGGCAGCACCTCGCCGATCACTTCGAGCAGATCGTCGACGTCCTTCTTGCTGGTGGCAAGCGCGGTCATCAACGGTCCGCTGACATAGCCGATCGAGGTGAGCCGTTGCTCGGCGAATTTCTCCAGCGGCTTCATCTCCTTACGGCCGGCCAGACTGGGGCCGGTGCCCAAACGGGTCAAGGGCTCGGTCGAGGAACCGATCGACAGCAGCAGGTAATCGTCGCGCACCCCCAGGGCCACGACCAGGGTCATCTCCTTGGCCCGCGCGAGAAGCTTATCGATGTCGATGTCAAACTCCCCAGCCGCTTCGCGAATTTCGTCCAACGGCACTTCATCCCAGGGGATCATCGACCCGTCGAGCGAAAGGGTCATATACTCGTGATCGCCGATCGTCGTTTTCTCGAAGCGTTCCTGTAACGCCGGCTGCTCGGCTAGCACGGTCTGGATCGCGGCTTCGAGCTTGGCGAGTTGTTCGTTGGCCTGATCGGCATCGCCCAGCTTGAATCCGAAGACCGTGCCGGGGATTTCCAGCCGCTCGGCTTCCTCCGCGAGAACCGAGAGGGCCAACATGGTTTGCAACTCCTCTTGATTCACACCCCGGGCCTGTCCAGTGATCTGCAGTATGACCGGCCCGTAGCGCACGGCTCCGGCTACCTTCTGGGCCAACGCCGTGAAGTCGACATAGTCCTCTTGGCCGTAAAGGAACATCTCGTGCGAGCCCATATCGGCCAGCAGATCGATCCACGGGCGCAGCTCGGGATCGGCCTGGGCGTTTTTGAATTGGCCCGCGGGACTCTCGGGATCGGCCGCCCGCATCTGGTAGAACCCCTTGGCCATCTTCACCCAGGGCATGTCCATGATCCGCCCCCACGCCCGACTCTCGGCAATGGCCTCGAGCTGTTCCCGGGTGCGCAGCATGGTGCAGTAGAACGCGGCGTCCTCGGGCACCAGCTTCAACGACGTGTCGAGATCAGCGAGCCCTTCGGCTTCAGCCGAAGGAACCATCAGACCAGCGGTGGAAACAAGGATCAGCAGCACGGCTGCCAGAACGCGGCGAAGTTTGACGGTCAAGATACGATCGGCCATGGGAGAGTCTCCTTCTTAGGGCAAGGGAATTCGGTGTCAAGCCGTCAAACGGGGCACCGCATCAGTCGGGGCCGGACGGCAAGTTCACACGAGATTCTACCTTACAGGCGCGGCAAGCACAATCGTGCTTGTCACGGAAGGAGAAAGGGCCCCTTGGGGAGCGTCCGGCAGATCCCACCGACGCAGTCGGTGGGCTTTGTTCTATCCACTAACCACTAACCACTGCCCACTAACCACTAACTCCCGCCCGGCTCGGTCGGCAGGTCGCGTGGATGGGGTGGTTTGGCGGCCGGGGGGAGCGGTTGGCGATAGGTCTCGGTCCAGGCTTGCCGCTCTTCTTCGGTGGCGTAGTAGCGGAGCCAGATATCCGGATCGCTGCTCGGGCCGGTGCAGTCCCAGTGCAGATAGTTACCCGGCCAGTCGAGCTTCTTCTCGCGTGCCGGCAGGATGTCGCGGAAGATCAGACAATACAGATCGTGATCCGAGAGGTGATCGGTGAAATCAAGCACGATCCGCTGATCGTAGAGCCTGTGGACCACTTCCCAGAGAATCTGCTGCAAATCGTCGTCGTCGAGGACCTCGGGCCGTGGCGGTCGCAACTCGGGATCGAACCACCGATAGATCGGCAGCACGGGGGCCTGTTCCCAGGCCAGCATCGCGGCCAGAAAATCGTTCTCGGCGGCCAGCGTAAAGTGCCGAACGTTCACCCGACTTATCGATTCGTCGAAATAGCGCTCCAACTCGTCGCGCAACTCGGCGTTGCGAAGCAACTGGGCAACTTCATCGGGCTCTGGACGGCGCGAGTCGTACATAGAATGAGCACTCCCCAAATCGTAATTGTGGCAAATCGTTAAGGCAGCAACAAGACGTGTCGACAAAGGTCGGCCCCTTAACTGTCGACTCTAACAAGAGATCCACAAAATTCCAAGCGCCTGGCGCGCCCTAACTCGGGTTTCTTCAAGGTTTTTTGCCGTCGGGTCGCTACGATCCAAACACTCCGTCGTACAATCGGCACAGCCGGAAAAGTTGACCGTCGAAGCCGCAAATAGCGGTTCGGGTGGCTCTCGGGGCCGCCGGTTGGCATAATGGGGCTCATGCAACGACTGGAACTTACACGGCCGACGCCCGAGGAGAATCTGGCACTGGACGAGGCGCTGCTCGAGGAGGCCGAAACGGCTGCCGAGCCGACCGAGACGCTCCGCCTATGGGAACCGGCCGACCCGTTCGTCGTCCTGGGTCGATCTTCCCGGATCGACGGTCAAGTGGACCGCCAGTCATGCCTCGACATGGGGGTACCCGTGCTCCGACGCGCCAGTGGCGGGGAGGCCATCGTCGCCGGGCCGGGCTGTTTGATGTATGCCCTGGTGCTCAGCTACGAGCGGCGGCCGAAGTTGCGCGCCCTGGATCGGGCCCATCGCTTTGTGTTGAGTTCACTCCAGGCGACCTTGGGGCCGTTGGTCTCAGAAGTCACCTGCCGGGGGACCAGCGATTTGGCCCTAGACCGGCTGAAGGTCTCCGGCAACAGTGCCCGGTGCCGGCGCCGCCATTTGCTCTACCATGGCACGTTGTTGTACGACTTCCCGCTGGAACTGATCGGCCGCTGTCTGAAGATGCCCTCGCGCCAACCGGACTATCGCGCCGGTCGGGATCACGGCGCCTTCTTGACCAACCTGCCGCTGTCGGCGGCCACGATTCGCCGCGCGGTGATCGAGGCGTTCGAAGCCGACGAAGTTCGCCGTGATTGGCCCAAGGAACTGACGGCCCGACTAGTGGCCGAAAAGTACGGGCAGCCCCAATGGAACGAGAAATTATAGAAACTGCCGCTTGCGGCTTTGCAACGCCCCGCCGATGACTACTCCATCGGCTTCACCGGCACTTCAATCAACTGCGGCCTGTCACCGGCGAGCGATTCTCGCACCCGATCGCTGAGCTCGTCGGGATCCTCGACGCGCGAAGCCGCCACACCCAGCGCTTGGGCCAGGCCCACGTAATCGACGGCCGGCGAGTTTACGTCGAGGCTCTCGAACCGATTGTCCAGGGCTCGGGGCAACTTCATCACTTGGGCACAATCCTTGAGGATCCGGTACTGGCTGTTGTTGGTGATAACCAGCGTGACCGGGATGTTGTAATGGGCGGCCGTCCACAGCCCCTGGATGCCGTACATGGCCGACCCGTCGCCGATCACGCCCAGCACGGGCCGATCGGGCCAGGCGAGCTGCACGCCGATCGCACAGTTCAACCCCCACCCCAACGCCCAACCGCGATGGGCGAAGTAGCCGTCGGTATTCTTCAGCCGCCCGGTCCGCTCGAAATAGGCCCGGGTTGTGGTGGGGGATTCCTCGATCACGGCCACGTCGTCGGGCAACACCCGAGCCAGGCTTTCCATCACGGAGGCCGGGGAAAACGGCCGGTTGCCAAGCTGGCTTTCGGCCTCAAGTTGCAAGGCTTCCCGCGATCGGGCATGGACCTTTCCACGGGAAGTCGCCCGAGCCTTGGCCGCCTCGACTTGCGCGGGCGTCATGGCTTGATCCAGCAACGAGGCCAATTCGGCCAGACCGGGCTTAGGATGCCCTACCACGGGGACCTCGACTAGATAGTTCTTACCCAACTCCCACGGATCGTCGTCGATCTGCACCAGCCGGATATGCTCGGGGATCGGTCTGTCGGGCTGGTGGTAGATGTATTGCTGCATGGTCTTCATGCCGGCGATCAGCAGCACGTCGAACTCGGCCAGCCGATCGCGTACCTCCGGCGACCAATAGGGCAACAGGTCGGCCGCCAACGGATGGTCGGACGGGAAGCTGCACCGCCCGTGCGACGTGGCCGCCTCGTGCATCACCGGCGCGCCGAGCCGCTCGGCCACGGCCACCAACTGGTCGACCGCACCGGCCTCGGTGATCCGGCTGCCGACCAGGATGCCCGGATTCTCGGCCTCGGCCAACACGGCGGCTGCGCGTCGGATTGCTTCGATCGGCGGACGAACCTTCTCGTCGGGCAACGTCGGCACGGTCGTGTCGAGTTCGGCTTCTTCGGTTTGGATGTCGACCGGCAGGGCAAGGAAGACGGGTCCGGTCGGCGGCATCATGGCCGTCTGCACGGCGCGCCGGACGGCCGAGGGGATGTCCTCGACCCGTTGCACTTCGGCGGCCCACTTGGTCCAAGGCCGGACCGTTTCGACCAATTGACCCCAGAGGATCGGCTCCTCGAACGCGAGCCGGCGATCTTGTTGCCCGGTCGTGACGATCAACGGCGTGCCCTCGCGGAAGGCGTTGTAGAGCATCCCCATGCCGTTCCCCAACCCGCATGCAATGTGCACGTTGACCACGCCCGGCGAGCGCGACGCCTGGGCGTACCCGTCGGCGATGCCCAGCACGGGCACCTCCTGTAGGGCGAGGATGTACTTCAATCGATCCTGGTCGACCAACGCATCGTTCAATGGCAGCTCGGTCGAGCCGGGGTTGCCGAACAGGTATTGCACGCCGCATCCGGCAAGGATTTCCAGCAGTGCGTGAATGCCGGTGGTTTTCATGGGTTGATGTCCGTGTCTGTTTGCATGTTCTAGGTGTGCCACTGCTTCGCAGAAGCAGTGTGTTACCGGAAGAACCCAGGCAGCACTGCTTCTGCGAAGCAGTGGCACACTTTCTTTAAGTGGCTGCTAAACTGCCTTGCGCAGAGCACCAGTCTACCCGTGCCGGGGCGCAAAAGAAACCCACGGGCGGGAAACCCGTGGGGTAAGCGATTCTTTTGAAAAAATGGGCCTTTATCGCTGCTTGGTCTTGGGCGATTTGGCGACCGTGGCGGGCGACGATTTGGCGACCTTGGCGGGCGACGGTTCGATGCGGACGGTCTCCGAGATGATCTGCGATTTGGGGATCCCCATGCTATTGGTGTCACTAGTGCTTGTTGTGCTATTCTGTGCCTGTCCCTTGCCGCACGTTTCGCAGCCACCGGACACGGCTTGGCTGGCGTGGTGACCGTCGTGCCCCTGGCCGCAGGTGGAGCATCCGCCGGAGCCCGAGTAGTTGCCGTGGTTGTCGCAGGGATCGCACATGTCGGGCGGATCGCCGTGGAAGTCGCCCCAGTAGACGTCGCCACAACCGTCTCCACACCAAGTATTCACGCTGAACAGCCCGCTGATGCAGCTCAGCAAACCGCACGGGCTGCAGGAATCGCACCCTCCGCAAGAAGAACCACACGTCGTTCCGCACGAGTCGCAACTCTCGACGCCGCAGCCGTCTCCGCAGCCCGAAGAGCATCCTCCGCAGTCGGATAGGCTCGCGCCGCACTCTTCGCAGCATCCCCCGGGCATAGTTCCCGGGCCAAACGGACAGCAGAGGATTCCGTGGCACATTCCGCAGCCGCCCCCGGCGGCCAGCAACCCACACAAGAGACTGATGAGCAAAATCCGTTTCATGGTTTCGATCCCCTCGCATTGAAATCTGTGCAAACCCCGCCCTAGTATGGACGGTCAACAGTTCTTATCGGCCGGATAATCGGAGAAATCGAGATAATCGGCAGAATTGACAAAGCCTTTGTGGGGCCGCTATACTGCCGAGCTTACCCAGACGCCCAGAATGAGCTTCGCGGAACGCGACCTATAAAGCCGCGACCGCTGGTCGCGCCCTGTGGCCATGGGTATAGAGAAGCAGATGTCGTCGCCGAAAAGCCCGCCGACCCCCTCGGCGGGATCCCCCTTCGCGCAGTCCGGGGCTTTGACACGGGGATTTTCGGCGGCTGCTAGACATCATCGCCGTGCCGGCGACGGCTAAACGGCGGATCACCTTGGCCGCCGACGACCGTTGGCGGCGGTTAGAAAACGGACGTTGCCCGGGCCTAAGAGTTGATCCACCCGGGTGCACATCTCCTCGTTGACCGCCACGTGAAACTTCTCGCACTGGCAAGGGACCCGGCAACCTTCGGCCAGATCGATGACCAATTGCAGCTCGGCGTTGCCCGGATAGCCGCGAAGAATCTCATGGAGTTGCTGTAGTCCCTTTTGTCCGTGATGTGCCTCGGAGACGCGGATCTTGATGCCGCGGGTGAATCGGGATCCGAGGTCCTCCAGGGGGATCAGTTCGTTGACGATCAGGTTGGCCTCTTCGCTGCCGGGGCGTTTGTCGATCGCCCCGCGAACGGCCACGATGGCGTCGCCCTGGACCAGTTCGCCATAGCTGACGAACTGCTCGGGCCAGAGGATGCAGCGCATCATGCCGTCGGTGTCTTCCAGGTCGAACATGGCGTATCGACTGGGGCTGCCCGGCTTGGGGTTCTTGGTGTGCGAAAACTTGATGGCCGAGAGCATTCCGCCGAGCATCACTTCGGTACGATGTTTCAGGGCGGCCGCTTCGGTCGAGGTGTGCGAACAGTAGGTCGACAGCATTTCGCGGTGCTCATCCAGCGGGTGGCCGCCCAGATAGAAGCCGAGGACTTCTTTTTCCTTGTTGAGTTGATCGCGCTCTTCCCAGTCGGGTACGTTGGGCAAACTGGCGATGGCTTCTTCGTCGTCATCTTCCTGTTCGTCGCCGAAGAGCCCCATCTGCCCGCTGCGCCGGTCGGCGGCGGCGGCCGCTCCGCTTTGGATGGCCCGATCGACGGCCGCGAACAGTTGGGCACGCCGGGCGCCCAAGGAGTCGAACGCGCCGGCCTTGATCAGCGTTTCGATCGTCGAGCGGTTGACCGTGGCGGAATCCAGGCGTTCGCAGAAATCGAACAGGCTTCGGTACGGGCCGTCGGCCTGGCGCGAGGCGGCAACCGCATTGGCCGCCGCGATGCCGCAGCCTTTGATGGCCGAGAGGGCGAAGCAGATCTTGCCGTCGGCCACGGTGAACTCGGCCGACGAGCAATTCACGTTGGCCGGGACCACCTCGATGTTCATCCGGGCGCAGTCTTCGAGGTGTTCGACGGTCGAGTCCTTCTTCTTGAAGTTTCGGCCGGGGATGTCGCTCGATAGCAACGCCGCCATGAATTCGACCGGGTAGTGGGCCTTCAGGTAGGCCGTCATGTAAGCGATCAGCGCGTAGGCCGTCGAGTGGCTCTTGTTGAACCCGTAGCCGGCGAACTTCTCGATCATGCCGAACAGTTCCTCGGCCCTTCGTTTGGCGAGCCCCTTTTTGTGAGCGTTTTCGATGAACTCCTCGCGGAACTTGGCGATGATCGGCAGCTTCTTCTTGCTGATGGCCTTGATGCACGTGTAGGCACTGGCCAGCTTGATTTCGCCGAGGCGGTTGAGGATCCGCATCACCTGTTCCTGATAGACCATCACGCCGTGGGTCTCGGCCAGGATTTCCTTCATGACGGGGTGTGGATACTCGGGCGTTTTGCGGCCGTGTTTGAATTCGATGTAGTCGTCGACCATACCGCCTTCCAGCGGGCCGGGGCGATACAGGGCGTTGGTGGCGATGATGTCGCGGAAGTGGTCGGGCTTCATCCGCTGCAGCAGGTCGCGGATCCCGCCGCTTTCGAACTGGAAGATCCCCTTCGTCTCGCCGCGACAGAAGACGTCGAAAGTGTCCTGGTCGTCGCGGGGGAATTTGTAGGGGTCGATCTTCTTGCCCGTTCGCTGCTCGATCAGTTGGACCACCTTCGAGAGGATCGTCAAGTTGCGCAACCCCAGGAAGTCCATCTTCAACAGCCCGGCGTCCTCGACGTCGTTCATGGCCCATTGCGTGATGATTTCTTCCTTCTTGGGGATGTGTTGCAGTGGGACATAATCGGTCAGCGGGCGGTCGGCGATGACCACGGCCGCGGCGTGCGTGCCGACGTTTCGGGCCAGCCCCTCGATCTGCATGGCCAGGTCCAATAGCTCGCGGACTTCGGGGTCGCCCTCGTAGGCCTTTTTGAGTTGCTCGCTCTTTTCCAGGGCCGATTTGAGCTTGATGTTCAGTTCCTCGGGCACCATGGCCACGACGGCGTCGACCCGGGGGATGGGCAATCCGAGCGCCCGGCCCACGTCGCGAATGGCCGCCCTGGCCGCCAAGGTGCCGAACGTGCCGATCTGGGCCACGTTGGCCACGCCGTACTTGTCCTTGACGTACTGGATCACCTCGCCGCGACGCTGCTGGTCGAAATCTATATCGATATCCGGCGCCTCCAGTCGACTTTCGTCGAGGAACCGCTCGAAGAGCAGGTCGTACTCCAACGGGCAAACGTGGCTCATGTGCAGGGCATAGCAGACCAGCGACCCCACGCCCGAGCCACGGGCGGTGGCCTCGATCCCGCGGTTGCAGGCGAAATTCACGAAATCCCACACGATCAGGAAGTAGTTCGGAAACCCCAGCTTGTTGATCACACCCAGTTCCCGATCCAGCCGCTCGACGACTTCGTCGGAGAGTTGGCCGTCGACGCACCGCTGCGGGTTGTCGGCATAGCGCTCCTTCAAGCCCTCGGTGCACAGCTCGCGGAGATAGTCTTCCGATTTCTTCTCATCCGGCGGCGTAAAGACGGGAAAATGCCGGGCGCCGAGTTCCAGTTCGATGTTCACGCTCTGGGCAATCTCTTGCGTGCGAGCCACGGCGTCCTGGTGGTCGGGAAAGGCCGCGTACATCTCCTCGGGACTGCGCAGGTGGAACTCGTTGGTCTCCATCCGCATCCGGTTCGCGTCGGTGCGGAACTTGCCCGTGTTGACGCAGAGCAGGATGTCCTGGCCTTCCGCATCCTCGCGGTTGACGTAATGCACGTCGCTGGTGGCGACCAGGGGGATGTCCAACTGTCGAGCCACCTCGACGGCGCCGGCCATGGCTTGAAGCTGGATCGGCAGGTGGTTGTTCTGAATCTCGATGAAGTAGCGATCGCCGAAAAGCTCGCGGTACCATCGGGCAACCTCCAGAGCCTTTTCCATGTCGGGCTCGGCGCCGCGGGTCAAGAGCCGATTCAACTCGCCGGACACACAACCGCTGAGGCAGATCAGCCCCTCGTGGTTCTCTTGGAGCAGTTGCTTGTCGATTCGCGGCTTGAAATAGAAGCCTTCCAAGAACGCGGCCGAGGAGAGTTTCAACAGGTTTTGGAACCCGGTGCGATTTTGCGCCAGCAGAGTCAGGTGGTAGCTGGTCTCCTTCGTTTCTGCGTCGGCTTCCCTGTCAAATCGGCTGCCGGGAGCGATGTAGGCCTCGAGCCCCAACACGGGATTGATCCCCAGGGCCTTGGCCTGGCGATAGAACTGCAACGCACCGTGCAAGTTGCCGTGATCGGTCAGGGCCAAGGCGTTCATGCTCAGGGCATGCGCCCGTTCGAGCAGCCGGTTCGTGGTCCCAGCCCCGTCCAGGAGGCTATAGTGGCTATGACAATGCAGATGGGCAAACGGCGGCGTACTCACGGAAGTCCTCCATTACTTACTTTGCGACAACCAGGGCACGGCATTGTATCAGGGCGGGCGGCCGGAGTGTAGCGACCCTCCAGCGGTCGGAAAGACGGCTTTTCCGGGGGGATTCTTGCCTTGTTTGGGTAAACTGGGCCTTTCTGGGGGGGGAAGAATCGTGAATTATCCCGTCATTGCGACCGATAAAACCGTCAGAAGCTTGTTACTGTCAAAAGGGGGATAGGCAGATGAGTTTGGCGGTTGTCAAGGACACCTATGAACGGCTAGGACAGGAGGACCCGCTTTTCGCCGTCCTGTCCGACAAACGACGTCGACACAACCGCTGGGACCCCGAGGAGTTCTTCCAGACCGGACGCCGTGAGATTCGCGAGGTCCTGCAGTACGTCCAGGCCCTGGATTTTCCGTTGGACTTCGGGCGGGCGTTGGATTTCGGTTGCGGTGTGGGGCGGCTCAGCCAGGCCTTGGCCGAAGACTTTCGGCAAGTGGTCGGAGTGGACATCTCCGGCTCGATGATCGAAAACGCCCGGCATTACAACCGCCATGGCGCCCGCGTAGAGTATCTGGTCAACTCGACCGACCGCCTACTGACCCTGGACGACGACTCGTTCGACTTCATCTACAGCAACATCACGCTGCAGCACGTCCCGCCCGGCCCGGCGGCCAGCTACATCCGAGAATTCATACGCGTGTTGCGACCCGGCGGATTGGCGATCTTCCAAATCCCCAACGGGAAAGCCTATCGCGAAGGCTCGCTCGGCGCACGGTTCTACACGTTCCGACACCGTTACGTACGTTGGTGTTGGAAACGTCTCCGCGGCCGGCGCCCGGTCGAGATCCACTACATACCACGGCCGACGGTCGAGCGAATCGTGGGCGAGTCCGGCGGACGCATGTTCGACGTGGTCGACGTCGGCCTTCGCCGTCGCGGCAAGAGCTACCGCTACTGCGCGACGAAGTAAGATCTACGGCAGCCGCTCATTAAGAAGTGGCAACTCTCAACCATCGCGTGTGCCACTGCTTCGCAGAAGCAGTGCCGTTCTTCCTGTTGGGTGAGAGCACTGCTTCTTCGAAGCAGTGGCACACGGTTGTTGGACGGTTGCTTAGAAATTGACGCCCATGCCCAGGGCCCAGGAGTCGAGCGACTGTTCCAGCACGATGCTCTGCCCGCCCGGGATCTCGCTTGCCGGGATCGGGCCGCGGATCGAGTTGTCGAGTCCGTGGATCCAGGCGAAGTCCATGGAGATGGCGGACGTCATCTGCATCGAGAAGCCCAGCGAGATCTGGTGCTGATTGATTGCCGGTAGTTCGGTGTTGAAGAGGGTCAACGGTGCGGGAATCGGGTTCTCGTTGAAGAGGTAGCCGGCCCGCAGCTTGCACCGCTGGCCCAGTTGTCGCTCGATGCCCAAGGCCACCGCGAAGATGCTTTCCCAACCGGTTCCGCCCTCGATGACTGGCTGGCCGAACGTTTTCGCGTTGCTGTACTCGAGATAACGGATGTCGAGCGCGAGAGTGGTCCGCTGGAATCCGTGATAGGCGGCCCCCCAGGAGACAATCCACGGAAGTGTCAAGTCGAGCGAGATGTCCCTCGGCACGTCGTTCTCGTCCAGGGCGTTCCAGCGGAACGTTTCGAACCATTGCGTGCTCTTGTAGGAGAGCCCGAAGGACCAGCAGGGGTTCAACTCGTAGTAAAGCCCTGCCTGGAACCCGCCGCCCCAAAACGGCCGCCCATGGGTCGCCGACGGAAATGAGCCGTCGCCATTGGGTGCAAAGAAGGCCGGGTCCAGGGAGAGCATCATGATGTCGATCGTGGGACCCGCGCCCACCGCCAAGCGGTCGGTCAGTTGCACGGAGATCATGGGGGCAATCTGCAAACAGGACGCACTGGCGTACTGGTTGGTCACCGGAGACAACGGAGGTCCGGCTTGCCGGCTGGGGAAATTGACCGCGCCGCCCACCAACGCGTAAACACCCAGGCCCGTGGTGATCGGCGAATCCTCTTGATGGTAAACCATGGCGATCGTCGGCGCGGCGGCCACGCCGGTCTGGCTGAACAGTCTGCCGGCCGGGGGTAACGGTTCCACGTCCACACGCGTGTCGGCATAGATCAACTCAGCGCCGAAGTAGACCTCGTTGCCCGGCAGACCGCTGATGGCGGCCGGATTCCAATAGCCGGCCCCCGCAGCGTCCAGCGGCGCGGCGGTCGATGCCCCGGCCATGGCTCGGTTGGCTGGTCCGGCGCCGGGCATGACCAACCCCTGAGCCCAGGCAAGCGAGGGGCAAATTGACCAGACAAGGACCAACCTGAAGGTCAAGCGAAAGCGGTTGAACATCTCGAAGGCTCCGTTGAGTTTAGCCACTTACAGCCCCTGCCTTCGTCTTTTTCGGAACAGACCGAACGACCGCTAGCACCTTTCCAGCCCGGCCGGTGGATCCGGCATAATGAGCAAAATCGGAACCGGGTGACGTAGGCGGGACGGGAGTGTCAAAACGTCAGTAACCCTTCACGCGTTTTCAGGCCCGTCGGGACTTCCCCGACAAGGTCTTGCCGTAACCCACAGCAAGATCATACGCCATCCGCTCCCCGGACACAATCAGGGCAAAAAACGCCGGTCTGACAATACCTTCTGGCAGCTTGGCCTACCGTTGGTTTCAGAGTCGCTCCAAGCCGCAACGCGGCGGCAGTCAATAGCCCAGGGCGTGAGCCCTGGGAATGTGGGTCAGATATAACGCTGAGCCCCTTCGGGCAACGCTGTGAAGCATTTCTAGGCGGCGATTTGATCGTTGAGTTTTCTCAGTTTTCTCTGTTCTTTACGGTTGAGTTTCCTGACTTTTGGTTGCCCTAACGGCTTCTTGTCGGGGTTCT
>SDBV01001785.1_pt1 | contig 32180 bp, 23 predicted proteins | sample 2277081 | NCBI WGS metagenome assembly SDBV01 (sample SAMN10402039, study PRJNA504765) | marine sediment metagenome | isolation source: marine sediment core GS10_PC15, 223 cmbsf | place: Arctic Ocean: Southern Knipovich Ridge | collected 2010 | reverse complement strand
GACCGCGGCGACTCCTGGACCACCATCAGCCCCGATCTCTCGCGCGGCCGGGATCGTTTCAAGCTCCCGCTGATGGAGCGGATCTGGAGCATCGACGCGCTGTGGGACCTCAGCGCCATGTCCTGGTACGGGAATATCACGTCGATCTCCGAGTCGCCGTTGCAGGAAGACCTGATCTACGTGGGCACCGACGACGGCTTGATTCACGTCACCGAGGACGCCGGCCGAAACTGGCGGAAGATCGAATCGATCTACGGTGTTGGGGAGTTCGCCTTTGTGAACGACGTAAAAGCGGACCTGCACGACGCCGACACGGTCTATGCCGTGCTGGACCACCACAAGACCGGTGACTTCCGCGCTTACGTCATGAAGAGCCCGGATCGGGGGCACACCTGGACGCCGATGACGGGCAACTTGCCGGATCGGCATATCGTCTGGCGGATTGTGCAGGACCACGTAAAACCCGATCTGTTCTTCATCGGCACGGAATTCGGCCTGTTCTTTACCATCGACGGCGGTAAACAATGGACCAAGCTCACCGGGAACGTCCCCACAATTCCGTTTCGCGATCTGGAAATCCAAAAGCGAGAGAACGACCTGGTAGGTGCTTCATTCGGCCGCGGATTCTTCGTGCTCGACGACTACACTCCGCTGCGGTCGGTAAGCAACGAACTGCTCACCGAAAACGAGTTTGTGCTCTTTCCCGCAAGGAAGTCGTTGCTCTACGTGCCCGCCCGGCCGTTGGGACGCGAGAAGGGAAGTCAGGGCGACGCCTTCTTTACCGCAGCCAACCCGCCGTTCGGCGCAATCTTCACGTATTACCTCCGCGACGACCTGAAAACGCGCCGCCAGGCGCGCCACGACAAGGAAGCCCGGGTCAAGAAGGCCGGGGGTGACAACGCCTATCCGGGCTTTGATGCCCTGAAGAAGGAAGAACGCGAAGAAGACCCGGCGATCGTGTTCACCATCACCGATGCCGCCGGACAAGTCGTCAATCGGGTTACCGGGGAGACATCGGCGGGCTTTCATCGCGTGGCGTGGAACTTGCGGTACGCTCCGCCGACAACCGGGGAGAGCAGCGGGCCCCTGGCGGCGCCGGGGACCTACACGGTTCGCGCCGCTAAGCGTGTAGATGACCGCGCCGCCCCGCTGGGCGAGCCACAAACGTTCGAGGTGGTGGCCGTCGGCAAACCCAGCTTGCCGCCCCAGGATCGCCGGGAGGCGCTGGGATTCCAGATCCGGGCCGGCAGGCTGCTGAGCACGGTAGTGGGCGCAAACGGGAAACTCCAGGAGGCCCTGAACCAACTGGAGGAAATCAAGACGGCCATTCGGGAAGCGTCCCGGGCGAACATCGGCCTGGTCGACGAAGCGCGGAAGCTGGAGCTGGAGTTGCTCGACGCGCGCGACCTTCTGACGGGAGACACGACGCTGACCAACCGCAAACAGACCGCGCCGCCGTCCATCGTGCAACGCGCACGGAATGCCGTCTCGGGATCGCTCAAGAGCACTCATGGCCCAACCAAGACACACCGCCGCGAATTCACGATTGCCCGGCAACAATACCAATCGCTGGCCCCGAAACTGACCCGGATGCTCGAAGTAGATCTGGTCGCGCTGCGGAAGAAGCTCGACGAGGCCGGCGTGCCGTGGACCTCAGGTCGCCGCGTCCCCAAGCTGAAGCAGTAGAAAGTCGAGCGCCGGCGGTCATCTTGGACGGTCAATAACGCCCCACCGCGACGGCCCAATCGGAGGTAGCGGGCAGCCTGATTGTTTGGTCTGCCGGAGGGAGCAGACCCAGGTCGATTTCGCGATACTCCTTGGCCGTATCCACGGCCACGGCTCGCAGAGGGGACCGTGCAGCGGAGAGATTGGCGCGAACGGAATCCGTCTTCTCTCGGTAGAATACGTACTTCGTGTGATCGGGTGTCTTCAGGCAGAAGCCGTCGGTAAGGTCGCTGGCCCGCACCATCTCCAGAAGGAACCGCTTTCGCCAGAAATCGCGGATGCAACGCAACTGTTCGGGATTCGGATAGGGGTGCGGACTGTCGGGATAGAAGCCGTAGAAGCCGCCCATTCCCCCGGCCATGGTCTGCCACCAGAGGAGCCGCCGAGTCCCGTCCATGTCCAGCTTGAAGCCGTCGCGCAGATAGCTGTGTCTCTCTTCGTAGAAATGCGGCCGGTCGCGGTCGCTCTGAAGATCGTCGACGATTTCCCGGTAGTCCTTCGGCCCGTGCGCCGTGGTGGTAAGCCGGACGCCCCGCCCGAAGCCGTCGTACGAGTTGATGTTGTTCGCTCTGGGCGGTAGCTTGTGGCCGCGGGCGCAGAGCAGGTGATCCCAGCCCATCCGCTGGTGTAAGAACTCGGACCAGCGGTCAAGCTGCGGCCCCTTGGTCCATTCGTGCAGGTCGAAGCCATAGCCCATCGACCAGCCGGGAAGCGGGCCAAGACGGGCCGCGATGTAGCGCTGAAGACGCCGGTCGGCCGGTCCGTTGATCCCGCCCACGCCGATCGGCGTCCACTTGCGCGACTCGTCGCCCCAGGCCCAAATATGCACCCGGCATCCACGTCGGTGGGCCGCCGTGACGGCCTCTTCGAGCACCTCGAACGTCTTCGGATCGGGGTTCTCGCTATGGTGTTGGCTGTACTTCAGCGCCCCGTAGCGAAACCAGTTGTTCACGACGTGCACGAAAACCGTGTCGAAGCCGTGTTTGCCGGCGTCGTCCAGGTACGACTGGAAATCGTCCGGCCTGTCCGGCAGACCGATGATTGTGCCGGTAAACCGCCTCCGGCTCATGTAGACGTTGAAGCGATACGCCGCGAGACGTCCGCCGTCGCCAAGGGGAACGGCGAACCGGTTTCCCTTGTGCGTGAGGAAGCCCTTGATCTTCGAATCCGGGTTAGGGCGGACCGTGACCGTGCCGCTGTGGCCGTTGAGTTCCGGATCTGTGGCGGCCGTTTCGAAATCCCACCGCCCCAGCCGCGTTGCGGTGAAGCGGAACTTCCAGGTGCCGTCGCCCGCGTAGAACATCTCGGTGGTCCGCGTCTCGCCGCTGGTGGCGTGCGAGAACTTCACCCGGGCGACCACGTCGAACGGATTACCTTCGCACGAAGGGTTGTCCAGCGACCACTCTTGGTAGAGCCAGATGGTCGCGTCCCGCGATCCAAGCTGGGCGGCATGCAGCGGAAAGGCCGACAGCGCGGCAAACCACGCCATGGGGAATGCGAATTTCACGTTCGCTCTGATCACGAGTGTTCTCCCGTTCTGGGCCGGTGTTGCCATCATCGGCGATACGGCTTGTCCACCAGCGGCCAGGTGCCGGTCGGTGATTGCGATTCTTGTTGTCTCTGCGCGTCTTGTTCAGACTGAACCCTTGAAACAATATCACGCCGACGTAGATGCCGCGCTGCCGGGCCGCCAAAACGCGTTGGCGAAGGCGCTTGAAATACTGTTCGTTGTACTTTGTCAGATCGAATTTCGCCATGCCGTCGAGCGCCTTTCCCAGCCCGGTACGGCGATGCGGCAGCGGTGCGTGCCGGACGGGCACGTGGCGCGGGACGAACTGCATCCCCTGGGCGTGCTCCCAGGCCCAAAGGCGAATGAAATTGTGGCCGTGCCGCTGGAGGAATCGGTACTCACTGCTGAGCGTCTCGCACGATTTTCAGCCGTACCCCTGCCGCGCAAGCTTCCACCCCAAGCCCGACGCGAGGTTCGCCCGTGATATTCCTGCACCATGGCCGATCGAGAGTGAAGGCCGGTTTTTGCAGTGGTTGCAGGTTGCCTTGAACCGCACGGAGACTATCCGAATAATCCACGGCTTGATCTCCCGAGTGCAACAACTCGGTGGGGCGAATCAATAGATCTTCACTTCTGCACGCCGCTGGCAGCCTCCCGGCGCCGGCGCCGCTTGCTATCCGGCGCCTTCGGCGGCCTTCCGCTACAGGATGAACTTACTGAGGTCCTCGTCCTTGGTAACGTCCTCCAGCCGCTCCCGCACGTAGGCCGCGTTGATCTTCACCCGGCCCGTCTTCATCTCCGGTGCCTCGAAGCTCAACTCCTCGAGCATCCGCTCCAGGATCGTGTACAGCCGCCGGGCCCCGATGTTCTGGGCCGTCTGGTTGACCTCGAACGCGTAAGTGGCCAGCGCCTCGACCGCGTCGTCGGTAAAGGTCAGCTTCACCCCTTCCGTCGCCAGTAGGGCCACGTACTGCTTGGTCAACGCCCCCTTCGGCTCGGTCAGAATCCGCATGAAATCTTCCTTGCCCAGGTCTTGCAACTCCACCCGGATCGGAAATCGCCCCTGAAGCTCCGGCATCAGCTCGCTGGGCTTCGCCCGGTGGAAAGACCCCGCCGCAATAAACAGCACGTGGTGGGTTTTTACGAAGCCGTAGCGGGTCTGCACCGTGGTTCCCTCCACGATCGGCAACAGATCGCGCTGCACCCCCTGGCGCGAAACGTCGGCCCCGTGGGCGTGCTCGCTGGCCACCACCTTGTCCAACTCGTCCACGAAAATAATTCCCGTGTTCTCCGCCAGCTCGATGGCCTTGCTCTGAACGTTCTCCTGGTTGATCAGCGCGTCGCATTCCTGCTCGAACAACACCTGGCGGGCCTCGCCCACGGTCATTTCCCGCCGCGCGGCGCTCTTCGGCAGGATCTTCTCGAACATCCCCTGAAGATCCACGTCCATCTGCTCCATCCCCATCGCCGTGAACATCATCGGCACAGACTTCTGCTCCACCTGAATCTCCACCCGACGCTGGTCCATCTCGCCCGAGGCCAACATCGCCCGCATCTTTTCCCGGGTGCGTTCGAAACGTTCCGGTGAGTTCGGCCCGTCGGGCAAAGAGTCGAAAGCCGGGGGCGTGGGAACCAGCAATTCCACCAGCCGCTCCTCCACCCGCCGCCGGGCCTCGGCCTCCACACCGTCGCGCTCCTGCTCGCGCACCAGGGCGATCGCGTTCTCCACCAACTCGCGGACCATGCTCTCCACGTCGCGCCCGTAGTAGCCCACCTCGGTGTACTTCGTGGCCTCCACCTTGATGAACGGGGCCCCGGTCAACGCCGCCAGCCGCCGGGCGATCTCCGTCTTGCCCACTCCCGTCGGACCGATCATCAGGATGTTCTTCGGTGCCACCTCCTCCCGCATATCTTCCGCCACTTGTTGCCGCCGCCAGCGGTTGCGCACGGCAACGGCCACCGCGCGCTTGGCGTCGTCCTGGGCCACGATGTGGCGGTCAAGCTCCGTCACGATTTCCCGCGGTGTCAAGTCTCGCACGCCAGTTCCTCCACCACGATGTTTGCATTGGTGTGCACGTCGATCTCCGCAGCGATCTCAAGCGCCGTCCGTACCACCTCCACCGCGCCCAGGTCGCTATGCGCCAGCAGCGCCCGGGCCGCCGCCACCGCGTAGTTCCCACCCGATCCCATCCCCAGCACCCGGTCAGTCGGCTGGATCACGTCTCCGTTGCCGGTAATCAGCAGTGTATGCCGGGCGTCGACCACCGCCAGCAAGGCCTCCAAACGCCGGAGCACGCGATCCGTCCGCCATTCCTTGGCCAGCTCCGTTGCCGCCCGTGGAACGTTCGACGGATAGTCCTTCAACTTGGCCTCGAATCGCTCCAGCAACGCGAACGCATCCGCACTCGCACCCGCAAAGCCGGTGATCACCCGCTCGTCCATCAGCCGCCGGATCTTGTTCGCATCGGCCTTCATGATCGAATCGCCGATCGTCACCTGGCCGTCGCCACCCATGGCCACCACCCCCTTGTGGCGGACTGTCAGAATCGTCGTAGCGTGCGTCTTCATCCGTTCTTCCACTCCCAGGACCACTCATTTCGCTCACAACCAATCAACCAATATGGCCGAAAACCCGCCCAAGTGCCAGGGCAGGCGTTCCAGACCAGCCAATAAGTCCGAAAAGTCGGCTGGTCCAATTCGTGCGCGGCACCCCCCGGGCCGTTGGAGGCAAATTGGACCTGTCCCTTTTTCGCCAAACCCCCAGTAACCCCAACCACACCCGTGCCTCCCAGACCCCCAGACGCGGCCCACGGAGGTCCACCGCCGGGCAGGGTCGCAATAGCCTGGCGACCCTCGATTCTGCCGCCCACAATTGCTCAATTTTCCGAGAAAAAAGCTTGCGCCGGACACCCGCAAAGCCGGCCCGACTGCTCGGATTCTTCATTTTTAATCGTCGCGCCGATTGCAGGGATCGGGCGGCCTGGGTAAGATGGCTGGCGATCAAGGAGGCTTGAGCAGAGAGTAGATCGGTCAAGAAAACTGGCGAAGGTCGGTCGCACTGAGCTGATGTCGGCGGCGCTTGGCCCACCCGCAGGCCCGGCGCCGGGCAACATCCGCTCGCGGCGACTGGTAGGTTTTTTTCTTTCCTTGAGGAACAGGAGGATGTTCGGATGAGACGACGAATCGCTGTAATGTTGTTGGGTCTGGTTGCCGTGCTGTTCGTGGCGTCCGACTCGATCTGGGCGTGCAAGTTCTTCGACAACTGCCTCAGCCGCTTCCGCGCGCGCCGCAGTCGTGCGACGTGCTGTCACGTGCCCTGCTGCCCGGTCGAGCCAGCCTGTTGCACTCCGGCCGACGACGAGGCTGCCGCCAAGGCGCCAACCGAAGCCCCGGAAGCCGCCCCCGAGGAGGCTCGGGAATTAGCCCCGACTGAAGAACCCGCCGAAGAAACGCCCGAGAAACCCGCCGAGGATCCGGCGGCTGAGACGCCCGAGGCCCCAGCCCCCGAGACACCCGAGACGCCCTCAGAGGCACCTGCCGAGACACCCGAGGCGCCGACCCCCGAAACACGTGAGGCACCCGCCGCCGAAGCACCCGAGGCGCCAGCCATCGAGACACCCGAAGCGCCGACTCCCGAAGCACCTGAGGCACCGGCCATCGAAGCACCTGAGGCACCCGCCATCGAAGCACCTGAGGCGCCGACTCCCGAAGCACCTGAGGCACCCGCCGACGACGCCCCCGAGGCACCGGCTGTCGAGACCCCCGAGGCACCGGCTGTGGAGACCCCCGAGGCACCGGCTGTGGAGACACCCGAGGCACCGGCTGTCGAGACACCCGAGACACCGGCCATCGAGACACCTGAGGCACCGGCCGTGGAGACACCCGAGGCACCGGCCGAGATGCCTGCCGAGGAACCGGAGGACCCGTTCTCGCAGAACGACACGGACGGCTTCCGCGGCTTCACAGACGTCAGCGGCAGGTACCACGTTCAGGCAAGGTTCGTCAGTTTCCAGGACGGCGCGGTTCGCCTGAAGAAGTCCAACGGCCGCTACTGTCGGATCGCCGTCGAGAAGCTCAGCCCGGCGGACCGGACCTTCATCCGCCGTCAGATCGCGTCGATCGCCGCCGCCCGGTAGTACCTCATCGTAATTCAGTAGTTCCAAGTTTGCCATCCGCGAAACACGGGTGGCCGGGGTCGAGCGCAGCGAGCCCCCGGCCACCCCTCGCTCAAACTTGGAACTACTGTAATTGGATTTGTGGATCCCAGTGGCACTGGCGTCTCGCCAGTGCCGTTGGCCCGCACAGGCATTTTCCCCGTTTTGCCGGCGTACCACCGGCGAGACGCCGGTGCCACCCAACTGCCAGGAACGAGTGAAACGCGACACTAGCCCGCAGAGCCCTCTTCGAGTATCCTGCCCGGGATGAACGATAGCAATTCTCTTCCGCCCAGCCCCGAGCTGATGTCGGCGGCCGACACCGGACTATTGGTCGTCGACGTGCAGGAGAAACTGGTCCCGGCCATTACCGGCGCCGATCGAGTGGTGTTCAACGTGCGGCGGCTGATCGACGGGGCCGAGGTACTCGGTCTGCCCGTGGTGGCCACCGAGCAATATCCCCGGGGCCTGGGCCCCACGGTACCCGAACTGGCCCAACGGTTGGGAAACGTGCCCTCGAAACTCACCTTCAGTTGCGGCGGCTGCCCCGAGATCTTCCAAGACCTCGAAGGCCGAGGCGTCCACAAGCTGTTGGTCTGTGGACTGGAAGCCCACGTCTGCGTACAGCAGACCGTGCTGGACCTGTTGGCCCACGGATGGCGGGTCTACGTGGCGGTCGACGCCGTGGGCTCGCGCTTCGAGATCGACTGCCGCACCGCGCTGGGGAGGATGGATTCCGCCGGCGCCGCGCTGACCACCACCGAAGCCGCGCTGTTCGAGTGGTGTCGTGTGGCCGGAACGCCCCAGTTCAAACGGATCAGCCAATTGGCACAGCAGCAGGCACCGTAGCGCTGGAGGGCCTCAGCCGCCGCTGCAATTCACCCCAGGCCCAGGTCTTCGTGCCGTCGGGGCGAATCAGCCAAAAGCCCCGCACGTCGTCGTTCGAGTCGACCGGCCGGCGGCGTGCTTCGTTGCAGTAGAGCTGCCAGTAGACCACCCACGGGCAGCCCCAGTCCAACGCCGTACTGAGCACGTTGCCCACCGCTTGCTTCACCTGCGGCAGCGGCCGCTCGTTCTCTGGCGAGCCGAACTCGCCGATGTATACGTTCCGCCGCCCGAACGGGGCCCGGTCGGGCACCTGGCCGGCGATGTAGTCCAGGGCGGCCCGAAACTCCGTTCCGTCGTCTTGCGTGTCCCACGCCGAGTAAGAGACCAGATCCACCCGTGTATGCGGCAGAACCTTGTTGCTCACGGTGGGACGCCGCTGGCGGATCCCAATCTTCACCAGGTTCACCTCCGCCGCATGGAACACCCGCACGCCGTTTTGCCCCAGCTCCGCCCGGGCCTGATCCACTCCTGCCTGCCGGGCGCCCAGCCAGCGGATCATGCCCTGGATGGCCTGCGGCGTGGGATCCACCTTGGGGTTGAAACTGCCTCGGATCGCCCAGTCGCCCTCCCAGTGTTGGAGCACAAACGTCTTGCCCGTGCCGCGATACGCCGTCAACAGGTGCCGGGACAACTCAAAGAACTGCCGCTGCTCGTCCCGGGCCTCGGCGTCGGTCACCCCCCGCCGCCAGTAATGCTGAGCCCGGCCCGCCGCGTAGGTGGTCAGAATGTACGTGGTAAACGGCTTGTCGAACACGCGGCGGAAGTAGGGCGTGCGGGCCAGCTCGACCAGTGTCCGCGACTGCGGCCATTTCGAGTTGAAAGGATACGCCCGCCGCGCCGGATTGCTCGCCGGCGGCACCGTCAGGTAGAGCTTGATTACCCGGCTGCCCAGGGCCAGGATCTGGTCGGCTCCCTCGCCCAGGAATTCCTTCTCGCTCAGGCAGTAGGCCCCGCTGACGTGCGTCACCCCGATCACGTCGCGCAGTTCGCGCTTAGGCGGTTGCTGCCGGTCGTCGCCGACCGCGCCGCCCCCGGCCGGAACCAGCATCAGTATCACGAAGACCGCCGCAGGGCGGCGCAGGTCGTGTTTCATTGGCGGTTGCGCAGCAGGTTCAGCCTTGGCAAGCTGGTAATCGTCCCTTCAACGGATGTCCAAGAACAATGCAAGCTCTCGACTCCATAAGAATAGCCCCGTCCGGGAGGACGGGGTTCACGGCGGTCGCCACACCCCAAGCCCGCCCTTCCGGGCGGGGCTGTGCGCCGGTGCAGGGTCCTTCTTGGACGGGGGTCCTTGGTGGACAAGCCCTGGTCAATGCTTGCGCCTATCGGCCCCTGCTCGGTGGCCCACCCCTGCTCGGCGTCCCACCGCTGCTCGGCGGCCCGCCCCTGCTCGGTGTCCCGCCCCTGCTCGGCGGCCCGCCTCGACCGAACGATGATCCGCCCCCCTCCCTGCCCCGTCGTATCATCTCGAAGAACGCCGCCCGGCGGCGGGCAGCGTCTGCATCCGACGTGGATGAAGTCCGGCTCGGAGACGACGACCTCGTGGTAGTCCTGCTCGTACTACCGCCGATCTGGACCGACTCGCCCATGAGCGCCGAGAGGCCGTCTTTGATCATGGTGGGACTGACCTGAATCCTGACTGTCCTTATCACCTGGTCGCTCAACCCCAGGGTCCTCTGGTCGATTTTTGTGACCAGTTGCTCGACCTGTGTCAACAGCGGCTCGGGCGCGGCGACCACCAGCGAATTCGTCGTCCTGTCGACGCTGAGCGTCATCTTCTGGACCTCTTCGGTCGGGCGGCGGGTACCGCCGCCGCGGCCGGACGACCCGCGGCCGCCGCGGAGCATCTGCATGATCTGCTCGGGCGAGGGTCCGGAAGAGCGTCCGGAGGCGCCGCCGGCGGTTGCCAGGTTGGGCTTGAAGACGTCCTTTACGATCTGTTCGACGCTTTCGGCCGAGGTATAATGGATCTGAATGATCTTGGTTGTGGCGTTTGCCACGACGTCCTCGGGGCTCTGCGGCTGGTCGAGGATCCTGAGGATCTGTTCGATCATGTCCACGTCGGACTGATTGGCCTGGACGATCAGGGCATTGAGCCTGATTTCGGGTGTGATTCTGACGGTCCCGCTGGGCGTGATCGTGCCGCCGCCCCCTCCCAGCATCGCGCCGATGATGCCCCCGGCCGTGCCCCCCAGCGCCGAGCTGGCGAGATCACCGATCAGCGAGCCGCCCCGGCTCTCCTGGGCCAAGGTCCCGCCGCCGAAGATCTGGTCCAGCGTCTCCGCGACCGGCGCGGCCTTGGCGTACTTGAGGTAGAAGATCGTGGGGTAGGCGGACTCGTTCATCGTGCCGCCGGCCAGCGTGGTCAGCCACTCTTCGAACTCGTCCAACGCCTGACGGTCCTGCGAAGCGATCATCACCCCGCCGGGCGTGATGCTCACCACGATCGAGGGCAACTCCGCCGCTTGCCCTGGATTTACCGACGGTGGCGCCGGACCTGCCGGCTGCGTGGCCGCATCACTCGGCGACGGCGCCGGCCCATCAGCTTGAGTTGCCGGCCTTTCAGGCCGCGGCGCCGGTTCAGCCGCCTCCGGCTCGCCTTGGACCGTCTGTGCCGCGAAAAACACCCGGGCCCCGCCGAAAAGCCCCGCCGCCTTGTTCGACGCCGGCGGCGTTTCGACGGCAGGCGGCTTGGCAGCCGGCGGCGTGGGGGCCGGGCGGGTTGCGTCCGGGGCGGGCTGGTTCGGTTCGGGCACTCCTCCCATCGGCGTGCGTGTGCGGATCCCCGGGATCACCGCCGAGGGCGTCACCACCCGAATCCGGTTCCCACGCACCGCCGGCCAGAACTCCTGCAACTGCTCAAGCGCCAGCATGGTCGCCCGACGGTTCAACGGAAGCCACCGCACGTTACCGCCGAGACCGGCCGTCATCGGCCCTTGCGTAGTGTCGGTCTCGCCCATCTTCTCCAACAGCGTACGGATCTGCGCTATCTGAGAGGCCGTCCCTCTAATCAGCAGTTGCCGACTGATCGGATCGGCGTCGACCTGCGGCGCGTTGGGGTTGGGATCCTCTCCCCCACCGCCGAATAGCTTGTTGATCGACAGCAGGGCCAGGGTGGGATCTACAGTCCTCAAAAAAATCACCTCCACTAACCGCGAACTGCCCTCGTATTGCTCCAGGGTGGGCTTGATCAACGTGGCATGTTGCGAAGGCATGGCCAGGGCAACCAGGCTGCCGGTCTTCGGATCGACCGTGAGCCGCACTTCCGGCTCGCCCGCCAGCAGAGTCTGCATCACCGACAGCACCGACTGCGGGTCCGCCGTGGTGATCGGGTAGATCACCAGCTTCAACTCCTCAGCGGCCTCTCCCACTCCCGGCCCAATCTCCTCGATCACGTCGATGGCCTTGAGGATCTCCTCGACCCGCGTCAGCTTGTCCGGCTTACCCGTCGCCAGCAGCCGATTGCCCAGCGTATCCAACCCCAGCCGGATCGATCCGTCGTCGGTGCCATACTCGTCCTCGTCGATGTTGAACAACGGCCGCATCACCGTTAACGCCTCTTCCGGCGTCACGAACTTCAGGGTGAAGGTCCGCAGGCGGTCGCCCGAAAGCACACCGTCACCCTCGATCCGCCGCAACACCGAGCGGATGTCCCGCAGACGCGCGGCCGTCTCGGTAACCTGGATTAGCTGTGACTTGGGCAAGGGTACTATTTTTCCTTGGGGGCCGATCAGTCCCTCGATTTCCTTTTGGGCCTCTTCCGGCGTGAGCTTGTCGAGCTTGAACCGCACGGAGACCACTTCGGACTCGCCCCTGTTGTCGAGCTCCTCCTCGGAGATTCTGGTCACCAAGGCGTCCGGAATCCCACCATCTTCCAGGTTGATCAGAAACAACATCCGGCCGCTGCGGACCAGCGTGTAGCCTTTGGTCAACAGGGCGCGGTTTAGCTGGTCGATCGCCTCGGCGGGCGTGTACTGCTTGTCGTCGATGTAGTTGAAGGTGCCCGTCGGCGTGAAATCCGGCACGTACGACAGGTCCGCCTTCTCCGCAAACCACCTCAGGACCTCGGCCCACGGATGCGACTTGAAGTTGAACCGCAGCTTCCCCGGCGTCTCGGCGGGCGCCTCCCTCACCTCCGGCCCCACTGCTTCGGGCGGCTGCTGCGGCGTTTCCTCGGGCTGCTCCTCAGCCGGATCCTCAGCCGACGCCGCTGCCGGGTCCGCTGACTCTGTCTCGAACACGTTACGCGGGTCCGGAGGCCCCGCCACCACGCTTCCCGCCTGCCTGGGCGCCCCGCCTGGGCTCTCCCCCCCGGCGGTCAGGGCCTCCCACGCGGCCTGCTGCTGCTTCGTCAGCACTTCAGCCAACTGCCGTTCCGTCTCGGCTCGAATCACGTGAATCTGATCCTGGCGGGCACCGTTGAGCCGTTCATTGCGCTGCTGCAAGATCGCCGCTATTCGGCCCCGCTGCTCTTCGCTGAGGATCAAATCTTCGGCGACGTCCGGGCGGATCAAGCTGGCCAATCCCGACCGTCGAATCTGAATCCGTGCGAATTGGGCCCGTTGCTGCGGGCTCAACAGCGCCATTCCCAGGGCCTCCGACTGGCGCCGGAAACTCGCGTATTTCGCCTCTTCCTCGGCCGCCGAGAGATCCTTCGACGTCAACACCAACTCCACCAACTCCTGGCTGTCTTCCCGCGAGTCGATCAGTTTCAGAAGCTTCTCTTTTTGCTCTGCGGTCAACTCCAACTCTCTGGCCGCCGCATCTTCCACCGCCAGGGCCAGCGCCCCAACGAATTTCGGATCCGCACCCGCGGCCGGAGCCAACCAGCAAGCGGACAGCAGGACGGCTACGGCCAGCACGGCGACCGTGCCTGAACGTCGGTCTCGGGCGTAGGTATTCAACTTGCAGACTCCGTGATTATGGCTTGGGCTCGGTATCATCGGCACACAACCCCCATCTTACCAATGATACTAACCGGCGACGAACCCCACCAGTGAAAACTGTACAAGGTCAAACTCGCCCCCTCACTTGGACCAGCAATCATCTGATCCTCCCAGGCTGCTCCGCCGGAGTCCCCAAGTCTGCGCCCCTTCGTGGGATACAGATTCCCGTAAACCCCAGTCGGCCCTGCTTGCTCATGACTTCCACGCCAGCAGACACGCTGGGAACACACCCACCAATCGGGTGTTGTCAACCAGAACGCGGGGTATATCTCGGCGCGCACTGCGGACTCCTGCCTATTAAACCCCGCAACCGCGGGAAAAGACCGCCTGCCGTCCTATTGATCCGGGCATCTCGAGTTGGGGCACCCCACCGGGCAAACTGCCCCTCGACACCGCACTCGGCAAACTGCCGGGATCTTCAGAATTCCGCCTCTCTGAAGGCCCGAAAGCCAATTCGCATCGGCACCACCGTGGCCAGCACACCCAGCACGATACTGCCCACCGTCCCCGCCACCAACCAGAACTCCAGCCACCGGCCCAGCGCCGCCTTCTCCGACAGCACGTGCCCGGGATGCGTGTGATAGGCAGCCAGGTAGAAATGGCAGGGCATCGCAGTCAGCAGCACCACCGCCAGGATGAATAGCGTGCTGATCACCAGATTCAGTGTCCCACCGAAACCGGCCGCGATCCGCGCGGGCGATTCCTCGCGGAGGTTGGGCAGTCGCGCACCCAGCCCCACGGCTACACCCGAAAGCCCCAGGCAAAGGATCGCGCAGGTCAACTGATGGCTGGCCGCCACGATCGGCGAGATTCGCAGCATCCCCAACATCACGTCGCTCAACAGAATCAACGCCGCACACGGCAGAATCGAACCGCCCACTGCAAACGCAAACTTGCCCCACAGGATCGACTCCCGCCGCACCGGCAGCAGCCCCAAAAACCAGAACCGGCGACCTTCCAGGCTGATCATCGGAAAGATGAACCGTGTTGTAAAGGTCGACATCAACAGTCCCACCACCGACAGGTTCAGGAAACTGACCATGTTTACCCAACCCACGTAGTGGATGTTGTAGCTGAAGCGGCGGATGTTCAGAAAGTACATAACCAGCAGCCCGAAGAAGATAAAGAACTGCGACCACTGGGCCGGATCGCGCCGGAAAAGACGCAGGTCCTTGACCAACAGCAGACGCATCTGCCGAGGCAGAAACCACATCGACCATAACGCCAACCGGTCGATCACCGCCCTCTTGCTGCGCTTCCGGCTGAGGTGCTTTCCCGAAAGCGCGCTGTAAGCCGGCCGATAGATTCGGCCCGCCGTCCACACCGCCAGTTGTCGGCAAAACAGCGCGTTGGCGATCATCACCACCAAGAACAGCAGACTCTCGTTCCACTTGTTCAAGGCCGCCTCCAGCAAACCCGAGCTCAGCCACCAACTCGGCAGAAGCCGTTGTTCGCTGAATCTCAGCCGCGCCAGTATCTCCTCAAACCAACCCGGCGTGAGCAGGTCGTTTTCCGGGCTGGTCAACAACGACCATAGCACCCAAAGAACCGCGACCGCCATCAGCACGCTTGCCAGCCACACCGCCTGCCGCCGCTTGCCGGGAAGGTGCCGCACAATCCCCATGCAAACCACGGCCCCGATCCCCGACGGAATGTAGACGAACGCCACCATGAACGGCGGCAGCATCGCAAAATAGTACCACGGCGCCCGGGCCACCATCCCGTAGGCCAGCAACATCGGGCTCCCCAGCAGCAGGAAACCCCAACTGCTCAGCAGGATCGCCTCCTGGAACTTGTGCAAGAACACGCGCTCCACGCGCGCCGGAATTGTCAACAGAAACGCCACCTCCCGAGATCGAAACAACGATCCATACAGAATAATGGCCGACGAAAAAACCAGCATCAGCATCAGCGCGGCAAAGAACATCCCGAATACCGCACGTACCATCTGATCGTACGTCTCGGCGTGGATTATCCCCGTCTGCAAGAACCGGAACCCCTGGGCAAACAACCAGAAAAGCCCCAGCCACAACCCCGCACTCAGCGCCAGGATCAACGCCAGGCGGAATCTCGCACCCGAAAAAGTCTGCCGCAGCATCGTCCTCGCCAGCCGGCAGCGCATCCGCCAGAAGGCCTTGGCTTCGTTCTGCGGCGACAAAAAGTCGCCCGCCGGCGCGGTGATCGGCCAGATCGGCAAACTTTCTCTGGGCAGGCTGGAAGACGTGTCTTGGCTCACGGGCAAACTACCGGCGAGGTCGGGGCTGCGGAGACGGCGTCAAAACCTGGCGGCCGTCATCACCCTGCGTGATTTCAAGAAAAAGCGACTCCAACGACGTCTGCTGCGACGATAGCTCAGACTGCAACTGAGCCACCGTGCCCAGAAAGTGCAACCGCCCCTCGGACACGATCCCGATCCGGGCGGCGATCTCCTCGGCCACGCCCAGCGAGTGGGTCGAAATGAACACGGTCCTCCCGCCGGCCGCCCACAAACTCAATAGGTCCTTGACAATCCGGCTGGTTCGCGGGTCCAGTCCCACCATCGGCTCGTCCAACACCAGCACCGCCGGATCGTGCAGCAACGCCGATGCGAAGATCAACCGCTGCCTCATTCCATGCGAGTACGTCTCGGTCAGTTCGTCGAGGAACTCGGACAAGTCGAAATTCTCGCTCTCCCGGGCGATCCGCCGCCGCATCACGGTCCGCTCCAGCCCGCGCATCTCCGCCGCAAACTCCAGAAACTCGCGACCCGTAAGCTTGTCGTACAGGAACGGTTCGTCCGGTACGTAGCCCAACAAACGTGCCGCCGGCCGGATCTCGCGGGTCAGATCGTGGCCGCAGACCCGAACCGTCCCCGAGTCGGGGCGCAGAAGCCCCACCAACATCTTCACCGTGGTCGTCTTGCCCGCCCCGTTGGGACCCAACAGGGCAAACAACTCACCCGGCTCGACGGCCAAACTAAGCCTATCGACCGCTACCTTGGAACCGAAGCTCCGGGTCACGTTGTCGAATTCGATCATCCCCGCTGGATCTACCTCTCGCCCCCGGTTATGCTCTTCTGCAATGCGGCGGACTCCTCGTCGGAAAGCCGAACGAACGTCATCGTCGAATTGAAAATCATGGCCTGCTGTTTCAGAACCGTTCCGTCCTTCCGGACCCAGAGCCTTCCCCGCGGACGCTCATCGTTGCCCAGTCCGCGTCCCGGGTCGCTGCGATAAACCACCAAAAAGGCGTCTTCCCGGCGGCCGTTCCAGACGATCGATTCGTTGCCCTTCACCGTCGCCTGGAGGATCTCCAGCGGGTGGCTGGGAGGCCGCAAGGGGCTATAAACCGGAACCGTCCAAGTCTGCCCGGCATGAAGACCCGGAAGTTGAGTTCGCGGCGAAAACACATCGCTCAGCAGTGCGTTCGGCGGGATCCGCTCCTCTGCCTCGTATACCAGCCCCCCCGTATGTATCTCGAATTTCAGCCGAGTTCCTTCCATCGTTCCCTGCATCGTGATCAAGTCGTCAAACGGTTGCACCCGCACCTCCGACCTGAAACTCGACAGCCGCCCAAGCGGATCGATCAGAGTCGTATTCTTGGCGTCCATCTTCAGCCTGCCGACCGGCTGCTCCACCAGCCGCACCAGGGCCCGCAGCCAACCCGGCGTGAGATCATCCAGCGGAAGCTCCTCGAAGTGGACCCAACTGCGCACTTCAGTCAGATCGTCCTGAAGCCGCTCAGTCGTGCTCAGCGCCCAACCCAACCGCTGGCCGTTGAAGCTCATCCTCCAACCCACCGGCGGTTCCCGTCGCTGGGCCTCGAGAATCGTGCGATAGCTGGGCGGCTGACCAACCAACAACGGCGGCAAGACCTTCTCGATCAGCAGCCAACCCATGGCGGAAAGCCACAGAATAATCACGGCGGCGTTGGACCAGCGACTGTACATCGCTCCGGCTGACTGCCTCTCCCATTTCTGAAGGATCGACGCGGCAAAAAGCCCTGGCCCAATCCGATCCCATCAGATCTATTGTACCAAACGACCCCCAAAAGGAAACTTCCCTAGCCTCCCCAGCCCACCAGGCTTTCCCCGCCCGGTGATAACCGAGCTTGCATCAAACTGGCATTCCGCAGATGATACTGCCCCGCGGTGCAGCCACACCGCTCGTCGGCGAGCGAAAACCGGCCCTCACGTACACGAGCAGCCGCTGTCGCCGACATCCGGCGCCCTCGGGCGTCACCGACCACGGCCCCAAAAAACGGAGGCAAAGGAATGCAATTCTCTGTAAGGCGCATTGTAGCATGTTTGGTCATGGTGGTGTTGCCCCTTGCGGCCGGCTGCGGAGACGATGCCGAAGAAACCACGCCCGGAGCCGCCGCAATCGACGGTTCTCAAGCCGGCAAGGCCCGGTCGTCCACCGATTCCGGCGGACCGGCGTCGAAGCAACCCCACGCCGAGCCGCTGAACCCCACGGTGGTGATCGCAACCTCGCTGGGCAACATTACCGTTGAGTTGGATCGCGAGAAGGCACCGCTAACCGTCGACAACTTCCTTTCCTACGTCGACGGCAGACACTACGACCAGACCATCTTCCACCAGGTCATAAAAGACTATCCCAAGGTTGTCCTAGGTGGCGCCTTTACCACGGAACTCTCCGAAAAGAAGGCCCACCCACCGATCTACAACGAAGCCCACAACGGATTGAAGAACCTCCGCGGCACGATCGCCATGGCGCGAGAGGCCGACGCCATCCACAGCGCGACCTGCTATTTCTTCCTCAATCTCACCGACAACGAGGTGCTCGACCACAAGGACCGGACCCTGGACGGCTACGGCTACTGCGTCTTCGGCAAGATCACCGATGGAATAAAAGTGGCCGACAAGATTGCCGAAGTCGAGGTGCGCGACACCGAACAATTCGAGCGTATTCCCGTCCAAACCGTGACGATCCGCTCCGCCCGCCAGCTCCGGTAGCCAGTCGGCCCGCTCACTGCCGCGCCGCCTTTTGCCTCCTGGCGGCCTCCGCGGCGTGGCTCTTTTGAAGTTGGACCAGGAACAACTTGGCCGTGTAGATTCGGCCCGTGGGCTCGTTGAACTTGGCCCCCTTGGGGGCCTTCGACAACATCTTGCCCAATTCCTTGCCGCCCGACGCCGTCGTCAGATACTCGATCATCTCCTGCCCGCCCGTCTTGTAGATCAAATCGTGTATCGTCTGCTTCCCGTACGGCAGCCAGCTAAGCCGCTCCAAGCGGTCGTAAGCGTTCGGGTAGCTGGCGATCCGCCGCATGAACTTCCGGCCGCGCTGGGTGCGGAGTTTCCGAGGCAGGTAGTCGCTGTCCGACGGCACCTTGCCGAAAATGTCCCTTCGATCACTCACCGCCCAGCCGAGGCGTTGCAGTTGCGCAAACAGCGGCTCAACTTCGCTCTGGACGATTATGTCGCCCGGCCTGTAGTCGGGCAGCAGCGAAAAGTGCCGCAACGCGACCTCGCGGACCTCGCCGAAGGAAGGAAACTCCTTGGGCTTCGCCGCGCCACGGGCAACACCCGCCCCCCAGCCAACGGCCAACACCCACGCGATCCCCAACCCGACCGCAAACCTGATGATCCGATAATACATCTGACGACCTCGTTCGCTTACCAAGCCACACACGCCCCAGCCCCACGCCGCCTCTGCACCGTCCGCCGCGCCATTTCCGGCCGATGCCCCTCGAACTTACTCGCCCCTCCAACCCTCGCTACTACAACAAAACATAGGTCACTCACCGCGGATCATGCCTCCCCAACCTCCGCCGTCCCGGGCACCACCCGGCCGGCTGCTACTCCCAAGATCACTCGACATGCACCGTAAGTACTTGGCCTACTTGACCTTCAGCACGCAAACCAACCGAGCATCCCCCCGACCAATCCGCCCGGGTTTCCGCAACGGCAACCGGCGGCAATCGCCTACTCGCCGGAAGAGTCAGGCCATTCCATCCATGCCACGTAGACTTTCCAGATTCGCCCGTCGGCGAATACCAACCCACCTCAACAGCCGACCGCGCGGCTGTTGTTGACACATCTGCCGGTTGATGTACGATGACGCATTGGAGACGGATGGCCGACTGGTAACAGGAGGTGCCGCCATGTCGAACTCTACTTATTTCATGCAGGACTGTCCGACCTGTGGTCGGCGATTGCGGATCCGCGTCGAGTATCTCGGCAAGAAGGTCACTTGCCAGCACTGCCAAGGACAGCTCAAGGCGGTCGATCCGGCCGCCGCTCGCTACGACCCCCCTGAAGAAACAAATGAGCTGCTGCGCCGCGCCGACGAATTACTGCAATCAGCCGCCGAGCGGAAGCTGCAACCTCGGTCCTCTTTTCCGCGATGAACCGAAAAGGGGACAGGTCCAATCCTGTTCGGCACAAGACTTGGGGTGAGTGGCCCACCTTCGCAGCAGGTGGGTGCACAGCAGAAGAAACCCTGGGAAAACGTTGGCCCCGCGGACGACCTTGCCGACGGGTCCGGCGTTCACCCCGGGCCTCTTGTGCCTGCGGCACCCAGGTTGTTCCAACCTGGGCCACCCGGGAAGCACCCTCCGGGACGCTGGGCACAAATTGGACCTGTCCCCTTTTCGGCTTGCCCGCCTCGCCCCAAGCGTTGCAACCCGCCCCGGGCGGCTGTATAATGGCGCCGTTGCACCTGGCCCGCACGTACCCGGAGTAAAATGCCTTGGGAAACGTCGGTCGAAGGCGAGTTTACTATCTGATCATCGCCGCCGGCATCTTCAGCGCGGTGTGGCTGGTGTGCGTGTATGTCCTCCCGGCACGCAGCCAGAAGCAGGAGTCCGCCGAATATCTGCGCGAAGTGCTGGCCCAAGGAGACTCCTCCCAGAGCCGGGCGGTGGCGGCGTCCAAGCTGGGTGAAATGCGCGACGAGGATAGCATGCCCGCCTTGTTTCGGGCCATGGATGATCCCGACCCGCTGATCCGGGGAAGAGCCGCAGCCGCGGTCCGAAAGATCATGGGGGCCAACTACTTCTTTCGCGCCACCGACTCGCCCGAGAGGCGCAAGGAAGTTATTGATCGCATCAAGAAGGATTGGGAAGGATATCTAAGATATAAGAATCGTCAACCAGCGGCCTCCTCCGACGGCCCGGGCCCGCCGCAATGAACAAGGTGACTCAGCCATGAAACGATCTTCGCCCAGCGCGTTTACGCTAGTGGAATTGCTTGTGGTTATGGCGATTATCGGCGTCCTCATTGCGCTGCTGTTGCCGGCCGTGCAAAGGGCACGCGGAGCGGCACGACAGGTCGGCTGCGCCAACAATCTGCACCAGATCGGTATCGCCTACGAAAACCACAGGTCTTCGTTTCCCGACGAGCAACGCAACATGCGGGCGGCGGGCTGGCCGGGCACGCTGCGAACCTATCTGGAAGACTCCGGGGTAAGTTACGTTTGTCCGGAGGTCGACGAACTGGACGGAACAGTTGGCGGAGGTTTACTCTTCGTAAAGTCCACACTCAACGGCAGACCGGTCCGCGAAATCGTGGGTGAGCCGGGGCCCTATTGCCAGAGGTACGACAGAGGCCCCGGGAAGTATGAGTTGTGGTTCAACTCCGGGTACGATAACACTTTTGATGACCTTAGGCTGCGTTTGGAGGAGATTCGGGGCGGTCTGATGAAGGTAACGCATATCATGAATGACAGCGGCCACAGCAATCAGGTCTTCGCTCCGGATGGAACACTTCTGTTCGAGACAAGTCCCGGGAGGTTCTCGGGAGAAGGGCAGTCGGCCGTGTATGATATGAGTGGGTCCCGCGCCACCTACGGTATGAACTCGCGGGTGCACGTGATGGTGACCGACGGCAACAAGATTCTGCTGTTGGACTACGAGAAGACCGTGGCCGACGTGGTGGGATTCGACCGCACCGACTTCTGGCCCAACACCGTCGCGCCCAGGCACTCCGGCACCTGCAACGTGTTGTTCGCCGACGGAAGCGCACGCTCCATGCTCCCCGCTACGATCGACCCCGAAGATCCGAAGCTGAACGACTTCTGGTGGAAACCCCGTGCCGACCGGCCCATGGTGGGGCGGAGCAGATAGGCCCCGCCGGCAGACGGCTCAGGATCTGCACCGCTGTAGATCCTCGAAGAACCGAGGATACGTCTTGGCCGTGCAGCCGGGATCGCGAATCACCACCCCGGGCGTGGCCAGCCCCACCAACGCCAGGCTCATCGCCATGCGGTGATCGTGATAGGTATCGATCCGGGCACCGTGCAACTTGCCGGGAACGATCCGCAGTCCGTCTTGGTGCTCCTCGACCGCCGCCCCCAACTTTCGCAACTCCGTGGCCAGAGCGTGGATTCGATCGGTTTCCTTGTGCCTGATATGCCCCACGCGGCTGATCGTGGTGGGCCCCTCGGCAAACAGGGCCACCGCCGAGAGGGTCTGCACCGTGTCGCTGATGGCGTTCATGTCGACGGCAATCCCGTGCAGCCGCCGCCCCACGACCGTGATCGAGTCGGGCCCATATCGCAGTTCGCAGCCCATCTGCTGAAGACAATCGCAAAAGGCCACGTCGCCCTGGATGCTACCACGGGTAAGACCCTCCACCGTCACCTCCCCGCCGGTGATCGCCGCAGCCGCGAGAAAATAGCTGGCGGCCGAGGCGTCGGGCTCGACCTCGTATCGCCGGCCCCCGTACTTCTGGCCGCAGGCGATCCGGAAGCGGCCCAACTGCGCGGCCTCCACCGACGCGCCGAAGGCCCGCATCACCGCCAGCGTGATCTCGATGTAAGGCTTCGATACCAGCCGGCCGCGAACCGTCAACTCGACGGCCTCACGCGCCAGCGGAGCGGCCATCAACAGCCCGCTGAGGTACTGGCTGGAGATGTTCCCGGCCACCTCGGCCCCACCGCCCGGCAGCCCGGCGGCGTTGACCACAACCGGCGGGCAACCGGTGCCCGGCTGGCTGGCCACGTCTGCGCCCAATTGCCCCAGTGCATCCAGCAGGTCGCCGATCGGCCGCTGGCGCATCCGCGGCGTGCCGTCGAGGCGAAACGTGCCGTGGCCGAGCGTGATCATGGCGGTCAAGAACCGCACGGTGGTGCCGCTGTTGCCCACGAACAGATCGGCACGCTGCGACGGGATCCGTCCCCCGCAACCCGAGACGCGGATCGTACAGGCATCCGCATCGTGGTCGACTTGCAGGCCGAGCTGCCGCAGCGCTTCGATCATCAACCGGGTGTCTTCGCTGTCGAGCGTACCGGTCAGTATCGACTCCCCCTCGGCCAGGGCCGCACAAACCAGCGCCCGGTTGGTAATGCTCTTGGACCCCGGCGGGCGGATCGAGGCCCGCAGCGGGCCGCTGGGCGTGATCTCGATGTAATCGCTCACGGGACGTTCCCTGGCGGTTCGGCTGACGAGCAGCCGCCGATAGCCGGGACGCAACGCGTCGCGGTCTGAACCGGGGACGGGCAAGTCATCGAATAATTCCTGTGAGTACTTGCCGCGACGCGTTGCGTCCCGGCTGTTAGTCACTCCTGCTTCGACGCGATCTTCCACAAGTGCCCTTCGCTGCGGAAGTAGATCGCCCCATCCGCCACCGCGGGGGTGGCGATGGCCGGCGAGTCGATCTGGCTGGTGCCGATCACCTTGCCCTTCTCGCCCAACTGAACCACCTGAACCAGCCCGTCCCGGTTCACACAGTACAACCGTCCGTCGGCCAGCACCGGCGACGCCCAAATCGGACCCTTCAGCCGCAACTGCCAGAGACGCCGGCCGTTGGCCGCGTCGCCACAGCTCAGGATCGATTTCGACTGGATCGTGTACGTCCGGCCGCCGTGAACCACCGGAGACTGGTCGCTGGAAGAGAGCCGGTCCTTTCGGTGCCAGAGCAGTTCCACTCCGCCCGCGCCCGGATTGTATCGCAGGGCGTGCAGGCCCCACGCCGGAAGATAGACACAGTCGCCGCAGGTCGTAACCGACGAGATCGAATGGCACTCGGCCTCGTACTCCCAGACCAGCTTGCCGGTCTGAGGAGCGTGGGCCGAAAGCCGGGAGCGGCTCTGCAGCAGCACCAGGTCCTCTTCCCGCGTACTGCCCCGCAACACCGTGGGCGAGGCCCAGATCGCCCCCTTCTGGCGCTCGATGCGCCATCGGGTCTGGCCGCTTTCGGTGTCGATCCCCGTCACGAACGAATCGCCCGGGCTGTCGGCCTGCACGATCACGGTGCTGCCCAGCACCAGCGGCGAGGAGGCCATGCCCACGTCGTTTCGCACACTCGACCAGTCGTGCCCCAGCCCGCGAAACCACTTCAGATTCCCCTCCAAATCGAAGCAAGCCAGGTCGTTGGATGAGTAGAAGGCGAATATCAGCCGCCCGTCGCTGGCGGGCGTGGGCGTGGCCACGCCCCCGAACGAGTGAACAACGGTATGGCCGGTAGCCCAGAGCTGGCGTTGCCAGAGGCGTTTTCCCGTCCGGGCGTCGAAACACAGCAGGTGCAGCCGGTCGTTACGAGGCCCGCTGGCCGCGGTGACCAGCACCCGGCCGCCCACCACGATCGGACTGGAGGGTCCGCGGCCCGTCAAGGGGACCTTCCACGCAACGTTCTGCTGCTGGTTGAACGTCACCGGCAGGTTCTTCTCACCGGAAACACTGTTGGTGTCGCTGCCTCGGAAGTGCAGCCAGTCTCCGCCGCCGAACAGGCAAACCGCCGCCGCGGCCAAAGTCAGACGGATCGTTACCGCTGTTATGCGATTCATTTCCCCCCTCCGGCTACTGCTCCCTGTCGGCCGAGAGGACCGCCTTGCCCTTGGAGTCGCAGACTCGAAGCTGAAAGCCCCAGTAGCGCCCCCAGTCTTCCATGATTCTATTCTGGCAGACCTTCACCAGGATCACGCTGCGTCCCGGTTCGAGCACCACACGGCTGACGTGCTGGTCGATATGCGAACCCATGTGATAGACGTTCCGCCCGTAGACCAAACGGCCGTTAAGCCACACCTTCACCGCGTTGTGCGACCCGGCGCGGAATTCCACTTCCTGCCGGCCCTTCGAGACGAACTCGGTGGTGGCGTAGGCCACCACCGACTTCTCTTCCTCCAGCACCTTGTTCAGATCCACCCGTCCGTACTCGTGTTCCGTGAGGTGCTCGATCCACTTGACCTCTCCGTGCTTGCCTTGGCAGCGTGCCCCAAGATCGAGCTGCCGCTCCGGCTGATAAACCGCGTCGAATCCTTTCTCGTCGGTGTTGTCGAATGGGCCGATCACCTTCCAGCGGACCACGAAGCCGAAGTGCCTCGGCAAATCGACCGTAAGGCCCAGCTTCCGCAACCGCCCGGCCAGCAGCTTGATCTGATCCAGGTCCCGTGCGGCCGTGAGGGCCTCTCGGTAGACAAGCGCTGCCTCGGCCAGCCTCTGCTGCTTCTGAAAAACGTTTGCCTGCTCGATCCGCCGGGCCACGGCGTCGCGGCGGATTTCCAGGCTGGGGTCGTCCAGCATCCCCCCCAGCAGCCGCTGCGGCGCCGATGGATCGACTCGGACCAGCCACTCGTAGGCCAGCCGTCTCGCCCGGGGGGCATGCCGCCGGTCGAGCACGAACCCCTCCAGCCGCTGCGCCGGCAGTCGGCCGCCGCGGCGCAACTGGTCCTCGGCGACGGCGTCCACCGCTGTGCGGATCCAATTGGCCGCCACCGGGCCGGCCCCGTCCAGCCCCGCCAGGATCGCGGGCAACTTCTCGGCGTCGGCCCGGACCAATTGCTCCCACGCCCGTGCAGCCCGGCGGTTACCGGCCCCCTTCGGCCCCACGGCCCTGAGCGTCTTCAACAACGGCTCCAGGTCGTCCCCGGTTGCCGGCAGGGAAAAGGCCGACAGCAGAATCACGGCCCAGAGCAGGCGGCAGACGATTTGCATGGCAGGCATTTTGGCAGGGCCCGACTGAGGGCTTGTCCAGGGACAGCTTCCGACTTCTTGGGTTTATTGATAGCATAGCCCCGTCCGGGAGGACGGGGTTCCTGTAACGTCACTACAACCAACCCCGCCCTCCCGGGCGGGGCTATTCTCCAAAAGTGCGACGTTCTCTCTTGAGAACCCCTGCGGGTCGCATTTTTGGCGTCCGCCATTATACTTGTCAGCCGTGGCTTGGAGAACCGCCCCCGCCGCTTCCCATTACACGGAGAAACGACCGTGAGCAACGACAGCCAACTCCGATACGACTTCCTTGCCCCCCGGCAGATCGTCTTTGGCTGGGGACGCCGGCGAGAAGTGGGCACCCTGGGACGAACGCTCGGCCGCCGGGCGTTTATCATCTGCGGGCTGCCAGAGCCCCTGGCCGAAGCGGCCACCTACGAAATCTCCGATCTGCTGATGACCGAGGGAGTCAAGGCGGTTGCCGCCGAGACTATCGCCCACGAGCCCGAGGTCCGCGACGTCGACCGCGTGGCCGCACTGCTGCGCGAGCAAAACGCCGGCCCGGGCGATTTTCTCCTGGCCGTCGGCGGAGGAGCGGCCATCGACCTGGCCAAGGCCGCCGGCGCCATGGCCACCAACCGCGAAAGCCCCTCCGTGAAGGACTACCTCGAGGGCGTCGGCCGTGGCCTGAAACTCGTCGAGGATCCGCTCCCGCTGCTGGCCATGCCAACCACCGCCGGCACCGGCGCCGAGGCCACCCGCAACGCGGTTATCTCCTCGTACGATCCTCTCTTCAAGAAGAGCCTGCGCGACGGGCGGCTGGTGCCGCAGATCGCCCTGATCGACCCCGAGCTTTCGGTGAGCGTGCCGCCCGAGGTCACCGCCGCCAGCGGCATGGACGCGATCACGCAACTCATCGAGAGCTACATCTCGCGGAAGGCCCAGCCGATCCCCCAGGCCCTCTGCCTGCAAGGGCTGAAGCTTGCCATACCGGCTATCGCCGAGGCCGTCGAAGAGGGCAACTCGCAACCGGCACGCGAGAAGATGGCCCATGCGGCCTTGCTCTCGGGCATGGCTCTGGCCAACTCCGGGCTGGGGATGGCCCACGGCGTGGCCGCGGCCTTGGGGACCCACTGCCGCGTGCCGCACGGGTTGGCCTGCGCGGTGATGCTACCGGTGGCGCTGCGAGTCAACCGAGAGGTCCGCCGCCACGAACTGGCCCGACTGGCCCACCTGCTCTTCGGCTGCGGCCCTTCCACTGAGCCCCAGGAAGCCGTCGACGTGCTGATCCGGGAAATCCAGGCCCTCTGCGATCGGGTCGGCGTGCCGCGGAGGCTTTCCGAGCTGGGTGTCAAACGCGAACAGATTCCCGCCCTGGTCAAGGACTCCCGCGGCGGCAGCATGAGCGGAAATCCACGCGAACTCTCCGACCGCGAGCTCACCGAACTGCTGGAGGAGATCCTGTGATCCTCTCCGCGGGTCTGACCCCCGCCTGGCAGCAGATCCTGGTCTTCGACTCCTTCCGCTGCGGCGAGGTCAATCGGGCGCGGCGGGCCGTCTGGTGCAGCTCGGGCAAGGTCTTCAACGCCGGCATCGCCGCCCATCACCTGGGCGGGCCCAGCCTTACACTGGCTCCGGCCGGCGGTCCGCCGCTGGAGCAGATTCGGCACGAGCTGGACGAAATGGAACTCCCCTGCCGCCTGGTGACGACCCGATCCGCAACACGCGTCTGCACTACCATCCTGGACCGCGCCACCGGGACGATGACCGAGCTGGTGGAGAACGGCCGGCCGCTGAGCCGCGGCGAACTCGACCTGTTTCGCATGGCCTACGCCGAAGAGGCCGCCAAGGCGGAGGTGGCCGTCCTGATCGGATCGCTCCCGGTCGGCGCGCCGGTGTCGATGTACCGCGATCTGGTTCAGAAGACGCCCTGCCCGGCGGTGCTCGATTTCCGCGGCCAGGGACTGCTGTCGGTGTTGGATCTCGAGCCGCTGGTGGTCAAGCCGAATCGTGACGAACTTGCCCGAACCGTCGGCCAGTCGCTGGATAACGACCGGGCGTTGATCGAGGCCATGCGATCGCTCAATGGGCGCGGGGCCCAATGGGTCGCGATCACGCAGGGCTCCGGGCCGGTCTGGCTCAGCTCCGAGGCGGCCGTCTATCGCCTCCAGCCACCGCCGGCCGAGGAAGTCGTCAACCCGATCGGCTGCGGCGACTGCATGGCCGCGGCCATCGCCTGGGCAGTCCGCGACGGCCGGCAGATGCTCGACGCGGTGCGTTTCGGCATCGCCGCCGCCGCAGAGAACCTCCGAGACCTGCTGCCTTGCCGGCTCGATTTGGCGAAGGTGCAATCCCGGACGAAGGACGTGCACGTGCAAGAGCTGTAGGAGGCGACTCCAGTCGCCGATTGGTGCCCAGCCGATGTCGTCACTTCAGGAAGCGGATGCAAAGGGGATACCGATAGGCTTCCCCTTGATTGGCCTTCAGCGAGGCGATGATCGTCATCACCAGAGCGAAGATCGCCACGGCGGGTAGAAGGACAACCCCAATCAAGGCAAAGATGAGCACAAACGAGACAATCACATAGATCGCCACGCTGATCTGAAAATTCAACGCCTCCTTGCCCTGATCGTCGACAAAGGGCATCTCGTCCTTCTTAATCAGCCACACCACCAGCGGACCGATGACGTTGGCGAAGGGGATGCCGGTCAGAAGGGCCAGCCCACTGAGATGGCAGAACATGCCCCACATGGTCTCGTCCTTGCTCAACGGGGGCGTTTCGGGTGAAACGTCCGGGGATTCAGGGTCTTGATAACTCATGTTCGCGCCCTCCCTTAATGTGGGTGGTTCGTATTCGTCTAACTGCCGCTGTATAAGTTGTTCGCCGGGCGTGGGAGATTATTGTGCACGGGTTTGTAATACAAGGGGCGATTTCGATCAAGACGAGAGGCCGCCCCCGGTCAGCAGAAAATCAGTCATCCCTTTCAGGCGGCAAATGCGAGACCCCGTCGAAAAAGGCAGCAGCCGTGCCCTCCCGAAACTATGGTACCCACCCAGAACTGAGAGGTTGTGAATGAATCGGAATCAATCCGAAAGGGAGGCCATTGGTAGGAAAAATGGGAAAGGGGGAAAATGGAAAAACGAGCAGGGAAAGAGGGGGTAATTGCTCAACATTGACAATAATCACGCGGGCAAGGCGATGAAGTAACCTCTTGAGTCTTGCGCGAGTCCCGTGAAAACAGGTGTTCCAGACACTCTCGCCATGGTTGTCGAAAATCAAGGGACAGCAATTCCGATCTTGTCGATTTCCCCTTTCTCCCCTTTTCCATTTTCCCGACGCTTTGCCGCAAGCAGAAGTCGATGCTGGCAAGTTGATTGCTTCACGACCTCTGAGGGCTCCTTTCTTGGACAGGTCTGAACTGCTTGGAAAGCGGGTAATCTCAGGGGGCCACACCTGCCAGGGGTCCATCACATCTGGCCAAGTCCTGCCAGTTTTATTTGACAAAAACAGAAAAGTCACTAGAATCAGGAGAAGTCATACTGCCCGGATGATCTGAAGTCCGAAAGAGTGGAGGGCACCAGCCTGGAAGTCGGGTGCCGTTTCTGCGGCGAGCCGACCGGACGTCGTTGGCGTCCCTCGAAGTATTGAGGCAGCGGCTTTCGAGTTGTCTTCGAGTTCGTCGCTTGAGGGCAATGGCAATCTGCCGCTTTGTCGTGAGGGTTCGATGTCCAAGATGAGAGGAGGAGTGTCGCATGTACCGGGTTGTCTTTGTCTTGGCGGGAGTGGTCCTCTTGTGGATCGCACGGGGGGCCGCTGCGGGTCCCATGGACCGGGACGTCTTCACCGATTTCGAGGGCATTAGCAGCAGCGTTGGTGAACTGTCCAGCATCGGCACCGCGCCGAACCCTTTTCAGCTCGTGTCCTTCGGCGGCAGCATCGACCGTATCGAGGTCGTCAATAATGCAACCGGCGCCGGCCAGATGAACTCTGTCGACGGCTTGGGTTTTGGTCCGGTCCCGGAACTCTCGAGGTTCGTTCTCGGGTTGCTGGGGCTTCTTGCCTTGCTGCTCGTGCATTTTACGATCGGACCGAATCGCAATTGCATCTTGAAAACCCTCGCGGCATTTGTGGTGCTGGGCGGTGGCGGAGCGTTTGCGGATTTCCCGCAGATCAGGCTTCAGACCGTGAGTTCCGGGGAACTCGTCGCACCGCTGGCGCTGACCAACGCCGGCGACGGGTCGAATCGTCTGTTCGTGGTGGGCCAGCGCGGCACGATCGAGATTATCCAGGGTGGTTCCTTGCTGCCGACGGCCTTCCTCGATATCGAGTCGAAGCTGGTCCCCGAGCAGGCCGGCTTCGACGAGCGAGGCCTGCTGGGGTTGGCGTTTCATCCCGAATTCGGTGCGGCGGGCGCGATTGGTGAGGGTAAGTTCTACGTCTACTACAGTGCGCCCTCACTCAACGCCCCGGGAACGGAAGAAAACCCGGTCAACCACCAAAGCGTGATTGCCGAGTACCGGGTCTCCGCTCCCGGTTCCAACACCGCCGATTCCGGCTCCGAGCGGATCCTGCTCACGTTTGATCAGCCGCAATTCAACCACGACGGGGGGCAGCTCGCGTTCGGTCCGGACGGCAAGCTCTACATCAGCACGGGCGACGGCGGCAGGAGCGGCGACAACGAACCGGGTCACACGGGCGGCGGCCCCGGCGACCCCACCGGCGGGCTCGGCAATGCCCAAGATCGCACGAAACTGCTAGGCAAGGTGCTGCGAATCGACGTGCTCGGCACCGACGGCCCCGGCGGGCAGTATGGCATCCCGGGCGACAATCCGTTTGTGAGAGCCGGCGGTGGCGTCCGCGAGGAGATTTTCGCCTACGGCCTGCGAAACCCCTGGCGATTCTCGTTCGACGACGGGCCGGGTGGTTCGGGCCGACTCTTCCTGGGCGACGTCGGACAGGGGGACGTGGAAGAGGTGGATATCATCGAAAGCGGCAAGAACTACGGCTGGCGGATCAAGGAGGGAACATTTGACTTCGACCCCACGGTGACGCCCAGCCCCGTGGTGCCGCTGGAGGACCCCATCGCCGAATACACCCGCTTCGGCAAGGACAACGGCCTTCCCGAGATCGGCGTTACGGTGGTCGGCGGCTTCGTCTACCGCGGCAACGATTTTCCCGAACTGGTCGGAAAATATATCTTCGCCGACTGGAGCACCGGCTTCACGGAGGTAAACGGGACCTTGTTGGGATTGGAGGAAACCTCGCCCGGCAACTTCGAGCTCTCCCGCCTGGTCGTGGAGGGCGGCAACCCGATCGGCCGTTACATTACCGCCTTGGGTGAAGACGAATCGGGCGAACTCTACCTGCTGACGAGAACCACGCTGCCCGTCAGCGCCCTCGATCCCGTCACCGGGTTGCCGTCCGGCGCCATCTGGAAGATCGGCGTCGTGCCCGAGCCCGGTTCGCTGGTGTTGTTGGCAACCGGGGGACTGGCCCTGTTGGCCGTCGCCCGTCGCCGACGGAAACTTCTTCGAGGCGGTTGATCGAGGCGAGTTGCCCTTTGAACTACATTACCCCAACGAACCCTGTTGCGAAAGGGAAGATCATGATCCGAGGCGTAGCCAATTCGACCATGCTGGTGCTGCTGGCGATGTTCACACTCGGTTCCCTGCCGGCCAGGGCCGACCTTCACTTCTGGGGAATCAACGAGGTCTTTTCCAATGCCGACGGCAGCGTGCAGTTCATTGAAATGTTCTCACTATTGGACGGGCAGCACGTCCTCGCCACGTCGCTCTTCTGGGAGCATACCTTCGATACCGACGCCAATTCATTTACCTACCAGGTTGACTTGCCGAGCCCCCAGACGGCGAACAAGTTCTTCCTCATGGCAACCCCCGGTTTCGGTTCCCTGCCAGGCGGTGTCACCCCCGATTATGAGATCCCTACCGAATTCTTCAGCGTCTCGGGAGACAGCCTCCAGTTTTCCAGCGTTGGCCTCAGCAGCCTCAGCTTCGGATTGGGAGAATTGCCGACCGACGGTGTTCACTCCCTGAACCCCAACTTCACCACCGGCATCAACTCTCCGACCAATTTTGCCGGCCAGAGCGGGTCGATCCCGGAGCCTGCATCGGCTGTGCTGCTGGCCGCCGGCCTCCTCGCCCTGGCGGCGTACTCCTGGCGGTGCAGGAAGCAAAATGGGTGCCGGTGCCGGTAGTAATTGGTCTCTCTCCTTTTGCGAAGCCGCCAGCGGCTGCTCAGCGTTTCCCCCTAACGAAAATCCCTCGACTGCGTCACCAGGGCGTTGAGCCGGCCGGAAAGGTCCTCCAGCTTGGTGACCAGCACGTGGATGATTTGCCCTTGACGCTGCAATCCGCCGTGGGCCAACAGCAGCGTGGCCCCCAGGGCGGCCCGGCGCCAGCGCTTCCAAACCCCCGGCCGGATGATCAGGTTGGCCTGGCCGGTCTCGTCCTCCAGCGTGACGAACGTGATCCCCTTGGCCGTGCCCGGCCGCTGGCGGACCAGCACGATCCCGGCCACGCTGACCGGCTTGCCGTGGGGCCGGCTGTTGAGTTGCTCCGCCGGTACCACGTCCATCCGCTCCAGTTCCGCCCGCAAGAACTTCATCGGATGGGCCTTCAACGACAGGCCGGTGCTGCGGTAATCGGCCAATACCTCCTCGGCCGCCGACATCTTCGGCAGTGCCGGCTGGTTGGTTGCAGGGTGGGCACCGCCCAGCAAAACATCTGTGCCCGGTTCTTGGTGTGCAGTGCACACCCTGCGGTCGAAAAGCGGCAGCTCCTTTTGGTCCTCACCCAGGGCATCCCACAGCGCCCCGCGGCGCGTGAGCCCCAGCGACCCGAAGGCCCCGGCCTTGGCCAGCCGCGAAAGAACCGAGCGGCTGAATCCCGTACGCCGGGCGAAATCCCGCATCGAGCAGAAAGGCCGCCCTCCCCGGGCCTGCTCGATACGCCGGGCATGCGCCGTCGCCAGGCCCCGAAGCATGCTAAAGCCCAGCCGCAGGGCGAAACCGCAAGACAATGCCGCTGGCGGATTAGCAGCGGCCGACCCCACGGACCGCAGCCCGTGGG
>SDBV01001784.1_pt1 | contig 32184 bp, 22 predicted proteins | sample 2277081 | NCBI WGS metagenome assembly SDBV01 (sample SAMN10402039, study PRJNA504765) | marine sediment metagenome | isolation source: marine sediment core GS10_PC15, 223 cmbsf | place: Arctic Ocean: Southern Knipovich Ridge | collected 2010 | reverse complement strand
AGAACCTGTTGCAAGCCATATCCACCTCTCCGAGTACGCGCCGACCTTTGCCATCATAAGAAGCACAAGGAACAGACCCGTCAAAGCGATGAGACGCGTTGGCTTTTTGATGATCCTCTCTTGATAATGGTGAATGTATAACACGGCTCCTACGTTAACGAGTATGACAATAGCACCTAAGGCAAGCATTTCCGGGAGCGGTTTCAGGAGCGTAGCTCCGGGCCTGAAGAATTGCCCTTCGGTGGAATTGACGCTTAGGATGACGATTGTAAGAATAGTAAAGATCGTGATAACAAAAACCGCAAGCGGTATATTGCTGTTGATAACCTGGCTGATACGATCGAATTTCTCCGCAGAGATATTGTCACGAACATGCTGCCGTCTTGCACTGATCTTTTTTTTCTTTTTTAATGCCATTTATTGCACCAGATAACCCGGTTTCTGTACGTTAACAATCTAATATCGACATACCTGCGCAAGAGCTTGAGGTTCCCTTACCGTTATGTCGGTTTTTTATTTCTTTTGTCGTAGGCCTGCACGATATTCTGCACAAGGTCATGCCTTACAATATCCGATTCTTCGAGCTTAACTATACCAATACCATCGATTCCTTGCAAGGTGCTGCACGCGTCTATCATCCCGCTTTTTTGCCCTTTTTCAAGGTCGATCTGCGTAACGTCGCCGGTGATTATCATCTTCGATCCTCTGCCGAGTCGCGTCAGGAACATTAGCATCTGCGAGGTCGACGTGTTTTGCGCTTCGTCGCAGATAACGACGGCTTCGTTTAAGGTTCTTCCCCGCATAAAAGCCAGCGGGCTAACCTCGATGATATCCATCTCGATAAACTTTCTCATCTGGTCGAAATCCATCATGTCTTCCAGGCTGTCGAACAACGGCCTTAAGTAAGGGTTTACTTTTGCCTGAATGTCGCCCGGCAAAAACCCAAGACGTTCCCCGGCTTCAACGGCAGGGCGTGTAAGAACGATCTTTCTTATCTGTCTTTTCTTTAACATCGAAACCCCTACGGCAACTGCAAGGTAAGTCTTGCCCGTTCCTGCAGGTCCGGTGCAGAATGTAAGATCGCAGGCGAGCATTTTTTTCATGTATTTAGCCTGTCCTTCGGTGAAAGGTTCAATGGACGCTTTGTTTGAATATACCGTAAGTCCCCTGGTGTTTTTGGGCTGAAGATATTTTTGAGTTTGCGTGATAATCGCGGTTACGTCTTTTTCGTCGATAGTTCCTTTTGTCGCCAGGCGAGCCTGCATCTTTTCAATAATCGCTGCGGCGTTTTTAATCTCGGCCGATTTACCTGCGATGACGATGTGCCCGTCTCGTGCCGATATACTGATGTCAAGCTCGGAGCAGATTGTCTTAAGATACTTATCGGCAGGGCCGAAAAGATCGGTGTGTCGAGTCTTAGGTTCTAATTCTAATTTATATTCCAATCCGGTCTGCCTTTATACCATTTGAATCAGTTAACCATCATTGTCAGGAATAAATATGCTATCGGTGCCGTCGCTATCGGCGAATCTATTATGTCAAGTATCCCGCCGAAACCAGGCACAGAACTTGACGAGTCTTTCTGTTGGGCGTCACGTTTTATCATAGACTCGGCAAGGTCGCCAAGCTGACCGCAAACGCCAAAGATCGCTCCGAAGACGACCGCACTTGCAATCGGCATTATACCACAGAACCTTGCGAAAAGAACAGCGGCAATTACCGCAAAAAGAACAGCGCCGCCAAGCCCTTCCCATGTCTTTGACGGGCTTATATTAGGCGACATTTTGTGTTTGCCGAAAAGTTTGCCCAGGGTGTACGCTCCGATGTCGGAACACTTAACTGTAAATATAAACATAAACAACGGCCATACACCTAAGTCGACTCTGATGCCGACTACAAAGCTGGACAAAAATCCAAGATAGAAACATGCGAATAGATTTGCCGAGCAGTTTGCGATCGTTCCCTCGTTGGCGAATTTTAACGCCTGCAAAACGAATAGTATAAGTATGATCGCAGCCGTGCATGAGATGATATGGTACAGGTGGAATTCAAGCTGATTTTCAGCGGCAAAGAACTGCCTGCTATACCATCCCGCCACCAGTATCATCGAGGCAGGTATCGTCAGCGTTTTAAATATTTTTGCACCGGTATTCTCGATAAGCCCTGCAAGCTCTATTTGTGCGGGTATTACAAGCAGCGTAACAAGCACACAAAGGATGGTTCCCTTGACCGGCAGTTTGGGTTCTGTTATCGAAGATGACAAGGTTCCGTCCAGAAAACCGTCTGCGACGCACAGCCCGATGAAGGCGGCGATCATCAATGCACCGAAGATCAATCTGTATTTTAGCATAGCTGTATCCTGTCTTAGACAGTTTATTTTGTTTTGACGTCGCCAAAACGTCGCGCGCGATTTGCAAAAGCTGTCACAGCCTTGTCAATATCGTCCGTCTTAAAGTCCGGCCAAAGCGTATCGGTGATGTAAAACTCCGCATACGACAACTGCCACAGCAAAAAGTTGCTGATCCGCATCTCGCCGGATGTTCTGATAAGCAGGTCAGGGTCCTTCCACCCGGCGGTGTATAGGTGATCGCTGATGCAGGCGTGACCGATCTCGTCGATAGAGAGTGTGCCATCCTTGCATTCCTGTGCGATGGATTTAACCGCGTCAGTAACCTCGGTTCTTGCACCGTAGTTGATCGCAAGCCCCAGCGTCATCCCCGTATTATTTTTCGTAAGATCGGTCGTGGTGTCAATCGCTTCGAGAACCGTTTGCGGCAGCTTTTTTCGTTGTCCGAGGTGCCTTAGCTTTACGTTATTTTCAATAAGCGTAGGGCGGATCCCCTTGAGGTATTCGGAATAAAGGTACATAAGAAAATCGATCTCTTCTTTCGGTCTTTTCCAGTTTTGCATGCTGAACGAATAAAGCGTCAGGTACTCGACGCCAAGAGCAACGCAGTAAAGGGCGATGGTTTCTACGATCTTTCCGCCTTCTGCATGTCCCTGGAACCGCGGCAGCCCGCGTTGCGTTGCCCATCGTCCGTTGCCATCCATGATGATCGCGATATGACGCGGGATGCTGTCCGGATCGATACCGAGTTTTTTTGCGGCATCTTCACGTTTTTGTTCGAATGTAAGATGCATTAGCTTTTAACCTTTAGGTATTGCCTGGCTTCTTTTTGGACCTACGCCGACCATCGTTACCGGTACCTTTACGATCTTTTCGATAGCGGCGATATAGTTCTTTGCATTTTCCGGAAGCTGATCGTATGCCGTTACTCCTCTAAGGTCCTCGCTCCAGCCGGGCATCGTTTCGTATACGCACTCAACCGACGAAAGCTCGACCGCATCCGACGGAAAGAACGTAGTCTCTTTGCCGTTTACTTTATAAGCCTTGCATATTTTCAGCTCGTCAAATCCTGCCAGCGTATCCATGTGCATCATCGCGATCTCATTAACTCCGCCGATAGCTACAGTGTACCGAACCGCCACCGCATCGAACCATCCGCATCTGCGAGGCCGGCCCGTCGTTGTTCCGTACTCATGCCCTTTTTCGCGGATCGTTTCTCCGATCTCGTTGTCCAGTTCCGTTGGGAAGGGACCTGCGCCGACTCGCGTAGAGTATGCCTTAACTACGCCGATAAATTTATCGACCATGCTTGACGGAACTCCGCATCCCGGGCCCATGCCAAGGGCGCTTGCACTGGAGCTGGTTACGAACGGGAACGTGCCGTGATCGATGTCAAGCAATGCGCCCTGAGCACCTTCGAACAAAAGCCGTTTGCCTGCTTCGATGCCCTCGTGCAGATATTTTGTGGTGTTAGTTATATACGGTGTCAGCGCCGCGGCGTAGCCTTTGCATTTCTCGAATATATCGGCGGCACTTATAGGCTCGGCGCCGTAAAGAGCGGTGAATACTTTATTTTTATAGCTGACGATCCTTTCGAGTTTTTCTTTCAGTTGATCCAGATCGCGGAAGTCGGCCATTCTCACGGCAAAGCTTCTTCCGATCTTATCGGCGTAGCATGGCCCGATGCCGCGTATCGTTGTTCCGATTTTATTCTTGCCGAGAGCGTTTTCGCGGTGCTGATCCTCTGCTTTGTGATAGTCCAGGACAACGTGTGCGTTTTCGCTGATGAATAGTCTTCCCTCAAGCGAGATGTCCCTGTCCGAAAGGCCTTTAAGCTCTTCGATAAAAATAGCAGGATCGAAGACAACGCCATTTCCGATAACGCAGTTCATGTCTTTGCGAACGGCGCCGCTTGGCATGATGTGCAGGGCGAATTTCTCATCGTCTATAATGACCGTATGCCCGGCATTAGCTCCGCCTGCATAACGAACAACGACATCCGAATTTTCTGCCAGAATATCGACAACCTTACCCTTGCCTTCGTCTCCCCATTGCAAACCTACAACACAGCAATTCATCTAAACAAAGCCTTTCTGTTTTCAAAAACCTACCGTCAAACATTAATTGTTATAATTACGAAACTTACAAAATAGACACCACCGGTGTCATCCCCGTAACCAGCGTCAGCTTATCTTTGCAACAACCTCATCGAGCACCGTCGCCAGGCCGTCATAATCCTTATCGCTGATCTTGATATCATTATCGCTCCCCTGGCTGTCCTTATACGTTATCGTAAAGAACCCTTTCGAGTCGAAATGCGTTTTGTTAATACTTTCCATCGAATCATAAGTTATCTCTGTGCCGCATACGTCAAGCGACGTGTCACCGGCGACAACTTTTTTGTTCCAGATACGTGCAAGGTTAATGCCGATAATGACCGCTGCACCGATCAGGATCGGAGGCGATTTACGATTGAACGAAAGCGTACTGTCAAGTTCGCCCGTCTCAGATGTGTGCTTTTCGATAAACTTCTCATTGTAGTATCCGTCATAAATGCAATACACAGCAAAGAGAACCAGTGCTGTGATAAAGATCTTATGCGTATTTTTCTTATAGTGGCTTGACGTTGCTTCTACTGACATCCGGTTTTCTCCTGTTAATTATCTTCTTTGAGCGATTGCGTTTGTTAAGGGCCCCACAAAGCAGGGCACTATCTTTTCTGCCATTAGAGTTTCTGCAAGTTGGCATTGTTGTTCCAGCGACTGGGGCGAATAGAATTCCTTGCCCTTTCCCTGACGTCGTATCGTAAAGTAAAGGCTGATAGGTTCGTCGGGTTTAAATTTCTTATTCTTAACTTCCGTAAGTCCGGTTCTCGATTCGATGGTTACTCTTGCCTGCGTGTTGCACTCTTCGTCAAGGGCAAGGATGATCGTTGGCGAAAACCTCAGCGGTTTTGAGTTCGGCATATCCATAAACGCTCCGAAAGCGGTCGACGCGAACAAAGCATCTGCGATAACTTCGTTGTGGTTTCCCTGAAAATCGAAATCCATCGAAAACGTCACGTCAAGCGAGTCAATATCCAGATGGTTTACGCCCAGCATATAAGGGGCGATCTCAAGAACGAGCTGGTTTAATTTGTAACTGTGGTCCATGTCGCGCGGATTGGCGCACCCAGCACAGATCCGATCGATCTCGAGGTTTACCCACCGGTACTTTTCGCCTTCCTTTTCCTGCTCAAGGCAGAAGTCGCCGTTGGATTTTCTATAAAAATTGTTCATCCCGCTAAACTGTTTTTGTATCCGCTCGAAGAAGGTTAAAACAGTGTCCCTCTCGCCCGGCAGGTCAAGGTGCGTATTGATCTGCACATCTACATAAAAGTCATCGCAAAGCGAACTAAAACTATTAAGCATCTTTAAAATGCCTCCATTAGGAAAGGACCATATTCAATCGAAGATTCTCGCATAAAAAGCGCAGGTTTACAAGCAAATAAACTCGCAAAGAAACCTAAAATTGGCCCAAAAAGACATGCTCAAAGAGGTTTTTTATTATTTAGAGACTCTTTTAAGGTCCGGGTCAGGCAATTTCAGCTCGGTTCCGACCGCCCCGAACGTCGCTAAGAGTGCAAAAGCGAATATCCGCCAGATGCCCAGGGCGACAAATTGCCCTGTCGGACCCTGATAATTCACAGCCAAAACGACATTTAGAGCAGTGTAAATACACGCGCAAAATGTTCCGCAAGCCGCAGCAGAAACGATCCGTTTGGAGAGCCCCGTTCCGCCTGCCAATAGCGTGCTGATGGCTCCGACCGCCAAAAGCGGTACGATAATGGATATCCACCACATTTTATCGTATACCGGCAACTGGCCAAGATCCTTGATATAGAGATAATCGATCCAGCCCATCACCCCAGCGGTGATCGCAGCTATCGGGATGATGTGCCAATAACGGGATGGTTTTTCCGCTTGCAGCGATATCCGTTTACTTATCCGCTTACGTATTGTCAACGGCCAGTTATAGAACAAACAGAATACCCAGTGCTCCAGCAGCGCACCTCGCTCGCCGAACACAGGCACGATATGAACAGCTTCGGTTGCCCAGTGGCCTGCCATAAAACGCGCAAGCGCCGGATACCGATACGCCATCTGGATCGGAAATGCAAGATACCCGACATATTTGAAAAAGCTAAGAAACAGCGCGATGTTATAATCCTTAAAGCTTCTGTCTTTGATCACCATGTACAAGGTGTAAAGTCCCCGGCATATCGAGCCCGGCGAAATAGGAACAACCTGAAAAAGGGCGACGATTCCAAGCCCGATTTTCCATGCGTTCGAATCCTCACGATGAGTAAGCCAATAAATAAAAGCGATTATGACAGAGACGACCTGCGTTACCGGAAGCGTACAAACATGAACAGCAAGGCTCTTAAGATACTTCTGGATAAAGGGTTCTTTAAGCTGCGAAAGGATCGTTTGGCTGTCTTCATCTGTGACGAGATGTTTTTCTCGTCCTTCGGCGATCATATCACGAAGCCATTGCTCGCGGAAATCTGCATTGAAATAAAGTTTCACCGGCCGAACGAAAATATAAAAATATTTCTCTTTTCTGTATCGCGGATCGACGGCGAATTTGTGAAGACCTATCGGCAGCCAGGAGATCAGGAAATGACCGATGAACAACGGCATGCTGTTTCCTACTTCAAGGGCCTTGCCGGCGCTGATCCGTCCTTCCCTGTGCCAGCAGATAGCCTTTTCGCACGCCCGTCCCTTAACAGCCCTTACAAAATAGTCCCAGTCAAAACACAGGTCGTGGTAATGTTTCCGCCAGTCCTTTCGCCCCCACAGCTTACGCAAAAACTCGCCGGCAAACGGTATCATTCCTACAAAAACAAATATAAATGTAAGGAATTTCGACTTTCTAAGTTTCACTTCCTTTTCTTCGTCGAGGAAGTTCTTTGTTTTCCACCCGGTAACTGCGCTATTGAAAATGGTTCCCCACAGCTTGCCGTCGTACAACAGCCGAACATGATTGTGCGTAATATCCGGAACGGAGTTGCGATATACATCCTCGACCTCTTTCAGCTCCTCGAATGCATCTTTAAGATGCGCGAAGTGTGACGGATGCTTTTCAATATACTCTTGCAGCTTCTTGATGTCACCCCTGTCAAACTGCACAAGCGATCCGCGTTTGATACCTTTTGCGATAAGCATAAAATCGCCCGGGCTCATCGGCAAAAACGGCAGCAGCGTAAGCCCCGCTCTAAAATCAACCGCCATAAGCCCACGCTCCGGATCGTTATCCGTCGAGCTTAACTTCAAACAGTTCGGCTGACTCTTGCACGTCGTCCATTCATATTGACGGGCAAACTCGTATGCGCCAATCTCACCGAGCATCTCTACGAAGTCATGCATGAATTTATATTTCGCGCGATACTCCGGCGAGCCGAGCATGCTGGACTTTATTTCTCGCCCGTGTTTCCACAGTTTCAAAGCGTCCAGATTGTTGTCCACTTCCAGCCGCCACGTTCGACCCTCCACCCATCCGCTTATTTCACCACAACTACCCATATAATGATCGACAAATGTCGCATGAACATCGTTAACAACATTTTGCTCGTTGAATTTTATCTGCGATGCAGCCTTGATGAATTTTTGCCACAACGCGCCGCTCCGTGCCGCCGCGGGATTTGTCTGCAACTGGAACGGGCCCTGAAAACCGATCGCATACAGAAGATCGCGGAATATCTTTGAAATCCTGGAAGGGGGGATCAATATTTTTATCGCATAGGATTTGCCGATCTCAAGGCCTTCGACAGTCCCCTCGGTTGCCTCCAGGTTTAACATTTTTACCTTGTAAACCTGACCGGCGAACCCGCCGCCTACGAATTTCTCTACCAGAAGCGTAGCCCTGGCACTGTATGCAGGCGATACTCCGGTGATATCATAGATCAGTTCCGTTCCCGGATCGTATTTCTCGATTCGCATAGGGCGGCAAAGCTCCGTACTGTGAAATATTACTTGTAGCTCTTTGCAAGTTTCAACCGAGTACTCTGCCATGAATTTCCCTAACGTTAATTCTATAAAATAGCCAGATGAATACAAATTTGCAGAACGATTCCTGCATAAACACCAGCCATTAGGTCATCGGCAAGAATACCCCATCCGCTTGGAAGTTTCTCAAGTTTTTTACATGGATAAGGTTTCAAAATATCGAAAAATCTAAACGCCGCAAACCCAACCAAAGACACGATAAGGACATTCTTGCCTCCGACAGCATAAGCGGTGATAAATGTCAGCGCCTGCCCCGCGGCCTCGTCGGCGACAACCTGCGAAGGGTCCTTGTCCCCCGTTAAACTGATAACCTCAGGGGCGAATAGAACACATGTTATCGACGCTCCAACAGCGATAACGAACATCGCTGCCGACGTCACTACGCCACCGGCGCCACAAAGACAAAGAACCGCAAACACCACCACGGGAGGAATCGAACCCCACGTACCAGGCGCAACCGGCAGATGCCCTAAACCAAAACAAGATGTAAGCAATTTCTTCATAATATCAACCCAACAGCGTAGATCGAAAACGCCCGAAAGTCAAATCTCATCTAATACAGATTCGCAAAACCTGTCTGTCATCCCCGCGATATAATCGCACACAGCTCTTTCGACGCCGAACTCAGACGTAAGTTTTTTATAAAAGCTCGGCATCGAATCCGGGTTTTTGCAGCACTGCTCAAACAGTTTCGTCAGCCATTCTTCGGTTTTCTTCGCAGAGCTTTGAAGCTCCGGGTGCATATACATATTATCCAACAGCGATTTTTCAAGCCCTTTAAGCTGGCCCATCGCCTCATCGCTTAAACTTATAAGCGGCGACTCGGCGTTATAAGCATCGTCCAACGATTTGATCTTTTCGTTTTCGATAAGCTGTTTACTCATTTTCAAACAGTCACTCACCAGGTAGTCGATCATCTTTTTCGCCGTCCGTGTCCTTCGGATGGATGCTTCTTCAATTGCCCCTGCGTTTATCAGCTCTTGTGCGATCCGGAACAGCTCAAGCTCGCAAAGCTCTTGTTCGCTAACCAGTCCTGCCCGCATCCCGTCTTCAAGATCGTGGCAGTTATATGCTATCCTGTCTGCGATATCGGCGATCTGTCCTTCGAGCGAGCATTGCTTTTCGGCAAACTCATCGGCTTGCGGTTTGTCATACGGACTCCGATGCCGGGCAAACCCAAGCCGTGTTTCGTACATCAGGTTAAGCCCCTTAAAGTTCGGGTAAGGATGTTCGATAAGATCGACCAGCCGCAGCGTTTGCCGGTTATGCTCAAACCCGCCATGATCTTCCATCAGTTTGTTTAGCGTATGTTCGCCTGCGTGTCCGAACGGGCTGTGCCCTAAGTCGTGGCCAAGACATATCGCCTCAGCCAGGCTTTCATTAACGTCAAGCGACTTTGCGATAGTCCTGCCGATCTGCGCAACCTCGATACTATGCGTGAGCCTCGTCCTGTAGTGATCGTTAACGCCCGGCGTAAAGACCTGCGTCTTGCCTTCGAGCATACGGAACGCAGAACTGTGCATGACGCGATCACGATCACGCTCGAACGCATCGCGGTAAGAATGGTCTTCCTCTGCAAACCTTCTGCCTTTGGAGTTGTTCTCAGTAACGGCATAGATTGACGGATTGGACATGGTTAGACGTTCGGAAGATTTTTTTTCTTGCTGATCTCGATCAACTGATCGTACAGTTCGTAGAGTCCCTGGCTTATAACATCCGTATCGCTGCACACATGCATAAAGTTGGTATCCCCGTTCCATCGCGGAACAATATGAACATGCATATGATCCGGCAAGCCTGCGCCTGCGCATCGCCCGAAGTTTATCCCAATGTTGAAACCGTGTGGACCGATCGCCTCGGTAAGTGCGATCTTGCAGTCGCGAGTCAGCTTCGTCAGTTCAAGAAGTTCCTCGTCGCTGGCATCGTCCATATCGGGAATATGACGCACCGGAGCGATCAGCAGATGACCGTTGTTATAAGGGTACCGATTAAACACAACCATGCAGTTCCTGGTACGCCAAAGCACCAGGTTCTCGCGATCATTCTCCGTATTCTGAAGGTAATGGCATACGAAGCATTCGTGTTTTTCTTCCGAAAGATCTTGAATGTATTTTATCCTCCACGGAGCCCATAGATTTTTACGTTTCAACGACCACCTCCCAGGTTTAGTTATCCATCAGCCGGAGCGATATCTTCTGGTCGATCTCGATTAGAGGTTCCATACCACCAAGCGGAAGCATAAAGTCCGCACTCATGGTTATTTTGTAGTGCTGTTCTTCAGAGATAACCGTTCCGGTATCGATATTGAATACTTGCGTTCCCGTCCCTTCCAGTGCCGTAATCCGATACCCACGCAGGAAACCAAGCATACCCTTCATGCGGAATCTGCCTTTGTATCGGCTGGGCCAGTTCTCGTATTTCCCTTTGCTTTCGGCAAACGTACTTTCGATTATCGCAAGCCTTTGATCGCCGCTTTCGTCGATCTCCTTAAGAGTGTACGTCGTATCTTTCACCGCCTGAACCGCAACCGGCAGCGGAATGATCTGTATTGCGCTCCAACTATCCCCGACATCGACGCCATCTAGCGGATTTTCGATAGAAGCGATAGAGTCCCAAACGTGCCATTGCAACGCGACGAAATCGGCGATCATATCCATTTCCTTGATGCGACCTTTACGCGGATCGCTGGAGGATATGCTTTTTTCGCCAAGCTCACTGACGATTTTCTGGATCTCGGAAAAATCCTCAATCTTGCCAACAGGCGAAACCTGAAACGTAAACGTTCTGCCTTTGAGGTATTCCACGGCATCGCGAGGTGTTCCTTTGGAAGCTTTGCGAGTGACCTTTGCCGATTCGCAGCTCGCCGATATGGTGCTAAGACCGTAGGGGTTCAGTTCGACGGGCTTATAGGCTATCACCATCTCAAGCTTTTCATATATCTTTTGAGGTTTGCTTTTTTTGCCCTTCGACGCAACTCCTGTCGGATCAAGGTCGATGTTGACATTGCGTTCGGAAATAAGTTTATAACGTAACGTCGTATCAGCCTTAAAATCGACTACAAGAAGTTCCTTTTCCTGACCAGGCTGACAACCAGCCGACGAAACAACCACCGCCAAACAAATGATAAATCCATAGAAGTTTTTCAAGCTAATAACCTTTCCAAAAGTAGCAGGTAACGCTTTAATTAGTCGATCTTTTCAAGGCTGACAGAATTGATAAGGCCCATCGTCAGCGTATCCGGCCCCTTGCCTTCTACCTGAACACGCGATTCTTCAGCAGCGATATATGTCGATACAAGCGTTTCGTTATACTTACTTATTACGCCGGAGCTAAGGTCCAGCGTAAAACCGCCGCTCCAGCTATCTTCGGCATCGAACATCTTCGCAAGGATGCCCATACCTGGATCGCTCTTTGCTGCCTTGTCCTCTGCCTTTTTGGATGTCGGTACTGCCTGCATCTCTATCTGTGCCATATTGTCGCGGACAGACTTTAAAGTGTAGGTTTTTTCAAAGTTTTTAGGATCAAGCATCCCCGGCGGAGGTGTTCTAACTTTGCTCCAGCTTTGCCCGACGATTAACTTGCTTTCTGACGCATCCGGAAAGGCAAGAACTTCGTGCCTGGTCTTAATGCTTTTGTCCGTAAGAAAACTTTTCACGAACCTATCAGGCGAAACCGCTCTTGAGCTGGAGATGTCAACCGAAGATACGCTGCCGGATGAAGATATCTTGATACTGTAACTGCGACCGATCAGACTGGCAAGTGCGTGTTTGGTATTGGTAGCACTGTCAAAATCCAGAACCACCCCGTTTTTGTTCTGTGCGTGGTATTTAATGCCGTCGATCTTGATACTGACAACGGCATTGCCTTTGGCATCAACACTATCGATCGTCTGAGTGAATGTCGTTTCGATTTTCGATCCGGTCCGTTCTTCTACAAGTTTGTTCAGCGAAGGCTGTTCGAATCTATAATCTTTAACCGCTTTAGTAACCACTTTATACTTGGCAGTGTTACCGGATGTGAAGTTCAGCCGAACATTGGCGATCTTGCTCGGCGTTACGCTTTTCTCGCCCGTTTCGGCTTCAGGCGCACATCCGGCAAATATTAACATTAAACAGGTAACAAAAACGATACTGGTCAAAAGTTTAGATGACATAACTTCTCCTTCTCATTTATTCAAATTGTTAACTCGCCAAGGGCAAATACGAAAACACGATTATATGTTTTAGGACTGCCCAAGGCAACCTTTATATCGCCCAGCCATACATTTTTTTGGAGACAAAATGGATTTTTTGGCCTGATCAAACCCAGTTTTTTTCTCTTAGACACCGATTTTCGGAACAAACATGCCAAAAACGCGATTTTACGGTTTATTCGCCCCCACAGAAAGCTATAATGGCAAATCCAAACTTATATAAATGTCAGGCGTATTTTGGTTGCGTAGGCGACCTTGGATTTGAAATGGAGATGACAATGAGAAGTGACACAGTAAAGAGCGGTTTTCAAAGGGCCCCGCACAGGGCCCTATTACATGCATGCGGAGTTAAGAAAGAGGACATCGGAAAACCGTTCATCGCAGTAGCAAACAGCTTTTGCGAAATAGTCCCCGGCCACGTCCACTTGAACGAAGTTGCAAAAACCGTCAAAGACGCAATAAGAGCAGCAGGCGGCGTCCCATTCGAGTTTAACACCCTCGCCATCTGTGACGGCATCGCGATGGGGCATTCCGGCATGAAGTATTCACTCGCCTCACGTGAGATCGTCGCCGATACCGTCGAGACAATGATAAACGCACACTGCTTTGACGGAATGGTCTGTATCCCAAACTGCGACAAGATCATCCCCGGAATGCTCATGGCTGCGATGCGTCTGAACATACCGACAATATTCGTATCTGGCGGACCAATGGTTGCCGGCAAAACATCCGACGGAAAAGTCGCCGACCTCATCAGCGTCTTTGAAGGCGTTGCCGAGTTTAACGCCGGGAAAATTGACGAAGCAAAGCTCGACGAACTCGAAAACTGCGGCTGTCCCTCACAGGGAAGCTGCTCCGGAATGTTCACCGCAAACAGCATGAACTGTCTTTGCGAAGCTATCGGAATGGCTTTACCCGGCAACGGCACCATCCTTGCTATCGACCAAAAACGTCAGAACCTCTATAAAGAGGCGGGCGCTAAGATAATCGAACTTGTCGAAAAGGATCTAAAGCCCCTCGATATCGTTAACGAAAAAACTTTCGATAACGCATTTGTTCTCGATATGGCAATGGGCGGATCTACAAATACCGTTCTGCATTCTCTGGCCATCGCCAGCGAAGCAGGCGTTGACTACGATCTCGAAAAGATAAACGCAATAAGCGCAAAGTGCCCCAACATCTGCAAAGTCTCCCCCTCAAGCGAATGGCACATGCAGGACGTAGACGAAGCCGGCGGAATCAGCGCCATCTTAAATGAGATAAGCAAAACCGGATTGCTGCACACCGAATGCATGACAGTTAGCGGCGTAACCCTCGGAGAACGTATAAAAAACGCAGAGATCAAAAACACCGACTGCATCCGCACCCTCGACAATGCATACTCAAGGACCGGCGGACTTGCCATACTAAGCGGAAACCTCGCTCCTAACGGTTCCGTCGTAAAAAGTGCGGGCGTCGCAAAGCCAATGCTCACTCACTCGGGACCGGCAGTCATCTTCGAAAGCCAGGAAGAGGCTTGCGATGGTATCCTCGCTGGTAAGGTTAAAGCCGGCGACGTCGTCGTCATCCGCTACGAAGGACCAAAGGGCGGGCCCGGCATGCAGGAGATGCTAAGCCCCACAAGCTACATAATGGGCGCGGGCCTCGGCGAATCGGTAGCGCTTATAACCGATGGACGTTTCTCCGGCGGAACACACGGAGCATGCATCGGACACATCAGCCCCGAAGCCGCTGTCGGCGGTCCCATAGGTTTGCTAAAAGAAGGCGACATCATAGAGATCGACATCCCCAACAGCGTTCTTAAAGTTAACCTAAGCGACGATCAACTTGCCGCACGCAAAAAGGCATGGAAGCCTCGTACACCGAGCATCACAACAGGCTACCTCGCAAAGTACGCTTCAATGGCAACAAGCGCTGACACCGGTGCAATACTAAAATGGTAAAAAATGGCACCGAAGAATAGAAAAGCTCCATGGTATGTCGCCGGTCTGCACTTCGAGTGCAATGGTTGCGGCAATTGCTGCGCAGGCCCCGACGAAGGAAACATCTGGATAACAAAGCCGGAGATACAGCGCCTCGCAAAGTTTCTCGGAATGACCGTTGATAAAGTTCGCGACGAGTTTCTCCGCCGCATCGCCAACCGATCCAGCATAAACGAGCATCCCGTAACCAAGGACTGCGTCTTTCTCACAGACACCGGCACCGGCAAGGGCTGTGCGGTTTATCCCGTCCGTCCCAACCAATGTCGCACCTGGCCCTTCTGGAACTACAACCTTGACCACCCCGACGACTGGAACCAGGCAGCCGCCACCTGCCCCGGCATAAACCGAGGCAAGCTATACACCTTCCAGGAAATAGAAGTTTTAAGAAAACAAAAAAAAGCGGTGCCAAGATGAATAGAGCTGCTATTGCTGCAAGCGTCCAGGAAGTCTATAACTGGATCGACGCCGAAGTCGCAAACAACACTGCCACATGCGACGCATGCGGAAAGTGCTGCAGCTTCCAGGCCTACGACCACCGTCTGTATGTAACAAGCCCGGAGATGATTCACTTTACCGCCAACGTCACCAGTCCAAAACCCATGACAAAGGGTTATTGCCCATATCTGAACGAAGGCGAATGCACCGTCCACCCCTTTCGCTTTGCCGGATGTAGAATTTTCCTGTGCACCGGCGACTCGGATTTGCAAAGCAGACTAAGCGAACAGGCTCTGCAAAAATTCAAGATAATATGCCAAGAGCTTGACATTGAATACTATTACACCGACCTAAAAACCGCATTGAACAATTAAAACTTGAACATCACTTTTCAGCTTTAAAGATCGCGACAATCTCTGCTATTGACACAACACCTTCTGCTGCAAACTTAAAATTACGTTGTTTGTCGATGTAAAATGATGTCGGAAAAGCTCTTACGTCGGAAAAGGGCTTCGCAGGAGCCGCTGTCAGGCTTGCAACCGTGTAGTTCAGCTTGTTGGCGGCGACGAACCTCTTTAGCTGAGATCTATTCTCATCTGAAATAGCGATTATTGCCAGTTCTTCGCTGCTTTTTTGCTTTCTAAGCTCGATCAAATCCGGTATTTCGATTCTGCATGGCGGGCACCACGTCGCCCAGAAAAGCACCAGAACGTTTTTACCGGCGTATTCGCTCAGCTTGTGTGTCTTGCCGTCAAGGTCGGAAAACGTAAGGTCAGGCGCTTGCTTGCCATACCATTGGGTCGATATCGGCCCCCAGATTCTTGCATATTTGACGATTGTCTCAAGCGTCACCGGCCCATGGGTAACGGCATCGTATTCTATCGCAGAATGTGCGGTTATATGTGACTTCTGCGTGTTATTTATACTTTCATCTGTGAAAACCCACGTTATAGCCAGGACTAATAGCAGAAAAACCACGAGAACAGGCCAGCTTTTTGCAATATTTTTATTATTTGCGGCCATTTTCTGTATCCTTTTTAAACTCTTTCGCATCTTGTTCGTATAGATACCGACCCGCATGACAGATTTTCTGCATAGATCGCAGGTCAGTATCCCGATGCAATTGGTACGTCTTGTCCGGACTCGGGGTTCGCAACCTAATTATAGAGGGGTTCCCGGTTATTGTAAACGATCATTTTTGGGCGTTTACATCGCTCGCAGACGGGAAATGGCTTGACAAGTACGATAACAAGAGATTAGGATACACTAAGGAGCCGGATTCCTTATAACCATATACCATTGGAGAAATTGCACGTGAAGGTTTATAGTTTTAGTAGAGCGGTCGTTTTTGGATTATTGCTTTTCGTTGCTTTTAGCGTTTTAGGTTGTTCTGACAGCCCGGAAGGCAAGGCTGCAAAGGCCTCAGCAAAGAATGCAGAAAAGGCGATGCTGTTAGTACACACAAAGGGTGATTACGAAAAGGCCGTTAAAGAGATAAAAAAAGCCGCAACACTAGCATCCAAAGCGGGCCAGGCCGGGGAGGCAACTTTGTTCGTCGCAGGCAACCTTTATTTCGATTACGCTGATCAACATCAAAGCAACCTTATCGAAAACTCAGACGCTGTCTGTGAGACTATAGATAGACTTTCGACAACTGCCGAGAAACTTAGCTACTTGCAGATCGAAAAGAATCATCTCGAAAGTCTGATGGATTCTTCCGACGAGCGAATGGTCCAGATTGAGGGGCTTATCACCGGTTCCGACTATGGCGCCGGAATAGAAAAGGAACTGGCACAGGTCGAACAGCGACTTTCACAACTGCAGGATGAGCAGGAAGAGTTTATCGAAGCCGAACGCCAGGCGCACGAGCAAACAGACGAACTACAAGCCGCAGCCAACGCAAAACTAAATGACTCAAAGAAAGCAACCGGAGATCGGAAACAACAGCTTGAAAAAGAGCATTACGAATTTATGATTGCAAAGAAGCAATATCTGGTCGAGTCACAGACCGCACTGGACAAGGTCAAGGAGTACAAAAGCCAGATAGCAATTGTAGAGCCATTGGCCCAGAAGCTCCAAAACGATATGACCGAGGTGCAGCGAAGGATCGACGACCTTGAAGGATCTCTGCAACGTAGCGAACTCAAAAGTCAGCTTCGAGATGCCGACGGCGCGATAGAAGAAACCGAAACCAGGATCGGCCGGCTAACAAACACTATAAAGAACCGGCAGGGAGAATATGAAAAAACCATCGAGCAGATAGAGACGCTCATCGACGACGCACTTAAGAATTTCAGGAAGATCGGGTCCAGGGGCAATCGCGATATTTCGTCCATCCGAAAGGCGGACAGTTATTATGCAAAAGCGACGACCAATTTGTCTGCGATGGACCACTATCAAAACATGGCCTTGCGATTGCAGGCAATATCTTCCAGCATTGACGGAACAAGCGCCGGAAGTGTAGATCGCCTTGCAATGCAGTACAGTGGATCGGCCAACAATCACAGCAAAAAAGCGATGGAAGAATATGACAACGCCATCAAAGAGTACCAGACCCTTCAAAAAAACGCCGGCAGGGGTAGGGACGAATTGGCATGCAGCTTAACAAAGAGCCATATACTTGTATTGCTCGGCAAGATCAACCTTGCAGAGCAGCTTGATAAATACGAGCTTATCGAGGACGCAGCCAATGAAGTTAACGAGCTGGTTGACAAGGCCGTCCAGTGCGATCCGGATTTTGAGGATTCCGTCACCTTCAAGCTGTTCAACGGTGAGACAGAGATCGTTCCTGCAATGTCAGTTGAAAAAGAACCAGCCCCCGCAGAGAAAACACCGGCAAAGAAGCCTTCAACGGAAACAGGTGCAAAGCAGGCAGAAGAGGAACCGATCTTCTAAAAAGCTGCGGAAATGCCCCTTCTCATCGTATTCTCATACTAAATCCTCTATAATCAACATTATTGAGTCGCAGATTGTAACTATTTAATTTTTTTTGATACTAAGGAGAAGTTTTGACAACTAAGAACTATCCCACCCGCTACGTATATTATGGCATTTTTCTGGCAATATTCATGGCGATTTGTGCGCCGGTATTGCGGGCTGAATTCATCGCCGATGGCGTCGAGCTTATTCAATTGACCGATGACGGGCAATCTCTTGCGGTTGCATGGGCCCCGCATGGTGATATGCTCAGCTTCATCCGGACCGTGCCGGGCAGCAGCCAGAACCAGCTATTCGTCATGAACTCCGACGGCTCTGGTTCAGAGGCAGTGACTTCTATCGGCAGTACGTTTTATGTCGAATGGTCGTGGGCCGGCGATAAGTTGGCGTACATGTTCTCCAACGCCGCCGACGATGAGAGCCAGGGGATGGCGGCTTACTATGACATCGCCGAAAAACGTTCCTACACGATCTCTGCTCCGTATAAACGAAATGTTTTAGACGAGGACGAAGGGCCGTTGTGGTCCGCTGATGACCGGTATCTGGCTTATAAGGCAAGGCCGGGAGCATCGCAACTGCGTGAGGTTCATGTGCATGATTCAAAGCTAAACAAGACACGGCGTGTGCTGGCTGAGCGTGGGGAGGTGCGTGAGGCTAAGTGGAACCGGACCGGCCCAACCAGAGCATGTTTCAGAGTTCAGGCTGCCGGTGGGTGGGATTTGATCACGGCATTGCCAGATGGATCCGAGACGACAGAGTTAACAGATATCGGTGCCGAAGCGTTAGAAGTTGGCGAAGCCGCATGGTCGCCGACCGAGGATCGGATCGCGTTTTTGAATAATAAGGACATGACTCAGCAAGAGCGAGACCGCGAGTCCATAGATTGCTGGATATCCCGGCCTGACGGGAGCGAAATTCAAAATCTGACCAAGGCGACGTCTGCGGCGACTGAGAAACAGTTGAAGATCGACGATCTGCACTGGTCATGGGACGGAAGATGGATACTGGCCAGCGGCGAACGATTCGATATACAGGGTAATGAGATCGAGACTCTTTATCTTGTCGACCCGGTTAACGGCGGATATCGAATTCTTCTGACATCGTATCCGCGCGAGGAGTCTATGTTCGAACACATTGAGGCATTTACATGGTCGTATGACAGTACTAAAATCGCGATCCTTAGCAGGCGACAGGCAGTTCGGGGTTGGGGCGGACAGGCGACTTTCGAGCAGAACCGAACGGTACTTAGCCTTTATGATATCCAGACGGATACTCGCACCGATCTGATGATCTTTAGCGATGAGCAGGACCGCCGTATGATGCCCGGCGAAATCGACCGGGATGAGATCGAAAATATCTCATGGTCGCCTGACAACCGTTCGCTGCTTATAACGATCGCTGATATTATCAGCGCCGCTGATGGTATCCGTCGGCCTGACGTTTATCGTGTTGATCTGCCGGGTCATTTGATCAGCCCTTTGGCTGCGGATCACGACGGGCCGGTAATGGGACGTTCGCAAACGGCTGTGGGGCAGAGCAGCGATAAACAGGGTCTAGCTGAAAATGTTATTGGATCGACGCCGGCGGTTTCGAAGGTTCAAAATAACGGCAATGTAATCGCGGTGATAATACCGAAACATATATCTGTAGAAGAGGCTCTCGAATCGCTGCCCAGCCAGTACAAGAATTATCTAACCTCTAACATTTCGCAAAATCTGCTTGTCTACGAAGGTCCTGCAGAGGCTCTGGCTCGTTTGCGTCAACATCTAAAGATCATCGACAAGCTTGCGCCGCAGATCATGGTTGACCTCTTGGCAGTGGAGTTGACAGAAGAGGCTAACCGAGAGATCGGTCTCGACTGGACATATACGCAGGGACATATCGGACTCCTCCAGCCGACCGGCAGCCTGATAAGCGACCTGACATCAACTGTGGGAAACACCATGGCAGGGACAGGACAACTCTTCTATCAGGGGGTGGGGTCTCTGCCGCGAGAATTCTACATTCGCCTAAACGCACTCGTTTCAGACGGTAAGGGCTCTATACTGGCAAATCCTAGAACCGTCGCTACCAGCGGAAAAGAGGCCCGCATCCAGATTCGTAAAACGCTCAATTACTTTTTCAATGAGGGCTTTGACGATGCCGGGCGAGCTATCATTAAGAAAAGCGATATCTCCGCCGACACCGAGGGTCGTATTACTCCGACTCTGCTGGCAGATGGTCGTATTCTTATGAACGTCGATATAAAGGTCGGCAGTTTTACATTCAGCCCTGACGCCGGCCTGCCAGAGCAGACTAACCGGGAATCGACAACAATCGTAACCGTGCAAGAGGGGCAAACACTGATTATTGGCGGTCTGCGACAGGAGGAGATGAGTGAGAGCATTACAAAGGTACCGCTGTTGGGAGATATACCGATTATTGGAGGCCTCTTTAAGAATACACAAAAAGAGATCAAAAACAGTGTGCTGACCATCTTTGTTACGCCTCATCTATTAAAGCCGAACGGCGGATATATGCCGGAATGGCCGACAATTAACGGCGCAGACTATAAAATAAAACCGATTATGTCGGAATAAACAACACCGAAAAATTAAAGCCTGATGGTCACTTTGTCATTCCGGACTTGCCTGCCCTGAGCTTGTCGAGGGGGGGTTCATCAAAGGGGTTCGCAAATTCCTCGCCATAAAAAGCAACATGGACAGTGCTACACGAAACTTCGCAATTTTGTAGTAGGAGTAATAGATATAATGCATAATCATCAAGCCAATTAGCTATGTTTATTGAGCGAGCCTCGCAATTTCCGCCTCACTCAACGCACGATCATAGATACGGACATCATCGAGCAGGCCGCTATAAAAATCGCCGGTCGTCATCCCCGCATCGTATTCCTGTCCAAGCGAAAATACATCGCTGGCGGCAACAGATACCGTCGAGGTAAAGCTCAAGACTTCACTGCCATCGACGTAAACAGTAATTGTGTCAGAACTGTCTTCAAGAGCATAGGCTACGTGGTGCCATGCGTCATCAATTACCGTTGTTGCAGTATCACGCCATCCCGATTCATACATACTAAGCGTGTCACTATTAGCCTGGGTACCCAGCATAATTTTGTTGTTAGTGCCGTTTGAAGTATTAATTGAGACCATAAACTGATGCGCAGTGTTAACCGCAGGAACTTTGACCCATGCGCTTACTGTAAGATTCCTGCCGGTCATCCCGGTAAATACACTATCGAAGGCAACATAATCGTCCAAACCGTCGAACGACAGGGCATTGCCCATTTTTCCGGCAACCCAGCAGTTGGGATCGTCCATATTGACAAGCGTTCCGTGATAGGCATGGACTGAGGCATCCCGTGCGACAGAACCGGCCGTCTCATCTAATCGCCAGTAACCAATCGCCCCTTCGATCAGGGAATCGTTGAGCCATTGATGCGCCAATACCAACAAATCCAGCAAATCCACGAGACCATCTGCGGGCTGAGCAATATCCCCCGTAGGATCGGCTGTCAACCAGACACCGGCCATGTAAGAGAAGTCATCCAGGCCGATAGTTCCATTGCAGTTAAAATCAGCTGATCCACCACAAACCGGAACGGACGACTTCGGCAATATAATCCGAACTCGAGCAATATTCATATTGCGGGCGGCATCTAAACTGCGAAGCCTAAAGTCGCTACCATTTTCACGATCCCCAAAATAGGCATCATTAATTTCAAACCGAACCGTCTGCCAGCGTTCTGAACCTGACGTCACAAACAACTTTGGATGCACCTTCCATTCATCGGAAACACTGTCGTATTGTAAGCTGATATCCACCTCGTCGTTGGTATCATAGTAATCCACGACGATCGTCACATTCGCGCCGGCAGAAACCTGGTGGAGAATCGTATTATCCACATCAAAGTATATGTAATTATTCGTGGCCCTTCGACAGGTCACACCGGCAATTATGTCGCCGTCAGTTACACCGTTACCGAGATTTTCCACTTGGTAAAGCAGATCGCTATAGTTGGTGGTACCCAGATCGACCGTCAATTCCTCCCCGATGTTGGAACGATTGGCCAGTAATGATTCCATCGGAATTGTAAAACTAAACGGAACCTGATTGCACAACGTTTCCTTAGCGTACCCTGAAAGCATCATCCACCAGTCCCTTGGCGAGCCGTCATTAGTAATGTAATATCCCCAATCATCCTCACTGTCGATATTTGGTATGTTTGGATAAGGAACAACAGGCGGATCGTCACTCATCGGCATCACGGCAGTGCTTTCATCGTATTCGTCAAACATACCGACAAAGATCGCTTCAGGATCGATGATGTCAATGCCGTTTGATATCTTTTCCCAAAAGAATTCGCCGCCCTCCCGATCCGTGTATTGATATGGAAAAACAAACTCCTGTAAGTTGTGCCAGCTAAAGCCCGGCCATACATGAACCTGGGCATTGATCCCATACTGCGCTGCGTGAGTGGCAACATTCGTCTGGCTGCCCATCCATGCGAAAATACTGTCATACCTTGCAAAATGGGAATCCCATGCACTGGGAAAGGTGTTTTTGACACAACCGACCACATAATTACCACCGTAAACAGGATCGTCCTTCAAGAAATCGACCAGATCGTTTAACGGACCTTGGGAAATATTTGTCCGAATCCCCGCTCCCCAGACAACAACAACCGGTTTTCCCTGCTCATGCAGATAACGGCTGTCGCTGGTAATACCAACCTGGTCAACCAGCCATATCCAGTCTGCTGTGATCGTGTTGTAAAGATTTCCGTCATTGGCACTGCTGATGTCATACTCAATTGCCCAGACACGCCCTTCCAGATGAGCGGCTTCACGCACATGGGCCAAAACCCACTCCGGCTTGGCCCCAGCCGTGGAATTAACAAAAAAGCGCTGCAAATAAACACCGTCGATATTGTATTGCCGCATCCACTCAAAATGTTTTTGAACAACCAATGGATCGCCGGAAGAAAATACATAACCCTGCTCACCGCTTTCTGTTATAAAACCAGGAACAGCCGTTAGACTGTCCATCTCGTAATCCAAAGGATCCGGCCACATATCCACAGTAGAGTTGCCAATACCATCAAAGCCCCAGTGAACCCAGCTGCCGTCATACAGATCGTTCGGCGCCTTGAACCAACCCTGATAGCCGACGACCACCTTACCCTTGATCGTCTCGGCATTTACATAATCATTAGAAGGTCCCAAATAGGGGGACAACCATGGAGGATTATGCGAAAGTGCGTATGCGGCATAAGGGTCGCTAAACGGCGTATCACGAACGATCACACTTTTGATCGGAAACGCAGGGCTCAGGAATCGAAAATCAGCACCGCCGTTCTCGCGATTGGCAAACAAAGGATCATCGAGACGCTGGTAGGACTTGACAAAAGCCATTGAACCTTCTCCCGAACTGCGTGTGTGGAAACCGGTCAAAGTGTAGGAAGCACTTACACTGTCATACTCAAGACGCAGCCACGGACCAACCAGATCATCATAATATGTAATTTCAACATACGCAGACTGAACCGACGCCGGAAAACCCGGAACGCTGAAATAAAGATAACTGTCTGGGATCCACACCGGCTGACCGTCCCGGGTTGCATCTGTATACGTCCCGTCACCACCGTTAAAGTGCGGCGACAAAGAGGCCTCAAAAGCTTCAGAAGTACCTGTAAACATAAGCAACGCCAGGATAAACAGTGAAAAGCACCGTCGATGAGTTTCACCGAATTTTATTCCTTTTCTGCCCGTTCGTTGCATCATCAACCTCCATTATAAAACGATTATGTTACCTGGGATGTCCAAGATAACATTGTTTATCTCGGCCCAGCTACAACCCTGTTGACAGTATACCAAATATGGATCGAAAAATCAAGCGTTCGGTTTCATTTTGAAACTTTTTTAGTTGCAATAATAGCAAAAACATGAATTTAGAAACTGATTATCGTTTCTTTGATATATCTCACCCAGTGTTCCGTATGCAATCTAACTTCTCGAAGCAGCTCTTGCGACAGGCTCGGGATGACAGTTTTTTAGCGATTTATGGGCTAAAAACAGCGATTTGTACTTTTTTTTTAAAAAAATCAAGAAAAATGGTTGACTTTACGATTACACCTGTAATACTTGTATGTATTACAGATGTAATATTTAGGAGACGCAGATATGACTAACAAACCAAAAATTTCGCAGGCTGAATGGGAAGTTATGAAGGTTCTTTGGAAAAGGCCTTTGGCCACTGCTAACGATGTTGTCGATCAGCTCAGCGGTAAAAAGGACTGGAACCCTAAGACCGTTAAGACGCTTATCAACCGGCTGGTCAGTAAAGGCGCCGTCAGCTTTGAAAAGGCAGGGAGGCAATACAAATATTTGCCGGTGCTGTTGGAAGACGAGTGCATCAAGGCTGAGACGAGCTCGTTCCTTAAACGGGCAGGGTCGGCCGCAGTAAAGCCGATGATTGCAGCTTTTATCGAAGAGCAGCAGTTAAGCGATGCCGATATTGCCGAGCTTAAGCAGATTCTCGAAAGAAAAGGGGGCAACAAATGAGCGAATTTATTGCAGAACTTGGTCCGTTCTTCCTGTGGTTGTTAAAGTCAACGACGCAAGCGAGTGTTCTGATCTGCGTGATCCTTTTTGTGCAGATATTGTTCGGCAAAAAGCTGGGCTTACGCTGGTACTATTGTCTGTGGATGCTCTTGATCGTACGCATGCTTTTGCCGTGGTCGCCGCAGAGCAAGGCCAGCGTTTATAATTTTGTTCCCGAGGCCGGGCAGGTTAAGACGACGTTTGAACATATTACCCAAAAACCTTTTGTAGTTAATAACGATATCACTGGTGAGCCAACGGCAACTCCTTTGACAGCCGGCCAGAACCATACAAAACCGGTTCATCGATCGGAGGCTGCTTCTGCGCAAAGTACGTCAGTACTACCTTTTTCTTCACTTTCGGTTGATCCCGGTTTTGTTCTTAGGTTTGTTTGGGCTGTTGGTGCCGGCTTACTTACCTGTGTTGTTTTTGCGGGTAACTTTAAGCTATGGCGGATCGTAAAGAGTAAACGTCCCGTGACCGATCAGAAGGTTCTGGAGATGCTTGAGGATTGTAAGTCGCAGATGGGGATCGAGACGATACTTGCGATCGTCGAGACTAAGAAAATTCAGTCGCCTGCGCTGTTTGGGTTTATTCGGCCTCGTTTGCTGCTGCCTGAGGGAATGCTAAAGAGCTTAACGCTTCAAGAATTAGAGCATATCTTTTTGCATGAGCTTGCGCATTTGAAACGGTTTGATATTTATCTCGGTTGGGTTATGGCGATTTTGCAGGTGCTGCACTGGTTTAACCCGATGGTGTGGTTTGCGTTTTATCGCGTGCGCGCTGACAGGGAGTTGGCATGTGACGGCCTGGCGCTTTCGACGATGGGGACTGATCAGCCGGGCCAGTATGGCCAGACGATCGTTAGTTTGTTGGAAAGATTTTCGCGTCAATCACGGCTGCCTTCGATGGCAGGGATCCTTGAAGACAGGTCCCAGATAAAACGGCGAATAGCTTCTATCGCAAAGTTTAAAAAGAGCAGCTATAAATGGTCGCCGCTTGCGGTGATCGTGCTTGTGGTGATAGGTTTTGTTACGCTTTCCGACGCGCATAATACCAAAGGTAATCAGCCGGGCTTTCTTGTAAAAGGTGTTGTGACCGATGCCGTTACCGGTAAACCGATAGCAGGCGCGCGTGTTGGTGATGACGGGTATGCAGGCGGACAGCAGTGGACGATAACAGATTCGCAGGGTATGTACAGCTATCCGACGTGGTACGAAGAGCATGGCATCAAAGCCGAAGCCGACGGTTATAGTTCCAGCCGAGAAACACTTTTAACAAAGATGTTCAGGTCGGAAAAAGAAAAGACGATTGATTTTGTGTTACGGCCGGGTGCGAAAAGAACAACCAGACGCAGGGCTGTGTCGCGGCCAACAACCAGAAGTAGCAGGACTGTGACGCGTACGCGTCCGAAGCCTGCTGCGCGTACGACTTCAAGTCCTGCGAGGGGGGCGATGCGTCATGTTAGGAAAAAGAATGTTAATAAAGATGTTAGCTTTGAGGTTACAAGGTCAGACTTTAAGCAGGGCGATAGTATAGAGATCACCAGTATTACAGGTACATCGTCTAAACTTAAGGTCGGCGAGACTTACATCATAAAGGGCAAGTATGATCTGGCATCGCATGACAGGGCAATGCTTCATATATATGCAACTAACGGCCAGACGTATAGCGATCAGGGTTCGGATGCGATCAAAGGCAGTGGTGAGTTTTCACGGAACTTTAGGTTCCTAGAGGACGGGCAGCTGCACCTTAGTTTTTATCCTGACGGTAGAGGCGGGAGCAGTTTTGGGAACCTGTACTTTGCAAACCCATCTGGCCAGGTTGATATTGCAGCTTCGGATTTTGAGTTTCGTTATAATCAAGAGCGTGGAACGCATAATCTATTAGTTTCGATAGTTAATAACGGCGATGTTACGATCCCAAAGTTTAAGCATCGGTTTTATAAAGGTGATGTTGCTGACGATCTAAACGAGACGGGTCGCGCGCACAGGACTAAAGTGGCTGATTGGTATAATGCAGGGCCGATAGAGCCGGGCGGGACATTGGGATCGCGTTCGATGGGTTTTAATCTGCCGGATGGTGAATACACTTTCGGCGTTGTGCTGGATTATGATAATGCCGTTGCTGAATCTGACGAAAGCAATAATATAGCAACGCTTAACGTAATCATTAAAGATGGCAAGATTGCTAAAACTTTCGATCAGCATGTAACGGTTTCGGCAATAGAAAAGATCAACTTTGCCGGTGACGATATAATACGGTTCGAAGCCAATGCCGAGGCGGGTTTTAATTTTCCTTTTTATGTGTTTGTACCAAAGGCAGTTGATAAAGATCAAAAAGTTCGTCTTTTGGTCGAATCCAACAATACAGGGACAGCGTCAGACGATTTAGGAGTTCATCAAGAGAAAGCTTTGCGTTCGGTTAGCAGGAGTTACCCCAACAGGATTGCCAGAAGGTTGGGTTCACCATTGCTGGTACCTGTGTTTCCTCGCCCCAGAACTAATTGGCAGGCTTATACGCATTCTCTGGATCGTGACACTCTTGAGATCGACGAGGGGCAACTTAATCGCATCGATCTCCAACTGACGGCAATGATCAAATATGCCCAGCAGTTTTTGCGTGTAAACGGATTTAAGATCGACGATCAAATCTTCATGCATGGATTTTCCGCATCGGCAAAATTCTGCAATCGATATTCTTATCTTCACCCGGAAATGGTCAAGGCCGTAGCTTCGGGAGGGGTTAATGGACTTCCCACACTGCCTGTGAGTAACTGGAACGGATTTGAACTTCCTTTTCCGATTGGGACATCCGGGATCGAGAGATTTACCAATAAGCCTTTTAATGAAAAAGCTTTCAGGCAGGTTGCTCATTATATTTATATGGGTTCCTTCGATAGAAATGACACTCTTCCGTCGCGAGATGCCTGGAGCGAAAAAGAAGCTGATATTATTAAAAAGGCATTAGCTGAAAAGATGATGCCGGACCGCTGGGAACTAACCCAAAAAATCTATAAAGATCAAAATATTAACGCACAATGCATAACATATAATGGTGTTGCACACGGCATTGAAAGAGAAATGCTGGACGATGTAGTAAAATTCTTTGAGGTAAATTCGGGAGACAAGTATGTTCCAATAGAGCCGCATCAATATCCATTTGTCGAATACAAGCAAATTAAACAGGCACATGTCAATGGTTTATATTGGTACGATGATGATAGGCTTCCAGAGTGGATTAAGAAAAATTCTAAACAGAAAACATTCCTGATAGGTATCGAGGAGTGGAACGAGGGCCAAGATCATAGGCAGTTAGTTGAGTTTTGTGAAAATGCCGGGTTTAACTTTGTTCTTAAAGCAGAAGGACAAAAGGATATTTTGATAAGAGCAGAGGGCTATCCTGGAAGTACCAGCCAGGGAGATGGCCGGTTCCAAGCGTTCTTTGCCAAGTTGAATGACTCACAGTTCGGACAGATAATTCCCGGCGTGTCATATAAATTAGAAGCATTGAACGACAGCAATGAATACTTTTGGACTGTAAACGATGGCGTGACGCTAACCAAAGACGGCAAGGCTGCTAAAACTTTCGATCAGCATGTAACGGTTTCGGCAATAGAAAAGATCAACTTTACTCTTGAAGCCGGAGCGAAAGGTGATTTGCGGGTTGATACTGCTCCTGATGATTTAAATACAAAAAATAAAAGTTATTCTTCTGAATTTGCAGATGGCAGTTTTTTGGAGATCAATGTTGACAGCGGCAACTGTAAGGTTAAAGGTGTCGAAGGCGATCAGCTAAAGATCAATGCAGTTATAAATGCGAGGGCATCTTCCGATGAGGAGATCAGAAGGCTCATAAAGGAAACAAAGATCGAATTCAAGAAGACCGACGATGGTATTAAAGTTGTCTCTAAAAATCCGAAGTTAAAGTCGGGTGAATCTGTTACTGTCAATGTTAACGTAATCGTTCCCGTTAAGGCGAAGCTGACTTTGAATGTTGGAATGGGCAATGTCGATTGTCAAAATATTGCAGGCGATATCAAATGCAAGGTAGGGATGGGTAATATAGAAGTTCGATGTGTCGAAAGAATCGTAAATGCTAAGTTGAATATGGGTATGGGTAATGTTGTGTTGAATGTTCCGGCGGATGTTTCGGCAAAGGTTTCCGTTAAGCTAGGGATGGGCACATTGGAGTCCTCTTTGCCATTAAACATCAAAGGCATGGGCGTGACGGGTGAATCGGGCAAGACGACATTCGGCGGCGGTGGCGGCAAGATGGGCGGCATGATGGGTAAATCGGGCGAGTCGACATTCGGTGGTGGCGGCGGCAGCGGCGGCGGTAGGATGGGCGGCATGACGGGTAAATCCGGCAAGGCGACATTCGGCGGCGGCAAAGGGAATATAGATATTTCAAACGGTATGGGTAATATTATTATTAATGCTGAAAAGGACTGAGTTATGATGAACGCAAAGATATTAAGAAGCATGGTTTTCATGGTTATCTTTTGTAGCGCGTTCGTATGTGTCAATTCCGCTGGGGCAGAACAAATAACCAGCGATGAAAAGGAACGCATCTTAACGAAAGAGGACCGCATATTCGGATTGGTAACGATATATCGAACTGCGAAACAGCATTTCGCATTGTTCGAGCAGGTGCCGGAACTGAACTGGGATCAGAGCTTTAAGGAATTTCTGCCGTTGGTTGAAAAAGAACAGAATCTGCAACAATATTATAATACGTTACGACGTTTCACTGCGTTATTGGAGGATGGTCACACCCAGGTTTATCTGCCGGAAGCTTTGACAAGAAAAATGGGTGACCTCCCGTTACGTTTGGACTATATTGAGGACAACTGGGTGGTTCTTGAACGTCATTGCACGGAAGAGATCATGAAAGAAGATGTGCCTCAGGGGTCAGTGATTCTTTCCATTGAGGGAGTGCCAACTACAGAGTATATTGAAAAGAACATCTTTCCCTTGATCGGGAGCGGATCGACCCATGGGAAAAGAGCCATGCTAAACTGGGGTGATTTTTTCACCAAGAATACTCCGGTTCACCTTAAGTTGCGTTATCCGGATGGTTCCGATCATTCGCGAATTCTGCATGCAGGAGAACCTCTTGTATGGAATTGGGACCGCATGGAAAAATATCTCTGGCCCTGGAACCATCCGATCAGCCATTTTTCCACAAGGACGCTGGACGAGAATATCCTTTATGTACGATATGGGATTTGCAGTAAGGAAACTGAGGATAAGTTTGCAGAATTGATAAAGTCAATGGAATCACCGCACCCCAAAGCGATGATCCTGGACCTACGGGGAAATATCGGGGGCAGTACGCCCATAAAAACTGTGAGGCATTTAATTTCGAAACCTGCTGAAATGTTTTTCTTCAAAACTCCATGTTCTATTTCCTATTTGGATGCACGCATGGAGTATACGTCTAAAGGTGGTCAAACCAGGGAAGAAATAGCACATGAACTCCTGCCGAATTTCCCGGAATACACGCCCGGCTGGTTCTCGACTTCAAGTAGTACTATTGAGCCATTAGAAAGCCATTACGACGGGCCACTTGTTATCTTAACTAACTCCAGGACAGCCAGTGCAGGTGAAGACTTGGCGGTATTACTTCACGGGAACAAACGAGGAGTAGTCATTGGAGAACCTACATTTGGCTCAACGGGTCAACCCATTCATTTCGATTTGCCGGGAGGAGGGAGAGTTCGTATTTGTACCTGTCTCGCTCTGTACCCAGACGGAAAGACCTTTGTCGGCACTGGAGTACAGCCGGATGTTCCAGTAAAGCGAACTATCAAAGGTATTGCTGAGGGACGCGATGAGGTACTTGATGCTGCACTGGAATTTGTATTAAGTCACAAATAACAGATGCCTTTAATGACATGCTTTTTTGCGGATGGGGCGCAACTGAAGGTACCTGGTACGAATTACGATAAAATAGGCAAACTAAGCAGTCACAGCTAATTATTTTAAGAAAGTTAGCTAAAAATCAAACTTTTCTCTTGGCTTTTTCCTTTAACCTGGTATAATGTAATTTGATCCAGCAGGATCAAGACAGGTCAGAAGACCACGTTAGGCAAGCATGCCAAGAGCGGTGTTATATTTTCACAGCCTGTCGAGACGCATGAATATATTACGATTACAATCTCAAAGCCAAAGCTCAAGGTTCGATCCGAGCGGATCGTTGCGGTAGATAATGGTGGCAAAACGCATTTTGCTCAAGGCAGTTCGTCAGTGTCTACCGGTAAAGTAGAGCAGCGTACTGTGAAATTTTATGGTCTAAAGCTTGACGATGTCAGGGAGTTTAAGTTCCAGAGCCGTCCTTACCAATGGGTTGAGTTTAAGAATGTTGCATTAAAGCCGGGTGCGAAAAGAACGCCCAGGACCAGAAGCGGCAGGGCTGTACCGCGTACAACGACAAAACGTGATATTGCAGCTTCAGATTTTAAGCTTCAATATGACCAGAAGTGTAGGACGCATAATCTTGTGGTTTCGATAGTTAATAACGGCGCTGTTACAATCCCTAAGTTTAAGCTTAGATACTATAAAGGTGATATCGCAGGCAATCTCGATGAGGCAGGCAATATTCATACCGGCTGGCATAACGCAGGGCCTATCGAGCCTGGCAAGACCTGGAACGAGCGCACGCGAGTTTTTCACCTGCCGAACGGTGAATATAGTTTTGGTGTAGTGCTTGATTATGATAATGCAATCGACGAGGCAGATGAGAGCAATAACACGGCAACGCTTGGAGCGGTGGTCGTTGACGGGAAAGTTGTCAAAGCAGAGCATAAACAGATCGAAATGAAACAGATGGTCAAAAAACGGTCGGAGCAAGATCCGATTCTTCGCCAGCTAAATCAGCCCCGCCTGCCATGCCTGCCATGAGTTCATTGAATGGAGCGCAGTCGAAGGGGCAAAGCGGTTCCGCAATTTATCATTTTACATTTGAACCTTGATTTAAATTAGTATTTGGCAACCCTGCCTTAAGGCAGTTTGAGCAACGCTCCCTAAAAAGCGTTGCGTTTTATAAACATCGGCACAAATACAACTGATTTAGGGGCTTTACGTCCGATAATAACGCTAAAACCGAACACGTTACTTCGGTATTCGTTGTATTATTGAAACACAGCCGAACCCTTTAACATTTCAGGAATATATTTTAATAACGCATCGCTATTGTAACAATTTTCAAACAAGGCACTTATGCGCAGCTTCTCAAAATCGAATTTATTTCACCCAAAATGGCATAGCCGTTGCTCAATAAGACCACATGCCTATAGATGGTGTTTGTACAAAGCACCCTCTCGGCGCAGATGTGATAAAATCTTGAACTATACGGATATCAATCTCGCCATGGTGTAAATAGAGCCGGGCCGGAGGAGGCCGGCTCTTTTTTTATGCGCTGTTTGCAACCTTTCAATATTTAGTTTTGCTTGCTTAGTTATTTGTCCTCCTTTTTGCGATTTTATGTTCATAATTGCGCATAATTGTGTTTTTTTTGCGTTTTTTTGCGTTTTTTGGTCATCGGTTTTAGGCTTTAAACGCGGCTTTCCTTGTTTTTGGCCCAATAATGGGGGCGATTTTCAATTTTCTATTTTTTATTTTCTATTTTCTATTTTTGAAAC
>SDBV01001783.1_pt1 | contig 32203 bp, 37 predicted proteins | sample 2277081 | NCBI WGS metagenome assembly SDBV01 (sample SAMN10402039, study PRJNA504765) | marine sediment metagenome | isolation source: marine sediment core GS10_PC15, 223 cmbsf | place: Arctic Ocean: Southern Knipovich Ridge | collected 2010 | reverse complement strand
ATTCACATTGTGCAAGCAGCGAAATTAGGAGCTCCGATTGCGACAATGCCCTACAAGGTCCTCGAGATGATGTTTAAACATCCACTTACGGATATAGGGTTTGCCCGTTTCATGAAAGATTGGGACTCGGTAAAGGATAAGATCGAGCAAAAGACCATAGCCCGCTGACGTCGAGTACACTCTCTTTCCGTGGAGCTAGGTGAGATCTGGAATTGCCCGAAGGACCTTCCGTCCCGATCTGTTGGAGAGAGCAGATTAAGAAAGCGTTAACAAAAGGAGCGTCGAGTTATTCTTGATGAACGTGATGGTGACTGGAACGGGAGGTATGGGCAGTCATATCGCAAGTAGGCTGGTCGATGAGGGAGTCAGATGCGTAATGTACGGCACTGGCCGGCAGATAGAGGCCATGAAGGACCTCATGGATATCGCGAAGATAGACATCTTCAAGGGGGACATCTTAGACAGGGAAGCCTTAAGCTCAGCGGTGAAGGAGGCGAACGTCGAAAGAATAATCCACACTGCAGGACCAAGGGCGACTCAGACGAGAAAAGACCCGCGGACTGGGATGAGGACTCATCTGCTTGGCACCATGAATGTTCTGGAAGTTGCCAGAGCGGCGGATCTGGAGAGGGTCGTATTCACGAGTTCAGCATCAGTTTACCTAGGAACAAAGGCAGGACACGAGCCGCTGAGGCCTATCAAGGAAGATGATCCTCTAGTGTCGATGGATCACGAGGATACATACGCGACAACGAAAGTTGCCTGCGAGTACCAGGGCTTCAACTACGCCAAATCCTACGGTTTTGGCTTTATTGCTCTCAGGATGGCCCATGTCTATGGCCCTTGGTCGGGCGACATGGGGAGGGGGTCTTCGATAAGCAACATGGTGAAGAACGCCCTGCTGGGGAAGTCCGTTGAGTTAGATGAGCAGGTTGCTGAATGGACGCATTACAATGATCTGGCCGAGGAGCATTACCTCGGTTTAATTACGAAGAATGTCAAGATCGCAGCAATCAACGCAGGCTCGGGAAAGATAACATCACTTGGCGACGTGCGAGAGGTATTGGGCAAATACATCAAGACCGATAAGATTACTGTGAAATCAAAAGGTCAGAAGTCCCGAAGGATGCCCACAGACATGAACCTAGCGAGAGAGAGACTCGTGCACACCCCCAAGTACGACATGGATAGGTCGGTGAGGGAGCTGATAGAGTATTGGAAGCCCAGGCTCCATTTGACGGTATAGGACCATCTCATGGTTCAAACCGAACGAACGATAAATCCATGATCTCGCTAAGATTGGAGATCTGATAATCACACCATAGAGAAACTTCATCCTCTCCAGCTATGAACACAGAGTACATGCCCACATCCTTTGCTCCCCTTACGTCTTCGTCTTCATCGCCAAGATAGACCAAGTCCTGAGCAGTCCTTCCAAGCGCCTCAGCTGCAAGCATGTAGGCCCTTGGCCGAGGCTTCCTCACCCGAATCGACGACGAGATGACAATCGGTGATGCGAGACCCAATATATTGAGCTTCTCCAAGGTTATCTCAACCCACTCCGAGATGCTGTTCGTCAAGATAACAAAAGGGACCCCGGTCTCCTCCAGATGCGAGAGGAATGCGTCTCCGCTATTTATGATGCTAACATTCTTCGAAATCACGTCCTCCAACCTGCCCTCTATTTCATCAGGAAGTAATGAGATCTGGACCGCTATATCCTCTACAAAGGTTTTGTAGTCGATACCCCCTGAGGAGGCCTTGGCATAGAGATTGCTCCAGACCCTATTATCGAGGACGAGACTTGATTTGAGAATTAATTCCTCGTAGAAGATTCTCGGATTCCCGCTGACCAGAACGCCAAAGAGGTCAAGTATTAACCCTCTTACTACTCGCCTCAATATTCAGCGGCTCTAAAAGTTACTAAAAAAGCTTGACCTAATCAGGATAAAACCTCTGAACGTGCCTAACCAATATGAGAACGGTTTTACCGATTCGCAGACAATTCCCAACATGGAAACATGAACAGATAAATATTCGTACATCATCTCTAAAAAATGATCGGCATTTGGCAGAAGAGAAGAAGAGCTGGAGTGGTTGGGCTGGGACGACGATAGAGAAGAAATGGGAGGCACCAGGTATTGAGCACGAAAGGGGAGATATCTTCTCGACGACGCCGGACCAGATAGATCCGGACAATTTTGTTATAGGAACCTTCTTCATCACCTGCGACCCAAGGATCACAATCGAGCACGCAGGGGTAATTATAGCGGCCGAGCAGTCCGTAGGCACGTTCACGGATGTTTCTACGGCCACAGATTTGGCTCACAAGACAGCTGCAAAGCTTTTCTCTTGGAAGTATGAGGATCCCAGCGGGACTGTCAAACACTCAGGTTGGGTGAAGGTGGCATTTCCCTTATTTCTCCTAGACATCCCCAATAGGGGAATACCCGATCTCTTCACGTTCATAACAGGGAACTGGATGGCGTTTACTCCAATACCAAACTGCAAGTGGGTGGATCTGCAACTCCCCAAGAGCGTCCTAAAACTCTTCAAGGGCCCGAAGTTTGGGATTGAGGGGTTGAGGGAGATTGTCGGCACGACAACAACCCGAAGGCCTCATCTAGGAATCACGATAAAGCCGAAGATGGGGGTAACTGATGGCGGAGCAGCCGAGCAGTTCTACAACGCCGCCTTGGGTGGTGCAGACACCTTCAAGGATGATGAGACCTATCATAATCAGTGGTGCTCACCCCTCATGGATCGAGTATCGAAGGTTTACGAGGGCTTGGATAAAGCAAAGTCGGAGGGCGCGCATCCTGAAGGCGACATGTTCTATGTCCCGCAGGTGACGACCGACTCAGAGCGAACTTTGGAGGTTGCAGATAGGATGATAGCTCACGGTGCAAGGGGGTTGATGCTAAATTTCATGTGTACTTGGTACCCTGCATTAAGAGCTCTAGCCGAGGATCCAAGCATCAATGTACCTATTCATTTACACAGGGCCTCACACGCCGCGTTGACGCGCCATCCCAGACATGGGATCAGTCTAAAGGTCACCGATTACATTGCCAGGCTGGCTGGCGGTGATATGGTTCATGTTGGAAACGCGAGGGGCAAACTCGGAGACCAGTCGAAATTCACCGAAATTCCTGAATTGATCCAGACTATCCAGCGTCCCATGGATCATATCAAGCCGATGATGGGAATCTGCTCTGGAGGACTGATCCCTCAGAACTATCACTATTCGATGGAATTGATGGGAGACGATATTCAACTGCAGAATGGCGGGGGAGTTCACGGACACCCATGGGGTACGAAAGCCGGAGCTTTGGCAGGAAAGCAGGCGATAGACGCTTACATGAAGAAGATCCCACCAGAGGAGTATGCCAAGGATCATCCAGAACTTTCGGCCGCGATTCAGACTTGGGGCCAGAAATATGCCATTGCTGGAGCAGACGCAGTGGTGCCGGAGCTGGGGACTAGAGACAGAGACTATCGCAAGATGTTCACCTCAGAATAACAAATCAACAAGTCTAAGGCCACGAGCACCGATAGACGACTATCATAACGGAGGTTCCAGATCATTCCGAATTCTGTTCCTCCGCCTGATGGCGATAGGGAATATGTGCTGGGTATAGACTTGGGCACCACTAACTCAGCGGTGGCCATTTACCTCGGGTCCAAGCCAGTTACAATCCCAAGCTCTGAAGGTCAATCAGAATCCGGAAAGATGTTCCCCTCTGTCGTGGCGTTTACCGAAGATAATTCGGTCCTAGTTGGCCAGGTGGCCAAGAGGCAACTTACCATTAATCCGAATGGAACCATTCTCGAGATCAAGAGAAAGATGGGAACAGACTATAAAGTCACGATAAATCGGAAGGATTACACCCCTCAGCAGATCTCCGCATTCATACTTCAGAAGATCAAGACTGATGCTGAGACTTTTCTGGGGGGCGAGGTGAAGAAGGCCGTAATAACAGTACCAGCTTACTTCAATGACAACCAGAGGCAAGCAACGCTCGATGCGGGTGCAATTGCTGGTTTAGAGGTCTTGAGGATAATTAACGAGCCAACAGCTGCTTGTCTTGCGTACGGATTGGATAAGATTTCAACAGACGAGGGGATTAGGATCATGGTCTTCAGTTTCGGTGGAGGAACTCACGACGTAACCACAATGGAGCTCAAGGGAGAGACGTTCAGGGTTATCGCGACTAGCGGTGATACCCAGACCGGAGGGACAGATATTGACAACGCGATGGTTGACCGTTTGCTGAAACACTTTCATGATTCAACCAATTTCGACCTCCGGAAGAGTCAGATGGCTATGGTCAGGCTAAAAGAGGCGGTGGAAAAAGCAAAGATAAAGCTCTCGACCCATCTCGCTGTCAATATAGAACTGCCATTCATCGCCGAGGTGGAAGGGAGTCCCAGACACCTCGAATACAAGATGACTAAGGTCGAACTTGAGGAGTTGGCTCTGCCCACAGTAAAGAAGGTGGAAGGTACTATCAAGAGGGTTCTATACGATTCGAGGCTTGGCGCAGATGAGATTGATAGATTGATCTTGATTGGGGGACAGACTAGGATGCCTCTCGTGAGAAGCGTCGTAGAGCATTTCTTGAGCAGGGTTGCTGAAGGAGGGGTTGATCCGATGGAGTGTGTAGCATTGGGAGCGGCGATTCAAGGCGCGATACTAACTGGAGAATTGAACTATAAGCTCCTCGACGTTACTCCTCTCTCTCTTGGGATCGAGGATGCGTCTGCGATGGTCACCAAAATAATCGAGAGGAATATGCCTATACCAGCGAAGAGGACGCAAATATTCACAACAGCGCGAGACGACCAGTCCGAGGTAACTATACATATCTTGCAAGGAGAGCGCGCCATGGCCTCGGATAATTTCTCGATAGGGATCTTTGATCTCGAAGGCATTCCGAAGAAGCCCCGAGGTGTGCCTCAGATCGAAGTGGTCTTCGATATAGATACAAATGGGATATTACATGTGTCTGCAACGGAAAAGAGTAGCGGGGTAGGACAGAGGGTCACCATAACCGGAAGGATGAAACTGCCCGATGAGGAGAAGAGAAGGATGATTGAAGACGCTGAAATGTTTGCGGCAATCGATAGGGCGAAGAGGGAAGAGGCGGAACTCCTGAAGACGGCCGAACGGGTGATATATCAGGCCGAGAAGGTTAGGAAGGAGCTGATCCTTCCTAGGGAACAGAGGAGAAAGTTAGAGGCGGCTATAGCCGAGCTCAACGCTACACTTCAAGAACCGGATACTGGGACGCGGATGTCTCTCGCGAATGAGAAGATAATTGCACTGACCGATCTAATGGAGCAGACTATAGACATTTACCAGATTGGAGAGGGGCTCTAACCTCTCCTCCACGTCATGTCTAGATCGTCTCCGATCCTACTTCTTGCTGACGACTTTCTTGATATCTGAGATAAGCTCGTTGGCCTTGCCTATTTCCCAAGCAAGGAACTCTAGATCCTTGCTGGTATAGTAATTGGTATTGTTCCTAATGTGTACCGCCCTCGCCGCATACCGGTCGTAAAATCGGTAGGATGTCAGATCTGCAAACTTTTCCTCCAGCTCACGTAACTTCAGCTTCCGTTCATAATGAGCCTTTACGGTATGCTTCAAGAAATGGTCGATTAGCACATCCACGGCCTGGTAGAGTGCAACCCAAGCCTTTTCGGAAGCGTCTCTGAAAGGAATTACTCCTCCCGGTCCCCCTCTTGCATATGTGAATACCCTGTCCTCATACGATGTATTCTCGGCCTCCTTCAGGTTCGTTTTTACTTGGACCATGAGGTCCTCGGAGTTCTTCAGGAGATCAGCCATGCCCATCGAATACTTCTGTGTATTCCTTACTTTGTTCACGGTTAGAAGAGATTATTGTGAGTTTATAAAAATTATGCGCAGGTCCTCGCCTCTGCAAGAGATGATTGGCAAGGAATTAGGGCGGTTGAACCTACTATCATTCTCAGCGCTCCAGAAACGAGCTCTTGACCTTCTGGTAGCAGCTGGTGCAGTACGGGAGCCGTCGTTGTAATGTGAACAGCCGCACACCTATTAGTAGTCCATCCGAGCTTTTTAGCAGATCTTTAATATCGCTCGAGTAAGACTGCGTACTCCTTACCTTGCTCATTAATCATCTCTGCTCAAAATTTATAAGAATTTATAAGAATTGTGAGAGCATCCTTGCCGTAATCGATGTGTGAGACTTTTTGAATACAAGAAAGACAGTGAAAGCTCATTCTTCTCTCCTTTTTTCTTTGATCCTTGTGGGTAACCACGAATACCTAGAAGACATGAGCTCCCTTTCCACGCCGAATATCAAATATTATGGAGTTAGGCTTTCTGTATTGCGTGCGACAATGAAAACTTGGTTGAATCAGTCTGAGCTCAATTTTGATGAGAGAAGGAGGGTTGTTCAATTGCTCTGGGAGGGTGGTTCGAGAGAGGAGAGACTGATCGCTCTATGGATGGTATCAGAAGAAAATGACTTGCTCACTGCCGTCACATGGAATGAGATCTTAGTTTGGTCAGAATCGCCGGACAATTGGCAGGTTGCCGATGTTCTGGCTATGAAGATATTAGCACCTTGGATTCTAAAAGATCCAGTAGGACGGCTACGATATCTTGACATTCTTGTTGCTGAACCGAACTATTGGCGGCGTTCTATATCGATTTCTGCTGCCATACTCCTCAGTCGCCAAGGATCCAGTTTTGAAGAAAGGGCTATCGGGATGATGGAGAAGATATTACCAGACGATCATCCAATCGTGATTAGAGCGGTTGGGTTGGCTCTCTTAGAGCTGAGTAAGTGGAATCCCGAGAGGCACTCGTTGTTCATCCTAAAACACCGCAAGGAACTTCCTACTCGTCTTCTAACTGAAGTCGAAAGAGAAACACCATGAGGGTGAGACTTATCGCTTCTTCGTGATCTTCGCCTTTACCTTTTGGTAGCAATCATCGCAATAAGGAAATCCATCGACGTAGTGAACTGAATCGTCATATGATCGAGTCGCTTTCTTGCAGCGAGTACAGCTTGTCCACGCGTCGCTGTATTGCCTCGGGTATCTATCCTCCCTCGGAAACTTATTTGCTGCAAGCTCCTTTTCTCCACTATTCAAGGCAGATATTCTTCCTGGTTCGAAGAGGTCTAGCTAGTTCTTCCCCTTGCTAACACGATAACCTTTCTTTTGCATCCCTTCAACAACTTCGGGAATTGCCAGGGAATACCCTGTGTGGACACACTCACTACTTTCACAGAGATTGCAGTATAGTTGCCCATTTCTTACGAAGACCTCCGCGATACGGTCCTTCCTGGCATCCCTTAGAACAACTCTATCCTCGAAGAGGTCTATAATATCAATGAGTGGAGCAAACCTCGACTGCGCTTCGTCTCGCCGCATGGTATCATAGAGAATTCTAGTTAGATATCCGCTAAAACTTGACACTCCATGCTTTAGCACTATCTTCTTCCGATTCTCACTCCATCTCTCCCAAAAGTAGTCGTACACTTGGTCAGAGACTGTGACGGTCTTCCAGCCCTTTGCAGGCATCATTACGTAATTTACCTAAAGCACTATTTAAGATACTCTCTATGTGGAGGCAGGAGATTTAGAGTTAACCATTCATATCTTACTATCTTCTACCCGATCTCTGGGGTAGTCGTCTAGCATGGTCCAGGATGTTAGCTTCGGGAGCTAATGGTCGTGGGTTCAAATCCCACCTACCCCATCTCGCATACAGTTTAATTTATTCCAGAGTTCAATATCCAAAGTGTAATTTGACTTCGAAGATTCCAAGTGATGCCGACTTGATTCGAGTGTTTGGTCCAGAACAATGACTAACCCAAATCGTTCCGCCGGATAACACATAATCTCAAGGCCGTCCCTCTCAAGACATTTAGATTTGTGAATCTAGATACACTAGTTATGGTCACTCCTTTTATCATTCGAATCAGAGGATTTGAACCAAGAACCTATTCGGGAAAAAAGACGATAAACAAGAAGAAAGTACGAGATGAACTCCTCAACGAGTTACGAGCCAGTGGAATATTGTATAAGTACTCAGATGGATCCAAGGAACAAGTTTCCCTCCGAATAAAGTTCTTCCTATTCGAAGATCTGAAACAGTCAAAGCGGTACGAGAAGGACATAGACAATCTTCTGAAAATAGTTCTTGATTCAATTTCTATTCACATTAATCAAGCAGATAATATCCCTGGTGTGGGTCTGATCCGAAACGACCTCGATGTTTGGAAGGTGCAAGCAGAGAAGGAGCTTGTGGACGACGCTCGAGATGAAGGTTTTGAACTCGAGATCAAGAAGTACAGAAGAGCTCCCAAGTAAGTATCTGAGCACCCCTCCCTCGGTTAGCAGACGGTAGGCACGATTCCAATAAGCTCAAGAAACTCAGCTCAGGAGATGTGACAAATTGGCAAAAAGAAGTAGCATTAATATTTTCAAGAGTTTCTTAAAGGCCTTTAGAGTTCACTCGAGAAAATCTATATATCCGTCAGATTTTCTATCTTAATGCATGAAGTTTCTTATTGAATTTAACCCTGCTCCAGAAGTGAAGAATGCTTTCGAGAAGGATCCAGATCTTCAAAAGAAGGTCGGAGAGGCAATGGAGAGGATGAAACCTCTCTCAGCTTGGTTCACTTTGAGACGTGGAATCATTGTAGTTGATGCCAATTCAAGTGATGAATTAGCGAGAATGGTCGCTCCACTCTTACACATATTCAAGGTTGATCCAAAGATCTCACCGGCGTTCTCCCTCGAAGAGTTCCCTAAGCTTGTGGCTACCCTAGGAGAAGAGGCGAAAAAGTATGGGCTCTAGTGTTTACTCTAACCATAGAATAAACGACGGTTGACTACCACCAGCTCTTGAGTACGATTCTAATCTAAAGGTTAGCCCTTATGAGGCAACTTTACTACAGCTTCACCCTGAGGTAAAGGAGCTACATATTCCCATCCTTGACCAACAAACTCCTTGACCTGTGCAATAGGTATTACCTTCTGGTTGTTCCCATTGTTGGCCAATGTTCCTAGAAGCCGTTCTCTAACATGATGCTGGATCTCCTCATCGCTCATCTCAGAGTAATTCATAGCATCAATTTCTTTGGTCTTATACCCGGATAGGAGAAGCAACTGTTTGGCAAGTTCCTTCCTAATGTCAATTTCTTCTGCTCCCTTTGAAAAGACCGAAAGATGGGGCATGAGTTTCAAGTAATCAGATTCTCGTTCTTTCTGGCTCTTCTTGTAATAGGTATCGGGAGATGCAATAAGAGACGCTACTCGTTCCAGGTCCTTGCAATCAATCATTTCTCAATGAGACAGAGTTTTATTGTCATGCTAGGATATGGTCTTATTCAAACGGTTGGCATACCCCTTCATTTGTTCTTTAACCTCCTCCTTGCTGAGCCAGCTCGTATTATGATCATGAGCTAGCTCATCCCATAACTCTTCCGTAGATATGTTTTTGATAGATATCTTCCTACGAATTACAGACCTCAACCAATCGTCAATAGAGACGGGCTTCCTGAAGGGATATTTGTATAGATAGAATGGGTGTGAAATGTCCGAAGGCTTAATCTCAGGAAAAATGCCATTTCTGAAATAACAAATTACTCGACAACCTCTCTTCAACCCGAGGCTCTCTAGACTTTCAACCATGTACCTGTCTCGATCTGTCCTTTCGAATTGCAAAGGATCTGTTGGGTTCAAACCATAGAATATTATTGATGCGTCTTTGAGGTTTACATTCCTAACTTTAGCATCAAGTACCTTTTCAATGGAATCATGAATCAAGATGATTTTCCCTGCAGGGATTCTCCCGCTTTGCTCCCATTTAGCTACCCTTTTCTTACCAATTCTATACCTGTCAAGATTGTTCTCTACGCCAATACAACTCATTCCGTACTCATAAGCACCGATGATTAGGTTTTGGGCAAAACCACAACCAAGATCGAATAATACGTCGGGGCTTCGAGCTTTTGCTAGGTCAAGCATCTGCCTTATTTGGGGATTAGGGAATAAGATAGGGCCTCCATCCGTGCCCCATTGTTCTATGGCTAGAAAATCGACCAGTGATCCTTTCACCATAATTCAATACCTTCCCTATGGAACATGATCTAATATATCTCTCTCACCCAATCTAGACGTATCGTGTAGAATGAAAAGCTACTCCCAGGGTCATGCACTGGAACCTCATTTATGGTGTAGATATCACGGTATCACAGTAGATTTTCTTGATTGGATTCAAAGGGAAGTGGGACGAGACCCATTATTCCTCCCATTATTCCACAAACCCTGATCCACGAGTGACATACAGAAGCATATAGAGCATACATCGTTCACCTTCACACTGTAGTCGTGTGTCATTTTGGGGAAGGTCTTCCTGATCTCTCTAATCTTCCTTGGTTTCTTCATTGCTGGTATAAGCCCAGCTTATGCTCTATCGTGCAGGTCGATCACCCCCACAGAGGCTCTTGAGAGGTCTACTGCGGTATTTACTGGAAGGGTAATAGATGTTGAAACTCCAATCTTTGATGCGTTCAATACATTCCCCGATAAGGTGACATTCGAAGTCCTGGAGATCTGGAAGGGAGTATCGGATAAGATCCTCGTTGTACGTGCAGGTAATGAGTTGGGTTACGGACTTAAGGGATCCTTCCACGAGGGAGATGAAGTTCTAGTCTATGCTTCTGGCGGAATGGACCGACTCAGAACATATCTGTGCTCCAGGACCAGGTTCCTCGCAAATTCTCAAGAGGATCTAGCAGAATTAGGGGAAGGTCTTGTTCCGATGGGCGAGCTCCCGATTCTCCCCCAAATGTTACGGATACTCCTCCTTCTTCCGATTCTTCTTCCGTCCACAATAATCCTGTTGTCGGTCCTGATTCTTGCCAAGAAGCCTAGAAGCGGATCGCTAGGCCTTGGATTTCTACGACCTGATGTCAGGAGAGTCACATTATCGTTGGTACTCCTTATGCTCGCTCCTTCTGTAGGGGTCTATAATTCGTTCGCCGAATGGCAGTTTGCCAATGCCGGTGGTTATTTGCTCCTCGACCTCGTGTACCTTCTCTTTGGGGCTCTCTCCCTACTCTCCCAGCCTGTCCTCTTACTGAGATTTTTTCTCTCCCCTGGTCTTCCCTGGATACTTGCGACGTTTTATGTAGCTGAACCTTCCATCATCTTACAAATGCTTTCCGCTGTGATTTCCAAATCTCTCTATCCCATCGTCTCGTATCTCATGTCTTCGGTAATCGTAATTTCTATGGGCCGCATACTGACAAGGAGGAGAGCACTTTAGAAGGGTTATCCCGGTCCATGGTTTTCGTTACATTTTAGCTTGGCCTTCCCAGCCAGGATTCAAAAAGTGGATGAATTGACCTGAAATACTAGAATCCGGGTTATGATTTCAAGAAATCGCCGGATGGAAACTATATGCTCAATCCTGATGGCCTTCTGTGTATGCTATGCCCCCATTACGAGAAGACGCAAGATCAAGAAATATTAAGTTCACATCAAAGGGTATGTTGAATTTGGAATGATTTCGTTTTTTCGGAGATGGAGTAAAGATGTGCTCCTAGAAGGGGTTACCCAGCCGTCGTTACATGGACAGGGATTCCGTAATCCTCATTGAAAAGTGCGAACGAGGTAGACATTGGTTTCTCAACGCGGGTGGTAAATTACCCGAGTCTCTTCTCTCTCGCAGACATGAAACAGGTGAGGTGATATCTTTCCACATCTCCCACCCACTTCTCTCCTTCCACCTCATTATCGCAGAAAGGGCAGATAGCAGGTTCTAGAGCAGTGCTCAAGGCCAGTAGTGTTAGTTCGAAGTATTCAGAAAAGTCTTCGTCTGTAATGAAGGATACACGTTTCAAGATCTAGTAATCTTGATCATTCAAGATCGATGATGCCTCGGAAGAAAGGAAGTAAGGTCTTACCCACAACTTGGAATTTGCACAACAATTTTTTCAATAGCTTTCCTCAAAGTTTCATCCCCAATCTATTTTTCCATCGTTGACATTCTCAACGCACAGTTTATTGCCTTTTGCGAGAAAGGAGTATGACAGCAACAGCTACAGCGACAGCTGCTATGCCGATTACAATAGCCGTTAGTGGAAGTGCTGCCTGCGGGCTGGGCGATTCAATAACTCGCTCTCCCTGAGGGTCTTGATTTTGGATGATTACACCTATCTTGTTGTTATTATTGTTCGGGAACCATATATTCCCGTCATGATCTGCATAGATAAACCGGATTATTGTCCTTGGAGTCGGCAAGTCGTACTCTGTAATTGTTTGTGTAGCCTGGTCAAACTTCCCCACTTTGAAGATGTCTATCATGCTGAACCAGACATCGTCATGGATATCCACCCAGATGGCATAGGGCCCAGAATCCGGGGAGCTGGTTTCATATTCTCTCATTTCATTTGTCTCAGGATCAAAGCTTCCTATTTTCCCCGTATTGTATTCGGTGAACCAGAGTAACCCTCTGCTGTCTATCGCAATCCTCCTCGTCCCGCTATTCTCCGTAGGGGTTGGAAATTCCCTAACCACTCCGGTTCTTGCATCGACTCTACCAATCCTATGGCCAGTGAGCTCGGCGAACCATGCGTTTCCCTCCGCATCGGTTATTATGCCATAGGGTGACGAGGATCTGGTTGGTATCAGAAATTCTTCAATTACGCCAGTCTGCATATCCAACCTACCTATCTTTGAAGCGCCTATCTCTGTAAACCACAAAAATCCATTTCCTATTATGGGTGTATGTGGAGAAGAATTCGGAGTTGGTGTTGGGAACTCTTCGATTATGCCTGTTTCAGGATCAAGCTTCCCTATCTTGTGCCCCGATTGCTCAGTAAACCACACAGACCCTTGATCGTCAACCACTAGGCCGTGTGGTCTGGATGAAGGTGTAGGTATTGGATATTCCCGGAACTCTTCGGTAGCGGGATTGAACCTTCCGATCTTATTTGCATTTATCTCTGTGAACCAAACAATGCCATCACTGTCCACAATTATGTCATGAGGAGCTGAGTTGGGAGTAGGAATAACCCACTCTCTAATAGTAATTTCAGATCGCTGTGCGCTAGCAACTCGAGGAGCAAGCAACACAACTAAGAAAAACGCAATAACGATGACTTTCAAACTGAGCTAACGGAACAGATCTGAGATATATATCAAATGTAGTATGGTCACTGGTTGCGCGTTGAATGACTGACACACATCGAAGTGCATTCCTAAGCAAAGGGAGTGACCATCGCGACCGCGAACGAGTGAAAAGGGCTCGATCCCCCCATATTGGCAAAATAATGGAGCCTAAGAACTGGGGAACAAAGTAGGAGGCTCAGGAGGTTCGGGAGCTTCCCACGCATCCTCTGTGATAAATGGGAAATTGTCAAAGCTAGTCAACCCTTTTACGCATGATGCCTACCCATGAATATGCCATCACTCGAATTGAACGCGGACGAGGTGATTTTACGAAAAAACAGCTTAATCGAGTGGGCCCGGAAAGAGTTCAAGCATAATAGAGTGCCGAGTCTCGGGCGCGCCATCAAGAAGTTTAAGTGGTTAAACAAGACGAAGTTCTACAAATTATTCCCTCGCGGAATAGCTGAGCTATGGCGAGAAGCCGGCTACCGGAAAAAGGGTGATACCCCCACTACCTTCACGACTAGCAAGGCTGTTCAGACTGAGCCGATTCATGTTTCTGCAAAAGAGACGTATGAGGAAAGCATTCGGCTATCCCAGGAGGCATTAGAAGAGCTCTCCTACGAAGCAAGGGTTGATCCGGAGAAGGCTTGGGAATTTGCGAAGAAAGTCCTCCCATTGGTAGATGAAGACCTTTGGATCCGGTTTAATCGAATGAGCAACGGTAATCCACAAAGAGCTTTTCGTCACGCATTAGCTTTGGCAGGAGGAACATATAGAGATAAGATCATGAGAGAAGCCGCAAGAGGAAAAAGTCCAGATGATTCAGATGAGCAATTCCTTACATGGAATCAAGAACTTCTGCGTAATTGGTTACAGATCATGATAAGTCGGAAGAGGGCTAGGTCTCTCCCCCCACAAATTGTAAGTGGCAATTGCCGTACCTGCAAGAGTAATGCCTATCTTACAACGAAAGGATCGATCAAATGCGGGACGTGTGGAGATATCCCCTCCTGGGCGTGTGGTATGTGCGGAAGTGAGCGTACCATCCCTGACGATATCTATCAGATCTCCTGTCAGGATTGTGGAAATCGGGGTTTCCTTCTTCCTGTACTTCTTGAACCAAATTTGCAACAAGTCCGCCGAGAGGAGATCATGGAATCCCTAAGGGATGAATTCGGTGACGTCGTAGATAAAGGCGGGTACACCATCGTAAAAGACGGCATCCCTGAGATACCTGTGAGTTTCCAGAGCTTAGCGGATAGAATGCTCAAAGATGAATCCAGCTGGAAGGGCTTCCAATCACAAAGGCGGGTTAAAGTAGTCACACAACCGAGAGCTTAGTAGAGTAATCTAGAGGTTTCCCACTCCAAATTGCAGGATAGTTGGAGTTCTTACTTATGACATCTGCTACGAATATGGACCAGAATACGCAATGTCATCTCTCAAGACTAAGCACTTGTACAATAATCTAAAGCTTTCTTCGTCAAGTTGCAGAATAGTTGGAATTCCTGCCTAGTCACCCATACATATAGGGATCGGAATATGTATTATCATTTTTCAACAGTAAGAACGCAAAGAACGGTCTAGAACGGTCTAGACCAGTCTAGAACGGTCTAACAACACACAGACTGGTACATGTTTCGGAGTTCCTTAGCGCTAGTTGATAGATCAAAACTTTGAGTTCCAAACTGACTAATCCACATTTCCTCCTCACCTGATGCCCTCTCAATATCGTTTGGGAAACACTTAGTGATTTTGTCCTAACCGGTTTTGGTTTGGGTTTGGGCAGACCAAACCATGTCATCATGTTTGGCAACCTAAAGCCGGCGACCGGTACCGGTCAGGCGCGCATTGATACTCAAAAGGATCTCGCCAACTACGCTCTGAAGGAGATCGAGCGGATAATAAAAGAATATGGAGAGGAGATCGTCGAGCCGAAAGCTCCTAGAGGTTAGGCGGGATTACAATCCGAACAGGGCGAGCCTGTCGGAAGTATTAGTATAGTGTTCTACTGCGTTCGTTTCAGTGTTATGGTGTGCGTGATGGTTACAATATCTCCTATCGACGCATTGGCTAGATGATTCACCGCAGATTCCATGGCGTCAGTTACCTCACGGTGGTTGTTGGCATATCCTCCGGAGCCGCTTGCGTTTATAGAGCTCGTTTCCTTTATCTGAAAGGACATGAACGTAATAATCGAAAGAGGGAAATAAAACTCTTCCTGAGAGAATGCGGTCCGCTTTATCACATGCTTTGAATTCGTGATTTCCGGATTACACATTCTGGTGCCGAACACAGAGAAAGAGAAAAAGGAGAAGCCTAACTTCCTTTTAGCTCCGGTCCAGCGAACTAGTCATCGGCATTCCGAAAATACTCTAGGGTGTTACCACGATTGCTCCATCCATGATTACCGGATGGATGACGCACCGATATCGGAACGTCCCCTCCCTGTCTGCAATAAAGGAGACAGTTGCACTCTCACCAGAGTTGATGCGATCGATTCTGATGTTAAATTCATCTATTGCGAATTGATGAGGGATATTATCCTCATTAAATATCTCAATCTCGACAACTGAGCCCAGTGGCACCTCAATCATGGGATTCTGCTCACCATTCATCACCCATCTGATGCCCCTTCCAGTCAGAGTCAGCCTTACTAGATTCATTACAGGCTCTGGCTCCACTTCGGGTTCCGGTTCCATCGGTACTTCTGGTTCTGGTTCCACCGGTACAGGCTCTCCTTCCATCGGTACTTCTGGTTCCGGTTCCGCAGGTACCTCGGGTTCTGGTCCCATCGGTACTTCCGGGCCGGGTTCAAGTAGTGGGCCACGATTGAGCGTCGAAGAGAACATCAATGCTGTAACTCCGACAACAATTACGGCAACTATCAGAACGACCGGTACAACCTTACTCACAGCCGATCTCTTCATCTCGTTCGCCAGCTTGAGCATACTCATACTTTGTTTGTATTATACACGTCATCTATCATCTAAAGAAGTCCAGGAAGATCCTGATCGACAGATTGGAGATGGCCGTTGCATATCTCTTCGTCGAAGCTATCCACGAATTTCATGCTACCACCGTAGGCACGACTCACGGTTTCATCTGGATTGAATGTAGCCTTGAAAGTACCTTCTCCGCACAAGTTCGCTAGTTCGCCGGTTCCAGCTACGATGCTCCAGCTAGCTTCCGCTACCCCTGCAGCTACAGGACCTCTTCCCACGATGCGAAAGAGTAACATTCCAGATTTGCCATCTACAGTGCAAAGGTCGCAGAAATCAAAGATCAGTGCCGAGAATCGACCCTCTGAATCTATGAGCACTTGCTCTATCGAGGTAACAGGTCCTGAGAAAGTTCCTGTCAGTATCCCTGTCCTGCTGTGCCTATCGATTAAGCCGTTATCAAGCATTATTGGATCAGTCTCTGGTATTAACGCACTATGTATGCCCAAAGTCTCGACATTGATCTCCGTTACGATATCTCTTGTCTCCCCCAGATCGATCTGTCCAGGAATCAAACCCGGGAATACATAGCCTATCCCTACACCAGAAAAAAATAGAGTAGGGACAAGTATTGCTAAATAGGCCACCCGGATTAATCGAGGACTCTCGCCACCGAGTGACCCAACCTTCTTCTCCAACACCATGCCCGCTATCGAACAATCCGTCTAGATATCCCGTGCCCGTTGGATCGTCTGGAAAAGATGGCAAGAAGCGAGGATTTGACGGATAATAGGGGTCAGGGTCAGGCATTTATCTCCGACTTTTGCAGGAGGCTCCGTGGAGACAAAGCCGAAGATTAGAATAGATCCGATGAACGTCAGGATCTTAAACATCTTACAGCAGGATGGGAGAGCTACGACGGCCGAGATAGCACGGAAAATGAAGAGGGCTGAATCGACTATCAAGGAAAGAATAGGCTTGATGGAGAAAGCCGGAGTAATCAAGGGCTACACTGCAGTAGTGGATAAGAGATCTTTAGGATATACCACCCAAGCACTAATCTTCTGCAATATACCTTCGGAGCTAATAGATCAAGTAGATGAGAAACTCCTTGAGATTAAGAATGTTTTGAGGCTCTACCATATGACTGGAGAAAGGCGGTGTGTCATCAAGATAGCTACTAAGAAAAATGAGGAAGTATGGAATTTGGTCCATAGAGTACTAATCCCTCTGGGGGTTAAGGACGTAGACTCACATATAATTATGAGGGTGGCAGATAGAAACCCACCAGAGACGATCATTGAGGAACCCGTTCGAGAAGACTGGTCCTAACATCTTCATCACCTCATACTATCGAATCTCGTCATACTAACTCAATACTAGATCGAAGATATTAAACGAACTTCTCTACAGTAAGTCTAATTCCTTCTCTCATTCCTGGCCTGGTCTAGTGGAATGTGGCTCTTAATGTTGGATTGCGGGCTTGTGGAATCTTGTCGCCATCTATTAATTTTTAGCTAGACAAACGTCTTTGCATAAAGCATCGCAACTAGCTACTCACAGTCTGGCTCAAGATCTCAGACTATTTCGCAGGGCATAATCTCCAAGTCCCCCTCGTCACCCAGTCTATTCGAACTAGATGACATTTGCCGGGTAACCGTCATTAATTAATATTATTTCAAACACTAATATAGGTTCGGCTGCCGAATTATTACTAAAGGCGTCGGATGGTCTTAAATACATGATTTCTACTGCGTAGGGCTATGAATCTAAGAGTTATACTCATAACTCTCCTACTTGCAACAATTCTACTAGCGTCATCGACGCTCATATCAGTAAGATACGCATATGGTGCAGCTCATCTTCAGGGAAATCTCTACGTACCAACTGTTGTTACAGGTAACTGGGAGTTTGTTAACTATCAAGCAGCGGGTGGTAGCTACAGTCCACAGATGGAAATCAACAGAGATAATGTCGAGTTTTTAGAACTCAAGTGGATCTTTCCATACTCTTCAGTTGAGTGCAATCTCGGTACTTGTCAAGTCGGATCTAACGCACCTCCCCTCGTCGTCGACGGCGTGGTTTACGTAGCCAAGAACCAGATGGCGATCCATGCATTAGATGCAAAGGATGGAACGGAGATATGGTTCAATGACGAGTGGTCCGGCAGGGATGGTAACGAACTTACAGCTCCATTTACCTACATCAATGGTGCGTTTGGACATGTTCACGCTATCAACTACTACCGCGAGAAGGGCTGGCTTATGATGAGCAGCCAGCCTTGTTTCCAAACGGCATGGAATGCAAATGACGGCTCAATTGCATGGGAGATGGGCCCAGCGGAACTCTGCGGGACAAACGAGCAGTACGGCAATTTTGAAGACCCCAACGATAATGGATTATTCGCCAATAAGGGCAGATTAGCAAGCATCAGCAACCATCCTCCATCCTTCTTTGGTGACATCATGGTCATACCGATAAGTGGAGCTAGCGGTGGCGGAGGGAGGTCCTCGGTGAGAGCATGGGACATGAGTGATCCACAAAATCCGATACCACTCATCTATCCAGGAGAGGGGGGTAGGACGTGGTACTCCCCAAGAATGGATGGAAGTCAGCCTACGTGGGCGATTGACCAGTGTGATAGGGTTAATGGAAACGGGTGGTTCTTCGAGCGCCCCGAGTTTCTCAGGAGCGGTCAGCTATCTGTGAACTGTAGAGACGTACCAGATAATGTGTTAATGAATGACTGGATCGACCTAGTACCGTCTTCTCCCCACTTTATGGAGATGCATTCGGCAAGTGCGATAGCAGCGATCTGGGGTAATATGCCGATAGACCCGGAGACTGGTATCATCTACTTCGGAACTGGAGATATAGGACCATACACCAACGCCACGAATAAGTACGGACCCAATCTGCACGGCTCAGGGTACTTCTCGATGGATGTCGTGACGGGTGAGATGAAAGCGTTCTTCGCAGCTGTTCCTCATGATCTCTGGGACCAGGACTGCTCATGGGGAGGGATACTTGGAGATTCCAATGGGCAGAAAGTATACATCAAGGGATGCAAGACTGGTCTAGTCCACGCACTCGATGCAGCGACCTTGGAGCCTGTCTGGCTCTATGACCCAGCCATCATTGATAGGGACTTTGGCAGTGGAGCCGGAGGCATTTCTAAAGATCAGTTTGGTAATCCAGGAGCGGGCATGGGAGGTGCTTGCTGTGATATGACTAGAGAGCACATGTCCAAACCATGGATGAACTGCCTTACCTGGGACGTAAATACAGGGATATGCACCGATAGATCTGACACTAGCCTTGGACCAGCTCGAACTATATGTTTGACTGAATGCTTGGAGTCTGATATCGCATTCGATGGAGAGAGGGTCTATGCTGCCTTCCATAACAACAGAGGGCTCTTCCAAACACTGAATGTGAGGGACTTTGGCAATCAACTTCAAGGGCTGTCCAACGAGTGTGTAGAGTGCGTAGATGAAGGATTCCTAGAAGCCATCGATGTCGATACAGGAAGGTTGGTCTGGAGCCTTAAGCTTGGTGAATCAAATGGATTCAGAGGGGGGCTTTTGGTCACAGGCGGTGTGGTATATGCATATGCTGCTGACGGCAATCTCTACATGGTGAACTCAGAGACGGGAGAGCTACTGGCGAAGAAGTTCTTCGGAATCCCAGTGAGTGTCGCTCCGACGATCGGTATGGACAGTGATGGAAAGCACAAGATCTTCATGCACATAGGTGGAGGAGGAGGCTTCCTCTTCGGCCAAAGGGGCAATGAGGGAAGTCTAGCCGCTTTCGGTCTTCCTGATGTCTTACCCGAACCAGAGATAGTCGAAGTTGAAGTCGAAGTACCAGGTCCAGAGAGAGTAGTTGAAGTACCAGGTCCAGAGAGAATAGTTGAAGTCGAAGTACCAGGTGCCGACAGAATCATTGAGGTCGAAGTACCAGGTCCAGAGAGAATAGTTGAGGTCGAAGTACCAGGTCCAGAGAGAATAGTTGAAGTACCAGGTCCAGAAGTGGAAATACAAACAATCAGTCCAATCTCATACGTTGCTATCGGATTGGGAGTAGTTCTGGTAGTAATATCGGGAGTACTCTTCACCAGAAAACGAGGCACATAGTAATAGAATACTGACAGCCCCGCTACGACGAAGTGGGGCTCTACCTCTTTTTATTAGAGCATAGGGGAATGGTAATCAGCCAGTGATAATCAAGTCATGAGAAGTGCTCTTAGACTACCTTTTCTTGGCAGGCTGATTGCCCCCCAAAACACTAAGATAAGGAGTATTTCTGATTCCTGAACAAAATTAGGAGGAAGCCTAACTAATAGTTAGGCTTTCACATTCCTTTCTATTTTTATTAGATTCACCCAACATCTGCATCAGTTCGGCAGTACTCTTTCGGAGGCGTTTCCAAATATCGGTTTGTACGAGATTATCAAGGCAGCAAGCCACGCCAAGTGATACGAGTATAATGCTATTCCTGGGGGGATCGACCCAGGTGGTGGAGCTCCATGAGGAAATACGGTTGTCACTAGTACTAAATCGATCCCACCTCCAATGAATAGTGCTGCAATCAAGGCATACCATCCCAGACTCTGGCCCCGCTTCAACGCTGTCTGAGCAACAATTGATAACACAAGTACTCCAACCGCCGTCTACGCTGCTGACATGTACATGTGGAACTTGAGATGAGAACTGATGGGGCTTTCGAGGGTACCTTGGATTGTGAACGAGGTGTGTTCAGCTATTATGAAGATAGATCCCCAGACCACTAACCAGGAAGCGGCATTCAAGACTCCTATCTTCCGGCTGGCGACCATCAAGGCCACTATCGGCCCGAAAGCAACGATCGCGGTAATGAGATATTCGATGATGAGGGTCTGGACAGACATTGTGCATACTGACTCTCCAAAATAGAACAAGGGACATGGGATTATCATTTCGAATTATTGATGGTGGATAGATATTTACGTAGTTAGGCCTAGCTGTTCAGAGATCGTTTGGAGCGAGAGAGTCTTTCCTAATTTCCAAACCTATAAATCTAATTCCTGTATAACAATTCGAAGTTGCCAAAATGCGACAAGTGTGGGAAGATTGTAAATGACGTTCGCAGGCACAAGGCAAGGGGCAGATGTAATGCCAAGGGGAAAGGGGAGAAAACTAAGGGCGTTGCTCCTCCGACTATAGGCCAATCTGGATATCAATACGATAGACCGCTTACATATTGACTCAGATATAATCCTGAATCTAGTCGATTGAGCAGAAATAATGATAATGAACTTTGTGATATCGAGAGTCAGCAAGTACAAAACACTGATCTACACAAAAAAGGAAACCTAGCTACCCGGCAAACTGTGGACCGAATAGGTCTTCCAATGTATCGATGATATCGACATGATCACCCACATATAGAATTATTAGTCTATCAGAACGATAAAAGTGAGGTGTACCCGCCCAAATCACATTGACGTTGCGGAATTGGCCGTCAGGGGTGACTTCGTCTATGTCACTTTGGGCATCATCAATCGTTCTATACTCAAAAGTTTGCACCTCTTCGCCGTACATCTTGATTATCTTAGCATCAACTGAGAAGAATGGCTGGGACATCTCTCGTACGATAACACTTCCGTCATCTGACATTTCAAGAGGTACTCTAATGACAATGAGGATATCTACAAGGCTGGATGTATATTGAGGCACTTGGATTGAACCAAGGGGGATAGTGAAGAAATAAACACCGATAAGTATCAGTGGTATAGCGACAACCCCAACTAATATTGACTTGCTGACCACTTAATTATCTTAGGCTCAAGAGATAATTAAGACTAGCTAGTATGACAGCATTCATCATCGGTCAGATAGTTGCCTACGCAATTATTCTCTTTGTAGGATATTAGGTGCTGAAGAGAGTTGCCAAGAAACTTGGCTTAAAGGATAGGTGACAAGTTTGGCAAAGAGAAGCAGAAGTAAGAAACGACTGCCCAAAGCCGTCTCGAGGAGACTGTATTAGTTAGTTAGTTAGCTATCGGATCGTCGTTTAAATCTGGAGCCTGTGCACAGTTAACGGCACCGACGATTGGATGTATGATGGCGAATGAAGAGGGGATCGTTGCGAAGACGATTATCTTGCCAAGAATCCAAAACTCTTAATAGTTCTTAGTGGCTCCTACGTTAGACTTGGTTCCTATCCAGAAGTTTGTAATAGCAGTATTTGCGGCATCAATTATCTTCTCCGTATTCTATTTCTCACTTCCTTCGGCTGCAGGGACGGCGGACGCCGAAGCATTCCAGAGACAGGAGGAGAGTGACAAACTCGCTGCTAATATACGATCCGCCGCCGTCTTTGGACTTGCTCCAATAATTACTGGAGGAGCATCAGTCTGGACGGTTGCCAAGGTCAAAAAAGCTTCCATTATTAGGCCGTTACCTTTGGTAGTCGGTTTTGCCGTGGCCCTGGGTACACTTGGTCTGGCCTTCCTCCTGTAAGTTGAACTAGGGCCCAGAATACCACTGCTCTAAATATGGCCTCGGGACTATCGTCTTCTAATGCTCTACTACTTTTTTTGATAGCAGTGGGATTGGTATTTGTAGTATCATTACTCTTCGTTTCAGACCTGAACCCGTTCTCAGATCAGAACTCTATTCCATGTATACCTAGGCCAGAGTCAGCTTTTTCTGAGAAGGTCCTCTTTGACTTCGATGATGATAACAAGGTACAAGATATCTTACGTATAGGCAAAACAGGACTCGGGGCCGAGAGTGATTGGTCACTTTTGGAGGATCCGGAAGCTCCAAGTCCACCCAATGTCTTAGCTCAAACCACCTCTGAAGAGGTAAACTTTCACTTCCCTTATGTTGTCTTTGCTAGCGATCATTTACGGGACGTTGATGTCACTGTCCAGTTCAAAGCGATATCTGGGGGAATTGATCAAGCGGCAGGCATTATCTTTAGATTCGTCGATTCTAACAACTATTACGTCTTACGTGCAAATGCACTAGAGAACAATCTTGTCTTATTCAAATTCGTAGACGGCGAGCGGCCTTTCATAGCTTCTGCTTCAGTACAAATTCCCCAAGGCGAGTGGCATTCGGTAAGGGCCGTCGTAGTAGGAGAATGTATACAAGGGTATCTAGACGATACGCTCTTGATCGAAATCGAGGACTCTACTTTCAAAGAAGGGTTAATCGGACTCTGGACGAAAGCTGATTCTGTGACCTACTTTGATAATCTTGTAATAGAGTATTAGACCGACTGGGAAATGGATCTTCATCACTTTGTACGTAGTTCAGATCTTTCTAGAGGTAGATCCCGCCGGACCCAATGGCAACAGTCAAAGTACTCGGAGCAGCTACTATTGGTCTTGTTTTCGGAATGTTATCCGTCTACGCATTGTTAAACCCAGGACTCAGAGTCCTAGAAACCGAGCTCGCTCAGACCTCGGAGCAATTGATAGATTGTCTCCTCCAGACCGTAGTCTGCGATTTGAGCAATTAACCTGATTTCTACAAATAGATCTGCTGGTCCAAGTTTCTTAGCTTAGAATTTACTGAATTCAATTCTGATCTTGGGTTCGCCAAATGTTCCTCAAGATGTCCCACCCTTGATTCTAAGTCCCCCGTTATGGCTGACATTACCTTCTCCAATTCTTCCTTAGAGATCCCATTCCTACTGTTAGCCTCCAGGTCAAACAATCTCGATTCGAGTTGACTTGTCCATACTCCTAGATCCCTCTGCTCGGAGCTGAGTCTACTCGTCCTCCCGTCTAACTTTTCTCCCAACTCAGATAGGCTAACTTTCATGGAATTAATTGGCACTAGAACGTCAAGTTTCCTTTGTTGTTCAATTGTTAACGATTCAAGTTCATTGATTTTAATCTCGGCCGCTCTAAGTTTTCTTTGAATGGTTTTTGACTTACGCTCTCCCCTTACCTGCTCCTGGCCTATGCGGTTCTCTAGTTCGGCCATCTTACCTGTCTTCCTGACTTTACGTCTATGTCCAGAACCTTTGCCCTTAAGCTTCCTTCGGTCACTCTTGAGTTTCTTTCCCTTGACCATAGTAATCCCCGAATCTGATGATGAATGATTAAGTAACCTTAGTGCTGATTCACCGGTAACAAACATTTTGAGTTAACCGGCCAGGAGGAAATAGAGATATCATAACGAGAATCACAATGGGATCATTGCTCCCATCATTTTCTTTTCTTCTTACATGCTCCCTTAAACTATCGAAGACTGGCCCAGTTATGATACTCGGTGCCTATGAAAAGGTCAGTACACGGTCCCAGGACTGTTTGTTCGGGATCTGGAAATATATCTGTAAGTTCAACGATACTCTCGCCTACTTCAAAAGCTACAAGCTTCCAGGTCGTTGAAACGTACCAATTGAATTCGCGGTTGCTGCCGATTGTTTCGATTGGAATCTGGAATTCATGGGTGTTCGTAGTCAAACGGAACTCTCCCGGAAATTGCTGAATCTGATTGTCCACAAGGTCTCTTATGAGGAACATCTCCGACGAATCCTGTGCAGTGCCCAAAGAGATCAAGTAGTCGACAACCCTGTCTCCATCTACGTCGATAAACATATTCGTCTCTCTATAATCTTCCTGACCCGGTTCCGCAAACATATCTGGTATTGGTCCAGTAACCTCAATTACCCCAATCAGGTCGTTATCCTGAATTGACATCTCAACCCTTGCTATATCGACCGAATTGGACGCGCGGGCTATTTCCTGGTCAGCACGTCCTAGGTCCCTTCCACAGGCAAGAACATCTCCAAGAGGGTCTATCGCCCCGAAGATGATCTCCTCTTCCCCGTCTCGTGAGAATTCATTAGGAACCGGACTTAAGGCATTTGCCAAGATAATAATAATCAGAAGGATACCGCCGATAATTCCGATGGTTAGTCCTTGATTCACGTGGGACCCAATCCAAGAGCAAAATTAGCTCGAGTTGAAATAACGGATATCCTACATTCCATGAGGAGTATGAACCAAACTCATGTCTCGAAATCTGAGATCAAAAACAGGAATCACCGAATATGATCTTCTTGGTTCAGCCTTTTCACTGTGAGCTTCAACCCCTTAACTTCAATCACCCCAACCTCTTCGCCCTTGCTGACGGGCTCCCTGCTCAGCGCAGTCCAGTATTCACCATCTATTAAGACCGTGCCTTCAGGCCTAAGCTCCGTAATGGCTCTACCCGTCTTGCCTATGGAAGCCTCAGGACCGAGCAAAGGCTTCCCCAGTTGAGGCCTCAATATCACGAAGGCGAAGAATGCTAGGACTAGCCCCCCAACAGCTCCTACAATAATGGCAGAGCTCAAGCTCAAAAGTCCTCCGGTCGTAAGCCCCCAAAGTATAACCACCATGATGATTACAGCTATGATGATCTCATCGAGCACTCCTATGATGGCTTCTATCCTTGACCACATATGGAACCATTTTCGTTAGCGTCTATAAATAGCCTAAAGGTTCACCTTTATACCGAAGCTCGAAGGGATAACAAGTTCACAGTTGGAGCCGAGAGAAACCTGGTAACGGGAAAGCTGTTATGGATTCACCTGTGAAATTTTCGTGACGGCTACTTCACAAGCTGAACCCGCAGGAGAATGAGGAATATCGACTTTCTGCTGGCCTTCTTACTACCGCTAACTATGATAAACTTCTTTGTCGGATTGATTGGGCTTCTTGTAAGTAGTTCAAGAAGGCGATTGGCAAGGGGCTGAACTAACGGTGAGGTCATTTGACCTTAGCCTGGATTTCATGTATGTATGTATGTATGTCACTTGAATTTCATGCGTGTATTCCGTTTTCGGCTCAGTTCCCCACGCCTCTATCTCATTGGTCTGCTCGGAGGAAGGAATACACCGGTCGTCTACCATCCTCCGGTATCCTGGTTCTGGCCTCCTCCAGAAGTTGAGGCGACGGGTCGCCATAAATCACCACCGTATTATCATAGGCGAATTGTTCAAAGAGTTTTTCCAGAGCTTTGTCAAGGTTGTGCCAATGCGCTATGAGGGCTTCCGAGCTCTCAAAGGCCTCTCGAACTTCGCACTTAGTCTGGTCGTTGCTAAGAAACCAGTCATACTGAAGTGTTCCAGTGTCCTTCTCCCTAGTCTGCAATATACATTCCGCCGCCTGTCGCTTGAACCCTTCCAGCTTACCATCTCGAATCCTCATGTAAGCACTTAATTGTAGTTTGGTCATCATCTGGTTCTCCCACCGACCTTGATATGGCTTGAACGAAGGCGCAATTTTCAGACCAGGTTAAGGAACAGGAATGCTATGAATCTCTGCGTTCATCTCAATAAACAATTATCGTATTCAGAACTATTCCCAAAAATTCTCTACTGTTGCTAAGTACCTATTCTCAACTTGCCGAGCCTTTTTCATCGTACACATAGTGCCGTGGAGTTGTGCATTAAACCAGTCTGCATCGTTAAACTGCGCAGAACAATGTTCACAAGAGTACAAGCTTAAGCCACCCTCAAACCCATAGGAATTTGGTACATCCACAATCGCCCGCCAGACATTTGCCAAGGCCAGGTGTGGGATAGAAGGCCGACGGTGCATGCGCTGTCCGTGAGTGACGACATCTACATATCATTTCAGCTGGGTCGACCAGTGCGGATTGGGCAGGCATGTATGCACAGGATGAACATACAACAGGCTATAAGGGTAGCCGAATTCCGACATGGATTTTACATCCATTCAATTGCTCTTGACATAACTGAGTATTTACGGATAAGTAGGTGACGCAACAGCCTGCAAGTGTAGTGTGGGAGCGGTATTACTAGGAATCTGGATAGTACGAGTAAAGATTAAGGCTCTAGAATGCCAACCATTCCAACGATTCAGACTTCAATTCTTGAATTGTTAATGATCGTTTCTACTCTTATTCCATTGATGATCGTTCATTCTACTAACTCTTTTCTATGGCTGCGTCTTGGACGCCTGCCGTCTTAGACTTGGTTTCTAGGACTATGGATTCAAAGCGTATTTGTTTCTCAATTGGAGTTGCCCGTTCAATCCTATCCCTCTTGTCAATCGTCGGATGACTAGTACTACTCATCCGAACCGCTTTGCTGCTGGCCAAAATTCCACGTATGATCAAGAGAAACAGCGAGAAACCGAATAGCGCTACTATGTGCAATATGTTCAGGAATCCTAGGCCGACGAGGTTGAGATATTGTTGTATGCCGAGGTACGGGCCGAGAGCTCCAGCTACTAGCATGGATACGGTAGTCCAAATCATCAGTTTGATCAAACCGCTTGACCCTGAGGATTTCTGCTCGGCTCTTATCATTCGACCCATCTCCACTTCAGCGACATGGATGTTATTCTCATACCACAATGAAATACTCGACGCTCTTTAAGGGACCCTGTTCCGGATAGTTCGAACTCTCTGAGACGTTATTCTAGATCGTGACAGGTTTCGCTTTCTAGTAACTTTAAGGCTGAAAAATTAGTTATTACGACTAATAGCGAAAGCGGTAGTCAGCCCCGATAATACAGTTAGTAAATCTGATGGCGCGATTATTCTCTAATAAAACTCAAAATAATACTCGACGGCTCATCTTGACTGAATAGTTTCAGACCGTCTGCTGTTACCTCGAATCTAGTAACTTCTAGTAAACTGGAGAAGAACTCCCCCTCCTGCTCCATACGACCTGGCTCCACACAACCTATCTCTGTGTGAGCGATATTATTCAAAACGAAAGAGCCACCGACCTCTATCGGCACTTCGACACCGTCCTCGACTTCAGAGATTTCAGAATCAATAGTTATCTCATATTCACCAAAGAAACTGTTGCAACCTCCAGAGCCGCTTGCCACCTCCTCCTCTTCGTCGAATTGGATCGTGATCTCGAAACCTTCTAGGAGCGTGACCGTTTGGCCGTTGACCACAAGTGATTGCAAGGACCATTCTGCCGCCGTCAATTGCAGAGGCTGAGTAGTCCTGTCCTGGCTCACACCTATTGGGTAGACGAACAAAGCAACAAGCAGCCCAGCAATGATGATTGGGATCAGGAGTAACAGCCTACGATCCATCTTCATCGTCCTTCACACAACGAATTGCGACCATAATAAAAGAGTTTGGACCAGAGAACTTTACCTCCCCAGGCGAGAAAGGTTTCGTTGACGTTGCTCGAAGCACGCAAAAATGAACTCGTGAAGGGAGTACTCTCACATCTGTCCTTTGACACGATTACAATATGGATTAATCGATGCCCAGTTTTTTTTATGGTGTTTTTCTCGATATTAACAACAGGAGTGCGGTCTGGGGAAACTTCCGAGTCAGCGGTCTAGATCCACTCTTTACTAGTGCCTTTCTCCCCACAGGATTTGCTGCCAGGTGGAGTGCTAACAGGACAACCGACAATAGGCTTTGTTATGAGCTACTCCAAAGGGGATACGTTCTCCCCCAGAACGCTGGTTATCATGATTTCATACGTCCTATCCAGCAAGTCACAGAACGGGATCGGGGCGGGATGATTATTTCACCCAGGATTGGAGATGTCCATGAGAATGTTGCTGAACTTGACTACGAGTCCCAATACCCGAACTTGATAATTAAAGATGGACTCAGTTTTGAGACCGTTACTCTAGATGGAATTAGTGAGACACACAAGGGTATTCTACCCGCTATCACAAAGAAGGCTCTTAGTCGCCGCCTCCATTTCAAAGGCCTAAGGAAGAACTTAGCAATCGAATCAGACGATTGGCGTTGGGCCGAGCAGAGACAGATTGCCCTCAAATTCATCCTAGTATGCATTTACTGCACATTAGGTTCTTGCTGGAACCGATTTGGAAATGTCCTCACCTTCGAAGAGATAAACCTCAAGTCTAGAGAGACCATGATAGAAACTAAAAACATCGCTCAAAGTGAAGGATTCCAAATCCTCTATGGTGATACTGATTCTATCTTCGTTAAGAGCGAGGGTGCCACCGAAGAGGTCTACATGAAGTTGGCGGCCCTCTTGACCGAGAAGACCCGCCTGCCGATATCACTAACCCATCATTACAAGTTCCTCCTGCTCCTACTCCTGGAAGCTGATCCATCGGGAATTATGGAGGCTCAGAAGCACTACTTTGGCAAGTTGACTAACGGAGAAATACTTACCCGAGGAATCGAAGTGAGAAGACATGACAGCCCTAGGTTCATCAAGGACTTCCAACTACGACTCATAACTACATTATTTAATCACGAATCGGCCGGGGCCGTGAAGTCAAAAGGATATGAGACGGCACAAGACTTCGTCACGCACTGTTTGGATGACCTCATGGAGGGCAAGATCCCGCCGGAAGACCTCGTGGTCTCTAGGATCTTGAGGAGATCTTTGACTTCGTACAAGAGTATCTTCCCTCATGTCTCGGCAGCAATCCAACTTGCCAGTCAGGGAAAATCTATCAAGCCTGGTGACACAATCGATTTCATTCATACTGACGCTAAGCACCATAACCCGCTACGCAGGGTCGCACCGTACGATTCCCCGGATGGGAGAATTCATGAGGATCGAGACAAGTATCGAGAGATGATATTGGATGCCGCCGAGACCGTTATATCGACTTTTGGCTTCAGCAGAGAGGTATATGGATTCCAGAAAAAGTTCAACAATTGGATCGATGAGCTATGGGAGGAGAGGAGGAGGGAAATGGGAATGGAGGCATCTACAGAAGAGTAGAATGCAGAAGTACCAGTGTAGAAGATCAGGCTATTTTCTTGAGATAATTTGAAATCCCTCGACAGCTTAAAAGAATAGCAGACTATCATTGGGACGATGCGCCCAGTCAACTCAGGCATGCCAGAAGAGAGGGAATATCGGCAGATCTCAGATTACGGAATAATTGGGGACATGCACTCTTGCGCCCTGATTGCGAGCGACTCATCGATAGATTGGTGCTGCCTCCCCGACTTTGACTCACCCAGCATCTTTGCCGCTATACTAGATAAGAAAATCGGAGGAAGGTTCCAGATCATGCCGACCTCGGATTTCAATTCTCGTCACGAATACCTGAAACACACCAACATCCTCAAAACCTCCTTCTTGTCACCCCAAGGAAAGATTGAGATCACCGACTTTATGCCTTGCCACTTGAAGTACAATCAGCACATCACATTTGGAGAGATCCATCGCAAGATCACCTGTACCGAGGGAGAAGAGACAATAAAGATCCATTTCGACCCGAGGCTCGACTATGCTAGGTCAGAGACAAAAATTACTATTTCGAAGTACGGTTGTACTGCCTCAGATGGGGAGCGCACTGTATCTCTCTCGACTGATATCCCGCTCCACCTGAATAATGTGGTTCTGGGAAGTATTTCGCTCTCTAAAGGAGAGTCTCAATTTCTTGTTCTCAAGAACGGAGAGAAAGAGACCCTTTCGATCGAGGAATATGAGTCGGAAGAGAAACTAAAACGGACGACAGAGTTCTGGCAGAACTGGATAGGTGAAGACCACTATAAGGGGCTATGGGAGGAGGAGGTCCATCGTTCAGAACTTGTGCTGAAACTCTTGATATACTCACCAACTGGAGCGATTATAGCTGCTCCTACCACATCCCTCCCTGAGAGAGTGGGAGGATCGAGAAACTGGGACTATCGCTTCTCGTGGCTTAGGGACTCGGCATTTGCGTTGAGGGCACTCGTGCGCCTTGGGCACAGATACGATGCGGAAGCCTTCTTCCGATGGTTGACTAAGAGCGGATACGACAGGGATGGAGCCGAGTTGAAACTGATGCTCGGCATCAAAGGAGAGATGGAACTGCTAGAGAAGGAGTTGAATCATCTTGAGGGTTACAGGCAATCAAAACCTGTCCGAATTGGTAATGAGGCTCATGAGCAGTTTCAGTTGGATGTGTATGGCGTGGTAGTAGATGCGATCTACCTCTACCGTCCTCACGGAGAGATCATGGTTCAGGAGAGATGGACTCTGCTCAAGTCTCTGGTAGACTTTGTGTCAAGAAATTGGGAGAAGCCCGACAACAGTATCTGGGAGGTTAGAGGAGGGAGGAGGCATTTCGTCTACTCTAAGTTGATGTGCTGGGTGGCCATGGACAGAGGAGTTCGTGTGGCAAGGGAGATAGGCTTTGAAGAGGATGCTGACAGATGGAAACCAATTAGGGACAACATAAAAGCGGAGATTTTGGCGAAGGGGTGGAATCCCAAGAAGAGAGCATTTGTACAATATTATGATAGCGACCAAGTCGATGCCTCTATCTTGATGATGCCTTTAGTCCACTTCCTACCTGCAACGGATCAGAGATTCGTCTCTACAGTCGATAGGATAAGAGAGGATCTGGCGACAGATCATCTAGTCCACAGATACAAAGGATATGACGGATTGGAAGGGAGGGAAGGAGCCTTCGCATTATGCAGTTTCTGGCTTGTAGATGCCCTCACCCTTACAGGGAAGCTGGAGGAGGCCAAAAGGCTCTTCGAGAACCTGCTCAGGCACGGGAGCAGTCTAGGACTTTTCTCAGAAGAGATCGATGAGGAGAGTGGGGAGCTTCTTGGGAACTTCCCTCAGTCCTTCACACATATGGTCTTAATTAATTCTGCATTAAAATTAGACAGAGCTCTCAGAGAGCCTCGAGAGAGGAGCTGAGATAGCTGTCACTGCGGGTAGTTTTGAACTCCATCTTTAAATAGAAACATCCGACCCAAGGGCACGTCCTTTTGTATGGGTTGTTGCGTCTGGACTATGCCTGTCTGAAGTCATCGGAACAGGACGTTGCAGCGTATCACCTTTGTAGCTTGTGTCATCACCTCGCAGAAAGATACGGCTTTCTGTTTCCAATTCTCTCTAACCATGATAGCGCTTTCATCTCCACGTTGTATACTGCTCAGTGTCCAGAAGCATTCGATTTCCGGAAGTGTTCTAGGCCCATAGAAAGACGAGACTTTTCGTCCCATAAGGGAACCATATTTGGCAGTGCGATTTCAATCCTTATTGCAAACGCAAAAGCCTCCGATGATCTTATCGATGATGGTGGGATCAAACCCCGCTTACTAAGTAAGCTACTGCGCGCTAAACTCCCCCATGCATACCAGAAC
>SDBV01001782.1_pt1 | contig 32205 bp, 26 predicted proteins | sample 2277081 | NCBI WGS metagenome assembly SDBV01 (sample SAMN10402039, study PRJNA504765) | marine sediment metagenome | isolation source: marine sediment core GS10_PC15, 223 cmbsf | place: Arctic Ocean: Southern Knipovich Ridge | collected 2010 | reverse complement strand
CGATCTATCCGCCGAGTTTGATTTCTCAACCGTAGCCGATAAGGACACGAACATCATCACCTTGTCCGCCGCGTTAGAAAGTGAACTCGCCCAGCTCGACCCCGACAGCCGAAAAGAATTCATGGACGACTTAGGGCTAACCGAACCGGCCGCGAACAAATTCGTCAGAAGCTGCCACGAATCGCTCGGACTCATAAGTTTTCTAACCGTAGGCCCCGACGAAGTACGAGCCTGGCCTATACGAAAGGGCACCTCCGCACTCGACGCCGCCGGCAAGGTCCACAGCGATATCAAAAGGGGCTTCATACGCGCCGAAACAATAGCCTATACCGACTTAAAGGAATTCGGCAGCGAAAAGGAATGCAAAGCAGCAGGCAAAACCCGACTCGAAGGCAAAACGTATGTCGTTGAAGACGGCGACATTATCAACTTCAGATTCAATGTTTAGGCGATAGCGATGAAAACAGCCAGCGTAGTCAGCGTAGGTAACGAACTCCTTTCCGGCCAGACTCTCGATACCAACCTCGCGTATCTGGGCAGGTCCCTCGCCGCTCTTGGCTTACCCGTCATCAGCTCTTACACCGTCGGCGATGACGTTGTGCTCATCGCAGAAGCCATCGGCCAAGCCGCCGCCCAAGCCGACATAATACTCATAACCGGCGGCCTCGGCCCCACAGACGACGACATCACACGCCAGGGCCTCGCCGAGTTCATGGGCGTAGAATTGAAATTCAATAACAAACTCTTCGATGAAATTGAAAACTTCTTTGCCGATCGTGGATACGAAATGGCGGACAAAAACAAGGTCCAAGCCTATCTCCCAGCCGGCGCCATCGCACTCAAGAACAAACTCGGAACCGCACCCGGCATATTGGCAAGGTACAACGGCAAGTTACTCTTCGCCATGCCCGGCGTCCCTTCCGAGATGAAAGCAATGTTCACCGAAAGCATCATACCTCACCTCGAAAATCTCGGCGCCGATCAGCTCGTCGTAGCTGGCAAACTCAAATGCGTCGGAGCCGGAGAATCCACCATCGCCGAGCTGCTCGGCCCCCTAATGGCCCGCGGCAGAAACCCACTCATCAACTGCACCGTAACCGGCAGCATCATCACCTTGCACATTATCGCAACCGCCCCCGACAGAGCCCGCGCCCAGACAATGATCGAAACCGACCGCCAAAAACTCCGCGAAATTCTCGGCGACCTCGTCTTCGGAACCGATGACGACACCCTCGCCGCCGTCATTGGCGCAGAACTCACCCGTCAAGGCAAAACCATCGCCACCGCCGAATCCTGCACGGGCGGATTGATCGCAAAAATGCTCACCGACACCCCCGGCGCAAGCCAATACTTCACTCACGGCTGGGTAACATATAGCAACTCCGCCAAGGTCAGCCAGTTACATGTCGACCAATCGCTGATAGACCGCTGCGGTGCCGTAAGCGAACCAGTCGCCTCCGCAATGGCCAAAGCCGCAAGAGAAAACGCAGCCGCCGATTTTGCCATAGCCGTCACTGGCATCGCCGGCCCGGACGGTTCAACCCCGGAAAAACCGGTCGGATTAGTCTATATCGCCATCGCCAAACACAGCCATTGCGACGTACAAAAGCGCATTTTCCCCCACGACCGTCCCGCCATCCGCCTCAGAACAGCCATCACAGCCCTCAATATGCTCAGGCACACGATCCGCCCATAACTGCCCCCGCCATTTTTCACAAATGTCTTGACAACCCGCCCCCGTTAAATTACCATCAAAATCTGAATCGATTATATTGTGTGGAGAACGTTATGAGCAACGCAGCCCCGAAAATCTCAGTAGAATACGCAGGCCAGGCAACGATCGCAGTCCTGACCGACGAAAAGATACTCAAGGAAGACGACATCCAGGCCTTGGACAGCTCATTAATGCCCCTCGTCAACCGATCGTCCCCAATAAACCTCATCATCGACTTCTCAAACGTCAAATTCTTCTCCAGTGCCGTCCTCGGCCTCCTCATCAGGGTCAGCAAGAGGATCAACGAATCCGAAGGACGCCTAAAGCTCTGCTCCATAGACCCGCAGATATACGAAATCTTCAAAATAACACGTCTCGACACCATATTCGACATTTGTGACGACCGGCAAAAAGCAATTCGGAGCCTCGACTATTAGTACGAATTATGAAAATTTCGCATGGTTTTTTTCGTGGAGAAAACTTTTGTTACAAGAACTTATTGATAGCCAACGCGTGAGAAAGATACCCATTGGGTATTAAGGGTATTTTATGGTTTCCGACTCGTCATTGCGAAAGACATTGCTCATTGAGAGCTCAAAATCCGCCATTGCTGCTCTCTGCCAGCAGCTCCTCGCAGAAGCAACCGACAATGATTTCGACAAGGACGCCACTTTCGCAATACACCTCGCTCTTGAAGAGGCCCTAACCAACGCCATCGTACACGGAAACACCCATGACCCATCAAAAAAAGTTCAGGTAGAATACATTATTACGCCGACAAAGTTTGATATAACGATCACAGATCAGGGCCCGGGATTCACACCCGAAGATACCCCCGATCCGCGAACAGAAGAAAACCGGGCCAAATCGAACGGCAGGGGCCTCTTCCTCATGCGAACATACATGGACATGGTCGAATATAATGATACCGGCAACTGCGTTCACATGGTAAAACACAATAAAGGATTGGTAAAATAAAATGACAAAAAGGATTTTGTTTCTTACTCTGCTCAGTATCCCCATACTCATAGCCGGTTGCGACCCTGGCGGTGAAGGCATCCCGGAAATTATCGGCTCCGTCGCAATAACTGCCGTTAAGCCTGCCGCCGACGTGCTAACTTATATCGGCACTCCCGCCCATAAGCGCAGAGAAAAAACCATCCCCAGCCAGTGGTATCCGCCCACACGTGTCGAAAAGCCATGGCAAGCCATCGTCATTCATCATTCAGTCACAAAAACAGGCAACGCCGCAGCTTTCGATTCTTACCACAAGCAAAAAGGGTGGAAGGGCGTCGGCTACGACTTCGTCATTGGCAACGGAGGAGGAACGAACGACGGCCAGATCGAGGTAACTTTCCGATGGCGCGATCAGATAACAGGAGCTCACGTAAAAGGAACTCCACGCAACTGGGCCAACGAAGATGCGATAGGTATCTGCCTCGTAGGAGACTTCAGGGAAACTCAGCCGACATACGGACAAATGCAGTCACTCGTAAAGCTAATAAGGTTCCTGCAGAAGCGATACAAAATTCCACAAAGCAGAATATACGGCCACAGAGAAACTCCAGGATACACCGGAAAAACCACCTGCCCAGCAAAATTCCCAATGAAAAAACTAAAAAGATTACTATAACACATCCCCCCCTTGTCATTCCAGCGCAGGCTGGGATCTGGACCCAACAATTTCAATGCCCCTCATCAAGCCACAAAAACATTATTACGATGCCACTCCAAAGCATCCCGCGCCGGCCCGAATTTTCTCGGCAGAGTGATCGCTGCCCCCTCCATATCCGAAAAGGCGACCCGATGTACAACCGAATCCGTCTTTACCCGCAGCTTCCCGGACAATACGATCCTATGATCCTCATCGATCGTCAAAAGCCCCCGATCGAACGCCCGATCATGCAAAGCACAAAGCGCAAGCCCGTTTTCAGGGTCCGCCCGTTTGCTTTCATCCACCGACCAGGGAATAATATGCCCCGCATTCAATAGTTTCAAATTATCTATCTGGCACATCGTGCACCGATAATCGTAATTAGCCAAAACCGACCGCCGAAAAAAGCTCTGAGCCGTCCGCACCCTCACCTGCATCACAGTTTCCGTCTCTTTAGGCAATTCTAAAATATCGCTTTCAATATCTTCCCCAGCCCCGATCTCATACCGCTCCGCTTCTTCCCCATAAGCTTCCAAAAGCGATTCCCAGTTATTATAAAATTCATCCCATATCAACCTATCCCCCTTAGCCGCATTCGCAAGCCCCTTAACATTTCTTTTCTGATGAACCGGATCGAAACTCGCAAAGTTACACATCTTCATAGACAAAGCGCTCGGCGTCCTCCCCAACTTCGCAGCCAGTTCAATAATCTCAGGATTTTCATGGCGCATCTGACCAAAAGGCGTAATACAATACTGATGAAAAGCAACAACAAGCTCCGACCTATCCCAATTCCTACGTTCCATCGAAAGTTTCCAATTTACAGACTTTTTAAACTTTATGATTAACTAAACATCGATCAAGTAATTGTTGAAGTTTTGCATTTTTACTTGTGTCTTTTGATATTGGAAATATGCCAATATTTGAAAAAAAACTGTGCATCTCTGAAGATGTCGAAGCATAATTGATATAAAAACTATCTCTCAACAATTTTTGGATATTGCTATGAGTTCTTGCTAACCATGTTGGATTTTCCGATGAAATCAAGGTTGTTGTTCCAAGAGCTATCTTCAATTCTGAAGATAGTCGGAGATTTTGTCTGGCCCATTTTTGATTCGGTTTAATTATAGAAATTACTGTTATAAGCGAATCATCCCAGCACTCCGCAATATCCTTTTTGATTTTAAATTGGAGAATGCCTTCGTCCAGACATATTATAACTCTACATTTTGCTTTGATGAGGTTTCTTATTATCAAACGGTCGCCCGCGCTATACCCAATAATAAATGTCATGTTAGAATCTATCAAAGGGTTCAAACAAAGCGAAATAGCATTTATTTCACGTTCTTCAATTTTTGAGGAAGACAATATTACAAGTCCTCCTTTATTAATTATTGAAGCGTCCCCCTTTACATACAAAGGCGCAGAAGATTTCCCTTTGAAATATTTGGGGTATTCAGGATCTGAGGGATTAATTGTATTAATGCCTTGACTAATTAATTCGTCTGTAACACTTCCCTGATTCTCCTCGTTAAGGTTGTGTGTATCTGCCGGTTCAAAAACAAAAACTTCAGCATCTAAATCTTTTAGATAATCAGATATAAGTTCCCTAACTCTTCCCCAATCGAGCCCGCCATGCCCGCATCCTAAAGCAGGGAGTGTCACCGATACTTTCCCCTTTTTCTGCAAGAAACTTCTGAGCCATTCTAAGCCAGCTTCAATATATTCGTATTTAGAAGGCTGCCGCCAATCGTCCTTGGTGGGAAAGTTTATTATTGTAGTATTCCCCTCAAGTCGATAGTCTGTCCATACATGCGGATTCCCTGGCCTAACATTTCCTTGGTTGCATTCCTCTCTATACTCTTTAAACATCTCCGGATATTCTTTTTTGAAAGCCAAAGCAACGCCAGCCCCCATAACACCGACGCAATTTACCGTGTTTATGCGAACATCAGCAGATGTTTCGAACATATTGCCATTAATAAATTTAATCATTTTTTTCTTTTAATTTATGTTCTATCCATTCTCGCAGTTCAGGAACATTAGCATTTATATTCCTAAGCCACCCAGTGGCTCCACTGGTAAGATCATGCCATTGGTTGCCCGAAATCAAACTAGAAACATCTGCCTTTGATATTGCCACCAACATGTCGAAATCATCCATAGTTCTAATTACTTTGAGTATTTGCTCTTTATCTCTATTTCGGTCGTTATCTATAACATCCCCAATAAGATCGTGGTAAGCCACTAACATTACTATTCGTCTGATTTGTATATTGAACAAAACTTTGATGTCCTCAGACAAAATGCGTTTAAGCATTGGAATAGCACTTGCGGGATGATCCGTATATGTGTTCTGTTTCCCGTTTATTTTCTGACTTTTTGCTTTCCCGATATCATGTAAATAAGCAGCTAATTTTAAAACCTTTTTCTGAGGGTTGCTAAAGGCTTGATACTCTTCTAATTCATCCAATTTTTCGACAACACGCTTAGTATGGTCACCAACTGTCTGCCAATGTTGGTCGTTAGCAGTTTCTAAATCCTTAATCGTAGCAATCTCTGGGATAACAGCCAAATCTTGGGATATTGCTTGTATAGTATCAGAGATATTTTTAAATTTTGGGCTTGGGATACCACTTTGATGTTTTTCTTTTATCGATCTTACTGTTTTTTTATATCGACTATATAATAGCTCAGGCCCAGTAACGAGAGATTGAGTTTTGTCAAACCAAAATTTGGTGAAGTAGTGATTTCTATAGTTAGATCGTCCTCCATAGCTCAACTTATAACCATCATTTTTAATTTCGATTTTATGTATAGTTTCGCCAAGGATATTATTCACTTTAGTCCAAGTTTTATTTTTCCATACTACAATGAAATCAATTTCGGAAAACTCTACTTTTTCATGAATCAACACTTCTGCCATCTTGGCGTGTCGATCGCCATCTGAGAAACTCCAGTCATTAGAATCGATTAAACTCCATCTAAGATTCGCAAGTTCTTTAGGCTCACAATAGAATGTAGGAGGAATATTAGTATTAGCAGAAGCAGAAGTAAAAACCACATCTTCACGTTCAATGACATCTGTTTTCACGGCCAGATAGATTATATATCGCTGATCGATATTCTTTGAGTTAAGAATCTTCAGCAACATTGGCACCCTAGGGCTAAAATAAAAAGGCACATACTCATGAACAGTACCCATCGGGCCACAGTCAACATTCATAGTAGCTCGTCGAGTTTGTATGATCTGGTTAGCAATGTCCCTATGTTCTATGTCTAAACGGGTTTTTTCACTTGTGGAAAGTAATCCATTTTGAAGTATACTCACAAGGTTGTCCAAATGAGTCATATGGTAAACATATCGACCTTGGTGTTCTTGTGGTATAGGCATGCCCTACCCTTTCTTTGAGTACAGATTAAAGGCCCAATTACCTTTTTGTCCCGTTCCAACTCCACCATCAACCAACCTAACCCCCCAACCCTAATTTGTCAAGAGATTTCCCCCTTTTAAAACAGAATAATTCCATTCTCTGCGCCTTGGCGCCTTTGCGGGATAAAATATTTCTTAAAATTCACTTGACAAAAGACTCTTGGGTTTGTATAATAGACAACTAATAATCAGGATAGAATAATGCAACTTAATAAAACAAAATCGAAGATCCGCCGGAGCCTTGGCGGAGGAGGATTAAATACCTCTGTGGCAAAAGTGGTTATCCCTCGCTTTTCGAGTGAGACCCAAACAAAAAACTTTTTTATGAAAAGCAAACCCAATTTTTTCACTACCATCAAACCCCATTTTAGCGCGGAGCTTTTTTCGGATACAAGGCTTAGGCAAGAACCACCCGCAGGTTGCAAAAATGGGGACTGGCTTGTTCCGGCCGAAGGACGGGTTGTGCCTGTCCCTTTTTTTGTAACAGCCGTACAACGCAGTTGCCGCCAAAAGAAACCGCTAAAGCTTGTCCCTGCATGCATTAAGCAGGGATCACCCAGAGGGGAAAACGCAATTATGCGAAACGAACCCAATTTCAACAGCAAGACCCCCACCCTAACTCACGAAATAACAAAGATTTACAGCAGGATACACCGAAACCACCACCCCAAAAACGAACCCAAAGCAAACCCAATACGAACCCAATACGAACCCAATACGAACCCAATTCGAACCCAATACGGACCCAATTCGAACCCAAACAAACCCAAATTTTGGACTCAATTCACTAAATATGACGACATTATATTCGGAACTGTATACAAAAATGTTTCTAAGGGGCACCCAGCGTGATCCACTTATACAAATTAAAACAGGACTGGCCCAATTATACTCTCCAATGCTCCCTCGCAGTCCTGGCCATCGCGATCATCGTATTTGTACTCGGCGTCGAAAAAGTCGTCATAATATCCTCTCTCGCCGCCACAGCTTTTATATGCTTTATGACCCCCAAATCGCATTTTGCCCAAACCCTGCGCGTATTAGGGGGTTATATTGTCGCTCTGGTTTGCGGAGCAGCCTTCCACCTCGTCGATTTCCCCCCCATTGTCGAATACCCCGCAGTCGTCGGTATTGTCATGTTCCTGATGGTAATTCTCGATTTCGAGCACCCACCAGCCGCTGGCGCTGCGATCGCTGTAACAATAAACGAGGTGAATTTCCCCGCCGCCGCAGCCATAATGCTCGCAGTAATTGTCATCACCCAGCTCCGTTATCACCTCCGACATTGGCTAAAGGACCTCGTCTAAACTCCCCAGACCATCCCAAAACCATGAAAAAAACCAAAAAAATCCTAAAAATTCAAAAATTTCTGTAACAAATCCCATTTTCAAACGTCTAATCAATAGTATTATTCCTAATGGTGTACCTCCGCGCGGTCATCTGCACCCTTGCGGCACGGTAATTTTTTTGTGAAATATCCATTTGGGGCGTTACCAAAATAGATTTTCGAGACACTAATAAGGTATAAGGTACAATATTTAGGTGCGAAGTGCCGAATTTACCGGATTAACAGGAATTTCAAGCGGAAAGGTGTCATAACTTGTCAGACAGCAAGAAGTTAGGTCGTTTACTCTGTGAAAAGTCATATATCGATGACGCTGAGCTTGCCCATGGTCTTACCCTGCAGCAAAGCGATAATGGTAAACTCGGTTCTGTTCTGGTCAAACTCGGCTATGTTACCAACCGTCAGGTCACCGAGACCCTCGCCGAACAAGCCGGCGTTCCGTTTGTGGTCCTTGAGGATATCTCTATTGCCAAGGATATTATTGCGATCGTACCTGCGGAACTCGTCAGCAAATACAATATTTTGCCGCTGTCAAGGCTCAATGGCCATCTCAATATCGCGATGACCGATCCGTTTCAGACCCGTGCCGTTAAGGATCTGCGTCTGGTAACAGGTTGTTCCATCCGCAGGTACTACTGCCGTCCAAGCGAAATGGAAAAGGCAATACTGAGATTTTACGGCAGCAACGTCGCCAGAATGCTTGACGGCCTTGCCCCGGGTGAAAAAACCAGCGGCTCCGAAGATATCGAACTGGACACCGCTAATATGTCGGCAGCTAAGCTCCACGAACTTGCCCGCGAACCTTCGCTTGTCAATCTCGTTGATCTGGTCATTTTCGAAGCCATCGAAGCCCGCGCAAGCGACATACACATCGAACCTTTTGAAAAAGAGGTCAAGATAAAGTATCGCGTTGACGGTATGCTTATGGAAAAATCAAGCTCGCCGAAAAGGCTTCAGGCGGCGATCATTTCAAGAATAAAGATCATGGCTCACATGAACATTGCCGAGCGTTTCGTTCCGCAGGACGGTCACATCGAGTTTCAGGCCCACAATGGCAAGGTTGATCTCCGTGTTTCGACGGTGCCTACCGTTTTCGGTGAATCCATCACGATGCGCATACTCGATAGAAGCGCGGCCCTGATCAGTCTCGAAGACCTTGGTATGAGTGAAGGCACACTTACCGGTTTCAATCAGTGTCTCACTAAGGCACACGGCATTGTTCTTGTTACAGGTCCTACCGGCAGCGGCAAGACTACCACGCTATACGCGTCTCTGAATAAGATATTTTCGCCAAGCCTGAAGATCATAACCATCGAGGACCCGGTAGAGTATCAGCTTGACGGAATCATTCAGATGCCGGTCAATCCGCGGCGCGGTCTGACATTCGGCAGGGGGCTTCGACATATTCTCCGCCAGGATCCCAATATAATCATGGTCGGTGAGATACGCGATAAGGAGACCGCCGACATTGCGATCCGTGCGGCACTTACCGGGCATCTTGTCTTTTCTACTCTGCATACGAACGATGCCGCCGGGGCCATTACGAGGCTTATCGATATGGGGGTCGAGCCTTTCCTGCTTGCAAGCTCACTGGAAGGAGTTCTCGCCCAAAGACTCGTCAGGAAGATGTGTCCTGCCTGCAAGGTTCCATACAAACCCAGTCGGACCCTGCTGACCAGTCTGCAAAACTCCGTTACGGTCCCTAAGGACCGTCAGCTTTATCATGGGGTTGGCTGTGACGAGTGCAACAATACCGGAATGCGCGGCAGGGTGGGAATTTTCGAATTGCTCAGGATAACAGAGTCGCTTAGAAAACTCATTGCTGAAAGTCCGACAACCGAGCAGATCATCAAGGCGTCCCCGTCCGATCATATCTGCATGAGGCACGATGGAATAGAAAAAATATTAGCAGCCACAACAACACCGGAAGAGGTTCTAAGAGTAACCCAGGGCATAGATGAATAACTCTTCTTGCCACCGGTGAAAATTATTAACAAAGCAATGAATGCACAGGTGGATATTTGGCCATTTATACTTACAAGGGAGTCGATCAGAAGGGCAGCGATGTCAGCGGTACCATTGAAGCTGTCGATCGCCGCATAGCTGTCAGGGAGCTTACGACCCTCGGTCACTTTGTTAGCCAGATATCGGCTACGACTTCGGCACCCGCTCCGGCGTCAACGGGCCTGATCGCCCAAAAGCAGGTGGACATTGCGAATATCTTCCGTTTTGGTTCGGCAAAAATAAACGCCAAAGACATCCTTGCGATGACTTCTCAATTGAGCACCGCATTAAAAGCGGGTCTGCCTATTCTCAATGCTCTGGAGATAATCGGTGCCCAGCAGCACAAAGAGCCCATGAAACAACTCATGGATGGTCTTGCCCATTCGGTCCGTTCGGGTGACGCTCTTTCGGATGCGATGGGCGGCCATTCGAATATCTTTAGTGACCTCTATGTTTCGATGGTGCGCGTCGGTGAAACGGGTGGTATTCTCGAAAAGACGATGGATCAGTTGACCAGCTTGCTTACGAGGGAAGACAAGATAAAGTCGGATATGAAAAATGCCGCTGCCTATCCTCTCTTCGTATTAGGGATCGGCTTGCCTTGTGTTATCTTTATGATAACTTCCATACTCCCGAAGATCATCGATACGATAGGAGCCGGAACCACCGCATTGCCGCTGCCTACGCGAATGCTGCTCGGGCTGAGTTATTTCTTAGCGAAATTCGGATGGGCTGTTCTGCTTGGCATTGCAGGGGGGCTATACTATTTTCTCAGGTGGAAAAATACCGTTGCCGGACGCCTCCAATGGGATACATTCGTTCTGAGAGTACCGCTGTTGGGCAATGTAATGCGTACGATCTCTGTGGGCAGGTTCGCCCGGACGCTTGGGGCGCTTTCTTCAAGCGGTATTACGATACTCGAAGCCCTCGCCGTTGTACGGGGGACACTCGGAAATGAAAAGCTGGCGGTCCATATCGATGATGTTGCCGACAAGGTTCGCGTCGGGCAATGTCTGGCGGATCCCTTATCGGATTCGGGACTCTTTCCTCCTCTGCTGATACAGATCGTTTCGATAGGCGAGCAAACCGGCAGGCTCGATGAACTTCTGTTAAATGCCGCCGATACCTTTGACGACCAAGCCGACAATGCCATTACGAGATTTATGTCAATTTTTCCGGCATTGCTGATCGTATCACTTGCGGTCATTATCGGCTTTGTGATAATAGCAACCCTTCTGCCTGTCATGTCGATGGACCTGGGCGGGGTAGGAATGTAAAAAATTAAGAAAGGAACTTTGATGCAAAGAAAACGAAAAGGATTTACTATTATCGAACTGATAGTTGTCGCGGTCATTATCGCGATGCTGGCAGCTTTTATGGTCCCGAAGATCGGCAAAAAATTTGGAAAAGCCAAACATCAGATCGCAAGGGCGAAGATGGGCCTCATCGAAGGCGCACTCGTCACATTTCAGGTTGATTGCGGCAGGTTCCCTTATGACGACGAAGGCCTTGAGGCTCTCCTGGTGCCGCCATCTGACCTTGAAGAAAAATGGGACGGCAAATACTTAAAGGACAGCGAGATACTCGATCCATGGGAGAACCCATACATTTATATCGAAGAAGGCGAGATCAACATAGGAAGTTATGACCTTATAAGCCTCGGTGCAGACGGCACAGAAGGCGGCGAAGGCGAAAATGAAGATATCTTCAACAATTGAATATTTACAGGCGTCGGCTGTGAAAAAGGCATTGGGCTTTACGCTTGTCGAGCTGCTGATGGTAGCTGTGATCGTAGCGCTGCTGGCTGGCGCTACCGTGAAAGTTGCCATGGGCACTTATAAAAAAATGGCCATAGAAAGATCGGCAAAGGAAATTATGTTAGCCGCAAAATACGCAAGAATAGCAGCCGTTGAAAAAGGGCAAACATACGAATTGATATTTGATGCCGGACAAAAGGCGTTCGCTCTTGTTCACGGCGGCAATCCCGTAAGTAATCAGTACACAAAGCCCGGCAGCCTCACGGGCGATGCAGTTTTTGAGAAGATAAGTATCGCATCGTTTTCCCAAACTGGCTCTGATGACGGCGAGTATAACGCAATAGCCTTCAATTCCGATGGTTCTGCCGATGCCGCGGTAATTCAGCTTGGTGATGGCAAAAACCAGTACACGATCTATATCTCCCCAGCTACCGGAAAGGCAAAGATAGTCGCCGGCGTTGCTGACGATGAAATGACAGGCGTTATTGACCTGGATGAAATAGAATAATGAATTATCTCAACCGCAAAAAAATTAAAGGTTTCAGTCTCATAGAGATGGTCATCGCCGCTGCGATCCTAAGCGTTGCCGTCGTTGCCATAAGCTCTATAAGCACAAGGAGTCTTCTGGCGGTGAACCGGAACATCGAATACGAACAGGCATGGGGGATACTCGACCAACAGCTTACTCTGATCGAGCAAGTCGGGATAAACGCTTTTTTAGAAGCCGGCGAGTTCAGCGGCCAATTTGGTTCGGACGAAACACGTGACAGCGGCGGCGTACATTACTGGCAGGTACAGGCTTCTGAGCTTGAAGCAGACGACCTCTACAGGATCGACGTCACCATCTCATGGGGGGCCGAGAACCATGTGCGGCAGGTATCGGCTTCGACGATACTTAATGGGAACGGAACGGTCATTGAAGATAATGACGACGACCAGGAGGACGGAAATGCGGCATAGCCTATCAAGAGCCGGTTTTACGCTCCTGGAAGTAATACTCGCAGCCGTAATAGGCACATTCGTGGCGCTGGTTGCGGTCGGTACGTTAAAAACCGTCATCGATGCCAGGCAAAGACTCGAAGCGGCAACCGAGGCGACCGATGAATTGCGATTGGTCACGGCTATGATACGTGACGATATTGCCTGCCTTTACAGGGACCCGGAGTCGGCGGTTTTTTACGGAACCATCCAAGAGTCTGGCAGCAGTTTGCTCCCATCTCTTACGATGCGTATCGTCAGCACAACAAACGCCCGCCCCGGCAAACCGGAAAGCGATGTCTACGAGGTCCAGTACTACCTTCTGCAAACACAGGAAAGATCACGTATTATGAGAAGGTGCTGCCCCATCGTCGGCATCGAAACTGAAGAGGAAACGGCAGGAGGGATATTGATGACCGTCGCGGAGAACGTAGAGTTTCAGATACGCTACCTCAGCGGAGAAGAGTGGCAGTACGAATGGCCGCCGGAAATGGTTATGCTTCCGGAAATGGCAGAGTTTACAATAATATCCATACCGCCATCCGAAGCCGATAAACCTCGCGACGAGATGAAGAACATTGCAGTGAGGACTTTCATCGCTACCTTCTCGAGAATGCCGAAAATAGCGTTGAATAAGCAATACATCGACGAGCGGTCCGAAGAAGCCCAGCAGGAACAGAGTCAGGAAAACACAGGATGAAAATCAGCGTTACAAAAAATAGCTATAATAACCGGCGGTTCAAACGGTCCTGCGGTCTGGTCCTGATCGCCGTTATGTGGATGATCGTCCTGATGACTATCATAGTCACCGTCCTTGCCCGCACGAGTAGAGTCGATACTCGGATAAGTCTTGCCGTTGCCGAAAAGATACGCTGCAAATGGGCCTGCCGGGCCGGAATAGAAACCGCTATCGCCGTATTGAACGATGACGAAAGAGACAGTGACAGCCTTGACGATCTCTGGGCCAACAATCCGGAAGATTTCAACGACATTGAATTGGACAGATGCGATGTTTCCGTCGAGGTGATCGATGAATCGGCCAAACTCAATATAAACGTCGCATCCAAAAATCAACTTCTCTACCTGCCTGACATGACAGAAGACGTAGCCGATTCGATACTCGATTGGCGTGATACCAACGATACTGAAAGAACCTACGGCGCCGAAACTCCCTATTATCTCAACTTGCCAAACCCATATCCGGCGAGGAACAAACCCTTCAAAAGCATAAGAGAACTCCTGCTGGTCAGGGGCGTAACGGAGGGGCTGTTCTATGGTGATTATTACGACCCGGACGTTTCTGCTGAAAACGGAGGATGGATAAACTATCTGACCTGTGCGTCATTCGAAAAAAATGTAGATGCCGACGGCGAAAAACGGGTCAATATAAACAAGGCCAAAGAAAACGAACTTACGCGCAAGCTGAAATTAAGAAAATCCTATGCGAAATGGATAATCGAAAAACGTGGTAAGGGTTTTAAGGGACTGGCCGACCTTATTGTCAAAGACAGCCCCGCGAAACCTAAGAGATCGACACAAAGGTCGGACAATGCCGCAGCTTTGGACCTCCAAACCATCTTTGAGATCGCCGACAGTGTCACGCTCACCGACGAAAATTATATTCCCGGAAAGGTCAATATAAACACAGCCGGCAGTACGGTCATTGTCGCACTGCTCGAAGGAGATACGCAGGTTGCCTCTGACATAATCGATTATCGCAAGACACTGTATGGCTTTAGTACTATAGGTGAACTTGCCTCGATAGAATCGATGACAAAGGGCATGGCCCGCAAACTCATCGACTCTGTCACTACAAGGTCGGACGTCTACACCATAAGAAGCTTCGCATCGGCTCACACGACATCGGCATCGCGTCATGTCGAGGTGATAGTCAACCGCCAGGAGAGGCCGGTAAAAATAATCTACTGGAACACAGGAGCAAGATTTTGAAAAAAAGACCAGGACATGATCCGGATATTCAGTCTGTTGTCGCTGTCTCTGCGGCAGCTTACGGCTATGGTCCATTAAAGGCTGTGATGCTGAAGAAGTCTTACGATTCTTATCGGCTTGTCTGGAAAAAAACAGCAGATGCCGATGAGGGATTAAGTACATTTGCTAACAGGGTATTTACTTCGCAGCCTTGTGGCGGCGAGGTTGATGCGGCCAGCGCCAATGTTATCGGAATGGACACCTCCAATGTTGCCTTCTACCGGATCGAGATACCGCCTGTCAAAGAAAAACAGGTTGCTTCGATCATCAGGATGCAGGCCGAAATGTTGGTGCCGCTACCGCTTGAGCAGATGTCCATAACCTGGAGTATGGACAGCCCACATGAGGGCAAAACTGCCGTTACGATAGCAGCGGCAAGAACGGATCAACTCGAAAGTTTCCTTTCTACGCTGGAAAATTCTCAACCGTCACAGATATTGCTCAACTGTCAGGGGACGGCCAAAGCTTTTACGCAATTGTTTGCAGCGGATGACAATGAGTTTGTGATCGTGAACATCTGTACGGCGATAACGGAAGTTCTTCTGATTCGGGATGGGTCGTTCGCACATGCGATAACACTCGACATGGGCTCGAGAGATTTTACCGCTGAAGAACAGCATTATGCCGGCGATGCGCTCTTTATCCATGACATAAGGGATGCTCTTGATATCTTTGGCTGCGGGCCGGATGTGAGGGTCCATGTGGTGTCCGAAAGCGACGAAGCCAACAGCGGATTGATCTTGCGTATGTGCAGCGAAGGGATCAAGGCCGAATGTGCGGTTGCTTTGGCCGACAGACTCGACGCGGATATTTCACCGGCCCAGATATGCCAATACCTTGCCGCTATCGGTTTGGCGATGCTTGCGATGGATAGCAATGAGGGCTGCCTTAACCTGTTCGAGGATATCTATACGCCGCGGTATCTTCAGGATGCGCCGAAGTCGCTTGCCCCGCTTAAAAAGCCGGCAGTGATCGCGGCGGCCATGATAGTTCTGTCGCTGTTTGTATTTAAGGCGATTGATAAAGCGAATCTGGCTACGCTTGAGGCGACGGATTTCTCCGAGGTTATTGCGCGACGCAATACACAAAAGCTGATCGCAAGGCAACGGCCCGATATGCTCGATATGCTTACGAAAATAAATAAAAGCTGTCCGAAAGGTATGATGCTGGATGGTTTTACATTTCAGCGGAACAGTCCGGTTTCGATCTCCAGTACGATAAAGGATCGCGACAAGCTGTATAAGCTGCAACAGGACCTCGAAGGCAAGAAGGGTATTTCCAATGTTGAAATTAAGAGCCAGTCACTTGATGAGAAGAAAAAACAAATAAAATTTAAAATGACATTTGACTATAAAAACTTTACGAAAAAAAGATGATATCTATGATGCAGACGATAAGCGAAAAAGATAAACAGGTCATAAAGTTCGGCACCATTGCCGTAGCGGTTATATTGGTGTGGTTTCTCGTGATAGGGCCGTGGTTTGGCGATTGGGGCCAGATACGAAAACGGCTTGGCACCGAGAGACGAAAACTTCAGGACGTATCGGCGTCGGTAGATGACAAAGCTGTCAGCGCTAAACAAAGTGGGCTGTTCTCTGTGGTTCCTGTTTTTGAGATGCCGCAAGCCAAAAAGGAACAAACCCAGAAGTTTAGAGAAAAGTTCAATGAACAATTAAAGAAAAGCGGGCTGGCGGTTACAAGCCTTCAGTTTCTTAAAGAGCAAAAACTCAAAGGCGTTGCCGATTACAGGATATCGCCCTTGAGATTTAAAGGTAAAGGAAATTTCAACCAGGTTCTTGATCTGCTTGCAGGACTAAATGGCAATCCGTTGTTGTTGGGTGTTGAGGAGATCCGGCTTAGTTGTGATAAGAAGAACCGTAAGGTGTTGGAAATTGATATGGTTGTTTCAACTTTAACAAAAAAACAGTAGTAGAATTCAGAGCGATAGGATTTATTATGATACTTGAATTTATAAAGGCCGGACAAAAGCATATACGCCTTGCATTGTTTGCGTTTTCGGCGGTGTTGGCGGTGGTTATGGTGTCCAGGGCTGTGGCTTGCAGGGTAGGGAAAACAAAGATCCCCGCGGCGATAAAGTCGGCGGCAGTAAAGGGTACGCTTGACGATGAGGGTGCAAAGAAGTATCTGGCCAAATACACCGAGTGCGCCGACAAACTTAAAAAGCGGAATATGTTTACTTCGCCTCCGTCAAAACCGAAACCACCAAGCTGCACCGGCATAATCGGTGACAGAGCTATAATAAATGGCAAGAGCTATAAGGTCGGAGAAAAAGTCGCGGGCGCAGAGGTCGTTTCGATAGGGATAAAAGATATTACAATACTATGGGATGGCAAGGAAAAGACCCTGGAAGCCTTTAGTGCTCCTAACCCCTCGCAGCCGTCGCAACCAAAGAAGGGGCCGAAGCCTCCTTCTCCTCCTGTCGAAAATGCCTCTGTACCTGTCCAGACTGCACCGCAGGCGCAGCCTGTGGGCGCAGAGATGAGTCCTGAAGAGAGGATGGAACGTCGCAGACGTTTTATGGAAGCTCGAGGGCGAATGGGCGGTGGTCGTCAGGGGGGGCGACGAGGCGGCGGTCGCAGAGGCCAGGATGGCCAGCGCAGAGGACCGAGAGGAGATCGCAACCGTCAGCAGTCAGACGGTTCTAACTGATCGGATCTTCGAAAGAAACCGTTAATAGCAAAAACTTACAACGTATGAAGATGTAGCGTTGGGTATATAAATGAAACCTTAAGTCAAGGAGAAGAATTTGAACCGGTCAAAAATAATATTTATCATTTGTTCTATAATAGTTATTGTAGTCGTCTGGCGAATTGGTTTTCGCAAACCAGTGCCTGGTTTCAAGGAAGGCGTTGCAGAACAAACTCAAAAAACGGAAGATAAGCAGTCGCCTTCAAAACCGGCCGATGATGCCTCTAAAGAAGACGAGGAATCAGACGACGGCGAAAAAACGGATTCTGAAGATGCCGACAAAGACGATGACTCCGATGAAGACGAAGCTGAAGAAGAGACTGACCCGCTCGTGTCCATAAACCTCAATGATGTCGAGATGAAAAGCATCATCCAGACCATCGGAGACTGGACGGGCAAGCCCGTCATCCCCACGACCGAAGACGTTATGAAACTGAAGTTGACGATATATGCCTCCGAAAAACTGCCTCGCAGCAAAGCTCTCTCACTCATCTATGACGCCCTTCGCGTAAAGGGCTTTATAACCGAAGAGGCAGGCGACCGCATCTTCCTCAAGCCCATTGCCAAAGCAAAATTCGGCTCTGTTCCAACTCTCGGTTTCGACGAGGCTCTTGCGCGTATAGAGGATAAATCGCAAATTGTCGAAAAGTTCTTCAAGCTGGATAATTACAGCTCTGCCAAGATGGTAGAGGTTATAACGCCGCTGATCGCCGAATACGGACATGTGACCGGCATAGAGACCACAGGTACCATTGCCGTTATCGACACCGTTGAAAATCTGATGAGAATAAAACGTATCATAGACCAGCTTGACGTCCCCGAATCGGAGCAGATTACCGAGAAATACTTTGAGATCAAAAACGGCGACCCTGCCGAGATCGTTCAGGTACTCGAACTTATCCTCGGTGTTTCGAATAACAATCGCCGCAGAGGCAATAACCGCTCTTCCGGGCGCGCGACTCCAGCGGCCGCCAAGGGTGCAACCCAGGCAACCTCTGTTGTCATCTCTTCCACCGAGATACCGGCTACGCTGATCCCGATCCCTAAGCACAACTGGATCATCGTAAGAGCTGCCAAAGTGGATATGAAAAGAATAGCCGAGTGGATCGAAAAACTCGACGTATCGGAAACCATCGAACCGGAGCAGACGATCATACAGGTTGATTTTGTTGATCCGATGCAGGTTGTAAGGCTTGTCAAGGATACTCTCCGGGATATGCCGGGCAGTAAACTCCGAACCAGTGTAGTCGTGGAAGCGCTTCGTGATTCAAAACAGATCGTCATCCTCGGAAGTGCAGAAAACCGCAAAACCATCGAAAGGCTCATTGCCGAGATAGACCTTCCCTCAGATGACATATTCATCGATCGAACTTTCAAACTGAAACACGCCGATGCCGACCAGATCAAGGCCAATATCGAGGGCCTATACGAATCCATTGCCGGCTATAGTTCCAGTTATAGTTACAGCAATAGAGGACGCAGTTCCCGTTCTCGCGAGGTAAAGCCCGAAGATACCGTCAAGGCCATTGCATACCCCACCATGTCGCAGGTTACTGTGATCGCTACCGAGGAAAACATGAAAAAGGTCGCAAACCAGATCGCCGAATGGGACGTACCGCTCGACATTGAAAAGGATCAGTACCGTCTCATTGCTCTTAGAAACTCCGACCCTGTAAAGATGGTAGATCTTCTCTCAGGTCTCTTTTCAGAAGAGAGCGACGATTCTCGCGGCAATCTGTTCAGAATGATCTTCGGTGATGGCGGCGGCAGTGAGAGCAAAAAAAAGATCGTCGGCTCACTATACGGCATGCTGACATTTGAGCCGGTTCCCGATACTAAAAAGATCATTGTAATAAGCAAGATACCCCAAGCCTACGACGTTATCGAAAAACTTATAAAAGATCTTGACAGCCAGGAAATGGCCGAAGTACCCAAGGTTATCACATTGAAATACGCCGATGCCGAGGATCTTTGCGATCAGTTGAACGCTATATTGAATGAGCCGGGGACGACGGCGACAATCAGAAGAAAAACAAGGGGTCTTCTGGTGGATTCCGATTCTCCGGTCGATGCAGAAGGCATCAAGACCGCTGATGAAGACTCGGCCAATTCTGCCGGTGAGATCAAACCGTGGTGGAACCAGCAGCGCAGAAGCACTGACGAAATGCCCACAAGCAACCTTATCGGCAAGATAAGATTCATACCCGTTCACCGCAGCAAGGCGATACTCGTTCTGGCTCCGCCGGAGTACCTCGGGGCCATCGAACAGATGATAGAAGAACTCGATCAGCCGGGTAAACAGGTCATGATAAAAGTTGTCATTGTCGAGATCAGCCACAGTAAAATGACGTCTCTGGGCCTGCTGCTCTCTTCGAATTCCAGTGCCTTAGGCAATATCGGTGAAAATGCAATTGCTGCCCTTACGACGCTTTCTGGCGCAACGTCGAGAGGTTCGCTTGACGTTAGTTATTCGGTAACAGACTTAAATATATTGATAGACCTTCTTGAAAAGAACGTTGATGCCAAAGTACTCAATCAGCCTACGCTATGGACAAAGGACAATGAAGAAGCGGTATTCATAAAAGCTCAGAATATTGCCTTCATTGTTGCCGACCAGCGGGATACGACAAACGTAAACTCTCTGAACCAGACATTTGAATATCGCGATGTCGGTGTAACGTTAAGGGTAAGGCCCAACATTACCCCGGAAAGAGCGGTCGACATCACCATTTATCTTGAAATATCAACCGTCGAAGCGGAAGATATCAATGGTCAGATCGCGACCAATAAACTTGATACCACAACAAACGTCATTGTAGAAGACGGGGCAACGATCATGCTCGGAGGCATACTCTTCCAGACCGATTCTACCGTCCACCAGAAGATACCGCTGTTGGGAGATCTGCCCCTTGTTGGCGGTCTGTTCAGTCATGACGAAAATGTCCTGCGAAACAATGAGTTGCTCATCTTCATAACGCCATACGTTATCGATGGCGAGGATACAAAACCGGCTACGACCGAATATCTCGACGCCTCCCGGGCAAAAATGGAAAAAATGGCTGGTCAGATGGCCGATTTCTTCGATGAAGAGTTGATGCAAGAGTCCGAGCCGGAGGCAGATGCAGATATAACTGAGTCGCCAAGTTCAAGGTGAGCCGGTATACTCTCTCACTGGATTTTGGTTACCTCAGTTAAAGGAACACTTATGAGAGAGTACAGACAACTCACCGAAGAAGACCGTATCGAGACTTACGCGATGAAACAAGCAGGCAAACCCTATCCGTGAGTTTGTCCCCTAATACTTATAGCAGCACCTCATCCTGGCTAAAACTGATGTACTGCGATACGCCGAATCAAGGCTTTTATGGCGTAACATCCCGGCAGTCGGCATCATTTGGATTTGTGCAGTCGCGCCAGGTTTGGCTGAGAGTCGCCAGATCAGAGAGCCCCACGATGCCATCTTGATCGAAGTCAGCGATGTTGAAAGCTCCCGGAGAACTACTATTTCCAAAAGCGTGAATGGTGCCCCGGTTGGTGCTGACATAGAGCCGCCCGCCGGCTACGGCAAGCCCGTGCACCCTACCGTCGACGCTGTGGCTCCACAGTTCGCTTCCATTGGTTGTGCTAAAGGCCGCCACCGTATTGTCGCCCCCTGCGAAAAGTGTGGTACCTGCGAGGATCAAGGCATCGCCATTGGTGCTCGACACATTCCAGGTTGTCGAACCGTTACTTCGCAGGACCTTGACCAGTTGGGTATCCGTGCAATAGTAAGAGTAGCCGCCGTTGACGATGAGGAAGTTGCCATAGACGGCCCCGAATGCAATATCATTTATATAACTGCCACTGGGTCCGTAATAAGGCCCCACCGTCAAGGTCTCATCGGGTGTTATCATGGCAAAGCATCCGCCTTGGCCGCCTTCGCCACCGACTAAGCCCTGATAAGCGCCGGTGGCCTGGCTGTAATAATAGGGCCAGAGTCTTCCGGACGGCACATAGAGACGGCCTCCCGCTGAAAGCGGGTATCCCAGCATTCTTCGGGTATTGGCGGGCGATATTTTCCAGATCTGAGCCCCGCTGCCGGAGTTACGGGCGTTCAAAAACCAGTCCAGTCCGGTTTGATCTCCCTGAAATGTCCCGGCGCCCCAATAAGCTACGCCGGCTTCGACCAATATCGAGGTTCTCACCGGACACGTTGAAACCATTCGGCCATTGGCAAACATCAGCTCATCACTGGATGTTGCTCTGTGATTCCAACTTGTTGAACCGTCTGTCGTGTTGAGGGCGTAAACATAGCCGTCTTCACTACCAAAGTAGACTTTGCCGGAATCCACTGTCGGGGCAAACCGTACCGGCCCCCCGCAAAAGAAACGCCAACGCTCCACTCCGTTGCGGGCATCAAGGCAAGTGACCTTGTCGCTGTTAGACGAACCGAAATATAGCCCATCTCCTACCACAACCACATCGAATGCCCGGTCCACATTCACTCGAGACTCCTGAGCGTACCATCCCCACCAGAAGTTCTGCAATGCCGAAGTTTCTGACCATGACGGTCGCGGGCGGCGCGTAGTGTAACGAGCCCAATCCTCCACCAAAGGCAGAGTTAGTTGTTCGGTTGTCGTGCCGCTGCGGTGGTTATCATGCATATAGGTCGGCCAATCGTCAGCCAACGCGGTCCTGGACAAAAGTACTGCAAGGACGAGAAACAACCCAGGCATGATAAATAAACCTCGATCTTTCAAAAACCAATTTGCGGTCCAGATATTATTATGATTCATTGTCAACCTCATTTTTACAAGTTTATACTATTACGGTTTCTACTGGGGCGTAAAGGCCATGGATGCCTGGAACGGATAAGAGCAGTTACATCCCGATCCTCCGTCCGGAACCAGAAGCAGTCCGCCGGCCGGAACCATGTTGATCCAGCATGATACTCTTGTTTCCTGAGTCACGCGACGAGCAGTGCCGCTGGGCAACTCAAACATATAGCCGTTAAAGTTACGTCCAAAAAGGTGCGTCGGACAGCCCGATTGGGTGCCGCAGTTGCCCCGTGCCAAAGCAAAACCAGAAGCGGTGCCACTACTCATGTCCACTTTGTATTGCCGTGAGTACAGGGTTCCGCCGACGAAACAGGGATGCTGATCCTGTTCGCCGTGTGAGTTGCCGGTGTTGCCGATGTTGTAATTGCTCGACCATGTCAGCGAACCATCACTAGGATCGTAGGCACGATTTTCGTATTTATACCCGCCGCTGTACCATGAGCCAACGGCAACGAGTTTGTTGTCAGCATAGCTCAAATATGCCATGTGCTGGAAGGGCAGGTCGATCAACACGGCGTAGGATTCTGCGCCCGTGTTGCGGTTGAGCTTGACGAGATACTCATTGCTTCCGGAAAATAGGGTGGCCGCCGGTACTCTGCCGTCACTGTCACTGATGGCGGTAGAATTGCGACTTTCGATAAAGTAAATATAATTACCGTCGATAGCAATACAGGGATTAATGATGACACTTCCGCCGTTTCGCTTGTAGCTCCATTGCAAACTGCCGGTGGTTCTATCGCGACAGAATAGATAACGACTGGTTGCGATGGGTTTATTGTCCCAATATATCTCATTGATCTGATCCCTGCTGAGGCCTACGAGCGAGGCGGTTTCTTCCTGGCCAGTGCCGTAAATCTTGTCATCGACCACTGCCACATAACCCCATGTGAGCTGCCCGATACCGCTTACGTCAGGGGTGGCCAGATGAATTGTTGGCCGACCGGTCTTTGCGTCCAGACCGACACAGTTTTTGTTACTGACCGCATAAGTATAATCATCTGCCATGGCCACCGCCCCACAGTCACGTAAAATATTCACCCGAGCTCCGTTTGGAACCAGCACATCCCAGTAACGAGCTCCGTTATAGGCGTCAAAGGCCATTAACCTGCCGAAACAATAGTCAGGCACCCCTTGGCCGGCGGTCAGAAAAGCACTGATCCCGTCATAGCCAGGATCTACGACCAACCCGTTCTTGTAAAGCGGAGAGGGAGGACGATGGTGCCGGTCGATCACATAACGCGGTCCCGGCTCACCGTACCAGAGCAATTTCATACTGTTGGTTATATTTGCTTCGCTGGTCGCAGCAGTGTTGCCTACGTCAGCGTAATAATGTGTCCATTCGCCCGCACCTGCCAGAGGCCCGCGATCTACTCGCGACCAGAGACCGTTACCATCGACAGTGGTCGAATAACTGACACTACCTGCACCCAACCATCCTTCCAGTGTTGCCTGGCTTAACGATCCAGCCGGTGGTCGTCCTAACATCGCCACTCCTCCTGCGGGACGCAAAATGCGATATAATTCCGCTGCATCTCCTGGACAAGCACTGGCCGTTATCATTTCAGCCGATACGATCAGATTCGCCGAATAATTACGGCATTTCAAACTCGAAAGGTTCCCGGACAATACCGTTACCCGTTTGCCATAAATTCCAGCTTGGTCCAGATAATCTCTGGCTGCGGCTACATTGGCCCCGCTCGGATCGAATCCGATGATTTGCAGATCGCTCCGCTTGGCCAGTTCATATGCCAGTCGCCCGTCACCACAACCGTAGTCGATACACACACCCTTATTGATGCCGGTCTCATTGAGAATGTGGATGGCCGCCTGCTCATATAGTTCATTGCCGGTATAAGGCGAAGGACCCGCCGGAAATGTGCCAGGACCGTAGTCAAAGGCAGAGTAGAACCAGAAAGTCTCCGTGTTATTTGCGCCTACCATTATGCGATAGCTATGTTCGGTTTCCGGCAGGATGGGAATGGTTAACTCATGGTCCGTCTTTGGGGTTGCCTCTGTGACGGTGTCCGTCAGGTTGGGCTTGGTTCCGTATTGCACCACAGAAGCCACTGCCGTATCCGTCTTCCAGTGAATGGTCACCTCATCCTGGTTGTTGAAATGCACATAGGGACCGACCGGAAGCTCAACGATAGCACCTGCCGCAAAGGTTCCCAGCGGCCCGCAAATTACCAAAGCTGCCATTACCAACTTACCAATATTGTTCATTTTCGTTCTCCCGAAAATTATTTGCTACGATTATTCCATTAACTTTAAAATCTCAACAGCCATCTATCATTATATTAATATTCCACGCTCAACCATTCAAGTGCAAACAGGTTGAGATCCAGCACATCCACATAGCAATTGAAATCAAGGTCCTGTGGTAAATAACCCCAACTTCCGCAGCCCAAATCGTTATCAGCAACTGAAACTACCACTTCGCTAATAATAACACTGTCGTAGCCGCCGCCACTGGCACTATGGGTGGTCGTGGTATAGTGCGGATCGTCAGCGGGTTCATAGATAACATCATCGTCAGCGGTGACGATTATTGTCTGTGGGCTGGCCCAGTCCCCGCCAGGGTCAGCTGTAAAAGTCAGTACCCTCGCAACACCCGCTCCTGCTCCAATATCGATCTGGCTGTCACCGGGAGTAACGGTAACCAGCACATTACTCGTCGGTGAACTTTGAAGAACTATATCATAGCTGTCAGTGGCGCCGCCTTCATCAACTTCAGTGCCGCCAAGAGTTTCGGTCACCATAATAGCCGGGATGCGGCCGCCATTGTATAAATATGTTACCTCCATCTGGGTCAGTGCCCGGTCCCAAACGGCTACCTCATCGATAATGCCGTCAAAGTAGTGCGTCTCATTATCATCACTGTATCTTCCGATCTCAAATACCGAGGCAGGGGTGTAATCCATGGGTGTGCTTTCGCCGACACTTGTTACCTGCGTACCGTTAACATAAAGCCTGCTTGTGGAACCATCGTTAGTGAGCATTACATGGTACCATGATCCGGCAGAGTAAGTGCCGGCATTGAGATAGGTTATGGTACTGTCACCACTGCCGCAGGCGCCTGCTCCGAAACGGCTGGAAGTATTGGTCATAATAAGATAGCCTGACTCGGTGCTGCCAGTGTCATGGATTGTGCCAGCTATACCCTCGTAGTAAGCAAACCTGTCGGGCCTTACCCATGCCGAGACGCTCAGAGTCGTACTTGGGCGTAAAGTACTGCCGCTGCCGCAACTGACAAAATCGTTAGTCCCGTCAAAATTCAATCCGGATCCGTATTTGCCGGTGGTCCAGGTAGCTCCACTGATCGAGCCGTCACTGCCACCAGATATGTCAGCCGCTGTTGAGCCGGAACCGTCGTCCATCGGCCAGTATCCTACCAGACCATTGGTGATAGTATCACCGCTCGTATCGATTACGGTTGTCGCCGCCATGTTGTAAGCATAATACGTTGTATCAGGCGCAGGGGAGTCCGTATCGGGAAATGCGCTAGAGCTAAACACATAACACGCTTGCCATCCTGCTGCGGTATCCATGAAACTATTATAAGTGAAGCCTGTCGCACCTTGGGTATACCAGAAATCTCCGTCACCATTTGCTGTTGTTGCCGCAAGCACATACCAATCGGTTCCGGTCTGTGGATAAAGTGTGACCGGCAAAGCCAGGTCCACCCACCTGAATTCATCGGACAACACCGCACCGGTCCCGGCAAGAACCGTAGCCTCAGCGATAACCGCACCGGTCGCGCCGTCATCGTTTGATTCATAGATGCGAATTGTATGACTTGCTGTCAAACCGTCGCTACCATCATCATAGAACGCCAGCTTGTCAATGGATACTTCCTGATCTACACGAAAACGCAATCCCAGGTTCCCGGTAAAATCATTTCGCAAAGTGCCGCTCGGACCAGGAGCTGGCTGGATCAGGATCGTCTCAGTTGCAGGAGCAGAAGTGGTTGCCCCTGTAGTAGTAACAGCAACATCATCAAGATAGGTGTCGCCACGCCCGTAAATCGCGATCCCTATGTTCTTGCCGGCATCGGCAGCAGTGGCGGTGTACGAGTAACTGTACTGGGTCCACGTCTGCAAATTGGCTTCTACGGCCACATCGTAATATTGAACCGCTAACGTAGTACCCCAGCCGTCATTGCCGGTGCCATCGGTGAAATACAGGTATGTACCCTGACCGCTACTGGTGGTTGTCAGCCAAGCGGAAAGCATATAAGTCTCGCCTTCCACATAGGTATCCGCCAGTGACTGGTAAATATAGCCGGCGTTCAGGTCAACCCAACTGGGACCAGTCCTACCAGTTCCAACAGGTACGTAATTGTTGGCTACCCAGGGAGTACCGCCCGAGGACCAGGGATGCCCATTCCATGCGGTATTACCGGCAGCAAACTGATTGGGAATATAGTCCCAACTACCAGGGTTCGCGGCACCGGCATCTTCAAAGCTTGAATCTGGAACGACGATAGCCATTGCGCTGCCAGCGGTCATGACCAAAACCAAAAATAATACAAAGATCTTTTTCATTTTACAACCTCAAGAATGATTGAAATAGTATGAAGTCAATGAAGACATCCGACCAGGTTCTGCACTATAAACCTAATGTTGATTCGCTGGTTGCCAGCCATAATCACAAATTAACTTCACAATCTTTGTTGATATCAGCAAGCATCCTGACAGTACAAAGATCTACAATTATAATCATCCTAATAGTTTTACTATACAATAAAAAGTTAGCTGTTGTAAATCGGAGAATCGCTGATTTTGTTGTGGTTTGAATCACTACGTTTGTAGGTGAATACCCCACAACCCAGATAAAGTGATAAAGTCTTTGTGGAAACTAATGGATGCGTTTGATTAAAACAGAAACCTATCCTACGGCGATAAATCCTGACAGTAGACCGGGCCTTCAGGGTCGGTACACTTCAAATAATCGGCCGCTAAAATTGCAAAGTCCTGCATATTAACAATAAGGTCGCAGTTGAAATCAGCAGGTATACAGCCAGGGCCGAACATGTATATCCTGCCTCTATCTGTGCTGACAAAGAGTCGTTGCTGGGCCGCGGCCAGGCCTCGGGCGTATCCCTGAACCGGAGCGCTCCACAATTCACTGCCATCGGTTGTATCATAAGCGACAACCGTGTCTACACCCCCGGCAAAAAGAACATTACCCACCAGGATCAGGCAAAAGTGCCGTGTATTACAAGTAACGCTCCATAACGTAGCTGCGGTACCACGATCAATAGCCTTCAGAGTGGTTACGATATTGGTTCTATACCCTTTGGTCGTTTCCACTGCAAATGTTTCAGTTATTACATAGGAAACATTACTGCCGACAACCATGCATTTACCATTGGGATAACTAGCGAGCCTGTCGGCATTGGCGGCCAATTTGTAACCCTGGGCGCTGTTGAAGCCACCCTGGCCGTACACAAAACCCGTAGAGGACCCATCCGTGGTCAACAGCGCGTAAACACCGGCGCCGCCGCCACTAATTGTGCCCGCAGATGCGCCGGTCGAGCGATTGAAAACCTGTGGATAAAATCTGCCCTGGGGCAGGTATATATTGTTGGTTGAAGCAAGAATAGCTCCCACCGGAGTCTTGCCCCCGCTTGTACTGTACAGCCCCGCTCCGCTATCTGAACCGCTGAGCGCATCGACAGAACAGAGGTAAGAACTCTGCCATGGAACAAGTGATGCCGAGAAGTAAACCTTGCCGTCAAGAATGGCTGTGCCGCTGCGAACAGGCCACATCGTAATCAATTTACCGTTGTTGAACAGCAAACGTGTTTCGCCGACCGGGCTGTACTTCCACTGCAATGCCGCGGCCGAATCTGTACAGTACACATATCCGTCATCAGAGCCAAAGTAAAGTTTGCCGTTGTAGTGACTCGGTGGGAATCTTACAGCGCCGTTTGTACGGAAAAACCAGTCTTCGCTGCCGGTTGCGGCATCGAGACAATGAACCGAATTGGTAACGGACGAGCCGAAATAAACCTTTTCGCCAACAGCGGTGACAAAAAACGCCGTATCAAAATCCCGCATCGGAACCGCACCAACATTGCTCCACACATCCCACTGCGGACCATTGGTCCAGGCCCGCTGGGGTGGCGCAGGTGATATATACACCCAGCCTGGTGACAAATCGCCCAAAACTAAAGATTCAGTTGTTACTGCGCTTCGGGCATTGTCGTGCCTGTATGTGGGCCAATCCTCGGCATCGGCTGTGTACACAGCAATTAAAACCACTAAACAACCAAACAGCACACGCAGACCCCGCCCAGATATCGCCTGCCTCGCACTGTACTGTGTTATTCGATTATTTGCCAAAATTTTTCCTTTCCTATGCTCAAATAATCCGTTTGCCGCCTAATCTGATCTTACAAACGCCGTGGAAGTATGGAACCAGCCGTAACAGTCACAACCACCGCCACCTTCCGGGGACAGCACCATTGCTCCGCTGCCAATCATACTCAGCCAGCAGGTCGGCCGGATATTTGACCAACTGCTCGTTGCGCCGCTGCTGATGTCCCACATGCTCATAGTTCTATCACCATACAACAACCCGTCTGCAATTCCCGCCACCGTACCGCACAAACCACTCCGTGCTCCACTGGTTACCTGGGCAGATGTATTGATATTGTAACCATACCTCTCAAGATAAACGTTACTGCCTATCACGACAGGCCTGTCCATGTGGCCGCCGTGGTGGTTAGTGCCCCATCCGAACCCTTTTTCCCAGTTGTTATTGCCGTTGCCGGCGTCATAGGCGTAAAGGTGGTAACTTGTGTCGGAAGAGCCTAACAACAGCGTCTCATCGCTGTACATGAGGAAGAACACAACGATTCCGCCGGCAATAATCGGATTGCCGCCGGCGCCGGATTTTAGATCCTGCTCCCACAGCCTCGTGCCGGTATCGGCATCCAGGGCGACCATGTATAGATCATTCCACAACTGCGAAATTCCTACACGCCCCGAACCATAACTTTCTACCGAAGTGTTACGACTTTCAACAAAGTAAACACGCCCGTTACCAAAGCAGATCGTCGTATTGATGATCACGCCTTTGTCCGCATCGCTGCTGTTATATGTCCATACGCGATTTCCGGAAGCGTCATTAGCAAAGAGATACTTGCTGCAAATTTTATTTGTCGGGTCTCCCGACGTTCCGTCATACCATGCCGATGTGCCCCACCAGATATTAAAAAACGAATTTTCTATAACCGCGCTGCCGTAAAGCTTATCGCCATAACGGAAAACACAACCCCAGTCATAGCCCTGGTCATTGAGCTTGTGCGTAAGTGACCTATTCCCCGTATCGGCATCTATACGCCAGCAATCATCTTTCACCGCTACATAAACATAGTCGTCATCAATACATATCCACCCCGCATCGCGCGGAATATTCAAACGCATCAGGAACGGAATCTCCAGCGACCAGTAAATACTGCCGTTGTAGCTGTCCATACCAATCAACCGGTTAAAGCCGCGATAAATCAACCGGCCGTTTTTGGCAACAGACCCATGGGCGCGAACTTCGCGGTCGATCTTGGCATCGGCACCGGGCCTGCTTATCCACTGAAGTTCCATGTCCGATGTCCGTTCCGCGCCGTCAAGATTGTCATTGGCGTTGCCGTTATTTTCCGGCCCGCCATACTGGTGAGTCCACCAGCCAGCGCCGGCGATATCGGGACGAACCACTTTCGACCACACACCGTTGCCGTCATTAGTCGTCGTATAAGTCAAGCCGCCAACATTCAGCCAGCCTTCCAACTCCGCCTGAGTCAACACGCTCGGACAACCCGCGGGTTGGCCAAGATATGCCACACCGCCACTGGGTCGTAAAACTCGATACATTTCCGTCGCCAAACCTACAGGCGCACCGTCGGAAATCATGTAGTCCGAAACTATAAGGTTGGCCATGTATTTCGTATACGGCAGAGTATCGAGAGAACTGACCTGCCTGACAGTAACACGTGCGCCATATACACCGGCTTCCATAAGCTTCTCGGCAGCAGTATCCAGCTTGGCGCCGTCTGTATCAACACCAACAATGATCAGATCGCTGCGCTTTGCCAGTTCAAATGCCAGCCGGCCCTCACCGCAGCCGTAAACAAGGCAGAAACCTTTGGTTATACCGCTTTCGGCGATGATCCTGTCGGCAGCCGCCTCATAAGCGCTGGTCAATGAATCCACCGGGTAAGGCGAAACCGCGCCCGAAACATCCACACGCATGTAGTTAATCGAATTGTCAAACCAGAATTCTTCCGTCAAAGTATCGCCGCCAGCATCATTATATCCGATGCGATAAAAATACTTATCCTGCAGGTGAATGTCGGTCAAATTAATTTCATGAGTTGTTGTATTTGACGCATCAGTAATGCGCGTAGTCAAAGAACCGGGAGAAGTTCCGTAAACCACGACCGAATTGTTGGCCGTGGCGGTATCCCAATATACTGTCGCGGTATCAGGACTGGTAAACTTTACATAAGGACCGACCTCAACTTCCAGTGCCTCGCAAGCCGCATATGACAACAATACCGCGAACACTACTGCGGCAAAACGCCCAACAGCCCCAGCAGGTACTTCAAACAACATGGTACTTCTTAGTTTCCCGCACATAAATGCTTCCTCGATACTTTTTTTAAATCCCACCACTATAATTAAGCCACTCTTCAAAAAACTCCAGAACATCAAGCAGGTTTACAGAGCAGTCCCGATTCAAATCCGTGGCCAGGTAACCCCAGTCACCGCATGTCTCTTCATTATCTTTAACAGCAACAGGTAACGATGCAATAACAATTCCTGTATAATCCCCACCAACGGCGCTGTGTGTTATGGTTGTCATATGTGGGTCTTGGCCTTCATAAACCAAATCGTCATAGGCTGAGATGGTTATGGTTTGCGGTGTATCCCAGTCGCCGCCCGGACCTGATGTGAAATCCAGTGTAACCGCAGTGCCGGGTCCACTGCCAAGGTCAATTTCCGCATCACCTGGGGTAATAGTAATCTGCACATCCGCGCTTGGCTCGGTTCTGAGAACAACCGTGTAACCGTCTGTCATACCACCTTCTTCAACTATTGTCTGGCCGTCGGGTTCGTTTATCGATACGTATGGGCCGCAGGCAAGACACTGACCCAGCCCCGAGTTGTAAAGATAAGTTATTTCTGCTGTCGTCAAGACCCTGTTCCATAGTGCCACTTCATCAATACGCGCATCGGCTGGATATTCTTCGTTGTCATCATGGTATCTGCCGATGTTCATATCAAGGGGTATGAACTTCCAGTCAATCGGCCCACTGACGCCAATGCTGTCAACAAGCGCACCATTTTTATACAATCGCAGTGTGCCGCTGTCATACGTTCCGATAAGATGTGTCCACTGCCCGGCAGTGATCGAAGCCGAAACTGTCTTATAGCTGGCGTCAGAAATATAAAGACTCACCCCGCTGCCATCTGTATAGAGGCAAAAACCAGATTCGTCGGCACCGTTGTCCTGGTTATGGCCGACTAACGCACCCCACAGACTGAAACTGTCAATGCTGACCCATGCCTGAAGTGAAAGAGCGGCAGTCGGTCGCAGAGCGGTGTGCTCACTGATGACAATATAACCGGAATTGTTTGTGTCTATCGCACCACCGACTTTCCCCGCTACCCAGCTGGCGCCCCCTGTCCGTGTGCCGTCATGTCCGCCCACAAAATCAACGGCCGTGTTACCGCTGCCGTCGTCTAACGGCCAGTAGCTGACCAGGCCATCGGTGATAGTGCTGCCGCTAGAGGATGTCGCC